>Ga0302267_10000840_pt1 | contig 40581 bp, 33 predicted proteins | sample III_Bog_E1_3_FD_194555 | JGI IMG/M metagenome (GOLD analysis project Ga0302267, IMG submission 194555) | Peat permafrost microbial communities from Stordalen Mire near Abisko, Sweden - III_Bog_E1_3 | ecosystem: Environmental > Terrestrial > Soil > Wetlands > Peat | place: Sweden: Abisko...
GGCGTCCCCCTGGATGGGCCGGATCAAAGCGGGGGGCGAGAGGGCGCGCAGTCTCGCTCAAAGCGCGGCGGCGCTCAATCCCAGCGCTGCACCAGCACCGCGCGCATCTTGACGAGGCGGGTGGCGCGGGCGCGCGCCGAGTCTCCCCAGCCGTGGAGGAGGGCCGGCAGGCTCTGGCGGGTGAGCGCGATCAGGGCGCGGCGCCGCACCTCGGGCTCGACCTTGCCCTCGACGATGATCTGCGCGAATGCCAGCGCCAGGATGGCCTCGTCGCGCACCAGCAGGCCGAGCTCGTCGTCGGCGCCGACGGCCTGGACCTCGGCTTCGTCGGTGGTGTCCCAGGAGGTGTCGGCGACCTCCCAGCGGGTGAGGAGCTCGCCGAGCAGGGTGAGCGGATTGCCCCGGGGCTCCTCGACGCGGAAGTCGCGGAAGGCCTCGAGCACCTCGCGGCCGGTCTCGTCGCCGAAGGGGGAGCACGGGTCGGCGATGTCCCAGAAGAAATCGTCCCCGAGCGCGGCCCGGGCGAGGGGGTGGCTATCGTCGCGGGAGAGGACGTCGAGGGCGCTCATGCGGCGGTCCGTAGCACGGCGCCGTCACGGGCTCACCGCCACGCCCGGCCGCACGCCCTCACGGCGCAGCTCGAGGGCGGCCGCGAAGAGATCCGGCCAGGCCTGGAGCAGCTCCCCGTAGCGGCGGATCAGCCGCGCGAAGAGCGGGCGCGCCACCTCCTCGCCGAAGGCGGCGACCAGGTCGGCCGGGTAGCCGAGCGAGGGCCGCGAAAGCTTCGCCCGCAGGGTCTCGGCCGCGAGCGTGGCGTCGCGTGCCCAGAAGGTAGGGGCGCGCTCGTGGCGAGACAGCAGGTCCTCGAGCACGACGAGATCGAGGCTGCGCGCCCGCAGCGCCTGGACGCGCACGATCTCCTCGAAGTCGGGGAGAGGGAGCTTGCCCCAGCCCTCGAAGACCGCGCCCAGGGCGCGCAGAGTGGCCGCGGGATCGGCGCGATCCGGCTCGACGCGAGCGGCGCCGACCAGGAGGCAAACGAGGTCGCAGCACCCCGCGGCGCCGAGGCTCTCCAGCAGCTCCGGGAACGAGGTGGCGCGCGTCGCGGCCGGCGCGTGCTCCACGGCCCAGGGCACGAAGCCGAAGAAGGCGTCGGACCAGGTGGCGCGGAGGAGCACGCCGAGGAGGCCGTCGGCGTTGCGCTGCACCGGGAAGAACGGCGGCAGGACCGCGCGGGCGTCGTAGCCCAGGCTCATGCTCATGAGGAAAGGCCCCTCGCCGAGGGTGGTGCGGCGCACCGCGCGCACCACCCGGCGCCGGGTGAACGCGTGCCGGTAGCCGGCCTCGGAGCCGAGGAGCCGCGCCCGGGAAGGATCGCCGAGCACCAGGTAGTGCCACATCGAGCCGGTGCCGGTGTCCCCCGCGGCGCCGGTCTGGGTGACCACCACGCGGCCCCCGCGCGCCTCGAGGCGGCGGAACGACGAGCCCGAGGTGGTCTCGAGATCGAGCCCGTCGCGGCGCGCGTCGAAGGCGCAGGCGGTCGCCCGGCGGCCGAGGAGCGCCTCGTGGAGCGCGAGGTAGTCGCGATCGACGCGGACGCGGTCCGGCAAATCGGGCGCGCCGGGCCCGGGGAACCAGAGCTCGGTGGGATCGCGCGCGGAGCCGAGCGCCAGGCCGGGGAGCTGCCCGGGCGTGGGCGCGAGGCGGCAGCGGGTGTCGTCGTCGACGGAGACCATCCGATCGCCGGCGCCCTGGAGGAGGAGGATGTTCTGGTTGCCGCCGAGGGTGTACGGGCACCCCTCGGGGTTGAGGAGCGCGAACTCGACCAGCGCGAGCGGGACGCCGGAGCGCGCGGCGAGCGAGCCGGCATAGGCCGTCTTCTCGGCGAGCCCGGCGTACGCGATCTCCACCCCCCGACGCCTGCCGACGGCGGCGACCGCAGCCCGTGTCTCGGCCCGGTCCTCGGCCGTGTCCGCGTCGTCGGCCACCACGTACTCGAGGGTGCGGCCATGAGCGACCGCGTTGGCGACGTAGCTGTCGAGCGCGGCCCCCAGCTCGGGGACCCGCGAGCGGGTGGGGATGCCGAGGATGCCGACGCGCCCGGGCCCCTCGTCGGCGCCGCCGGCGGTGGCCCGCAGCGAGGCCTCGGCCGCGGACAGCAGCAGCCCGTCGCGCGCGAGCTGGGCGAGCTCGGCGCGAACGGCGGCGGGGGCGCGCCCCTCCCCGACGGCGATGCGGGCCGCGTGCTGGTCGAGGGTGGCGAAGCCGCCGCAGGCCTGGAGCACGCGCAAGCGCCCCGCCTCGAGCACGTGCGCCGTGCGGCCGGCGCGGGCGTAGACGACCTCGGTGCCGCCTCCCGCGCCTGCGGGGAGGCGGAGGAGATCGGGCCAGACGCGATGAAGCTCCTCTGCCGATCCCATCGGACGCCGCGTCATCCTATCCGCAACCCTTGGCGGCGCGCCACGACACCGATACGGTGGCAGACCATGTTCCAGCGCCCCTTTGCGCGCCGGCGAGGCACGCCCCAAAGCCTCGTCTCCCCCGCGCTCCTGTTGCTGCTCGTCCAGAGCGCCGCCTGCGGCGTGGTCACGCCGGTCGGCGAGGCGCCCCCCGGCGCCGACGTCCGCCTCGCGCGGGAGTTCCCGCGGCAGGCTCCGGCCGTGCTCGGTGCCGGGCGCGGGTTTGCGCTGGCCGGCGGCAGCTTCGCCGCCGAGGCGGAGGACGCCCAGGCGCTCCGGGTGGAGCTCCCCGGCCAGGGTGAGGGCGCCATCGTCTTCCGCGGCGCCGGCGGCTTCGAGGCGCGGGTGAGCGAGCGCGGCGCGACGGGCGCCGGCCGCGTCGTCGATCGCGCAGTCACCTATGGCCGAGCAGGCGGAGCCTCGTTCTGGACGACCACGCTGGGCGGCGTGGAGGAGTGGCTCCACGTCGCGGCCGGGAGCCGCGGCCAGGGCCCCATCGCTTCGTGGGAGATCACCGGGGCCGCGCTCCGTGCCCATGGCGCCGTCGTCGATCTCGTCGACGCCGCCGGCGTGGTGCGCGTGCGCGTGACGGCCCCCGCGGCGTACGCCGCCAGCGGCCGGCCCGTGGTCGCCCACCTCCGCGCCGGCACCTCCACGCTGGAATTGCTGGCCGACGGCGGCGGCGAGGCGCTCCTGGTGGATCCGATCTGGAAGGCCGCCGCCTCGATGAGCGGGCCCCGCTACGATCACCGCGCGGCCCTGGTCGGCAGCGGCAAGGTGCTGGCCTCGGGCGGCACCGACGGCAACCAGATGTCGCTGGACACCGCCTCCCTCTACGATCCCACCGCGGACGCGTGGACGGACGTCGGCCCCATGACCGCGGCGCACGTCTGCCACACGGCGACGGAGCTCACCGACGGCACCGTGCTCGTCGTCGGCGGGATGGACGACACCGGCTCCGTGGAGAACGGCGCCGAGACCTACGCCGAGGCCACCGGGTTCACGGCCGTGGGCTCGATGAGCTGGAACCGCCTCAACCACGCCGCGTCCCGCCTCACCGACGGCCGGGTGCTCGTCACCGGCGGCGTCGGCTTCCCCTCGGGGGTCGCCCACCACTGGATCCTGGGCTCCGGCTCCGTCACCTGCTGGGAGTACGGCGTCGGCGGGTGCGGCGGCCCCGGCGCCACCAGCACCGCCGAGATCTACGACCCCGCGCTGCAGGGCTGGGTGCCGGCCGGCACGATGAACAACGCCCGCGAGCGCCACACCCAGACGAACCTCCCCGACGGCACGGTGCTCGTCACCGGCGGCGAGACCTTCGGCTACCCCGAGAGCAGCTTCGAGATCTACAGCCCGACGGCCGACGCGTGGACGGCGCCCGACGCCAGCCTCACCGTGACGCGCGCGGATCACACCGCCACGCTGCTGCCCAGCGGCGACGTGCTCCTGACCGGCGGCACCGACGGCAACGTGGCCCTCGCCTCCGCGGAGATCCTCCCCGCGGGCCTGATGATGAACGGCGTCGCCACCATGCCGATGAGCACGCCGCGCACCTTCCACACGGCCACGCTCCTGGCCGACGGCACGGTGCTCATCGCCGGGGGCACCGACGGCAACTCCTCGCTGGGCACCGCCGAGATCTACGATCCCGCGACGAAGGCGTTCACCCCGACGACCGCGCTGACCGACGCCCGCAGCGAGCAGAGCGCCACCTCCATCGCCGGCGGCACCGAGGTGCTCGTCGTGGGCGGCGTCGACCCGAGCGGCAACGGCCTCTCCTCCGCCGAGATCTACGTCGCCACCCAGCCCAACGGGGCGGCCTGCACGGTGATGGCGCAGTGCTCGAGCGGCTTCTGCACCCAGGGCGTCTGCTGTGACACGGTCTGCGCGGGCGCTCCCTGTCAGGCGTGCGCCCAGGCCATGGGCGCATCCGCGGACGGCACCTGCACGCCCGTCAACGGCGGCTCCTGCGTCGAGAGCCCCTGCACCACCGGGGCCACCTGCAACGCCGGCGCGTGCACCTCGGGCGTGCCCAAGGTCTGCGCCCCCATCGACTCCTGCCACGAGCCGGGCACCTGCGACGCGACCTCGGGCGCGTGCCCGACCGGGGTGGCCAAGCTCGACGGCAGCGCCTGCACCGGCGGCGTCTGCATCGCGGGGGCGTGCGTGCCCGATCCCACCATCGGCACCGTCGTCAACCCCACCGGCGGCGGGGGCGGCGGGGCGGGCGGGGCCACCACCGGCAGCGGGGCCGGCCACACCGGGACGGGCGGCAGCGGCGGCTCCGATGCGGTGGCGGCGGCGGAGCTGACGGGGAGCGGCTGCGGAGCGGGCCGGGGCCGGCCCACGGGCAGCGGCGGCGCGGCCGGGCTCTTGCTCGGGCTGCTCGCGGCGCTCTACCGTCGTCGCGGCGGCTCCGCAGGGACGGAGGGTAACCGATGAGCACCCGGATCCTCGCAGTCACGCTGTCCCTTGCCGCGGGCGCCACCGGCGCGCTGGGCTGCTCCCATGGCAGCAGCCCGGCCGGCTCCGACGGCGGCGCCGATGGAGGCGCAGACGGCTTCGCCATCGCCTGGCGGCAGAGCCCCCCGGTGGCGCCGGTCTTCATCGGCAGCGGCGGCTTCGCCTACGCCTTCGGCAGCGCCACGGTGGGCGCGGCCGCGCCGAACGGGCTGGCCAAGGTGGGACCAGACACGCTGGGGCCGTGGGGGACCGTCAACTTCCTCCACTTCTCCGGGTACTGGTACGGCGACAACACCATCCAGGGCTTCTCGCACCTGCACCTGCACGGCACCGGCGCCACCGACTACGGCGTGCTCGGGGTGATGCCCACGGACACCTTCGACGCCGCCCACACCACCGCCACGGGCTACCAGTCCACCTTCGCCAAGGCGAGCGAGACGGCGGTGCCGGGGCGCTACGCGGTGACGCTCGACAACGGCACCATCGGGGTCGAGATCACCGCCACCACGCACGCGGCCCACCACCGCTACACTTACCCGGCGGGCGCCTCCACCGCCCACGTCGTCTTCGATCTCGATCACCACCTCGACGGCGGCACCGTCAAGAACGCCGACGTCACCCTCACCCCCGCGCAGAACCAGGTGAGCGGGCGACTCCGCAGCATCGGCGGGATGTCGGGCGGCTTCGGTGGGTACGACGTCTTCTTCGCGGTGCGCACCGCCGCGCCGTGGACCGAGAGTCAGGTCTGGCAGGGCGGGGCCGCGCCCGTGGCGGCGCCGATCACCACCACGACCACCATCACCGCGGGCACCGCCGTGGGCTTCGAGCTCGGGTTCGACCTCGGAACGCCGGGGCCGGTGGAGATCCAGGTCGGCCTCTCCATGGTCTCCGCGGCCGAGGCCGCGCAGAACCTGGCCGCCGAGATGCCGGCGTTCGCCTTCGACACCACCCAGCAGCAGACCGAGGCGGCCTGGAGCGCGCTCCTCGGCCGGGTGACCTTCACCGGCGGCAATGCCTTGCAGCAGGCGATGATGACCGCCGCGACCTACCACGCGTTCCTCATGCCCACCATCCAGAGCGACGTGGACGGCAGCTTCATGGGGATGGACGGCATGGTCCACATGACGGGCGGGTATCACTACCTCTCGGACATGTCCCTCTGGGACACGTATCGCACGCTGCACCCGCTCTACTCGCTGATCGCGCCGGAGAAGGCGCTCGACTCGGTCCAGTCGCTCACCGAGAAGGCCAAGGAGAGCGGCTATTTCCCCAAATGGCCCATCGCCACCGGGGAGGCCGGGACCATGATCGGCGCCGGCGCGGAGCTGGTCGTCTCCGACGCGTACCAGAAGGGCGTCACCGCCTTCGACGCGGAGGGCGCGTATGGCATCTTCCGCGCCGCCGCCATGGACATCACCACGCCCCCGGGCGGCCGCGGCGGGCGCAACCAGGCGGTGCCGTACATGATGTACGGCTACGTCAACGCCGAGACCGGCGACCGCTCGGCGTCGCTCACCACCGAGTACGCCAACGAGGACTTCGCCCTCGCCGCGCTCGCCGCCGGGCTCGGCCACAGCGCCGACGCGGCGACCCTCCAGGCGCGCGCGACCGGCTACCGCAAGCTCTACGATCCGGTCAGCGGCTTCCTCTGGTCCAAGAACGCCGACGGGAGCTGGGCCACCCCGCACGCCGACCCCACCAACTACTCGGCCGAGTTCGCGGAGGCCAACGCCTGGCAGAGCCTGTGGATGGTGGCGCTCGACTCCGACGGCCTCGCCCAGCTCGCCGGGGGCCGCGCGGCCCTCGTCGCCACGCTCGGCCAGATGTTCGAGCTCACCAAGGCGGAGTACGATCAGCTGGACTTCACCAACCCGCTCACCAGCAGCGGCCAGCCCTCGTACTACTGGGCCGGCAACGAGCCGGACCTCGACGCGGTCTACCTCTTCGCCCGGCTGGGCCGGCCCGACCTCACCCAGAAGTGGGTGGCCTGGCTGCGCGCCAGCTACTTCACGCCGGGCGCCAACGGTCTCCCCGGCAACGACGACGGCGGGACCATGTCGGCGTGGCTCCTGTGGAGCTCGCTGGGCATCTATCCGCTCGCCGGGAGCGTTCGCTACGTGGTCGGCGCGCCCCTCTTCCCGCACGCCACCATCGCCGTCGCCGGCGGCACGTTCACCATCGACGCGCCGGAGGTGTCGGACACCAACCTCTACGTGCAGTCGGCGACGCTCAACGGGGCGCCGCTGACCACGCCGGAGCTCGGGCACGCGGATCTGAAGGCTGGGGGCACGCTGTCGTTCGTGATGGGGCCGGCGCCGAGCACCTGGGGTCAGAGCCCGTGACGGGGGCTACAGGGACTCCACGTACGTCGCGAGCGACCTGAGGTCCTCTTCGCCGAGGTGGCCGGTGTGGCCCATGGTCCCGTCCGCGCCGCGGAGCAGGTCGAGCATGGTGGCGTAGCGGCCGTCGTGGAAGTAGGGGGCGCTCCTGCCCACGAAGCGCAGCGAGGGCGTGTCGAACAAGCCCGACCGATCGCCGCGGGCCCGGCTCGCGACGTCGTGGGTCGCGGCGTCGGTGGTGCGAGCGCCGTCGTGGCAGTGGGCGCAGCCGGTCTCCGCGGAGTGGAACAGCGCGTCGCCGCGCGCCATCGTCGCGTCGCGCGGGGGCGCGGAGGCGGGCGCCGCCATGCTCTGCACGTAGGCGAGCAGGGCGGCTCGGTGCGGGGCCGGCAGACCGGAGCCGGAGAGGCGCGCCATGGTGCGCCGGACGTGGCCGTCGAGGTCCCCGTTGCTCCCATCCCAGCTGTAGGGCGCGGTGTCGGCGAGCCGGGCGGCGAGGATCGGAGTCTGCCGTGGGCCATCGGGGGTGGCCCAGGTGAGCCCGTCGTCGCGGCCATCGGGGTGGCAGCTCGCGCAGGCGCGGCCGTCGCCGGCGATGCGCGGATCGCCGGGCGAGTGGAACAGCTCGCGCCCGAGGGCGAGGCTCGCGTCGACGACCGCGGCGTGAGGCGGCAGCACGAAGGCGTGGAGGGGACGGTTCAGCCGGCTCGTCGGCGCGTCGGGCACCATGGTCAACCCGGGCCTCCTCGGGACCGGCGGGGCCGGTCGGGTCACGTCGCCGTCCCACATCGGCTGGTCGACGGCGACCACGCTGAGCTCGTGCGCGAACTGCGACCACACCGCGGCGCGCCTGCCGTCGTCGTAGAGCGCGATGCCGGTGGGACCGGCGGGCACCTCGAAGAAGCGCTTCGGCGCGAGGTGGGGCAGCGGCGCCCGCGCGTCGTACACGCGCAGGCCCTCGCCGAGGCAGGCGACGACGAGCCGCTCGCCGGCGTCGTCCACGGCTGCAGCGCGCGGCAGGAGGCAGTTCGCGAACGCGGTGACCGCGAGGACCGGCGTGGTGGAGAGGCGCTCGCTGCCCTCGTCGAGCACGGCCACGTCGCTGATCTGGGTGGGCGCGCCGCCCGGACCGTAGCCGGAGGGCGGCGGCGACTCGGGCCCCGAGCTCGGGTTGGCGAGGACGCCGGGCGCCAGGACCCGCCCGCTCGCCGTGCGCACCAGGGCGTAGCCTTGCCCGGAGGACCAGCGCACCGGCGCCGTGCCGAAGATCCCCTGCCGCTTCTCCACCTGGTGCAGGTCGACGACGCGCGCCGCGCCGCCCTCCAGATCGACGACCGAGAGCCGCGTGCCCACCACGTGCGCGACGAAGGCGCGGCGTCCGTCGGCCGAGGTGACCACCCCCGCCGGATCGCGCGGCAAGTCGACCACCGCGAGCCGCGCCAGGGTGGCGCCGTCGAGCACCGTGAGCGCATGGCCCCAGCGGCTGGTGACGACCAGTCGCGCGCCGTCGGGCGTGGTGGCGAGGGCGCTCGGCTCGAGGGGCGCGGGGACCGTGCACCGCGCCTGGAGCGGCGCCGCCGGGTCCTCGTCGGGCTCGAGCACGAGGACCGAGGAGCCGCCGCGCAGCGCCACGATGACCCGGCCGTCGCGGGTGAGCAGGAGCTGGCCGGGGCTCGCGCCGACGGGCGTGAACGCGAGCTCGGCGCCCGACTCGAGATCGACGGTGCGGACCGCGCGTTCGTCCTCGTCGGCGACGTAGGCGAGCGCGCGCCCGCCGAGGCGACCGAGGGCGATCGAGGAGCCCGCGCCGGTGGGCGCGATCGGCTGGAGCCGCGGCGAAGGCGCGCGGCGAGCGCACGAAGGGGCCGGCAGCGGGGCCTCGGGCACGGTCGCGCGCGACGCCGGCGTCTCTGCGACGACCGGTGGCGCGGGGGGCGGCGAAGGCGGAGTCACCAGCGCAGGCCCGCAGCCTGCGCTCACGATCACGAAGGCACCGAGGAGGGGATGGCGCATGCACTCCCGTCGATCGACGGGGCGCGAGTGTGACGGACACCTCTGCGCACCGGGGCGGCGGCTTGTCGGGTACGCTGCGGCGAAGCCCCATGACGTCGATGCGCACCCCCAGGTTCCTGCTCTGCCTGGCCCTCCTCGGGTGCGCGCCCGCGCCGTTGCCGCCCCCGACCGTGTCGCTGGCGCCGCCTCCCCTCCCCGCGCCAGCGGCCGTGCCCGACGAAGGGCCCGCGGTGTCCGCCGACCCGAGCGCCCCCCCGGCCGCGCGCACGCCTCCGGCTCCGCCGCCCGCGGTGGCGGCGCAGATGTCGGAAGAGGTCGCCGCCGAGGTCTCCCGCTCCATTCACCGCGTGTCGGACACCGAGTTCATCGTCAAGCGTCAGGGGCTGAATCTCCTGCTCGAGAACTCGGCCGTGCTGCTCCGACAGGCGCGCCTCGTCCCGGAGAAGGTGGGCGACGAGCTGGTGGGGCTGCGGCTCTTCGGGGTGCGCCCGGACAGCACCCTCGGGCAGCTCGGGATCGTCAACGGCGACCGCATCCACCGCATCTCCGGCCACGACGTGACCGATCCGCAGCACGCGCTGGAAGCGTACGCCGCTCTGCACGCCGCCACGCGGCTGGTGCTGGAGCTCGATCGGCACGAGGTTCCGATGAAGATCGTCTACCGGGTGGAGTGAGATCGACTCGACCCGACGATTGAGGATGCCCCGGAGCCGGGCTACACCACGGCCATGTCCCACGTCGCGATCGCCCAGGAGACCGTATCCATCGTCGAGCGTGGCGGGTACGAGCTGCCCTCGGGCGCCCGGGTCGACGTGCGCCACGCCGTCGCCCGCGCCCTGTCCGGCACCAGGCTCTATGCTCCCGCCGACTTCGCGACCCTCGCCCTGCCCGCCCCCGCGCACGAGGGGCCGCCCGCGATCGAGGTGACCGGGGAGACCACCGCGGAGGCGGCGCGCCGCCTGGTCGAGCGTGAGGGCGTCCCTCGCGTCGCCGCGCTCAACTTCGCTTCGGCGAGGAACCCGGGCGGCGGCTTCCTCCGCGGCGCCCGGGCGCAGGAGGAGGATCTGGCCCGCTGCTCCGCCCTCTACGCCTGCCAGCTCCTCCACCGCCCCTATTACGACGCCAACCGGGAGTCCGCATCGTTGCTCTACACCGACCACCTGATCTACTCGCCCGAGGTGCCGTTCTTCCGCAACGAGAGCCTCGCTCTGCTCCCCGCCCCCTTCCTCGTCTCCATCCTCACGTCGCCGGCCCCCAACGCCGGCGAGGCGCGGGCCCGCGGGGAGAGCTCGGCGGCCATCCGCGCAGCGCTCGAACGCCGCGCCGAGCAGGTCCTCCGGGTGGCCGCCCACCACGCCCACCCCACCCTGGTGCTCGGCGCCTGGGGCTGCGGGGTGTTCCAGAACGATCCGGTCGCGGTCGCCGCCGTGTTCGCGGAGCTGCTCGAAGGGCCGCGGCTGGCGGGGAGGTTCGCCCGCGTGGTGTTCGCCGTCTTCGACCGCAGCAAGGGGCAGCTGAACCGGGGGGCCTTCGAGAAGCAGTTCGGGAGGTCGCGAGACGCTCTCGGGCGTCCCACAGGATGACGCGTCGCGGGACGCTCTCGGGCGTCCCACAGGATGACGCGTCGCGGGACGCTCTCGGGCGTCCCGCAGGATGGAGCGAGGACGAAATGACAGAGACCTGATGCGCCTCGGGGGCTGCCGCGGGCTAGCACTCAAGGCACCGTGTCCAAGCCTGCCTGCGACGTACCCTCGCTCGCCCTCGGTGACCTCGTCGCGCCGCCGATTCGTGCGACCAATTACACGCGGAGCCTCTTCCACGTGGGGTCGGCGCTGGCCGCCCTGGCGATGCTCCGCTTCCTGCCGACGCAGGGCTGGATCATCGGCGTGAGCGCCGCCTTCGCCGCCGCCGGCTGGACGATGGAATTCGCCCGGCGGCGCAGCACGGCCGTCAACGAGCGCCTCATGGCCATCTTCGCGCCGGTGGCCCACCCGCACGAGCGCCACGGCATCAACTCGTCCACCTGGTACTGCACGGCGTTGCTGCTCCTGGCGCTCTTCGCTCCGCGCCGCGCTGCGGAGGTCGGGGTCGTCGTCCTCGGCATCGCCGACCCCGCCGCCGGGCTCATCGGCCGGCGCTTCGGCCGCACCCGTATCCGCGCCAACCGCTCGCTGGAAGGCTCGCTGGGGTTCGTGGTGGTGGGCGCGCTCGCGGCGGCCGCCTGGCTGACCTTCGTCTACGCAACGCCGCTGCCGGCCCTCGGCATCCTCGCCGGCGTCGGCGCGGTCGCGGGCGCGCTGACGGAGCTCGGCTCGACTCGCCTGGACGACAACTTCACCATCCCGGTCGTGGTGACGGTCGCAGTGTCGGTCGCCCAGCTCTTCGTCGTCGGTTGACACCCTGGGGAACGCCCGAGAGCGTTCCCCGGCGGGCATCCTGGGGAACGCCCGAGAGCGTTCCCCGGCGGGCATCCTGGGGAACGCCCGGGAGCGTTCCCCGACACGGCGCCCTGGGGAACGCCCGGGAGCGTTCCCCGACCGGTCAGATTCCGAGAACGGAGTGAACCTTCGCCGGCCCGCCCCTCGGCGCGGGCTTGACCGTCGGAGAGCCTGTGGGCGTGGCGGTCGGAGCAGCCCCGGTCGTCAGGGGCGGCTCGGTGGCGACCGGCGGAGCGGAAGCCGATGGGGCGGCCGAAGGTCTGGGGGCACCCGACGTGACCGGTACCCTCTCGTTTGGAGCCGAGATCTCTGCGGCCGGCGCGATGATTGGGCCCCTGGTGCCAGCACTCCGGTAGAAGAGGACACCGGCGGCGACGAGCGAGAGGCCGCACACCGCGGCGACCACGACGACCATGCCAGCACCCGCCCCGGGACGCGCGCCGGGAGCCACGTCGGTCGCATTCGATGCCTGCGTGAGGGTGCCGGAGGCCTGTGGCCAGGGGGCGGGCAGCTCGGCCGCCGTGGGACCGCTGCGCGCCGTGGCGCCCGTCGAGGAGGCCGGCAAGGCCAGCCCGCCGCTCGCCACGGGAGCAGAGTGCGGCCCGCTGGACGGCGCCGGGGCCTGCGGCTGCATGGCATGAGGTCCCGTGCCCACCGGCCCGAGCGCGGCCCGCGGGTCGACCAGCGCCGAGAGTGCCGCGGCGAGGTCACGCGCAGTGGGAAAGCGATCCTCGGGAGCGCGGGCGAGCGCACGCGTGAAGAAGGCGTCGACCTCCGGCCCGAGACCGGGCACGACGGTCGACGGGAGCGGCAGCGGCTCGGAGCAGATCTTGACGATGACGTCCCCGAGCTGGGCCCCCGGGAAGGGCAGGCGCCCGACCAGGCAGCGGTAGGCGATCACGCCGATGGCCCAGAGATCGCTGCGGTGATCGATGTCCCTCGCGCCGCGGGCCTGCTCCGGGCTCATGTAGTGGACCGACCCCATCACCACCCCGGTCCGCGTCGCCTCGCCCGCCTCGCCGACGCCGATCTTCTTGGCGACGCCGAAGTCGAGCACCTTGACCACCTCGGCGTCGTCGTCCTGCGCCAGGAAGACATTGGCGGGCTTGAGATCGCGGTGGACGATGCCCGCCTCGTGCGCCTTGCGCAGGGCGCGGGAGAGCTGCGCCACCAGGTCCGCGACCACCGGGAGCGGGAGGTGCTTCAACCGCTGGAGACGGGCTCCCAGGTCCTCGCCCTGGAGGAGCTCCATGGCCAGGTAGGGGGTGCCATCATGGACGCCGTAGTCGTGGACGCGGACGACGTTGGGGCTCTGGATTTGAGCGACGGCGCGCGCCTCGCGCTCGAAGCGCGCGCGGCCGTCGAGCGACTCGCCGATCTGCGGGTCCATCAGCTTGACGGCGACGAGCATGTCGAGCTGGAGATGCCTGGCCACCCAGACCGCGCCCATGCCGCCGCGCGCCAGCGGCTGCTCGAGCCGGTACTTGCCGGCGATGACGGTGCCCGGTTGGATGACAGACATGGAAGAGCCGCGCCCGGGGGCATCCTACCATGAGGTCGACGCGGCGGAGCCCTCCCCCGGGACGCCGCCAAGACGGCCACCCCTCGCGCCAAGACCGCGTCAGAACCGACCCTGGATCCCCACCCACCGCGGACCCACGTCGAACGTGAGGGCCGCCCGGTCCGCGTGCGCGTCGTCACCGGGTCGCACGATCAGGAGCACCGCGCCGACCACCGCGCCCGCCCCGCCGAGCGCGAAGCTGGTGGCCTCGGCGGTGATCAACGTGTGTGCGGAGCTGCCCGCCGCCGTGTTGGCGAGCTGGCGCGAGGGCGGGCAGATCCAGGTCGCCGCGGCCTGCTCGGCGCAGCCCGTGTGCGCGTCACGGATCTTGCCGAGCGCCAGCGCGCCGGTCACGGCCCCACCCACGAGGCCCGCAGCGCCCACGCCGAAGGCGACCCCCACCGCCACCTTCGTCGCGGGCGACCAGGCCCCTCGGGGCGCGACCGTTGCCGGCCCCGTTGCCGCCGCAGCGCCGGGTGGCAGGACCGCGCGCAGCGCCTCGAGCTCTTCCCGGGCGGTGGCTTGCGCCTTCTTGAACTGCTCGGGTGCGTAGCGGGGGACCGCTTCGCCGGCCACCTGCTCGTAGAGCGCCCTGGCCTCGATCAGGCGTCCCTGGCTCTTCCGACAGTGGGCCATGTACAGCACCAGCGTCGGCGCATGGAGGAGCCCTTCGGCCTGGGCGAACGCACCGTACGCCTCCTCCCAGCGCTGGGCCTCGAAGAGGCGCAGCCCCTCCTCGCCGCGGGCCCTCGCGGCGGCGTGGACGTCCGGCGCCTTGCCCTCGGCCGCGGCCGGCGTCGCGGCGAGCAGCAGGGCCACACACGCCGCGGCCACGGCGCACCCGCGCGGCGTCAGAGGCACTTGCCGTTGGAGCAACCGGCGGTCCCGCAATCGTAGCCGTACACGCACGTCTTGCCGGCGCCGCACGGGGGGCACACCATGCCCCCGCAGTCGATGTCGCTCTCGGCCCCGTCCTTGACGCCGTCCATGCACTGCGAGACGCACTTCTTGCTCACGCAGTACCCGCTCGAGCAGTCCGCCTTGACGGTGCAGGCGTTGCCATTGGCGCACGGGGGGCAGGTGCCGCCGCCGCAGTCGACGGCGGTCTCGGCCCCGTCCTGCACCCGGTCCATGCACTGCGAGACACACTCGCCGGCCACGCAGTAGCCGCTCGCGCAGTCGGTGGCGACCACGCACGCGGCGCCATCGGCGCACGCAGGGCAGGTGCCTCCGCCGCAGTCCACGCCGGTCTCGGTGCCGTCCGTCACGCCGTCATCGCAGCTCGTCACGCACTGGTCGGCCTGGCAGATCTGGCTCGGCCCGGCGTCGCACTCGGTGCTGACCTGGCAGCTCTGGTTCACCCCCGCATCCGCGGCCGCGGCGTCCGCCGCGCCGCCGTCCGCCGGCTGGAAGACAAGCGTGCCCACGCTGCACCCGGAGGCTGCGGACGCTGCCGCGAGCGCCCCGACCAGCGCCGCCTCGATCCACGCGCGCATGCCCCGACCGTATCGCGGCCAGGGCGATTCGGAAAGCCTTTCGCCTCGAGCGCGTTCCGCGACCTGCCCCGTCCACTCCGTGGCGCGCGGTCAGGGACCGCTCCGTCACCGTCGTCGCCGCCTCAATTCAGTTGCACGACTCCGGGTACGAGTTGCTCGGGTCGGCGCCGCCAGGTGCCGTGACGCAGCTGTAGTAGTTGCTGCTGCTGTTCCAGCCGCAGACCTTGGGGCTCGCACAGTTCGTCACCGTCAGCGAGGTCTGCCCCGTCTTGCAGTAGTAGGCGGTGTCGCCGTCACAGCAGCCGACGCTGCCGTGTGCCTCCATGCAGGTCGAGGGGACGCCGCCGCTCGACGCGCCCGTGGTCGACGAGGCCGTACCCGACGAGGCGGTGCTCGATCCTCCGCCGCTGGTCGTCGAGGCGGTCGACGATTCGCCGCTCCCGCCAAAGCCGCCGGTTTCACCCTGCGCACAGGCAGCGCCGAGAGGGAGGAGGAGAGTGAGCGAGACGAGGTACGGTCCACGCATGCGGCCCGTCGTGCGACAACGGCAGGCTCGCGTCCAGTGCGGATCGCCCTCCGGAGTGCTCCGTGGCAGGCCCGTGAAGGTCCCGTCACCGCGCGTGTCGGGTCGATGTCGGAGGCCGCTGCGGATCGACAGCCGGCGTCGGCTCGTATACCCTCCGCGACGCTGTGAAGACGCGCTCCACCTGGCTCCTCTCCGTGGCGGGCGCGGCCACGGCGCTCGCAGCCTGCTCGGTCTACGGGACCGATCTCCTCATCGGCGGCGCGGGCGGCGCGAGCGCGTCGACCTCGCCGAGCAGCACCTCGTCCGCGTCGAGCAGCGGGGGCGGTGCCGGTGGGGGCAGCGGCGGGGCAGGCGGCAGCGGCGGAGCAGGCGGCAGCGGCGGGGCCACCAGCTCGACGGGCTCGTCCACAACCAGCTCGTCCACCACCAGCTCCAGCAGCTCGTCCACCACCAGCTCCAGCAGCTCGTCCACCACCAGCTCCAGTAGCTCGTCCACCACCAGCTCCAGCAGCTCGTCCACCACCAGCTCCAGCAGCTCCAGCAGCTCGTCCACCACCAGCTCCAGCAGCTCCACCACCAGCAGCTCGTCCGCCACCAGCAGCTCGTCGAGCAGCGGGGCCTTGTTCACCTGCACCCAGGTCAGCAACGGCATCGGCTGCTGCGACGCCAACGTGCTCTACTACTGCAAGGGAACGCCGCTCGCGCTGACGTCGGAGACCTGCTCCGGGACCAAGGTCTGCGGCTGGAACACGACGTTGAGCTACTACGGCTGCGTGACCATCGACGGCGGCGCCGCTCCGAGCGATCCGAGCAACAAATACCCGCTCGTCTGCCCCTGACGCGCGCGTCGTCGAACGGGGTATCCTCGGCGTCATGAACCGACGCTGCCCGGCGCTCCTGGCCCTCTCGCTCGCGCTCCTCGCCGCCCCTGGGTGCGGAGGATCGCAGCCTTCGGCGGCCGAGGCGGCCTCGCCTCGCGCGCCGGGCGACCTCTACACCGACTACCTCACCGCTGCCGGCAACGCGGGCGCCGCCCAGGAGGTGTATCCCTTCCTCTCCGCCGCGGCGCGGAAGCGGGTCGGGGGAGATCTGGAGACGCTCAAGGGCAAGCTGCCCGGCGGCCGGCTCAAGATCGTCGACGAGCAGATCAAGGGGGAGCGGGCGACGGTGATCATCACCGGCACCATCCAGGACAAGAAGGGCAAGGAGCAGCCCTCGACCGGCACCGTTCTCCTGGTGCGCGAAGGAGGAGGGTGGAAGGTCGACCAGGAGAGCTGGGCCGCGCAGTGAAGGAGGCTCAGCGCACGCCGAGGAGGAGCTGCATGGCGCCGGGGAAGCGCTCGGCCCAGTACGTCTCGTTGTGGGCCGCGCCCGGCTGGATGACGTGGCGGAAGCTGGTGCCGTCGACGTAGCCCAGGGCGAGGTACGCGGCCGCGAGCAGGTCCGTGTCCGCCTCGTCGTCGACCGTCCCTGCGCCCGAGTCCACGTACACCGTGAGCGGCCGCGCCGGAGCCGCCAGCGTCGTCTTCACGTCGGTGACGATGACGTCGTTGTTCCACCAGGTCGACGGGGAGATCTCGCCGAGCAAGCCGTACACCTCGGGGTGCTCGAGCCCCGCATAGGCCGTGACGAGGCCCCCGAGCGAGCTTCCCACCAGGGCCGTCGAGGCGACGCCGGGGCGGGTGCGCAGCATCCCGTCGATGACGGGCTTGAGCTCCTGGGTCAGCATCTGCACGTAGAGATCGGCGCCGCCGCCACCCGCGGTGGTCGGGTCGGTGGTGGGGGTGTACTCGTAGATGCGCTCGCTGGTGTTGGCGACGCCGATGACGATGGCCTCCGGGAAGGTGCGGCACGAGCCCGAGGGGCAGTCGCCGTCCCCGTTGCACGTCACGGCCGTGCCGCCGAGCGGCTGCGCCCCCCAGCCCACCACGCTGCTCGACGAGCAGGCCCCCAGGACCGAGGCGGTGTCGAAGGTGGTGTCGACGTTCCACGTGCCGCTGAACGCGAGGGCCGGCAGCGCCGCCCAGAGGTTCTGCCCGTCGTGCATGTAGACGACCGGATACGTCGCGTCCGTGTTCTCCGCGTAGCTCGCGGGGAGGTAGGCATAGATGGCGCGCGGGCCGTCGGCCGCCAGCGCCGTCGACTGGAAGGCGGCGATGAGGGTCACCACCTGTCCTTTCATCGACGTGAAGTGCGGCCAGACATCGACGGTCTCGCCCGGCGTGACGTGGTAGTTGGGCCCGAGGGCCCAGGTGGTGCCGTCGAGCAGCGGCTTCCACTCCGCCACGCCGGTGAGGCCCGAGACCGCATATGTGAAGGTGTCGCCCGAGGCGACCGTCGCCTGGTCCACCGTCCAGCTCAGGCCGGGCGCGCTGCCGCGGACAGTGACGCTGTGGCTCCCGGCGGGGTAGTGGACGCGGAGGAGCGCCGTGCCCGTCGCCGCCCCCCCGCCGGTGCCGCTGCTGCTCGTGGAGCTGCTGCTCGTGGAGCTGCTGCTCGTGGAGCTGCTCGTGGTGGCTCCGCTCCCGCCGGTGCCGCTGCTGGACGTCGTGGCAGTGCTCCCACCGGTGCCGTTGCTCGTGGAGCTGCTGCTCGTGGTGGCTCCGCCGCCTCCACCGGCGCTGCTGGTGGCTCCGCTGCTGGTCGTGGTGCCCCCCGCGCTGGAGGACACCGAGGGCGACGAGCTGCACGCCGCGATGAGGAAGGGGACGAGGGCGAGCAGGTCACGCGGCGTTTGCACGCGCTCGGCGTACCATGGGTGCGCGGCGTGACCAATGCACCACCCGGTGAATCCACGGACGACCTGGCCCCGATGCGTCAGGAACCGGTCACTCGCGACGCCTCGCGGCGACTCCGGTGGAGTGCGGCGTGACCGGTCGCCGTCTCCACCCCACTTGAAGCGACGAAGCTCCCACCGTGTAATGGGACGACGTGCGCTCCGTCGACGACCCCATGTTCGGCCCGCCGCTGACGCTGCCGTTTCCGGTGGGGACGAGCCCGTTCCGGCAGAAGGGCAACGCCTACCTCGGGGACGCCCGCTACCTGGACGCCACTGTCTCCGGTGGCTTCGCGGCCGTGGTGGCGGCGCTGCCGGAGCCCTCGCTGCGCACCTTCTTCCAGCAGCGGTTCCGCGCCGGCGAGTGGTACGACGCCTACCCGAGCACCGCCCTCGAGAGCGTCGCCGCCCGGCTCCGCGGGACCTCCTTCACCACGCAGCGCCGCCGCACCGGCTCGTGGCACGCCGAGCACGCTGCCCAGGGCCTCTACGGCACGCTGCTCCGCTTCGTCTCCAACGACAGCCTCGCGCTGTGGGGGCCGCGCATCTCCAGCCTCTACTTCGAGTTCGGCAAGACCGAGACGCGCGTCGTCGCTCCCCACGAGATCCTGGCCGTGCGGCGCGGCATCCCGCGGGAGCTGGTCCAGTGGGTGGTGTATGCGAGCGCCGGCTTCTGCGAGACCACGCTGCGGCTCGCCGGCGCCGCGCGCGCCACCGTCGCGGTCGAGGACGTCGAGCCCGACGGCGAGGCCCACCGTCGGGAGCTGATGCGGGTGAACCTCCGCCTCCGGTGGGCCTGATCCCGGCGCGGTCACTCCGTGGTGAAGCCGATCTCCGCGTGCGTGCCGTCGCAGAACGGCTTGTTCCGTGACTTGCCACAGCGGCACACCACGGCCCGCTGCGCCCGCGTCACGGTGTGCCCGGTGCCGGAGCAGATCTCGAGGTTACCGGCGAGGACGAGCGGGCCGTTGCGGATGGGCTTGACGGTGAGCGTGCCGCCGCGGTCGACGAGCGGCGCGCTGTCCTGCTCCATGGGCTCGCCGCTGGCCTTGAAGCGCGCGTCGGCGTGGCCTCCGTCGCAGAAGGGCTTGTTCCGGGAGGCGCCGCAGCGGCACAGGGTGGCGCGCAGGAGGGGCGGCTGCCCCTCGATGGCGAGGTCGGCTCGGACGGCGAGCGGGCCGTTCTCGAGGACGCGGACCACGTTGACGGCAGGGGGGCCCTCCTGCTCGGCGCCGTCCAGGCGCTCGTAGGCGAGGGCGCCGGAGGGGCAGGCGCGGGCGAGGGCGGCGGTCTCCTCGGCCGGGGCGCCGTCGGGCTGGATCCACGCGCCCGAGGCGTCGGGCACGAAGACGTCAGGGCGACCCAGCACGCAGTGGCGGGAGTGGATGCACTTCTTGCCGTCGAAGCGCACGAGGATGCTCTTGCCGCGGTACTCCTGCACGTCGTCGCTCATCGTGACCTCCGCAGCCGAGGATAGCCGGCCTCGGCGCCGAGGCCGAGGGGCCGTCGAGGGAGGCCCCAAACGCATCCCCCTCCTGTAGACTCGGGGGATGCGTCGGAGCTTGATCCTCGGCCTCGTCCCCACGCTCCCGCTCGCGTTGCTCTTCAGCGCCTGTCAGGCCCGCCCGGTCAACCTCGGCCTCGGGCTGTCCTTCCCGCAGGGGCTCCTCGACCAGGCCACCAGCGTCACGCTCTCGGTCTTCGACGCAAGCCTCGCCACGTGCACCGCGGGCACCGGCTACGTGAGCGCAATCCCCGCGTCGGCTCAGGTGTTTCCCCTGCAGAACACGGGGTGCACGGGCGGCTCGGTGTGGTGCGCCACCATCGAGCTGGACCGGGACGGCTCCACCAAGATGTTCGCGGTCGTCGCGGCCGAGGCGAGCGCCACCATCGCCGAGGGCTGCACCACGGCGGTGATCGACCAGGATCCGCTCCAGGTCGACATCCAGGCTTACCGCTACTCCCCGCCCAAGTGCTGCAACGACGGCAAGCTCGAGGCCGGCGAGCAGTGCGACACCGGCGTGCCCGGCACCTGCGTCGCGAGCACGCCGGTGGGGGTCTGCAGCGGCATCGTGGACAACCCCGTCTGCTACTGCGATTGCACGGCCAAGGAGATCCTGCTCTCGGTCGACGACCCGACGGCGCCCCACCTCGCCAACGGGCCGGCCGGCAGCAAGGGCAGCCTGGCGATTTCCTTCGGCCCCGGTGGAGTGTCGAACCCCGAGATGCTCCGGGCCGTCTACGCCGACGACGATCCCAAGAGCACCACCGGGATCGACCTCCACGAGAGCTTCCTGGCCGCGGATCTCTACCCGATCAAAAACCCCCTCCCGCTCTCCTTGCAGCTCGAGCTCCCCGTGCTCTGCAGCGCCGTGACCAACGCGACCGGGACGGCGCTCGATCAGGTCTCGCCGGCGATCGCCACCGCCGCCAACGATACGGTCGTCGTCGTGTACCAGAGCAACCAGGACAACATCGGCAACAACTGGGACGTCTTCCTCAACCCGCAGATCCCGGACGGTTGCACCAACGGAAACCCCTGCACGGCCAGCGCCGACTGCCAGACGAGCTGCGATCCCACCGCCAAGACCTGCACCCCGATCGTCAAGCTCGACACCATGGGTGTCGGCGCGACCGATCCGCACGTCGCCGGCGGCCCCGCGGGGGCGGTGCTGGTGACGTGGACCCGCACGGACGGGGTCTACGGCCGCATCTGGCGCACCGATGGCACGCTGGTGCCCGCCGCCGGGGAGATCCCGATCGCGCCCAGCGGCTCGGCGGCGCGGGTGGCCGGCGACGTGAACGGCTTCTGGGTGGTGTACCAGGGCCAGGGGACCGGCGACACGGACGGCATCTTCATGCGCTCGGTCGAGCCCTCCAAGGGCGCGGTCGGCGCCGAGGTGGCGGTCAACACCGTCACCGCCGGCCTGCAGGACCAGCCGAACATCGCGATGCTCGACGACGGCTCCACCCTCGTGGTGTGGCACAGCGGGGGCGACATCTTCTTCCAGCGCTTCGACGGGATGGGCAACAAGTCCTCCCCCGACGACCAGACGCTGCCGCTCAACACCACGGGCGCCGCCGACGGGACCAACCAGCAGCACCCTGCGGTCACGGGCGCCAACGGGTACTTCGTGGTCGCGTGGGAGACGCCGGGCGCGGTGACCGCCACCGGCACGCTGGGCAACATCGCGGCCCGGTTCGTCGGGAGCAAGACCGGCTTCGGCTACAACAGCGTCTCCGGGCAGAACGACGACTTCATCGCCACCGATCTGGGCACGACGGGCGACCGCTACCTGCCTGCGGTGGCGATGAGCACGTACACCGCGATCGGCTGGGAGGATCACTCCACGACGCACGGCGGCGTCTGGGTCCGCCGCTTCCCCGCGCCGGCAAACTGAGGTCAGCCGCGCCGGCAAACTGAGGTCAGCCGCGCCGGCAAACTGAGGTCAGTTGCTGGGATCGGGGGAGACGCCGCGGGGGCGCGGCTCTTCGCGGAGGTAGGCGATGGTGCGGATGGTCTCGACGATGCGCTCGCGATCCGCGAGCGTCAGCGTGATGAAGCGAATGCCCATACCCGGGTTGGGGTTGTCGGCGCGGGGGCGCACCTGATTCACCCACTGCACGACCCCGGTGAGGATGAACGGCTCCGGCGGAGCCGCGGGGTCATGGGGAGCGAAGCGGAGCGTGACGGACGTGCCGACGGCCAGCGGGTCGGTCGTGCGGACGAAGATGCCCATCTCGGAGATGTTGGTGATGGCCGCGTAGAGGAACGTATCCTCGGTCTCGCAGTCGACGGACCAGAGCACGTCGACGCGCTCGGTGGTGCGCCGGTTCCGGGGGTCGGCGTCCGCGTCCTGAACCTCCGCGGTGCTGGTTGCTCCGCCCTCGACGCGCGCAGCTGCCACGCCGCTCGGCCTGTCGGAGTCTCGCGCGCCCTGCCGGTTCATGATCAGCGCCTACCCCCTTTTCCCACCTGCGTCGAGGACCGCTACCGCACGTTGAGCACCCCGGCGATGGCACGGTTCTCGTGGTTGGCGCCCCGGGTTACCTTGAAGCGGGTGTCCCCGGCGAAGAAGCCGAAGTACAGGGTGTAGCCCCCCGGTGTGAAGTTGGGCTCCAGCTGGAAATCGAAGTCGTCGACGACCATGTCGCCCGGGTGCCACAGGTTCATCGCGTACTTGCCGTCGAGGACGGGGTGGTCGCCATTGAACCGACGCTGGAAGCCGTCGATGTGGACGAACGACTTCCACGTGCCGGTGATGGGCTTGAGCACCTTGAAGAAGGTGCGCAGGTGGTACGTGGTCGCCGGGACCACGCTGTCGACGATGTGCCCGGACTTGTCGGAGACCTCCCAGCCGATGGCCTGGAGCTGGTCCTCGAAAACGATGTCGAGGGGGTGGGCCGGCGGAGACGGATCGTCGAGCACCAGCTTGGACAGCCAGCTCTCGTTGACGTGATCGCCGAGCTTGCTGGAGGCGAGCAGAATCTGGCTGGAGTGGCCGTCGAGGATGGGCAGGTTCTTCCCTACCTGGGCACGGAAGAGCGAGTTCATCTTGGGCAGGTCATCGGCCTTGAGGAGGAGCCAGCGCCGCTCGTCGGGGGCCTCGGTGAGCCAGCCGAAGGCGCGGTTCACGTCGGTGAAGGATGGAGCGTCCCCCCCGCCGTAGTAGGCCGCCGCGCGGCTGCGCACGCTGAGGAGGGCCAGCGGCTGCCCGCGCTGCGACAGGCGAGCGTACGACTCGAACGCCTCCTTCGGGGAGAGCTGGGCGGCGAGCTCCGGGTAGTAGCCGAAGCCGAGGGTGCCGCCGGCGAGCAGCGCGGCGACCAGGGTGAAGGTTGCGCGCGGAAGGTGTGAGCCGGCGACGGTGGCGCGGAACCCGTCGCGGACAGCCAGGATCAGCACCGGCAAGAGCCCCGCCAGGACGGGCAGGATCCACCACACGTTGACGCCGGCGTCGGCGAAGTTCTTGGGGAGCTTGTCGACGGGGCCCCAGCCCACCCGCCGACCGATGAAGATCATCGCCCCGAGGCCGACGAGCGCCGCCTCGACGACCACGGCGCCGAAGACGAGGTTGCCGTTCCAGATGCGGGCGAGCTCCGAGCTCCCCTCGCGGTAGACGCCCCCGACGCCGCGGAGCCACCCCACCAGCCGCGCGAGGAGCGACACCAGCCAGGCCGGCAAGCGCCGGACGGTGACCAGCCGCTCGGCCCACGCCGGCAACGGCAGCCTCGACGCGCGCGGCTGCGACTCGAACCACGCGAGGGCGGTGAGCCCGACGAACGCAGCGACGACCACGACGAGCAGCGCCTGCCCGGTGGCCTCGAAGGTCTTGGGGACCTGGGGCTTGTCCACGACGAAGGCAGCGAGCGCCTTCTCGGGCTCCCGGTAGAGGTCTGCGAAGAGGACCGCCCCGAAGATGGTGGTGCCCAGCGCGAGCGTGCGCGAGGCGGGCGCGCCGCGCTCGAAGTCGAGGATGGCGAGCCCCGCCGCCGCCGCGAGGAGCGCGGGAGCGGTGAACGGGAGGGTGCCCGACCGCGGGGCGAGGAGCGCGAACGCGCCGTACGCCACGGCGGAGCCGACCACGAGAGCGACGCGCACGCCCGTCTCCCGGCTGCGGGACGCGGAGGGCGCCTCGACCGGAGCGCGAAGGAGACGCCCCAGCGCGAAGGGCAGGAACGCGCTCCACGGAAAGAGGGCGTGGCCGAGCTGGCGCACGACCAGGTCGAAGGTGGCGTCGGTGGCGGGGCGGCGCTGGACGATGAAGCCGACCGCGCGCGAGAGCGGCGCCTCGGGCGCGGCGCCGAGGAGCGCGCGGATGCCCACGCCGAGCGCCACGACGCCGACGGCGAACGCGACCCCACCGGCGACGTCACCCTGGGTCGAGCGGTCCTCCCGCGGAGCGGAGGCGCGGAGGACCAGCCACGAGAGCCCGACGCCGAGCGCCGGCACGGACACCCCCAGGATCAGCCCGCGCGAGAGGTACCCCGCGACCAGCCCGCACACCCCGAGGCCCGCCCACAGCAGCTTGCCGCGCGTGTCGAGCAGCGCTCCGAGGAGGCCGCAGAAGGCGATGGTGAGCGCGCTCATGGTGACGACGTCACCGAGCATGGTGCGCGCCTGCATGAAGTAGAGCGGCATCGTCACCAGGGCGATGCAGGCATAGAGGCCCGCGCGCCGGTCGATGAGCCGCGCCAGGGTCTCGTAGAGCACGGCCACGCCCGCGAAGGCCCACACCGCGAGCGGCAGCCGCCCCGTCCAGTCGTGGAGGCCGAAGAGCTTGAAGCCCACCGCCATGGAGGTGAAGGGCAGCTCCCCCATGCGCAGGTCGGTGAGGGTAGGCAGGCTGTTGATCGCGCCGGGCAGGTCGAGCGAGGCGGCGCCGAAGACGCGCAGGGCGATGCGCCGGGCGAGGTCGCCCGCGTCGAGCTCGTACGGGTCCCAGATGCCGCTCCTGGCGAGGACCGGAAACAGCATCAGGGCGGCGATCCCGAGCGCGAGGAGGCGGTCCCGGTCCGGCCGGGCCTTCGGGCCGGCGGGCGGGGCGGTGGGGAGCGCCTCTCCCCCGGCGTGCTCGGCGGCCGTCTCCGCCTCGGGGTCGGACGCCGGAGCGTCCTCATCCACGCCGTTTGCCTCGTCTTTCGAGCGTGCCATCTCGCAGGCCCTTACCTCGCCCGGACGGCGGGGGCCATTCTCGCTCGCTGGAGTGCGATCCCCGCGGAAGGGTTTGTGATCCCGCGCCCTGTCTGCTAGTGCGCCGCCCGTGGCCGCCCCGCGATCCGACCCGAGAGGGCGCAACAAGCGCCGCGCCCCCGTGCGCGGATCCCAGTCCAGCACCGAGCCCGTGAAGGCGGAGGTCAAGTCGGGGGTCAAGCCGGAGGCCAAGCCCAAGCCCAGGCCGGAGCCGGCGTTCGAGGGGCCGTCGCGCTCAGGGACGGTCGCCCTCATCGGGCGCCCCAACGTCGGCAAGTCGACCATCCTCAACGCCGCGCTCGAGCAGCAGCTCTCGATCATCTCCCCGACGCCGCAGACCACGCGCGACGCCATCCTCGGGGTGGTCCACCGCGGCGGGGCCGAGATCGCCCTGCTCGACACCCCCGGCCTGCACCGCCCCCGCAGCGAGCTCGGGCGGGTGATGAACCAGACCGCTCGCGAGGCCGCGCGCACCGCCTCCGTCGTGGTCTTCGTCGCCGAGGTGCCCGTCCCGCCGGCCCGGCGCCCCGCCGACGGGTCCCCGCGGCTCCTGTCCCCCCACCCCGGCGATCTCACGCTCCTCGCCGACGTGGCCGAGGGCCAGACGCTCCTCCTCGTCCTCAACAAGGTCGACCGCGCCCGCGACAAGACCGCGCTCTTCCCGCTCATCGAGGCGTACTCCAAGGTCCGGCAGTTCGCCGCCGTGGTGCCCATCTCCGCGATCAAGCCGGGCGCCGCGCTCCGCGTCCTCGACGAGGTGGCCAAGCACCTCCCCGAGGGCCCCTGGACCCACGGCCCCGACGATCTCACCGACCGCCCCCTGCGCTTCTTCGCCGCCGAGTACGTGCGCGAGCAGATCCTCCGGGCCACCCAGGCCGAGGTGCCGCACGCGGTGGCGATCACCGTCGATCGCTTCATCGAGCCGATCGACTCTCCCGGACACGCGGGCGGGTCCATCCACATCGACGCCACCATCTCGGTGGAGCGACCCGGCCAGAAGCGCATCCTCGTCGGCACCGGCGGCGAGATGCTCAAGGACATCGGCACCCGCGCGCGGCTTCGCATCGAGGAGCTGACCGGCCGCAAGGTGAACCTCAAGCTGTGGGTGCGCGTCGCGCCCGCCTGGCGCCAGTCGCGCGCCCAGCTCGAGGAGCTCGGCTACAAGTCTCCGGGCAACGGCGAAATGATCGCCATCGCCGAGCTGCCCGGCGACGATGAGGAGGACACCCAATGAGCTCAGGCGATCGCGAGACCCCCGAGAACGAGCACGAGACCGAGCACGAGGCCGACACGGAGGCCGGCTCCGACGCGGAAGACACCCCGGCCCACGCCGGGCCCGGCGCCATCGTGGCGCTGGTGGGCCGGCCCAACGTCGGCAAGAGCACCCTGTTCAACCGGCTGGTCGGCCGGCGGGTCGCCATCGTCCACGACGAGCCCGGCGTCACCCGCGATCGCCACTACGGCGACGTTTTCTCGCGCGGCCGGCGCTACACGCTGGTCGACACCGGCGGCTTCGATCCCGAGAGCGACGATCCGATGCGCCAGGGCATCCGGCGCCAGGTCGAGCTGGCCATCGCCGAGGCCGACGTCATCGTCTGCGTGCTCGACGCCACCGCCTCGACCGCGCCGGCGGATCACACCGAGGTCGCGCTGCTCCGGCGCGCTGACAAGCCCGTCATCTTCCTCGCCAACAAGTCTGACAACCCTCGCCTCGAGGCCGAGTCGGCGGACCTCTACCGCCTCGGGATCAAGGACCTGGTCCAGGTCAGCGCCCTCCACGGCCGCGGCATCGCCGAGCTCGAGGCCGCCATCGACGCGGCCCTCCCCAAGAGCGCCAACGACGTGACCAAGCCCCCGGACGACGGGGCGGTGACCATCGCGGTCATCGGCAGGCCGAACGCGGGCAAGTCGTCTCTGGTCAACCGCCTCGCGGGCGAGGAGCGCATGCTCGTCGACTCGCGCCCCGGCACCACGCGCGACTCGATCGACCTGCCCATCGAGCGCAACGGCAAGCGCTACGTGCTCATCGACACGGCCGGCATCCGCCGCAAGGCCAAGGTCGCCAAGGAGCAGGACGTGGTCGAGGCCGTGAGCGTGCTCCACGCCATCCGCGCGATGGAGCGCGGCGAGGTGGCGCTGCTGATGTGCGACGCCGCCGACGGCGTGGCCGAGCAGGACGCCAAGATCCTGGGCCTCGCCGAGGATCGCGGCCGCGCCATCGTCATCGCCCTCAACAAGATCGACCTGGTCGACAAGAAGCAGCTCGCCAAGATCGAGGCGGACGCGCGCGACAAGCTCTCGTTCGCGCCCTGGGCGCCGATCGTCCACGTCAGCGCCGCGACCGGCCGCGGCATGGGCGTGCTCTTCGACACCGTGAGCCGCGTCGCCGAGGCCTACCGCAAGCGCGTCCCCACCGGCGAGCTGAACCGCTTCTTCGAGTCCGTGCTGGAGACGCACCCGCCGCCGACCAGCGGGGGCAAGGCGCCTCGCCTCTTCTTCATCACGCAGGCGGAGGCATCGCCCCCGCTCTTCGTCATCATCGCCAGCGACCCCGAGAAGATCCACTTCAGCTACCGCCGCTACGTGGCCAACCAGCTCCGCAAGAACTTCGGGTTCGAGGGCGTGCCGGTGCGGGTCAAGTACAAAGAGCGACGACGGCGGGACAAGAAGTAGGAGCCCTCGGCCGCCGCTGAGGCGCGCAGCCCCCTCTCGAAGAAGCTCGAGCTCGGGGGTCTGGCGGCGGCGCGCCCCGCGAAGGAGCCCTCACCGGGGGGCTCTGCCCCTGTCATCCGCGGACTGACCAAGATTGGACGCACCGCCCCCCGGTGCGTGGTCCCGTACGCAGTAGCAACCGCTACGCCGCGGTGACGGCCGACACCCCTCTGCCGCACAAATCGAACGCGACCGATCGCCCCTCCTTTGTGCCGCAGAACCCGCATTTCCTCGCGGAAACGGGCCTTCACGTATCCTTGACTTTGCGTCCGCCAAATCCCTAAGGTTTGCGCCCCTCGGCCGTCCAGGCTCGGCAAATGCCGGGACGGCCCTTCCGATCTGCGCAGCGTCGTTCGCGGCACAGAACGGTCGCGCCGGACGGCTGCGGAGCGATGGACGGCAACCGACCCCCGTTGTAACCGCAGAATTCGTCAGGAAAGGGCCGACTGACCCCCGCCCCCGCGCGTAGGGTTTGCTCGGGTCCGACCCTGGCCATCCATTTGCCTCGGAGCCCTCATCGTGAAAAGACCCGACACCGTTAAGTCACCCGACGGCAAGCTCGCCGTCCTGCTCCCCGGGATGGGCGCGGTCGCGACGACCACCATCGCCGGCGTGATGCTCGCGCGCCGGGGGCTCGGCGCACCGATCGGCTCGCTCACCCAGCTCGGGACCATCCGTCTCGGCAAGCGGACTGACAACCGCGTCCCCAAGATCAAGGACTTCGTCCCCCTCGCCAGCCTCAACGACCTCGAGTTCGGCGGCTGGGACATCTTCCCCGACGACGCGTTCGAGGCGGCCATGCACGCGGCCGTCCTCGAGCCCAAGCACCTCGAGGCCGTCCGCGAGGAGCTCGCTGCCGTGCGGCCCATGCCCGGCGTCTTCTACCCGGAGTACGTCCGCCGCCTCCACGGGACGCACATGAAGACCGCCACCACCAAGGCCGAGATGGTCGAGAAGGTGCGGGACGACATTCGCACGTTCAAGAAGGAGCGCGGCTGTTCGCGCGCCGTGGCGGTGTGGTGCGGGTCGACCGAGATCTACATCCCGCCCGCCGCCGTCCACCAGTCCATCAAGTCGTTCGAGGCAGGCCTGCTCGAGAACGCGAAGGAGATCTCCAACGCCCAGATCTACGCCTGGGCCTGCATCAAGGAGGGCGTCCCCTTCGCCAACGGCGCCCCCAACCTCTGCGTCGACTTCCCCGCCGCGTGGGACCTGGCGCGCGAGCACGTCGTGGCCACCGCCGGCAAGGACTTCAAGACCGGCCAGACGCTGATGAAGACCGTCCTCGCCCCGATGTTCAAGGCCCGCGTCCTCGGCCTGCGCGGCTGGTTCTCCACCAACATCCTCGGCAACCGCGACGGCGAGGTGCTCGACGACCCCGATTCGTTCCGCTCGAAGGAGGTCTCCAAGCTGGGCGTGCTCGAGCACATCCTCCAGGCCGACCTCCACCCCGAGCTCTACGGGGACCTCTACCACAAGGTTCGCATCGAGTATTACCCGCCCCGCGGCGACGCCAAGGAGGGCTGGGACAACATCGATCTGTTCGGCTGGCTCGGCTACCCGATGCAGATGAAGATCGATTTCCTCTGCCGCGACTCGATCCTCGCCGCCCCGCTCGTCCTCGACCTCGCCCTCTTCCTCGACCTCTCGCAGCGCGCGGGCTTCCACGGGATCCAGGAGTGGCTGAGCTTCTACTTCAAGAGCCCCATGTCGGCCCCGGGCCTCTACCCGGAGCACGATCTCTTCGTGCAAGCAGCCAAGCTGAAGAACACGCTCCGGTGGATGATGGGTGAGGATGTCCTGACCCACGTCGGGAACGAGTACTATGACTGACTCGCTCAACCTGGGGAACGCCCGAGAGCGTTCCCCGACCGCTCCCACCCTCGACGGGGCGTGCGTCGGCTACGGGTTCATCGCGTCGCGCGGGCACCTGCCCGCGTACGCGTCCTTTGCCCAGGGCCCGCAGCCGGTCCCGCTGCGTATCGTCGCCGTGGCGGACATCTGCCCCGCGCGGCGGGAGCGCGCCGCGGTCGAGCTGCCCGGCGTGCGTGTCTACGCGAGCCACGCCGAGCTGCTCGAGCGGGAGGCGGGGCGCATCTCGTTCGTCGACATCACCACGCCGCCGGCGCACCACGCCGAGATCGCGCACGCGGCGCTCGATCGCGGCCTCCACGTCCTCTGCGAGAAGCCGCTGACGACCACCACCGAGGAGGCGCGCGGGCTGCTCGACCACGCCCGCCGCGCCCGCCGCGTGGTGTTTCCCTGCCACAACTACAAGCACGCGCCGGTCATCAAGACGGTGCGGCGGATCCTCGACGCGGGCACCATCGGCAAGGTGTCGATGGTGACACTGCACACGTTCCGCAACACCCACGCCAAGGGCGTCGCGGAGTGGCGCCCCGACTGGCGCCGCGAGAAGCGCTACTCCGGCGGCGGCATCGCCATGGACCACGGGAGCCACACGTTCTACCTGGCCTTCGACTGGCTGGGCGGGTTCCCCACGGCGATCACCGCCAAGATGTCGACCCTCGGGAGCTTCGACACCGAGGACAACCTCGCGTGCTCGGTCACCTTCCCCGGCGGCATGGCGAGCGCGCACCTCTCGTGGACGGCCGGCATGCGCCGGGTGATCTACACCCTGCACGGCGAGCGGGGCGCGATCCGGGTCGAGGACGACGACATCGAGACGGTCGTGGGGCAGCGGCGCGGCGACAGCGTCGCGTGGGAGACGCACCGCGAGCGCATCGCCTCGGACTGGATGGACGCCAGCCACACCATCTGGTTCCGCTCGCTCTTCGAGCAGTTCGCGGCCGCCGTCGCCGCCGGCGACTGGGCCGGGAAAGAGGCCGAGACCTCGCTCCGCTGCGTCGAGCTCATCACCACCGCTTATGCCTCCGCCGAGGCGGGCTCGCGCGAGCTCCCGCTCGGCGACGCCAGAGGATCCACCTCGTGATCGACCTCGCCTGTTCGCTGACCATCCTCGCGATCTTCGCCGCCGCCGGTGCGGCGTACGGCGTCCACGTCACGCGCGCCGGCGCCGAGCGCTACGCCCGGGTGGACAAGGCCGGATCCTCGGCGCTGCTCGGCAAGGGCGCCATGGAGGCGGGCTACTGGAGCCTCCAGCCGGTCGGCCGCGCGCTGATCGCCCTCGGGCTCACCGCGAACGGCGTCACCCTGCTCTCCCTCGGCTTCGGCCTGACGGCCGCGGTCGCGCTCTCCCTCGGCCACTTCGGCATCGGGGCCGCGCTCACCGCCGTGGCCACGCTCGGCGACGCGCTCGACGGCATCGTGGCACGGCAGACGGGCACCGCGTCCAACGCGGGCGAGGTCTTCGACGCCGCGGTCGATCGTTACCAGGAGTTCTTCTTCCTCGGCGGGCTCGCCGTCTACTTCCGCACCGACGCCGTGGCGCTCGTCCTCACGCTCCTCGCCGTGGTCGGCTCCTTCATGGTGAGCTACGGCACCGCCAAGGCCGAGGCGCTCGGCGTCGAGTCCCCGCGCGGCGCCATGCGCCGCGTCGAGCGCGCCGTGTACCTCGACGCCGGCGTGGTCTTCGCCCCCATCGCCGGGGCGCTGGTGACGCGCTACGGCCTGGCCGCGTGGATCACCCATCTGCCCATCCTCCTCGCGCTCGCGCTGGTCGGTGGGGTGGGCAACGTCTCGGCCGTGCGCCGCCTCCTCGCCGTGGCCCGCGCCGTCGCCGTGCGCGACGCCGCCTCACGCCAGCCGCCGCCGCCCGCGCCGTTCACCATGGAGTCGCTGCCCCCCAGCCCCGGCTCCTCGGAGCCCGACCTCTCCGACGACGCTGTTCGCGACGGCGTCGTGCCCTGAAGATGTCCGGCGTCGTAACGACGGGGCCGCCTTCGCCGAGCCCCGCGCGTCGCTCTCTGCTCGCGCTCCTCGGCCGCCACCAGATCGCGTCCGTCCTCTGCACCGCCATCGATTTCGGCGTGATGGTGCTCGTGGTCGAGCTCCTCCACCGCTCGGCGGTGCTGGGCACCGTCGCCGGCGCGAGCTGCGGCGCCCTCTCCAACTTCCAGCTCGGTCGCCACTGGACCTTCGGCGCCCGTCAGGAGCACGTCGGGCACCAGGCGCTCCGGTACGCCCTGGTCTCGGGCGCCAGCGCCGGGCTCAACGCGCTCGGTGAATACGGGGTTCACGACGGGCTCGGCGTGCAGTACTTCGCGGCGCGGGCGCTGGTCGCCGTCGCCGTCAGCCTGCTGTGGAACTTCCCGATGCAGCGCCATTTCGTTTTCCGCAAGAGCTCCTAAGGATCGCGCATGAGCACGCCCCGAGATCAGAAGGTCCACCTCAAGACGGTGGTGCCCGGCCCCGCCAGTCGCGCCCTCCGCGAGCGCGAGGACGCGCACATCGCGCCCGGGCTCCAGGGATACGCCGTGATGGCGGGCATCGCCGTCGATCACGCCGAGGGCAGCGCCATCACCGACGTCGATGGCAACACCTTCCTCGATTTCATCGGGGGCATCGGGGTCAACGCGCTGGGGCACTCCCACCCCGGCGTGACGGCCGCCATCCAGGCCCAGGCCGCGCGCGCCTCGGTCGGCTCCTTCACCTCGACGGCCCGCGTCGATCTCGTCGAGCGCCTGGGCACTCACCCGCCGGCCCCCGGCATCCACCGCGTCCAGCTCTATTCGAGCGGCGCCGAGGCGGTGGAGAGCGCGCTCCGCCTCGCCAAGAGCCACACCGGCAAGAGCGAGTTCGTCAGCTTCTGGGGCGCCTTCCACGGCAAGACCATGGGCGCGCTCTCGCTGATGGGCTCCACCTTCAAAGAGGGCCTCGGGCCCATGGTGCCCGGCGCCCACCTCGTCCCCTACGCCGACTGCTACCGCTGCCCCCTGGCGCTCGAGCACCCCTCGTGCGGCCTCGCCTGCGTCGAGGTCGGGCGCAAGCAGCTCAAGATGGCCTCCACGGGATCCATCGCCGCCGTCATCGTCGAGCCGATGCAGGGCACCGCCGGCAACATCGTCCCCCCGGACGACTTCCTCCTCGCCGTGCGCTCGGTCGCCGACGACGTCGGCGCGCTCCTCATCGCGGACGAGATGATCACCGGCTTCGGCCGCACCGGCCGCTACTGGGGCATCGATCACAGCGGCGTGCGGCCGGACATCGTCACCATCGGCAAGGCCTTCGGCGGCGGCTTCCCGCTCTCGGGGCTGGTCACCACCGACGTCATCGCCTCCGCCAAGCCCTGGTCGAACCCCTCGGGCTCGTCGTCGAGCTACGGCGGCAACCCCCTCGCCGCCGCGGCCGGCGCCGCCGCGCTCCGCGCCATCGACGAGGACCACCTGGTCGCCAACGCGCGCGAGGTCGGCGGCGCGATGCTGACGGCCCTCCGTCCCTTCGTCGACGACTATCCGTTCGTCGGCAAGGTCGACGGCCGCGGTCTCTTCCTCGGCATCGAGCTGGTGGCCGACAAGCGCACCAAGGCGCCGCTCTCCCGCCAGGTCACCCGCACCATCTTCGACGCGTGCGTGCGGCGCGGCCTCTTCACCATGGCCTACGCCCCGAGCTTCCGCCTCCAGCCGGCCCTCACCATCGACCTCGCCACCGCGATGAACGGCATCGCCGTGCTCCGCGAGGTCTTCGATCAGCTCAAGCAGTCGCGGGGCTGGGAGGCGAAGTGATGCGGCTCTGGCGCCACATGCGGGCGCTGTGGCCGCGGTGGACCCTGCTCCCGCCGCTGCCGTTCGTCGCGTACGGCATCATCATGCTCGCCCGCGGCGAGCTCCGCTGGGACCACGTCGCCATGATGATCCTGGTCCCGGTCCTGGCGTACGCCACCCCGTGGACCAAGAAGCTCTGCCTCGGCTCGTACCCCATGGGGCTGACGGGGCTGTTCTACGACGCGATGCGCTACTTCAAGAACGTGGGGGTGTCGCCGGAGCGGGTGCACGACTGCGATCTGCGCGCCATCGAGCTCCGCCTCTTCGGCATCAACGTCGCCGGGCCCTCGGGCGTGGAGCGCATTACCCTCAACGACTGGTTTCTCACCCACCACTGGACGTGGCTCGACATCTACTGCGGCATTCCCTACGGCGGGTTCATCTTCATGTCGCTGGGCGCGGCGGTGGTCCTCTACTTCAAGGACTACAGCGCCGTGCAGCGCTACGCGTGGGTGTTCTTCTTGATGAACGTCGCGGCGTTCATCACGTACCACATCTATCCGGCCGCGCCGCCCTGGTACTACCACGCGCACGGCTGCGAGATCAGCATGACGGCGCTGCCCAGCGAGGGGCCGCGGCTCGCCCACGTCGACGCCGTCCTCGGCATCACCTACTTCAAGGGCATCTACTCGCGCTCCAGCGATCTCTACGGCGCCGTGCCCTCGCTCCACGTGGCCTACCCGCTGCTCATCGTCGTCGAAGGCTGGCGCTCCTTTGGCCGGTTCGGCCGCGCGCTGAGCCTCCTCTTCCTCTTCTCGATGGGCTTCGCCGCGGTCTACCTCGACCACCACTGGGTCTGCGACGTGCTGCTCGGCTTCCTCTACTGCGTCAGCGCCGTCGCTCTGGTGCGCTTCATCTGGGCGCGCCTTGCCGCCCGGGCGGCGCCGGTCGCGCTCGATCTCCGTCCCCAGGCCTGAATCATGACAGAACAGCGCGGGCACGAAGGGGGCTCGCGCCCCCAGGGTCAGCAACCCTCGGCGCGCGCGCGCGCCTTCGTCGCGTGGACCCTGAAGCACGGGCGCCTGCTCTGGCTGGTCGCGCTCGTCCTCGCCGTCCCCGCCACCCTGCGGACGGCGACCCTCTACACCCACCTCCGCACGGAAGCGGAGGAGCTTCTCCCCCGCGACGCGCCCAGCGTCATGGCGCTCGACGAGCTGCGCGCGCGCATCCCCGGGCTGCTCTTCCTCGGCGTCGTCGTCGACACCGGCGACGCCGCGAACCTTCCCGCGGGCGAGCGCCTCATCGACGACCTGGCCGCCAGGATCCGGAGCTACCCCCCCGAGCTCGCCACCCGCGTCCGCGTCGGCGACGCCGAGGAGAGCGCCTTCCTCGAGAAGAACGGGCCGCTCTTTCTCGACCTGGCCGACCTGCACGCCATCCGCACCCGCATCGAGGCCCGCCGCGACTACGAGGTCGCCAAGGAGCTCGGCACCCTCGTCGACGAGAGCGAGCCGGAGCCCTCGGTCGACGTCTCCGACATCGAGAAGAAGTACGACGACAAGCTCGGCGCCGCGGGCCGCTTTCCCAACCACCGCTTCAGCAGCGCGCCGCTCCACCTCACCATGGCGCTCGTCGAGGTCGGCGAGTACTCCACCGGCCAGGGCCGCTCCGGCGAGCTCCTCTCGCGGGTGCAGGCCGATCTGGCGGCGCTGGGCGGGACCGCCCACTACGCGCCGGGCATGCGCGTCGGCTACAGCGGCGACGTGCCCATCTTCGTCGAGGAGACCAAGGCGCTGATGGACGACCTCTCGGTCTCCTCGGTGCTGGTGATGGTGGCGGTGATCGGGGCCATCGTCCTCTACTACCGCTGGTGGCGCAGCCTCTTCATCCTCATGCCGCCGCTGCTGCTCGCCGCGGTGTACGCGTTCGGCCTGGCCTCGCTGTGGCCGTTCCGCATCGAGGAGCTCAACTCCAACACGGCGTTCCTCGGCTCCATCATCGTCGGCAACGGCATCAACTTCGGCATCATCCTCCTGGCCCGCTACGTCGAGGAGCGCCGCGCCGGAGTCGCCATCGAGGAGGCCCTGGCGCGCGCGGTGCACGGCGCTCGCCCCGGCACCGTGGCCGCGGCGCTGGCCGCAGCCGCCTCCTACGCCTCGCTGGGCATCACCCAGTTCCGCGGCTTCCGTCAGTTCGGCGCCATCGGCGGCATCGGGATGGTCCTCTCCTGGGTGCTCGCCTTCGTGCTCATGCCGCCGCTCGCCGCCATGATCGACCGGAGCGCGGCGACCGCGCCGAAGCAGCTCACCCCGGGCTTCTCCCCGATGGTGCCGCTGTCGCGCTGGATCGCGCGCTGGCCCGCGCAGATCACCGTCGTCGCCGCCCTGCTCACGGCGGGTGCCGTGGCCGAGGTGAGCACCTTCAACGTCGACACCGCCATCGAGCACGACCTCTCCCGGCTGCGGCGGGCCGACACCTGGAAGAACGGCGAGGGCTACTGGGGGCAGCACATGGACGCGCTCCTCGGGCACTACCTGACGCCGATGGCGTTCCTCACCGACAACCCTGACGAGGCCCGCGCCCTGGTGACCCGCCTCGACGAGGCCCGCAAGGACCCGGCGATCGGCGACATCATCGACAACATCCGCACCCTCGATCAGGTGCTCCCCGGCGATCAGGCGAAGAAGCTGGTGGAGCTCGCCGCCATCCGTCGCGCGGTGACGCCACGCCTCCGCGCGCACATCTCTGCCGACAAGCGCGCCGCGGTCGACAAGCTCCTCACCAGCGACCTGCGCGTCCTCCACGCCGACGATCTGCCCGCCAGCTTCACCAGCGGCCTGCGTGAGCGTGACGGATCCATCGGCCGCACCGTCCTCGTCTATCCCAAGCCCGACCACGCGCTCTGGCAGGGGCCGGCGCTGGTCCGGATGATCACCACGCTGCGCCGCGTCGCCGCCGACGTCCCCGCGGGCGAGCGCCCGGCGCGCCTGGCCGGCTCGCACGAGCTCACCGCCGACATCTTCATCGCGCTCTCCCGTGACGGACCGCGGGCGACCGGGCTGGCGTTCCTCGGGGTGGCGGCGGTGGTCGTGCTCATCTTCCGCCGCAGCACCACCGGCGTGGTGGTGCTGGTGTCGCTCCTCACGGGCGTGCTCTGGCTCGCCGGCGTCGAGCTCTTCTTCGGCATCAAGCTCAACTTCGCGAACTTCATCGCCTACCCGATCACCTTCGGCATCGGGGTCGACTATCCCGTCAACGTGATGAGCCGTTACGTCGAGGAGGGCTCGCGCGACGTCGGCCGCGCCGTGCGCTCCACGGGCGGCGCGGTGGCTCTTTGCTCGGCGACGACCATCATCGGCTACTCCTCCCTCCTCCTCGCGCAGAACCGAGCCCTCTTCCTCTTCGGCCTGCTCGCCGTGCTCGGCGAGCTCACCTGCCTGACCACTGCGCTGGTCGCCATGCCAGCGGCGCTCACCTGGTGGCGCAACCGGCGGACCAGCAACGCGCCGGTGAGCCAACCCACATAGGGCTGGATGCCCAGGCGCCCCTGGGCGCTTTTTTCACGTGGGGCCCCCGCTCTCCGGGTAACACTGCCTGGGATCCCTGACATTACGTCGGGGAAGGTCCGAGGGCATTGTGGACGACTTGACGGGCCCCGCGTTTCGGGAAGCGCCACCGGCAGACGGTGGTCGAGCGGGAGGCGAGCCCCCGCCGCACGACCCGGCTGCGGGGCGGCCTCCTCTGGATCTGCTCGCCGCGGTGGTGGAGCACGTGCGCGATGCGGTGTGCCTGACCACCTCCGATCTGGAGGACGGCCCCACCATCATCCACGTCAACGCCGCGTTCACCGCGATGACCGGCTACGAGCGCGCCGACGTGCTGGGTCGGACCCCGTACCTGCTCCACGGGCCGGCGACGGACCCGAGCGTCCTCGCTCGGTTGAGGGAGAACCTGCGCGCGGGGCACCAGGCGACGGCGGAGCTGGTGAACTACCGGCGCGATGGCAGCGAGTTCTGGGTGCGGCTGTGCGTCACGCCCATCCGAGACGGGCGCGGCGCGGTGACCCACCACCTGGGCTTGCTCCGCGATGCCACCGAGGAGCGCGCGGCCGAGGCGACCGGCCAGATCTACCTCGCGGTGCTCCAGCAGACGACGGACGCCGTCGCCATCGTCGACGAATGCGGGCAGCTCACCTACGTCAACGCCGCCGTCGTCGCGCTGACCGGCCGCACCTCGGCGGAGCTGCTCGGTCGGAGCGTCCGCGCCACCGGGCTCACGCCGCGGCGGCTCCGGGTCTACCGCGAGATCATCGCCGCGCTGGAGACGCAGCGCGAGTGGCGGGGCGAGTACGAGTCGAGCACGCGCTCGGGCGAGTCGCGGCGGCTCGCGGTCTCGGTGACGCGGGTCGACACCGTCGACTCGGCCACGAGCTTCGCGGTGGACGCGCGCGACGTGACCCACGAGCGCCGCCTCGAGTACATCGCCGAGGCCACCAACCTGATGGAGAACGTGGGCTACGTCTTCGCGAGCCTGCGCCACGAGCTGGGCAACCCCATCAACTCCATCAAGATCGCCCTCACGGTGCTGCGGCAGGGGCTGGCCTCGATGCCGCGCGAGCGCGTCGAGGACTACCTCGACCGGGTGCTCGCCGAGACCGGGCGGGTCGAGTACCTGCTCCGCTCGCTCCAGAGCTTCAACACCATGCACCGCCCGACGCTCGAACCGGTGCCCGTGGCCCCCTTCATCGAGCGCTTCTGCTCCATGGTGCGGCAGGACGTGAGCCGGCGCGGGGTCGCGCTCGCGATCGAGGTCGACGACGACATAGGCGCCGCCATCGCCGACCCGAGCGCGCTCCATCAGGTCATGCTCAACCTGATCACCAACGCGCTGGACGCGCTCGCCGGCCACCCCGCGCCGCGCATCCGCATCGGCGCGCGCCGCGGGGCCTCCCACGTGCGCCTCTTCGTGTCGGACAACGGCCGCGGCATCCCCGCGGACCAGCGGGAGCGCATCTTCCAGCCCTTCCACACCACCAAGCCCAAGGGAACGGGGCTGGGGCTGGCCATCACCCGCAAGCTCGTCACGCTCATGCGCGGCACCATCGCGCTCGAGCCTTCGCACACGCGCGAGACCACGTTCGCGGTCACCCTCGACGCCGCCGACGCGGCCCAGTCCGAGCGCCGTCCGCCCACGCTCTGGCCCCCTTCGAACCGGAGTGGACGATGAGCCGTCGCGCGCTGATCATCGACGACGACGAGCTCTTCCACGTGGCGCTGGCCGACGCCCTGGGCAGCGCGGACCTCACGGTGGTCGCCGCCCGCTCCTGCGCCGAGGCGCGCGAGCGCATGGCGGAGGGGTTCGCGCTCGCCCTCGTCGACAACCGCATGCCCGACGGGGACGGCCTCTCGCTGGTCCCCGAGCTGCTCGCCGCCGATCCGCGCGGCAAGGTGATCGTCTGCACCGGCTTTGCGGGCCTCGACAACGCCGTCGCGGCGCTCCGGCTCGGCGTCCACGACTATCTCGAGAAGCCGGTGGACCTCGCCGTCCTCCGCGCCGCCGTGGACCGCTGCCTGCGGATCGCCAAGCTCGAGCAGCTCGCGCGCGTCGAGCGGTATCGCCGCGAGGCGACGCGGGCGGAGAGTCGCATCGTCGGCGATGGCCCGGCGACGACCCAGCTCCGGGCGCTCGTCGCTCGGGCGGCGCAGGTCCGCGCGCCGGTCCTGGTCACCGGGGAGACCGGCACGGGCAAGACGCTGGTGGGCCGGGAGATCCACCTCCAGGGCGCGCCGGACCGGCCCTTCGTCCACGTCAACTGCGCCGCGCTGCCGGAGTCCCTGGTCGAGGCCGAGCTCTTCGGCGCCGAGCGCGGCGCCTACACCGGCGCGACCTCCGCGCGGGAGGGCCTCTTCGAGCTGGCCGACGGGGGCACGCTCCTGCTCGACGAGATCGGCGAGGTGCCCGCGGCCATCCAGGCCAAGCTGCTCACCGTGCTCGACGACGGCTGCGTGCGCCGGGTGGGCGGCGGCCGCGCGCGACGCGTCGACGTCCGGGTGATCGCCGCCACCAACGCCGACGTCGAGTCCGCGGTCAAGCAGGGCCGGCTGCGCGCCGACCTCTACTACCGGCTCAACGTGATCCGCATCGAGGTGCCGCCGCTGCGCGCCCGACGCGAGGAGATCCCCGCCCTCGCCGCCCACCTCCTCGGCACCATCGCCGGCGGCCGCAGCGCGGTGCTCGCGCCCGGGGAGCCCGAGCAGCTCGCGGCCTACGCGTGGCCGGGCAACACCCGCGAGCTGCGCAACGTCCTCGAGCGCGCCGTCTTCCTCCACGCCCCCGAGCTGCTCCGCCCGTCGGAGCTGCTCGGCCCCCCTCCGCCGCCCTCGACGAGGCAGCTCTCGCTCCCCGACGTCGAGCGCCGTCACATCCTCGCCACCCTGGAGCTGCATGGAGGCAACCGCGCGCACGCGGCGCGGTCCCTCCATGTCTCGGTGGCCACCCTGCGCCGCAAGCTCCGCGAGTACGGGGTCGGCGACGCTCCTTCCTGATCGACGGGATCAGGAGCGGTCGACCTCGATCCCCTTCTCGATGGTCTCGAGCTCCTTGCGGGAGAGCGCCAGGTTCGCCTTGGAGCGATCGAGCACGACGTAGATGAACATCGAGGTCCCGACCATGCGGATCAGATGGTATTGCCCGGTCAACGTGATGAGGATGTCCTCGATCTTGTCCTTGAGCCCCAGCTTGTCCCGGATGCTCTTCTTGGCCCGCACCACCTCGGCGTTGCCCGCCGCGGCGAGCTCCAGGTCGAAGCCCGGGTTCCCTGCGGAGCCGAGGCACATGCCGCTGCCGAAGTCGACGAGGGCGGCGCCGATGCACCCCCCGATCTTGAGCGCGTTCTGCATGGACGTCTTGATGTCAGCCATTCGTTCCTTCTCTTTTCCCCCGCACGAGTCCCTGCCGCGACGGTGGGGGCCGCCTCGCGGTAGATCGTTTCGACAGATTGCCAGGCTCGACGCTCACGCTCGACCCCCCGAGGACTCGAGCGTGAAGCCCGGCCGCGGCGCGTCGCGGAGCGACGCCTCGATCTTGATCAGCTGGCGACGCGCGAGCCCCAGATTACCGAGCTTGCGATCGATGATCAGGTAGAGGAAGAGCGACGACGCCCCCACCGTCAGCGGCCGGATCAGGTGGTACTGCTCGGCCAGCGTGATGAGGATGTCCTCGATGGCGTCGGTGAGGCCCACCCGCTCGAGCAGCCGCACCTCGGCGCGGAGGACCTCGGTGTTTCCCGCGGCCGCGACGTCGATGTCCAGAGCCGGGCTGCCTCCCTGGGTGCCGAGCGTCCCCCCGCGTCCGACGTCCACCAGCGCCACGCCCAGCGCGCCGTCGATCTCCATCGCGGCGCAGAGGATCGGGGCCACGCTCGCTCCCTCCTCCGGCGCGGCGGGCAGAGCCGCGGCCTCGTCCGGCCAGAGCGAGTCCG
>Ga0302267_10000845_pt1 | contig 40534 bp, 29 predicted proteins | sample III_Bog_E1_3_FD_194555 | JGI IMG/M metagenome (GOLD analysis project Ga0302267, IMG submission 194555) | Peat permafrost microbial communities from Stordalen Mire near Abisko, Sweden - III_Bog_E1_3 | ecosystem: Environmental > Terrestrial > Soil > Wetlands > Peat | place: Sweden: Abisko...
GCCGGAGTCGGTGGTGTTGAGCCAGGTGAGCCGGCCCTCCTCCTCCACCTGGTCCAGAATCCGGCTGGCCACCTGGGCGCCGCTGGTGACGCTCCGGCTGCCGCGCATGGCTTTCAGGGCCATGACCTGCATCATCGAGACTCCCATGATGCCCACGGCCATGATCACCGCCACCATCAGCATCTCGATCATGGAGAATCCGGCCTCGGTCCGGCCCGATGGCTGTTTGCCCCGACGCCCCATCAGATCCTCCTCCAATGCCCGTTGCCATGGATCACGCCGGGGTTGTAGAACTTGTAGACAGACGCTCCATTGGCTGGAATGACCAGGAGGCCCATGGCCCCGCCCGGCATCGCCGAGCCCCCGCTCAACGACACGATCTCCACCCAGGTGGTGGTGTTGAAGCGCTTGTTGCTGCCGCTGATGGTCACCGATTGGACCTTGCCGGGGCCCTGGAACAGGTTCAAGCCGGAGTTGGCCGCGGAGAGCAGCTGGTAGAAGGGATTGTTTGTGGCCGACCCGGTGTTGAAGGGGACTCCGTTGCTGGGGTCATCATTGCTTCGCCCGGAGGGGGCGGCGGCCAGGGCGTTGGCCCACCAGTTCTGTCCGATTCCGGTGGCGTCGGCAATCCCGGCATTCATGTGGTCCCGGGCCACGGCGGAACCTTTGGCGGTGAGCGCAAGGCGGAAGGCGTTGCCGGAGGCGGCGTTGTTGGCGATGACGGCGCTGGGCGTCTGGTTGATATCATAGGCCAGGAACAAAGGTGTGGCCGGTTCCCAGTCGCCCTGGGTGGCGATGGTCACGGTCTGGCTTCTGGCCACCGCGAGGTTCTGGGCGGCCAGGAGGGTCCCTTCCATCTCGTCCATCACCTCCCGGACGGTATGGGTTGACCGGCTACCCAGGGTGGTGATCCCCACCATCGCCAGCACGGCCACGATGACGAGCACGGCCAGCAACTCGATGAGCGAGTAGCCCCGTGACGAACGCTGACAACCAACCATGCTGGGACCCCTGAATGGAACCAATATGAAATGTCTGCAACAAAATTTCTAATTTTCTATATATTAGCACTCTCAACGATTAATCATGAGTTTAAAAACAATATTTCATCCAAACCTCATGAGTGTGATTTTCTTATACACCCACTCCAGGAGCCCAGGCCGCCCGGGAAATCCGCCGCCCAAACCCTGTTCCTCGCCATGGCCAGGTGGGCTGGCCGGACCTGGACCCTCCCCGGCTACACGCCGAAATTCAAGGGGTCCCGGTCCAGGGTGACCGGCCCGCCCGGAACCAGGGGCGCGGCGCGCATGGCTTCGCCAAGGACCGGGCGGCCGGCAGCCTTGAGGATGAGCTGCATGCGGTAGCGGTCCTTCACCCGTGCGATCGGTGCCTCCAGGGGGCCCAGGATGCGCAGTCCGGGCACCTGCTCCAGCCGGGCCCTGAGCTTGCGCAAGGGTTCCATGGCGTCCATGGGGGTGTCGCCCTCGCTGCGGTAGAGGGACATGGCGGCGTACGGCGGGTAGCCCAGGGCTTCCCGGTAGGGCAGTTCCTCCCCGGCGAAGCCCTCGAAATTCTGGGCCACCGCGTGGACGATGGCCGGATGGTCGGGACTGTAGGTCTGGAGCAGCACCCGGCCCGGAATCGCGGCCCGGCCGGCCCTCCCGGCCACCTGGGTGAGCAGCTGAAAGGTCCGTTCCGCGGCCCGGAAATCGGAAATTTTCAGGCCCAGGTCCGCATTGAGGATGCCCACCAGGGTCAGCATGGGGAAATTGTGCCCCTTGGCCAACATCTGGGTGCCCACCAGGATGTCCACCTCGCCCAGTTCCGCCGCCAGCAGCCCGGCCTCCAGGGAACCCCGGCGGACGGTGGTGTCCCGGTCCAGGCGCAGGATCCTGGCGGCCGGAAACAGGACCTTGAGCTGGTCCTCGATCTGTTCGGTGCCCTCCCCCACCCCCCGCAGATGCTCGGCCCCGCAGTGGATGCAGACCTCCGGCGGCACCGACTCGAAACCGCACAGATGGCAGCGCAGGCGATAGGCGCCCTTGTGGTAGGTGAGGGACACCGAGCAATGGGGACAGTCAAGGGTCTCGCCGCAGGCCCGGCACATCCAGAAGTTCTCGAACCCGCGGCGGTTCAGCAGCAGCATGCTCTGCTCGCCCCGTTCCAGGGTCTCGCGCATGGCCGTGAGCAGCAGGGGCGAGAAGATGACCTTCTTCCGCTCGGCCTTGTAGCAATCCCTCAGGTCCACCACCTTCACCACCGGCAGGCGCACGCCGGCCGGCCGCTCCATGAGCCGCAGCAGACGGTAGCGGCCCAGCCGGGCCGCATGCCAGCTCTCCAGGGACGGGGTCGCGCTGCCCAGGACCACCGGGCAGTCCTCCAGCTGGGCCCGTTTCACCGCCAGGTCCCTGGCGTGGATCCTGGGGTGCTCCTCGCTCTTGTACGACCCCTCCTGTTCCTCGTCCACCACGATCAGGCCGATGTCGCGCAGGGGCGCCAGCACGGCGTTGCGCACCCCCACGAACAGCGGAGCGTCGTTCTGCAGCAGGCGCATGACGTCGGCCTGCTTTTCCGAGGCGTTGAGCCCGGCGTGCCCCACCGCCACCAGGCCCGGGAAGCGCGCCTCCAGCCTGGACAGCAGGCGCGGGGTCAGGCCGATCTCCGGGACCAGCCAGAGCACCCGCTTGCCGGCGGCCAGGGTCCGTTCCGCCAGTTCCAGGTAGACCTCGGTCTTGCCGCTGCCGGTGATGCCGTACAGCAGGTGCACCGCGAAGCTGCCGGGAGCCACCGCCGCCACCGCCTCCAGCTGCTCGGCGTTGAGCACCACCCGCTTGTCCGGGGCATCGTCATCCCGCTTCTGGGAGAGCAGGTCCAGGCGCCGCACCCGCTCCACCAGGCCATGGCGTTCCAGGGTGCCCAGCACCGAGGGGCCCACCTTGGCGGCGTCCAGCAGCCGATCCTCCAGCATGGCGCCGCCGGCGTCGGTCAGGGCCAGAAGGACCCGGGCCTGGGTCGCCGTGACCTTGGGCGGATTGGCCAGGGCGGTGCGACGCACTTCGGTGACCCCGGCGCCCCTCAGGCCGCGGCGGTGGAACAGGGACGGAAACAGAAGTTCGCCGCCGTGCCAGGCCTCCCCCAGTTCCGCCAGCCTGCGCCAGTCTCCGGCGTCGCGCAGTTCGCTGAGCTTCAGGCCATCGGCGGTGACGGTTTCCCAGTCGGCCTCCACCGCCTGGGGCAGGCAGAGCGGCAGCAGGTGGGCCATGCCGCAGCCGTAGTAGCGGGAGGCGAATTCCAGCAGTTCCCACAGCTTGGCCGGGAGCAGGGGAAAGGGATCCAGCACGGCCTCCACCGGCCTGAGCTTCACCGCGGGGGGCTCGGGGTCGGGCCCCAGCACCACGCCCATGGCGGCGGCGTTGCGCAGCTTGATCTTCACCCGCACCCCGGGCGGCACCCCGGCCGGGGCCAGGTAGGTGAGGGGCGGCAAGGGGCGCGCCAGTTCGATGCGGGTGGGGACCAGGGCTTCCATGACTAGGCGATGATATCCCGCCGAGGGGGTGGCTACGTAATCGTACGTGTTCCGGACTTGCGCCCAGGTTCGTCACCGCCGGCGGGGCCGGCGTCGACGGAAAGACAACGGCCATGGGCCTCGGGCGGTGTTGGCACCCTCGCGCTCCGTTGATCAGGGGAGACAGCCCGTTGTTCCGGGCTCTCCAATCGGGCCTAGGTTTCCGGCGGCTCGCTTCGGGTGGTCCTGAATCCTGATGATGCGCGCCGCCCCTGGAGTCTGGAGCGCATTTGGCCGCGCAACGAGCATCCGGAAAATATCAGGACTTCAGCCTGAGTGCAGATCGTGCCGGTCGATGCCAGTCCCGACCCGATCGTGCCTGCTGGATCTGCTTTCCAGTGAATCGGAACACCAGCGCATGGATTCCCAATCAGGCACCGTCCCGGCCGGTTGCGCCAGCAACCGACCGGGACGACCCTGACGAAGGTCTGGAACACGGATTTTCAAACGGCCGAGTACCTAGAGGCCGGCGCCAAGGCTTTCGGTGATCTTCACCGTGAGATCCTCGGGCTTGAACGGCTTGCAGATGTAGTTCACCGCCCCGGCCTTGATGGCCTGGATGATCTTGCCGCGCTCGGATTCCGTGGTGAGCATCATGACCGGAATGGACTGGTACTCGGGGTTCGCCTTGATCCGTTCCAGGAACTCGAATCCGTCCATCTCCGGCATGTTCACGTCCAGGATGATGAGGGCGATGTCCAGGTGGTTCTTGGCCACCACATCCAGGCCCTCCAGGCCGTTGCTGGCCTCCAGGAAGCCGTAGCCGAGCACATCCACCGTCCGGCCGATGATCCTGCGCATCACTCCGGAATCGTCCACGGACAGCACTTTTTGCATCACGCACCTCGCATCATGAAGACTGGCAACGGTAATAGCTCCCGCCGCCATGGGTCAGCTGGGAATAGTTTTCGCTGATGCCCCGCAGGGACTCCACCGCGCTGATGATCAGATGCCCGTCCGGCGCCAGCAGGCTGGCGATTCCCTGGTAGATCTGGCGTTTCAGCGGGTCGGAAAAATAGATGGCCACGTAGCGCAGGAACACGATGTCGAAGTGCCCCAGGGACTCCAGCGGGTCCTGCAGGTTGAACTTGCGGAAGGTCACCATGCGCTTAAGCTCGTCGTTGACCACCCAGACCCTCCCCTCCGGGTGGAAGAACCGGGTCCGGCGCTCGTCCGAAAGCCCCCGGCTCAGGGCCGCGTCATCGTAGCGCCCGTTCTTGGCCAGGAACAGGGCGGACGGTGAGATGTCCGAAGCCATGATCTCGAACTGGTCCGGCCTTAGCCCCGGATTGGCGGCGCAGAATTCGTGGATGGTCATGGCGATGGAGTAGGCCTCCTGCCCGGTGGAACTGGCCCCCGACCAGATCCGGATCCGAAACCGGTTGCCGGTCGCCAGTTCCGCCCCCAGGGGCGGCAGCAGCTGGTCCCTCAGGATAGTGAACGGATGGCCGTCCCGGAACCAGAGGGTCTCGTTGGTGGTCATGGCGTCGACGATCTTGTCCCGCAGCTTGTGGTCCGGGTCCTTGGCCACCATGCGGTAGAAGGTCCCGTAATCATCGCAGCCGGTCTCGGTCATGAGCCCCACCAGCCGGGTCTCGATCAGGTAGGCCTTCTCCTCGCCCAGGGCGATCCCGCAGGCGTTCTCGATGAGGTCCCGAAGCAGCTTGAATTCGTTGGAGGTGATGTTGTCCGGCATCATTGGCCCCGATTCCTGCGAACAAGGTGAACGATCCGGTCCGCCAGCCGGTCCAGGGGAACCTGCTCGTCGGACAGGCCCGCTTCGTCCACGGACAGCGGCATGCCATAGACGATGCAACTCGCCTCGCTCTGGGTCAGGCAAAGGCAGCCCCGGCGCTTCATGGCCCGAACCCCCTCGCAGCCGTCATTGCCCATGCCGGTCATGATCACCGCCAGCATGTTGCCCTCGAACTGGGCCGCCAGGGACCGGAACAGCACGTCCACCGAGGGCCGGCAGCTGTTCTCGGGCGGATTCTCGTTGAGGCCGATGATGGGAGGGGCCGCGCCGTCGCCGCCGCCCGGAAGGCGCCGGAATACCATGTGCTTCCCTCCGGGGGCGATGTAGACGCAGCCGGGCAGGACCGGTTCGCCATCCTTGGCCTCGCGCACGGTGACCTTCGAACGCTGGTCCAGGTGTTCGGCCAGGGAGGCGGTGAACACCGGCGGCATGTGCTGCACCAGCAGGATCGGCACCGGAAAGTCCGCGGGCAGCCTGGGGATCAGCTCCGCCAAGGCGTTGGGCCCGCCGGTGCTGACCCCGATGGCGACGATGTCGATCCGCTGGGGGACCGGCGCCAGCCGGCCCGAACGGGCCGGCGGCGCGACCGGGGCGACCGGCGCGGCGGCGGTCCGGCCCAGGGCCGCGGCTGGCGGCCGGGCCTCGCCCGGGGCGTCCGTGCCCCGGTGCAGGTTGACCCGGGTCTGGACATGGCGCAACAACGGCCGCAGCATCTCCTTCAATTCGGTCCGGCTGGCTTCAGCATCGGCGGCCTCGGGCTTGCGCACGAAGTCCAGCGCCCCCTGTTCCAGGCAGCGCAAGGTGATCTCGGCGGAAGTCATGTTGGTGCCGCTGACCATGACCACGCTGGTGGTGGAAAACCGCTTCCGGATTTCACGCAGTGCCTCAAGTCCGTCCATTTCGGGCATCTCCACGTCCAGCAGCACCAGGTCCGCCGGGGTCTGTTCCAGCTTGGCCAGGGCCAGCCGGCCATGGGGGGCGGTCCCCACCAGGACCACGTCGGGCATGGATTCCACCACTTCGCTGAGGATGCGCCGGTAGACGATCGTATCGTCCACGATCAGCACCCTGAGCCTCTGGTCGTCCATGCGGGGATCCGTTCGTAAAAAGGAGCGTGGGAGAGCTTGGCTAAACTATATCGCAATGGGGCCTTCATCCGGGAACGGGGAGAGCAGGGTTTGCCCCGCTCTCCCCCCGCACCTTGACTACAGCTTATATTTTGAACTTGCGCACCGCGCCCTGGAGCTTCTCGGCCAGCCGGGCCAGTTCCTTGGCGGCGGTGTTGGTGTCGCCCGCGCCCCGGGTGGTGTCCCGGGCCTGGGTGCTCACGGCGCCCACGTTCTTGGCGACGTCGTTCATTCCCTTGGCCGCTTCGCCGGCGTTCCGGGCCACGTCGTTGGCCCCGCCCGCCAGCTGGTTGATATTCTTGGCGATGTCCACCACACCCTTGACCGCCTCCTGGACATTGCGGGACACCTCGTTGGCGCCCTGGGCGGCCTGCTGGACGTTCCTGGACACCTCGTTGGCGCCCCGGGCCGCATCGCCGACGTTCTTGGAGATCTCGTTGGTGGTGGCGGTCTGCTCCTCCACCGCCGCGGCGATGTTGCCGGAGATGCTGTTGATCTCGTTGATGATCTGGACGATCTCATCGATCGCCTTCACCGCCTGCTGGGTGTTGCCCTGCATGGCGGCCACCTGGGCCCGGATGTCCTCGGTGGCGCTCGCTGTCTGCTTGGCCAGTTCCTTCACCTCGTTGGCCACCACCGCGAAGCCCTTGCCCGCCTCGCCGGCGCTGGCCGCCTCGATGGTGGCGTTGAGCGCCAGCAGGTTGGTCTGGGCGGCGATGCCCTTGATCATGTCCACCACCTTGCCGATCTCCTGGGCGCTTTCGCCCAGCTTGTCGACGATCACCGCGGTGTTGTTGGCGCTCTGGGCGGCCTTGCTGGCCACCGTGGCAGCTTGTCCGGAGCTCTTGGACACCTCGTTCAGGGACACCGACATCTCCTCGATGGCCGTGGCCACCGAATTGACCGCCGAGGTCATCTTCTCGCTGGTGTTGGCCACCACCCGCATGTTGGAGGACATCTGCTCCACCGCGGCGCCCACCGTGTTCAGGTTGGCCGAGACCTCCTCCGAAGCGCTGGCCACGGTGGTGGCGTTGGCGCTGATCTGCTCGACCCCGGCGGCCATGTTCTTGACGTTGGCCGAGGCCTGCTCGGTGGCGGCGGCGGCGGTGTTGGACTGTTGGGTCATCTGCTCGGCCCCGGCGGCCATGGTGTTGGACACGGAGGTCAGTTCCTCGCTGGAGCTGGCCAGAGTGTTGGCGTTGTTGCCAATGTCGGCCACGGTCTGGGCCAGGCTGGCGGCGGTGTTGTTCACGGAATAGCACAGCTTCTGCAGGTCGCCCCGGTACTCGTTGGAGATGTGGGCGGTGAGGTCGCCCTGCTCCATGGCGGCCATGACCCGCTGCACATCGTTGATCGGCCCGATCACCGAATCCAGGGTCTCGTTGAACCCCTGGACGATCTTGCGGAAGTCGCCCTGGTGCTTGGCGGCGTCGGCCCGGGTGGCCAGCTTGCCTTCGACTCCGGCCTTGGCCAGGGTGGCCGCATCCGCCACCAGGGCGTTGACCGCCTCCACGCACTGGTTCAGGTTGTTCTTGATGGTGTTGAAATCACCGTTGTAGTTGTCGGTGATCTTGGGCGGGATGTCGCCCTTGGAGATCCGGTCCACGTAGCCGGCCGAGACGTTCAGGGGGACGATGACCGCGTCCAGGGTCTTGTTCACCCCGTCCACCAGCTTGTTCCAGCCGCCCACGAACTTGCCGGCTTCGGCCCGGGTGCCCAGCTGGCCGGCGATGGCGGCCTTGGTGATCTTGTCGGTCTCGCTCAGCAGCTCGCTCATCATGGCGACCATGTTGTTCAGGTTGATCTTGATCAGGTTGTATTGTCCCTTGTACTCGGTGGTGATGGCGGGCGGGATGATCCCCTTGGCCACCTTGTCCACGTAGTCGGCGGTGACGTTCATGGGATTGACGATGTTGGTGACGGCGTCGTTGACCCCGCTCACCAGCTTGTTCCAGCCGCCCACGAACCTGCTGGCGTCGGCCCGGATCTCCAGCTGGCCGTCGGCGGCGCCCTTGATGATCTTGTCGGTCTCGCTCAGCAGTTCGCTCATCATGGTGACCATGTTGTTCAGGTTGATCTTGATGAGGTTGTACTGGCCCTTGTATTCGGTGGTGATGGCGGGCGGGATGATGCCCTTGGCCACCTTGTCCACATAGTCGGCAGTGACGTTCATGGGGTTGACGATATTGGTGACCGCGTCGTTGACCCCGCTCACCAGTTTGTTCCAGCCGCCGACGAACTTGCTGGCGTCGGCCCGGATCTCCAGCTGGCCGTCGGCGGCGCCCTTGATGATCTTGTCGGTCTCGGACAGCAGCTCCGACATCATCCGCACCAGCGAGTTCAGGTTGATCTTGATCAGGTTGTATTCGCCCTGGTAGTTGGTGGTGATCTCGGGCGGGATGACGCCCTTGGCCACCTTGTCCACATATTCGGCGGTGACGTTCAGCGGGCCGATGACGGCGTCCAGGGTGTCATTGAAGCCCTGGACGATCTTCTTGTATTCGCCCTGGTACTGACTGGCGTCGGCCCGGACGGCCAGCCTGCCTTCCACCGCGGCCTTGGCGAGGCCCTGCACTTCGGCCGCCATGGCGCGCAGGGCGCTGGTCACCTGGAGGAAGGCGGGGGTGACCTCGTCCTGGGCATCCTGGGCGGTGAGGGCCATGCTCAGGTCGCCGGCGCCGAGCCGCTTAAGGGTGGCCACCGAACCCAACTGCTGGTGCTCACCGTAGGCGTCCAGGGCCGTGGCCAGTTGGCCGATCTCATCCTTCCGCTCCAGTTTCAGGCGCATGCCCAGATGGCCCTTGCTCAATTCCTTCATGATGTCCACGGCCTTGGCCAGGGGGGCGGCGATGGAGCCGGCGATGACCACCCCGATCGCGACCGCCACCAGCACCGCCAGGATCATGACGATGATCATCGCGGTGATGGCGGAGCTGGTCTGGGCGGCGTTGGCATCCGACACCGTCTTGGCCAGGGCCAGCTTGGCGGTGGAGAGGGCGTCGAGGGCCGCGTTGAGCTTGTCGGCGGCGGCCCGGCCCTCGCCGTGGAGGATGACCTCGGCGTCGGCTCGCTTGCCGGCCTCGGTCAGGCGCAGCATCCGGGTCTGCTGGACCCGGTAGCCGGCGAGGGCCTCGGAGTAGGCCTTGAAGGTGGCCCTGCCATCATCCGTGAGCAGGGTCTTCTGGACCTCGTCGCTGGCCTTGGCCATGGCCGCCATCATGTCCTCGGCCCGCTGGCCGTAGGTGGCGAAGTCCCCGGTCAGGAGGGCGTCCCGCAGGTTGACCCGGCTGCGCTGGAAGGAACCGACCATGGTGCTCATCTGGCCGATGGGCACGGTCATTTTCTCGTACAGCTGGAGGTCCGAACTCTGGGCGCTCTGCAGCTTGAATATGCCGAAGATGCCCACCAAGACCGTGAACAGGGAGATCAGCAGGAAGGTGCCGATCAACTTGGGACTCATTTTGGTGTCGTCGATGAATTTCACCGGGTCTCTCCCTTAGCTAGGCGATGGTTCGATGGAAGGGTTGAAAAGGGGTCATTCGCTGAACAGGACTTCATGGAGATCCAGGAGCACCAGCAGGCCGGCGTCGGTCTTGATCACTCCGGAGAGAAAGCCGCCCTCGGCTTCGCTCACGTTGGCGCTGGGGGGCTCGATGGTCGTTTCGTCCGCTTCCACCACGTCGCCGATGGCATCCACCAGGAAGCCCACCAGGTCGGTGGCGGTGCTGTAGCCTTGGCCGTCGCCCTCCCGGCGCACCGCGGCCAGCTCGGCGTTGGTCTTCAGGATCAGGTTGTGGCTGTCCTCGGCGATGGCCTGGGGCTCCAGCCCCAGCCGAACCCCCAGGTCCAGGATGGTGACGATCTGGCCGCGCAGGTTGATGAGGCCGCGGATGTGCGGCTTGGCATGGGGCACCGGGGTGATGTCCAGGATCCGGTTGATCTCCCGGATCATCATCAGATCCAGGCCGAACAGTCGGTCGCCCAGGAGGAAGGTCGCGTACTGGCTCATGCGATCACCAAGCCCATCAGGCCCAGCGCCCGGAGCAGCTCAAGGGGCTCCAGGAACAGGGTGAGGTTGTGCTGCAGGATGGCGGAACCCAGGATGCCCGGTCCCTTGACCTTCACCGGCTCCAGCTCCACCTCCACGTCCAGGGCGTCGATGATGTCGGAGATGACGATGCCGGCCTTGGCCAGGGCCACCACCCCATGTTCCATCACCTTGGGGATCACCACGAACACCTCCTTGAGGCCGGGGTCCACCGGCTTGACTTCCATGACCTGGTCCAGGTGGATCAGGGGCAGGCCGTGGCCCCGGTAGTCCACGAACGGGCGCTCGCCCACCAACTGGATGTCCGCGGTGCGGATCTTTTCCAGGCGCATAATCTGGTCCTGAGGGATGGCGAAGTACTCGCCCTGGGCCCCGGTGCAGACGATCACCGACCGCCGCTTGGAGGCGGCCAGGGCGGCCCGGCGCTTCTCCTCTTCAACGCGCAGCTTTTCCTCGGCCATGAGGTCGGCGAAATGGAGGTGGGCCTGGGTCGCCAGTCCGCCGGCGTCCAGGATCATGATCACCCGCCCGTCGCCCATGATGGTGGCGCCGGAGAAACTCTTGCAGGCCTGGACGAATTCCGAGAGCGGCTTGACCACGATCTCCTCGATGTCGAACAGCTCGTCCACCACCACCCCGAACTGGTTCGAACCCAGCTTGAGCACCACGATGTTGTAGTCGCTGCGCCAGTCGGTGCGCCGGTCCAGGCCCCGGGCCGGATCCGCGCCCTCGCCGCCGCGCCGGTCCGCCATGTCCTGGCGCCGGTCCTGGACCCTAACGCCGCTGTTCCGGTCCTGGAAGGTCCTGGGCATGCCCAGCACGTCCGCCAGCCGCACCAGGGGCAGGATCCGGCTGCGCAGCCGCAGCACCTCGGCGCCGTGCACCCGCTCGATTCGCCGAGCCACGTCCGCGGCCCGGACCCAGACGAACTCCACCACGTTCACCTGGGGGATGGCGAACCGGTTGCCGCCTACGCCGACGATCATGGACGGGATGATGGCCAGGGTCAGGGGCAGCCGCAGCAGCACGGTGGTGCCCACCCCCACCTGGGTCTCCAGCTCCACGTGGCCGCCCAGCTTCTCGGTGTTGGAGCGGACCACGTCCATGCCGACTCCGCGCCCGGAAATGTCGGTTACCGTTTCGGCGGTGGAGAACCCCGGGGCGAACACCAGATTGACGATCTCCCGTTCGGTCATCTCCTTGGCCTGGGCCTCCTTGACAATCCCCTTGGCCACGGCCTTGGCCAGCACCTTCTTCGGATCGATGCCGCGGCCGTCGTCGGTGATGGCGATGATCACCTGGCCGCCCTGGTGGTAGGCGTGGAGCAGCAGCTGGCCGGAGGGGTTCTTCTTCACCTTCCGGCGCTCGTCGGGCATTTCGATGGCGTGGTCGGCGCAGTTGCGGATGATGTGGGTGAGCGGATCGGTGAGCAGCTCGACGATGGACTTGTCCAGCTCCACTTCGGCGCCCTTGATCTCCAGTTCGATCTGCTTGCCCAGCTGCCTCGCCATATCCCGGATGATCCGCGGGAACCGGTTGAACACCGTCCCGATCGGCTGCATCCGGGTCTGCATGATGCCTTCCTGCAGTTCGGAGGTCACCTGGCTGATGTTCTGGAGGATGGCGGCCAGGCCCGGGATGTCCCGCACGTGGCCGGATACCGCCCGCAACAGCTGGTTCCGGCTCAATACCAGTTCCCCGGCCTGGTTCATCAGGTCGGTGAGCAGATCCACCCGCACCCGCAGGGTCTCGGAACCGCCCTCCCCGCCTTTGGCGGCCCTGGCGCTGTTGCCTTCCCGGACCTGCCCTTCGGGGCTCTCGCCGGTTTCCTGGGCCGGGCCCAGCTCTTCGGCAGCCTCGATGGCGGGAGCCGGGACCGGCTTGGCAGGTTGAGCCGCAGTCTGCTTCATCTGCCGGCGCAGGGCCTTCATGTCCAGCATGGTCACCTGGCCCTCGGGCAGCCCCAGGGCCATGGCCGCCAGGTCGCATTCCAGCACTGAACCGAACAGGATGGTGACCGGCAGATCCTGCTCCAGGCAGCTCTCCAGGTCCGCCACCTCGGCCAGGTCGATGTAGGCGTCCAGGCACTCGCCCACCGAAAGGGCGTTGTTGAGGAAGGCCAGGGGCGTGATCCCCTTCTCCTTGATGTCCCGGCGCAGGAAGGCGGTGGCGTGGAACAGGTTCATGCCATGGGCCAGGGCCGATTTCACCCCCTCCCGGTCCAGATCGAATTCCCGTTTGCGCCCTTCGGTGTCCCGCCCCCTGGCCTTGACCTGGGCGCCCTGGTCGTGGCCGGCGTCCTCCAGGATCGCCTTGAACCGGGCCATCTCCTGGTCACAGGGGATCCGGTCGCTGGCCTGGATATCGTCCAGCATGGCCCGCAACCGGTCCATGCCGGCGAAAATCGCGTCCATGAGGTCGGGGTCGACCTTGAGCTTGCCGTCCCGGACCAGCATCAGCACGCTTTCCATGACGTGGCTCAGGCTCTTGAGCGACTCGAAGGCCAGGAACCCGGCTCCGCCCTTGATGCTGTGGATGGCCCGGAACACCCGGTTCAGCAAGTCCTTGGACAAATCCCCGCCGCCCTGCTCCATGGTCAGGAGATCGGGTTCGATGGCGTTGAGATGGTCGCGGCTTTCCGCCACGAAGTCCGAAATGATGCTCTCATCCACGATGCTGGTCATGGGCTCAGCCCTCGAGGATGGGGAAGAACTTGGGCAGGTTGAACAACCGGAACACCCGCATGAGGTCGGGTTTGACCCCTTCGATGCTGAACGGGGTTCCGGCCTTCTGGCAGGTCTTGAACAGTCCCAGGACCAGGGTGATGCCCAGGGAATCGATCTGGTCCACGGCGGAAAGGTCCAGTACCACGGCGGCCCGCTTGGCTTCCAGCGCCTTCATCATGACTACCCGCTGGGCCTCCACCGTGCTGGCCACCAGATCGACCGGGGGCTTCAGGCGCAGGGTCTCGCCCGCCAAGGGCGGTTTACTGGTTGTCATAGCTGCTCTCCTCAAGTTGGAAGGTCATGGTCAAGGCGGCGCCGGTCATCCGGACCTCCTGGGCGTGGTGGCGGATCAGCGGGATGCCCCGGCCCCGCTCGGACAGGGGGTCCTCCGGGGGCCGGTGGGCCTCCAGGTCGAAGCCTTGGCCCTCGTCCGCCACCGACACCACCAGCGCCCGTCGTTCCGGGTCCGGACGGCAGCGCAGGAACACGGAGTTCCCGGGCCGGCCGCCGTTGCCGTGAAGCACGGCGTTGGTGAGGGCTTCCCGCACCGCCAGGATGATATCGAAGCGCCGCTCCTGGCGGACGCTCCAGCGGCTGGCGGAAGCCTTCAGGCAGTCCTGGAGCCGGTCGCAGGCCAGGTCCACCGCCCGGGGGGTGGAGGGCAGCCGCAGCACCAGTTCGTCCAAGGGGGGCTCCAGGGAGGGCTGCTCGAACCCCACCACCAGGAGGTCATCGGCGATCACCCCGTTGCCATGGGTCCGGGCCGCCTCGCACACCGCCGACAGGGCCCAGTCCAGGGGCGAGCTGGACACGGCCTGCCACTGGCCGGGCGCGGATTCCTCGAACGGGCGCTTCTGCTCGGACAGCACCTCGAAGAAGCCGTCAGTGCCGAACAGCATCCGGTCGCCCGGCTCCAGCTGGAGGTCGACCGAGTCCAGGGCGGTCTCCATGAACACCCCCAGGGGGGTGCCGTTGATGGCAATGGATTCGGTGGTGCCGGTGGAGCGATGGCTGTGCAGGCCATGGGGGATCCCGGCGTTCAGGAGCTGGAGCCGGCCGGTGGCCGGGGTCCATAGGCCCAGGAGGGTGCAGACCGGCACCTCGGAGAACGGGCCGTTCTGGATCGCGTAATTGAGCTTCATGGCCAGGTGCGGCAGAGGGTTGCATTCCTGCTGGCCGTAGCGGCCGCAGCCATTGACCGAGCAGGCCAGTTCCGCCTCCCCGCTGTCCTGGTTCGGGGCCAGGGTCATCAGGCCGTAGCATTCCCGCACGTAGGTGGAAAGCATGCCCAGGAACGAGGCCACCGCGTAGGAGCTGAGCACCGAGTGTCCGGCCACGTCGGCCAGGATGAACAGAATGGAGCCGTCGGCGCACTTGAAGCAGCGGAACACGTCGCCGCCGGCGTCGGAAAGGGGTTCGTAGAGGGTGAACAGCGGCACCCCCTTCTCCGGGGCCGCCACCATGGACTTCTGGGCGATCCGCACGGCCCGGGCGGTCTCCTGGGAGCGCCGGGCGTCCAGCCGGGTCGAACGGTCCGCCAGCAGGGCCTCCACGCAGGCGATCAGATCGCCGCGCTCGAACGGCTTGTTGAGGAACTCGTTGACCCCCAGGTGCAGGGCGGTCTTCACGGTCTCCTTGTCGTCGTTGGAGGTGAGCACGGCGATGGGCAGCGTGGCATCGGCCCGGCGCACCAGCTGGACCAGTTCCAGGCCGTCCATGCGCGGCATCACCACGTCGGTGAGCAGGAGATCGAACGGGGTGGAGCCCTGGGCCGCCTGGGTGAACTGCTCCCAGGCCGCGAGGCCGTCCCGGGCCTCCTGGACGCCGTAGCCAGCGTGGTTCAGCCAGGTCCGGATCATGGCCCGGGTCATGTGGCTGTCCTCGGCCAGGAGGATCAGCGGGGCAGAACTGGAGGCGGCCGGGAACGCCGCGGGGGCGGTCCGGACCGGCACCGGCGCGGCTGGGACCGCCGACCGGGCCTGGGCCTGCAGGGCCTTACGCAGGTTGCCGGCCAGGTCCAGGGCGGTGAAGGGCTTGGTCACGATGCCCTGGAACGCGGCGTGGTCGCTGGAGCTGAGCCCATTGGCCGAGGCCAGGCTGGTCACCAGGACCATGGGGACGCCGGGCCGCACCTCCTGGATTTTCCGGGCCAGGTCGGTGCCGCTCAGGCCGGGCATGTTGAGATCCATGAACACGAGATCAAAACGGTCGGGCTGCAGCCGGAACGCTTCCAGGGCTTCCTCGGGCCGGGTGAAGCAGGACACCCGGTAGCCCAGGTTCTGCAGCCCCTGCCTGGCGATGGCGGAAATGATCTCGTCGTCGTCCACGAACAGGATCGACTCGGATCCCGCGGCATCCGCGACCAGGGCCGCCGGCTGGGGCAGCGCCCGGCCGCTGACGGTGGGCAGCTGGACCCGGAAGGTGGCGCCCTGGCCGGGGGCGCTCTGGACCGAGATCCGGCCGCCGGCCTTGGCCACGGTGGCGTGGACCATGGACAGCCCCAGGCCGGTGCCCTCCCCGGCCGGTTTGGTGGTGTAGAAGGGCTCGAAGATCCGCTCCTGCACCTGGGCGTCCATGCCGCACCCGGTGTCGCTCACCTTGAGCACCGCCAGCCGGGCTTCGCGATCCTCCCCGGTCTCCTCGGCCAGGGAGACCCGCAGCTGGCCGCCCCCGGGCTGCATGGCCTGGAGCGCGTTGATGGCCAGGTTCAGCACCACCTGGTGGATCAGGACCGGATCCCCCTCCACCCACAATCCGCTGGTGAGCTCCTCGGCCAGTTCGATGTTGTCCGGCAGGGAACTGAGGATGGCGTGCAGGGCGCCCCGCACCACCTGGGTGAAGTCCAGGGCCACGCGCTTCTCGTCCGCCTTGCGGCTGAAGCCCAGGATCTGCTTGGTCAGCCCCGCCGCGCACAGGCCGGCTTGCAGGATGGCATCCACTTTGGCCAGGATCGGACTGTCGCCGGGGATCTGGCATTTGATCAGCTCGGCCGAGGCCAGGATGGTGGTGAGCACGTTGTTGAAGTCGTGGGCGATGCCGGCGGCGAGCACGCCCAGGGCATCCATCTTCTGGGCCTGGCGCAGCTGCCGTTCCAGTTCCAGTTCCTTGGTGACGTCCCGAAGCACCGCCACCAGGTTGCCCACCGCGCCATCCGAATCCCGCACCGGCGAGAAGGTGGCATCCACCTCCTGGGGGCTCCGGCCTTCCAGGGCCAGGGACAGCCGGCCTTCCCAGATCACGCCGCCGGCGGCCTGGCGCCCGGCCGGGTCCACCTCCCGGTGGCCCAGCAGGTCGCCCAGGACGCAGCCCTGGACCTGGGCGGCGGAAAACCCGGTGAGGGCCTCGAACGCCCGATTGGCATAGGCGATGGTGCCCCCGGGATCGGTGATGGCGATGGCGTCGGCCACCTGCTCCACCGCCGCCGCCAGGATCGTCCGCCGGGCTTCGCTCTCCAGCAGCCGGGATTCGATCCGTTTGCGGTCCCGCCTCAGGGCCGCCTCCTTGAGTTCCCGCCGCACCGCGGGCACCAGGCGCACCAGGTTGTCCTTGGAGATGAAGTCATGGGCCCCCTGGCGCATGGCGGCGGTGACCACGTCCTCGGGCGCCGCGCCGGAAACGATGAGGAACGGCATGTCCTTGGCCTGCTTGCGCATGACGTCCAGGGCCCCGGCGGAACTGAAGGCCGGCATCAGGTGATCGCAGATGATCAGATCCCAGGTCCGTTCCGCCAGCGTCCGCTCCATGGCCGGGCGGTTCTCCACCCGTTCCCATTCGACCTCGAAGCCGCCCTTGCGCAGTTCGCGCAGGGTCAGCAGGGCGTCGTCCTCGTTGTCCTCCACCAGGAGCACACTCAGGAGATGGGTGGTCATGCCTGCCTCCCATGCCGAACCGCGGCCATCCGGGCCTTGGCCTCCAGTTCCAGCACCCGGGCCCGCAGGGCCGAGGCCTCGTCCAACAGGAGTTCCTGCATCTGGGTGACATCCTCCAGAAGGCGGAGGAATTGCCGGGCCTCGCCCAGTTCGGGCGACTCCGGGAGCGGCTGGTTGATTTTGGCCAAGACGTCTCCTTGCCATCCCCGGGGATGGTCGAACGGTGGCGCGATGATTGCTGGAACAATGCGAAGCGATTGGAAAAACGTGAAAAGGCGCAACCGCCAGTTCCCATAAGAGGGAAAGGGACGATCACGCCTTCGACTTGCAGGTCTGAACCCTGCCCGCCAAGGTGGCCATGAGCGGAACTCAGGACCTTGATTAGCTACAAGATGATCTCAAATTTGCACTTGTCAAGAGATTGAAAAGCTCAATCAACGGGAATGGGATTCCACCGCGGTTTCCATGCGGTGGCGCAGGTCCTCCAGGTTCCTGGACTTGAAGGCGCCCTTGGTCTTCTCCAGGATTTCGATGCCTTCGTGCAGGATCTGATGGTAGGTTTCCAGCCGCGGGCAGGTCTGGACCGAGCAGACCTTGCCGCCCGCATCCAGGCCTTCGCTGAGGTCCACCAGGTGCTTCATGTCGATGAGGGTTTCGCCCATGCGGCCGAGCATGGCCCCCAGCAGGTGCTGGACCGGAACCCCGCCGGCCGGGGTCCGGAAGCCGCTGGCCAGGTGGGCCATTTCCTCGGCCCAGGCCTGGATCCGGCGGGCGGAATCGCTGGCGGCCAGCTGGACCCGGCGCTGGGCCACGCCGCGCCGGACCTGGACCAGCAGGTCCTTGAATTCCAGGGGCTTCACCAGGTAGGCGAGCACCGACAGGTTGACTGCGCGGATGGCGGTTTCGGCCGAGGGGTAGCCGGTCATCAGGATCACCGGCAGGCCGAGGTTGATTTCCGGCAACTGCTGGATCAGCGCCAGATCGAGGTTTCCGGGCATGCGGATGTCCGAGACCAGCAGGTCGTACCGGTTCACGGCCAGCAGACCGGCCGCTTCCGCCCCGTCCATGGCGCAATCCACCACGTAGCCCTCCTGGCGCAGCAGGTCGGCGGTGGACAGGAGGTAGACTTCCTCGTCATCGGCGAGCAGCAGCCTGGCTCGGTTTTCCATGGCGATATCCTTTGTGGTCATGGGTTGACTCCTGATTTTTCGACCGGGTCGGGCAATCGCACCCGGAACGTGCAACCCTGGCCCGGCACCCCGCATCGGAACACCAGGGTGCCGCCCATGGATTCCACCAGGCTCTTGCAGGTTCCCAGGCCCAGGCCCAGGCCGCTCATGCCGCTGCCCTGTTTGCTGGTGAAGCCCTGCTGGAACACCCGCTCGCCCCATTCCGGCGGAATGCCGGGCCCCTGGTCGGTGACGGTGATCTCGGTCGCATGCTCCGTCCTGGCTCCGCCCAGCACCACCGTGCCGTTCCTGGGCGAGGCTTCCACTGCATTCTGGGCCAGGTTGAAGATCACCTGGCGGAGCATGCCCTCGTTGAAGCGCACCCGCAAAGCCGGATCCTTGAGCTCCAGGGCGATGGCCACCCCCTCGGCCCGGCACTTGGGCAGCAGGAGGCTCTGGATGTCCTGGAACGCCTCGCCCAGGGGCACCTCGCCCAGTGAAAGGGAGGGGGGGCGGTAGACGTGGTACATGGTGCGGATGATCCCGGCGATGCGGTCGATCTCCCGCTTGATCAGGTCGGCATAGCGGCGGTGGGGATGGTCCAGGGGGATGGCGGGTTCCAGCAGGGCGAAGGCGTTCTTGATCCCGGCCAGGGGATTGTTGATCTCGTGGGCGATGTAGGCGGCCATCTGGCCCTTGGTGGAGAGCCGGTCCAGGTCGCGCAGGGCCGCCTCCATCTGCAGCCGTTCGGTGATGTCCAGGGAGGAGACCAGCACCCGTTCGAGGGTCTGTTCATGACCAGGACTGACGGAAACATTGAGCGACACCACCATCGCCACTCCGCCCAGGCCAAGGAGCGGCATCTCCCCCTGGAACGCCAACGCCCCATCGGCCAGGTTGACCAGCACGTCCTGGAAAACCGGCCAGGATCCATCCACAAACAGCGAGTCGAGGAACATGGGTTCCCCGTCCAGGCCCACCGGCCCGAAGGTGCGGGAGCGGGCCGCATTGCCTTCCTTGATCCTCGCCAACCGGGCGCAGTGCCGGACCTCCCCGGGGTGGCCCTGGAAGAAGGCCCGGAAGTCCTGGATCCCTTCGGCCCGCAGCTGCTCGAACCGGATCCTGATCGCCGAGTAGTCCATCACCGCCAGGGGCACGGGCGAGTGCTCGAACAGCTCCCGGTAGCGTTCCTCGCTCCTCAGCAGCTCTTCCTTGGCCTGGCGCTGCTCCCTCCGGGCGGCCGCGTCCTTGAGTTCCCGCTCCACCGTCGAGCAGAGCCGGACCAGGTTGTGCTTGAGCACGTAGCCGTGAGCCCCGGATTTCATGGCGGCCACGGCCACTTCCTCGCCGATGGCGCCGGACACCAGGATGAAGGGGATGTCCAGGCCCGTGTCCTGCAGCCGCTGCAACGCGGCCATGCCGCCGAAACCGGGAATCTGGTAGTCCGACAGCACCAGGTCCCAGCTTGCGCCGGCCAGGGCCTCGGCCATGGCCGGGGCCGTTTCCACCCGCAGCGGCCGCACCTGGAACCCGCCCCGGTCCAGGGCCAGCAGGATCAGCTCCGCATCGTCGGCGGAGTCCTCCACCAGCAGGACCTTGAGCGGCGGGTTCAAGGGCGCGTCCGTCACTGGCCCGGGGCCACGTTCAGCAGCAGCCAGTACAGCCCCAGGAACCGCACCGCTTCGGAGAAGGCTTCGAAGCCCACCGGCTTCTGCACATAACTGTTGGCCCCCAGTTCATAGCTGGTCACGATGTCCCGTTCCTCCCGGGAAGTGGTCATGATCACCACCGGCAGGCGGGCGGTGGCGGGCTCGGCCCGGATCCGCCGGAGCACCTCCAGCCCGTCCAGCTTGGGCAGCTTCAGGTCCAGCAGCACCACGGACGGCAGCTTTCCGGGCGGATTGTCCGGAGTCCCGAACAGGAACTCCAGCGCCTCCACCCCATCCCTGGCGACCTTCACTTCATTGGCTATGTTGTGGGTCTTGAGCACCCGCAGGGTGAGCTCCACATCGTCGGGGCTGTCTTCCACCAGCAGGATGAGTTGCTTTTCCATTGGCGTTCCTTTCAGTTCGGGAGGGTAAAAAAGAAGGTGGCCCCCTGGCCCACGGCCGCCTCGGCCCAAACGTGGCCGCCATGCCGGTTCAGTATGCGCTGAACGATGGCCAGACCGACCCCGGTGCCCGGAAACTCCGAGGGATCATGCAGCCGCTGGAAGGCGGTGAACAGCTTGCCGGCGAACTGCATGTCGAAGCCGGCCCCGTTGTCCCGGACGAAGAAGGTGGCGGTGGTCCCCGCGGCCCTGCCTGGCGCGGCCCGACCGAACTCGATCCGGGCCTCCGGGAGGTTGCCGGTGAACTTCCAGGCGTTGCTCAACAGCTGGGTCAGGACCATGTGCATCAGCCTGGGATCGGCCTGGACCCGCAGGTCCTCCTGGATCGCCACCGCCACCGGCCTGGGGCCGGGTTCCTGGCCGGCCAGGCCGGCCAGGATCTCCCGGGCCTGGGCGCCCAGATCCACCGGCGTCCGGTTCAGATCGTGCCGGCTCAGGCGGGAGAGGTCGAGCAGATCGTCCATGATCAGGCCCATGCGCTGGGCCCCGGCCCGGATCCGCTCGAGGTAGTGCCGCCCCTGGGGGTCCAGCCGCTCCCCGTACTCCTCCAGCAGGACGTGGCCAAAGCCGTCGATGCCCCGCAGGGGCCCGCGCAGGTCGTGGGAGACCGAGTAGGAGAACGCCTCCATTTCCCGGAAGGCGGTCTCCAACTGGGCGGTCCGCTCCAGCACCCGCCGTTCCAGGTCGTCGTTCAGGGTCTGGATCCGGCGTTCGTAGGCGCGCTCCTCGGTGATGTCCCGGATCAGGCTGCGGACGTAGCGCTGGCCGGCAAGCTCGAATGCCAGGGAGCTCACCTCCACCGGGAACACGGTCCCGTCCCGGCGCTGGTGCAGGGTCTTGAAGCGGATGGCGCTCTGGTGCTTGACCTGCTCGAACTGGTCCGGGAATTCCCGCCTGGCTTCCGGGGCCCTCAGATCCTGCACCTTGAGTTGGCGCAGGTCCTCCAGGGAATACTGGTAGCCGGCCACGGCCCGGTCGTTGGCTTCCAGCACCTGGCCGCTGGCGTCCAGCAGCAGCACGATATCGTTGCTGTAGTTGCTCAGGAGCCCCAATTGGCGGCCCAGGCTCAGCCGCTCGGCCTCGAGCCGGCCCCGTTCGGCCCGCTCCCGGGCCTTCTCCCGGTCGTACCAGCCGGCCAGGAAGGCCGCGGCAAACCCCAGGAACGCCACCCCCAGCCCCGAGTAGGTCCACACCAGGCGGCGCATGGGCTTCAGATACTCCTCCCGGTCCACCTTGACCATCAGCACCCAGTCCAGCCCCTTGATCCGCCGGGCCACCGCCACCGTGGGGACATCCCGGTAATCCAGGCCCCATTTCACCCCATCCCTCGAAAGCAGGGCCTGGACCCCGACCCGATCGGTCCGGGCCATGGACATTCGGCCCAAAGGAGGCCCCGGGAGCCGGGTCTGGTTCAGGAACAGAGCCTGGTCCCCCTGGCGCGCCAGGACCAGGGTCTCGCCACTGGGGCTGGACGCGGGCCAGCCGCCCACCGAGTTGGCCAGTTGGGGCTCCGGATCGAGCCGGAAAACCAAAGTCCCCAAGGCGCGCCGGGAATCGCCGGCCTGGAGTTGCACCAGGCACGCCATGACCAGCTGCGGCCCCTGCCCTGGCTGGTCGAGGAGCTGCCAGACGATCCGGGCCCGGTCCCCGGTTTCCGGGACGGCCCGAGCCTCCCATGGCCGGAGCGGCTGGTCCCCGGTGGCCGCCAGGGTGCCGCCGTCCGGCCCCAGCAGGTGGATGGCGGAATAGCCGTAGGCCTGTTGCATCACCGCCAACCTTTGTACCAGTTGCCGGCCCAGGCGGGGACCGGGCCCGGCCTTCGGGCCCAGCCCACGCAGCTGGTCCAGGAGCAGGGGGTCCCTGGCGGTGACTTCCGCGTCCCCGAGTCTTTCCCGCAGCCAGGCGTCGATCCGGTCGGCTTTCTTGCCGGCCAGATAGCTGAGCCTTTGATCGGCATCCCGTTCCAGGGCGGGCCGCTGGAGCCGGTAGGCGGCGTAGCCCAGCCCTTCTACCAGCAGAACGGCCAACGTCACGATGGCCAGGGCCGGACCCAGGCCCGAGCGGGACCGTCCGGCCCCGGTCATGGCAGCTCCGGCAGCGAGAAGAAGAAGCTGGCGCCCCCGCCCGCCGCGCCCTGGGCCCAGACCTGGCCGCCATGGCGGTGGATGATGCGCTTGACGATGGCCAGGCCGATGCCCGACCCGGCGAAGTCGTTGCTGGCGTGCAGCCGCTGGAAGGGCTGGAACAGCTGTCCGGCATGGGCCATGTCGAAGCCGGCGCCGTTGTCCCGGACGCAGAAGGCCGGGCTGCCGTCGGGCAGCGGCGCGGCGTACAGCTCGATCCGGGCCGCCGGGATCTTGGCGCTGTACTTCCAGGCGTTGCCCAGGAGATTCACCAGCACCGAATGGACCAGGCCGGGGTCGCCGCCGGCGGTCAGCCCCGCCTCCACCCGGAGCTCCAGCGACCGGGGCGGACCGGCCTGGGCCAGCTCCTCCAGGACCGAGAGGGCCATGGCGGTCAGGTCCAGGGTCTGGAGGTCGAGCTGGCCGCGGCCCGCCCGGGACAGGGCCATCAGGTCGTCGATGAGCCGGCCCATGCGTGCGGTTCCGGCCCGGACCCGTTCCAGGTAGCCTTTGCCTTCGAGGTTGAGCTGGTCGCCGCAGTCCTCCAGTACCGCCTGGCTGAAGCCGTCGATGCTTCGCAACGGGGCCCGGAGATCATGGGACACCGAATAGCTGAAGGCGTCCAGCTCCGCGTTGGCCGCCTGCAGCAGCGCGGTGCGTTTGCGGATGCGCTCCTCCAGTTCGCCGTTCAGCTGCTGCAGCTCCCGCTGCGCCCGCCGCCGTTCGGTGATGTCCCGGACGATGGCCCAGAGGCCGATGACCTCACCCTCGCCATTGCGCCGGACCCAGCCGCGCACTTCCACCGGAATGCGCTCGCCCGAAGGACGGAGGTATTCCTTTTCGAAATCCTCGCCGGCGCCCTGGCGTTCCGCCATGGCGCCGGCGATGAGCCTGCGTTCCTGCTCCAGGTATTCCCCGGGGGTGAAGGCCTCGTAGGAGCGTCCGATCAGTTGCTGCTCGGAGTCCAGGCCCAGAAGGTCCAGAAAGGCCCGGTTGCAGCCCAGATAGCGGCCCTCCGGGTCGAGCATGGCGATGCCGTCCCGGGAGGTTTCGAACAGCTCCCGGAACCGGGTTTCGCTCTCCAGGCGGGCCTGCTGGCGGTCGATGGCGTCCAGGGCGAAGGAAAGACAGTCGGCGATCTCCACCAGCAGGGTCACGGTCTCCGGATCGAAGAACCCGGACCGGTCCGCATGGACGTTCAGGGCGCCGATCACCCGGCCGGACCGGCGCACCGGAAAGGCGGCCACCGCCTCGATCCCGAATCGCCCGGCCCGTTCCCGCCAGGGCAGCATGGCCGGATCGAGCATCAGGTCATTGCTGACCACAGGCCGGCCCAGGCGGATGGCGGTGCCGACGGGCCCCCGGCCCAAGGGCGATTCCGGGTCCAGGCCGACCTGGATCCCGTCCAGGTAGGGCAGCGGAGAGCCGGACTTGGCCACCACCCGCAGGCTGCGCTGGGGCGGGTCCTCCAGGGCGATCCAGGCCAGCACGAACTCGCCGAATTCCGAGGCAATGTCGCAGATCTTCTGGAACAGGGTCTGGTCGTCCTGGATGCGGAAAATGGCCAGATTGGCCTGGCTGAGGGCGAAGTAGAGCCTCTGCTTGGAGCGGAGCCGGACCTCGGCCTTTTCCCAGACTTGCAGGTCATGGGCGACCTGTTCCTTGGCCGCCTGGAGTTCCAGCTCCAATCGCTCCAACCTCGCCGCCGCCGGCCCCATGGCCCGCAGGCGCCGTACACCGGCTTTCAGCGTTCGGTTGCCACCGCTGTCCATCCAATCCCCACAGAGAAGCCGGAACGTCCCGAAGATTGCCACATGCCGCAAGATCCGATGTTGAAGTATTTAACAATAATCCTGCCCCTTCCGTCGAGGGCAAGTTCGCCAGAAGGTTGGCAGCCTTCCTCATCAATCGACCGTGTTCCCGACTTTCGCCAGAGTCGCCACGGCGGCTTGGGCCTTTCGGCCCATCCTGGCAGGCCCTGCTGGCGGGACCGTTCGTTCCGGTTCCCGGGATGGGCGTGTTGGGACAGGACAAAAGGCCCAAACTGCCGTAGCGGAGCGTCAGTCCGGAAGCCGAAGGTAGAAGGTGGCGCCCTTGCCTACTTCCGCCTCGGCCCAGATTTCGCCGCCATGGCGCTGGATGATGCGCTGGACGATGGCCAGGCCGATGCCGGTGCCTTCGTAGTCATGGCTGGAATGGAGCCGCTGGAATGGCACGAACAACTTTCCCGCGTGGGCCATGTCGAAGCCCGCGCCATTGTCCCGGACGCAGAACGCGGTGCCGCCATCCGGCAGGAGCGTCCGGAACACCTCGATCCGGGCCTGGGGAACCTTGGCAGTGTACTTCCAGGCATTGCCCAGGACATTCTCCAGCACCGACCGGATCAGGCCACGGTCGCCCCGGGCGACCAGCCCTTCCTCCACCCGGATCTCCAGGCCCCGGGATGGGTCGGCCTGGCGGATCTCCTCCAGGAGACTCAGGGCCAGGGCGCTCAGGTCCAGCCGCCTGGAATTGAGCGAACTGCGGCTGACCCGGGACAGCTGCAGCAGGTCATCGATGAGCTGCCCCATGCGCTGGGTTCCGGCCCGGACCCGCTGGAGGTAGTGTTTCGCCTGGTCGGACAGCCCCTCCCCGCACTCCTCCAGCAGGGCCAGGCTGAACCCGTCGATGCCCCGCAGCGGCGCCCGCAGGTCGTGGGAGACCGAATAGCTGAAAGCGTCCAGTTCGGCGTTGGCCGTTTCCAGCAGGGCCGTGCGCTGGTGGACCCGCTCCTCCAGTTCCGCGTTGAGCTGCTCCAGGAGTTTCTTGGCCTGCTGCCGCTCGGTGATGTCCTCCTTGAGGGCGACGAAGCCGGTGATGCGACCGTCGCCGGCCTTGATCGGAGCGATGGTGGCGGCTTCCCAGAACAGTTCGCCGTCCTTCTTGCGGTTGTGGAATTCCCCTTTCCAGATTTCCCCGCCGGTGATGGTGGCCCAGAGCCTGGCGTAGGACTCCGGCGGGAATTCGCCCGATTTCAGCACCCGCGGATTCTGGCCCAGCACCTCGGCCGCCGAATACCCGGTCAATTGGGTGAACTTGGGGTTCACGTACTCGATCGCGCCCTGGGCATCGGTGATGACCACCGACACCGGGCTCTGGGCCATGGCCACGGAGATCTTGCGCAGGTCTTCGTCCGCCCGCCGTTGACCGGTCACGTCGTGCATCACCACCACCGCGCCGAGCCGCCGGTTCTGCGGGTCGAGGATGGGGGAGCCGTTGCAGTGCAGGTGCCTCGGCGGCTGGCCCGGGGCCCGGACCGTCATGGTCGCATCCCGGAACACTTCGCCGTTGAAGGCCCGGGTCAGGGGATAAGTCTCGGTGGTCATGGGCGTGGTCTCGTCCACCTCGACCTGATGACCCACCGGGTCGACTCCCCGGCCCGGGGTCGCATCCGTGCCCTGGAGCCCCTGCCATTCCCTCAGGGTCCGGTTGGCCAGGACCGGATGGCCCTGGTCGTCACAGGCCAGGACCCCTTCCACCAGGTTGTCCAGCAGGGCGCGGGTGAAGATCCGCTCCTGGACGAGGGCCTCCTCGGCCTGTTTGCGCTCGGAGATGTCCCGGGTGATGGAGATGCAGTACCGGCTCCCGCCAATCTCCAGCAGAGCCGACGACACCATCCCGGTAAAGGTGCTGCCGTCCTTGCGCCGCAGCCTCAGCTCACGGCCAAGGGATTCCCGGTCCGCTTTCAGTTCGGCGATGTGCCGCGCCCGGTCCTCCGGCGCCAGGATGCCCAGGCCGCCGGGAAGGGTGGTCCGGCCCTGGATCTCCTCGCTGGTGAAACCATAGAGTTTGGCGAAGTTGGCATTGAATTCGCGGATCTCCCCGGTGTCCAGGTCGGCCAGATCGATGGCATCCGGGCACAGCTGGAACATCCGGGTGAACTTTTCTTCGGTGGTCCGGCGGTCGGCCTCCCGGTCCAGGGCCTCCAGGGCGAACGTCAGGGCGCCGGCCATCGCTTCCAGCAGGACCACCTGTTCCGGGTCGAAGAACCCGGGCCGCTGGGCATAGACGACCAGGGCGCCCACCACCCGGCCGGAACGGGCAATGGGAAAGGAGGCGCTGGCGCCGATGCCGTGGCGGCTGGCCTTGGCCTGCCAGGACCCGGTCATCGGATCCACCTGGAAGTCGTTGATGACGACGGGCCGCCCCAGGCGCATGGCGGTCAGGGTCGGACCCCGCCCCGAAACCGAGCCGGGGTCCAAATCGAACCTGAGTCCATCCAGGTAGCCCAGGGCCGGACCCGAGCCGGCCACCACCCGCAGTTCCCGGGCCTCCGCATCCTCAAGGCCGATCCAGGCCAGGATCAATTCCCCGAACTCCGAGGCGATGTCGCAGATCTTCTGGAACAGGGCCGGCTCCTCCCGGACCCTCAGGATGGCGTGGTTGGTCTGGCTGAGGGCGGAGTACAGCTTCCAGAGGGATCGCGCCCGGGCCTCCGCCCGGTCCCGTTCACCCAGGTCGAGCTTCAATTTGGCATTGGCCGCCCGAAGCTCCGCCTGCCCCTGATCGGCCTCCGTCCGCATCTGCCGGAGTCGCTGGTTCTGCTCGGCCAGGTCCTCCCGCTGCAATTCCAATTCCACCTGCATGACCTGTACTTCATGGACCTTCCGTTCGAGGCCGGGATCCAGTCCGGCCTCCGCCAACCGTGCTTCAGCCCGCCGATGCAATTCAGCGTCCTGCAGTGCCCGGTTCGCCCCAGTGTCCATCCCCCCTCCGCCGTCCTACCCTGCCGCTCCGGCCTGGCTCACGGTGGGCAGCCATCCCCGATCACAAACCACCCTTCCCGGAGGACTCCGGCCAGGAGTGCCGGCCGAAGCAGAAGGGGTGGATCAATGTTCGATTAATTGATTTATTGAACAATGTGACGTCGATTTAGTCCAGCATAAGTTCCGTGAAGAATAGCCTTGGAAATGAACGCCCGACCATCGCCTCAGACCGGAAGCTGGAAGAAGAAACGGGCCCCCTGGCCCACCTCCGCCTCGGCCCACACCCGGCCGCCATGGCGGTGGAGGATGCGCTGGACGATGGCCAGGCCGATGCCCGAGCCTTCGAACTCGGTGGGCGAGTGCAAGCGCTGGAAAGCCCCGAACAGCTTGGCCGCATAGGCCATGTCGAAGCCCGCGCCGTTGTCCCGGACGCAGAACGCGACCGTTCCGTCCGGCATGGGCTCGCCACCGAACCGGATCCGCGCCACCGGAACTTTGGCGCTATATTTCCAGGCGTTGCCCAACAGGTTCTCCAGCACCGAGTGCAGCAAACCCGGATCCCCGTCGGCCCACAAACCGTCTTCCACCTGCAGTTCCGTACACCTGGACGGATCCCCCTGGCGCAGGGTATCCAGGACGGCCCGAGCCATGGCGCTCAGGTCGAGCCGCCGCCGGTTGAGCGGCGCCCGGGTGGAGCGGGAGAGCTTGAGCAGGTCGTCGATGAGCTGGCCCATGTGTTGGACGCCGGCCCGGACCCGGGCCAGGTAGTGCTTCCCTTCCCCGGACAGCTGGTCCCCGCAATCTTCCAGCAGGGCCAGACTGAACCCGTCGATGCCCCTCAGCGGTGCCCGCAGGTCGTGGGAGACCGAGTAGCTGAAAGCATCCAGTTCCCCGTTGGCGGTCTCCAGCATGGCGGTCCGGCGCAGAATCCGCTCCTCCAGCTCCTCGTTGAGCTGGAGCAGCTCCCGTTCCGCCCGCCGCTGCTCGGTGATGTCCCGGGCGATGGAGAGGTTGAAGCGCTCGCCACCGATTTCCAGCAGGGAGGAGGAGAGGATGGCGGGAAAAAGGCTGCCGTCCTTGCGGCGCAGGGACACTTCGAAGTCCTTGGCCTCGCCGGTCGCTTTCAGTTCGGCGATGTGCCTGGCCCGATCCTCCGGCGCCAGGATCCCCAGGCCGCCGGGAAGCGTGGACCGCCCGTTCACCTCCTCGGCGGAATAGCCGTACAACTTTTCGAAGCTGTGGTTGTGGTGATAGATGATCCCGGTATCCAGCCCGGTCAGATCGATGGCATCCGGACTCAACTGGAAGATCCGGGCGAACTTTTGTTCCGAAGCCAGGAGTGCGGCTTCCCGGTCGAAGCCTTCCAGCGCGACCGAGAGGCCATCGCTGATCTCGGCCAGCAGGGCTAGACTGTCCGGGTTGAAGCCCAGGGACCGCCTGGAACCCAGGCAAAGAACTCCGGCCACCCGGCCCGAGCGGCTGATGGGAAAAGCGGCGCAGGAAGCGATGCCGTAGGCAGCGGCCCATTCCAGCCAGGCCAGGGAATCGGGATCCCCTTCAACCCCCTGGATGACGGCCGGCCGGCCCTGGCCCATGGCCGTCACCGCCGCCGGCCAGCCGAGGGGGGATCGGGGATCCCTGGAAACCTCGATCCCATCGAGGCAGCCCCGGGCAGGGCCCGAGCAGGCCGCCACCGGCAGGGTCCGATGGTCCCGAGCTTCCAGCCCGATCCAGGCCAGCACGAAATCGTCGGATTCCAGAGCGATGTCGCAGATTCTCCGAACCAGGGCCCTTTCCTCCCGCAGGCCCAGGATGGCCCGGTTGGTCTGGCTGAGGGCGAGGTAGAGCTTGCGCAGGGTACTCAGCCGGGTCTCCGCCTCCTCTCGCTGGCGCTGGAGTTCCCGGTTCAACGCCGCCAACTCCTGGCACTGCATATCCAGTTCGATCCGGTGCAGTTCCAACTCGTGCACCCTGGCCCGGCAATCCGCGTCCGAGTGGATGAAATCGGCCACGGCCGCGACCGGTCCCAGTTGCGCCTCGGCCCGGCGACGCAGTACGGACTTGGCAGGACCCAGGTTGCCCATGCGATCCATCACGGCTCCAAAGACAAATGCCATCCGCCCGATCGGAAGGCGGAGGATCCTGTGCGCGTTTCAATGCTCGACATGGGCCAACCGGAATGAACGATTCTTGCAACAAAGGGAAAAAGAGAACCGGCGGAGCTCAGGCCAGCAGCAGGCTGAGATCGGCGGCCGGGGCGCTGTGGGTGAGGGCACCTACGCTGAGCCAGTCGACCCCGGTTTCGGCTACCGCAAGGGCCCGATCCAGGCTCAGGTTGCCGCTGGCCTCCAGGAAAATCCGGCTCCCGGCCGCCAGGCGCATGGCGACCGCGTCACGCATCAGGTCCAACCCCATGTTGTCCAGCAGCACCCCGTCGATGTCGGCAAGGCCCAGACACTGGGATAACTGGTCCAGGTTCTGCACCTCCACCTCGATGCGCACCAGGTTCGGAGCCACCCGCCTTGCGTTCTGGACCGCGGGCAGGATGCCGCCGGCGGCGGCGATGTGGTTTTCCTTGAGCAGCACCCCGTCGCCCAGGGTAAGCCGGTGGTTGAACCCTCCGCCGCACCTGACCGCGTATTTCTCTAGCACCTTCAGGCCCGGTGTGGTCTTGCGGGTATCCAGGATCCGGGCGCCGGTGCCGGCCACGGCGTCCACGAAGGCACGGGTAAGGGTGGCGGTGCCCGAAAGCCGCTGGAGCACGTTCAGCATCACCCGCTCCGCCGTGAGGATGGAGCGGCTGGACCCGGCGATGCGCAGGACCGGGGTGCCATGGGTCAGCCGGGCTCCTTCCTCCGCCAGGATCCGGGTCTCCAACGAAGCGTCCACCACCTTGAAGATCTCCGCCGCCACCGGCAGTCCCGCCAGCACCAGGTCGGCCTTGGCCACCACCGACGCGGTCATGGCCCGGTCCGGCACCGAGGCGGTAGTCCAGTCCTGGGTGCCCCAGTCTTCCAGCAGGAAGCCCCGGACCGCGTCCAGGTAAGTCAGGGGATGGGGAGGATTGAACATGGTCCCCGATTATAGACCAGCCCATCCCCGATTACGAAGCCACCCTCTTAGAGGGTGTCTGCATTATAGAAGGCCCCGCGACGACGTCTGGAAGCCCGATTATCGAGCGCAAGGCCCGCAGGAGGATTAGGTCAATCCTTCAAGGGACTTGCACACGATAGGCGGGCTTCCAGACATCGCCCTTCGGGTGGTGGCAGCGGCCACGGCAGTCCAGCGTTCCGCTCGTCGACCGATAGCCCGTATCGCTCTCCTCGCGGGCCTTGTCCTGCCATGGCCGGTGCCACCATCGCGGGGCCTTCCATTATGCAGACACCCTCTTAGGCCATCCTGCCGTTCATGGGGGCGCCGCCCAGCAGGTGGAAATGCAGGTGCGGGATCGTCTGCCCGGCATCGGGGCCGCAGTTGGTGACCAGGCGGTAGCCGCTGGCGGCGATCCCCTGGCTGACGGCCAGATCCCTGGCCACCAGGGCGATCCGGCCCACCACCGGAGCCAGTTCGGCGGTGAGCTGGGCCAGCCCCGCGAGGTGGACCCTGGGCACCAGCACGAGGTGCACCGGCACCTGCGGCGCGATGTCCTTGAAGGCCACCACATCATCGTCTTCATAGACGATGCTGGCTGGAATCTCCTTGGCGGCGATCTTGCAGAAGAGGCAGTTCGGGTCGGACATCGGCAGCTCCTGGTTGACCAACTATACCGCCCAAGTGCTCAGACCCAGACCGCCCGGGGAATCCAGTTCCAGCCAGCGGCCTGGACCCGGGGATCCAGAGACCGGATCATCGGCACCGAATCCAGGTGGTCCAGCCGGTCCTCCCGGCGGGCCTGGGTCAAGGGGCCATCCTGGGGCGTCTTCCAGAGGACGGTCCGGGCCAGCTGGGCGGCGTGGGCCGTGCGCCTGGCGCAGAGGAGCAGAGCCTCCGCCTCGGCCGGCGCGCCCAGGTGGGACAGCAGGACGGTCAACTGGCCTTCCCGGTAGTCGGCGGCCCACAGGGCCGTGGAGCCGCCGGCTCGGGCCCCGCAGGCCACCGGCCTGGGCCGGGCCAGCAATTCTGCAAAGATCCGCTCCCGCTCCAGGTGCCAATCGATCTGGCCGGCCACAGGCCAGACCAGGAACGGCTCCCGGGACCGCGGAATGGCGGCCAGGGCCTGGGCGGCCCGATGCTCGGGAATCAGTTCGTCCACCCCTTCCCCCGGGTCTCCCGGGATGGAATCGAATGCCAGATTCAGCCCGGGCCTGGGTTCGAAGCCGGCCCGGCGATAGATTTCCAGGGCCACGTCGGAGTACAGGATCATGGCCTGGGCGTTGGCATCCCCGCCCTTCAGATGGTCGGCGAGCCGGGAGAGAAGCTCGGTGGTGTAGCCCTTGCGCCGCTTCCCGGGCTCGGTGTACACGCTCGCGACCCCGTAGGTGTGCCCCGCAACCAGGCCGCCATCGTCCAGGAAGCTGGTCATCCGATAGGTTTCGCAGCTGCAGAGCACCTCGCCTTCGTCCGAACGCAGGAACCAGGCCGAGGCCGCCTCCCTGGACCAGGGGTGGCAGCGCAGCCGCCATTCCTCGGCCAGGTAGCGGTCCAGGGGCAACACCCCGCCCCAGGCTTCGTAGGTGGCCCGGTCCCGGTCGCGGGCCATCGCTGAACTGGCATGGATCAGGTTCATGGCCTGCGGCCCCCAGGGAAAGCCGGATGCCGGCTTCCCAGTGTAGGACCAGAAACGGGACGCAACCAGAAGCTCCACGTTGGACGCCCCAGAACCGGCGGCCGGAGGCAGCCGTCCAGCCCTTGCCGATTTTCGCCGGCCATGCATGCCTTCATTTTGGAAAAAACAACGAATTTTTTTTTAATAATGATTAATTTTATGTTGACCCAATAATTATCGCAACCCAATATGTAGCCACGTTACCGAAGCCGGGAGGTCCAATGAAGGCATCGATCCTAGCCACATCTTTAGTCATGTTGATTCCACCACTCCCTGCCCAGGGCACCCCGAATTATTGGGTGGGCATACAGGGCGGCGAAGACTGGCAACTGACCCGGGCCCGGAACGCCAAGAACAATGGCGTCCTCGGGATCATGGCGGGGACCTGGTGCACGCCCCGATGGGGCGGCGATCTGTCGGTCCTGGGCACCAGCCTGTCATCCAAGAGCTTCGACGCCATGGGCCCGGAATGGCATACCCACGTTTCAGCGCTGTTCAACCTGGCCCCTGACCAGACCGCCTGGACGCCCTACCTGCGCGCCGGCCTCGGCACCACCTGGGTGGATTACCCCTTCTCCTCCCACACCTTCGGCGGCACCACCCGGTTCAGTTACAACGGCGGAATCGGGATCCAGGCCGCCCCGAGAGAGCACATCCTGGTCGGCCTGGAGGCCCGGGCGATCAGGGTCCAGACCCAGATCGCCAGCACGGAACTGCTCGGTCTGGTGACCGTGGGATATCGGTGGGGCGGCTCCGCCAAGGTTCCCGTGACCACCGAACCGGTCGTCGCGCCGGCCCCGGCTCCCGCGCCAGCGGCCCCCGACCCGACGCCAGCCGCCGAACCGGCCCCGGCCCCCGTGGCCATCGCGCCGGCCCCGCAGCCGGTCCAGTCCGCCCCGCAGCCGATGCCCGCCCGGATCGTCCTGGACGAGGCCGTGCTGCATTTCGCCAACGGGAAGTCCAAGCTCCCGCCAGCAGGACTCAAGGCCATCGACAAGGTCGCCACAAGCCTTCTGGCCTTCCCCGGGGAGTACACCCTGGTGGTGACCGGGCACACCAGTTCCGTGGGCAAGCCGGCCTTCAACAGGGCGCTCAGCAAACGCCGGGCCGACGCCGTAGCCGCCGAGTTGACGGCGGCCGGAATTCCGGCAGATTCCATCCAGGCCGTGGGCGCCGGCCCCGACCGCCCGGTCGCGACCAACAAGACCGCCAAGGGCCAAGCCCGGAACCGCCGGGTCGAGATCGAGATCAAGGCCGAAGGGCACCCGGTGGAGACCCGGAAAACGGTAACGGACACGATCGACGAATAGCGAATATTCTGGGGCATGCCTTTCCATATCATCCTCGCCCAGCCTGAAATCCCCCAGAACACCGGAAGCATCGGACGGCTCTGCGTCTCCACCAACACCCGTCTGCATCTGGTCCATCCGTTGGGGTTTGACACCTCGGACTACTACCTTCGCCGCGCCGGCCTGGACTACTGGGAACACCTCAACCCCACCCACTACCCGGACTGGGAGGACTTCCTGGTCCGGAATCCGGCCGGCCGGCTCTGGTTCTTCACCACCAAGGGGGATCGCCGGCACACCGACGTGGCCTGGCGGGACGGGGACGGCCTGGTGTTCGGCCGGGAGACCAAGGGGCTGCCGGAGGCTATCCTGGCGGCCAATCCGGAACAGCTGGTGAAGATCCCCATGCCCGGCGACTTCCACCGCAGCCTCAATCTGGCCCAGGCGGCGGCCGTGGGATTGTACGAAGCCATGCGCCAGACCCAGGGCTGGTGAGTCCGAAGGATTGCGCCACAAGGATCCATACCGGAAAATACCTGGAGTTTGGTCGTAGACTGGAGCAGAGGCCAGCATGCGAATCACGATTCTCGGGTTGAAAGACATGTGCTCCGCCATGGCGCCCAATCTCATCGAGGCGGGGTACGAAGTCACCCTCTACCACGGCCCCCGGCATCAGGCGGTGAACACCCTCCCGGCCGGGGCCCAGGTCGCCTACACCGTGGCCGATGCAGTGCGGGAGGCCCAGGTGGCCATCACCATGGTCGCCGACGACGCCGCCGAGGACGCCCTCACCTTCTACCCCGGGGGCCTCCTGAACAACCTGCCCGCATCCGCGATCCACCTGTGCATGAGCAGCATCAGCGTGGAGGCCTCCCTGCGGCTGGCGGGAGCCCACGAAGGGGCCGGCCAGGGCTATGTGGCCGCGCCGGTGCTGGGCCTGCCTGCAGCCGCGGCCTCCCGCCGGCTGTGGATCATGGCCGCAGGCCCCGATGCCCAGGTGCTCCGCTGCATGGGCATCCTCGAAGCCCTGGGCCAGGGCATCACCCGGGTGGGCACCCGGCCCGAGTTGGCCCACGCCCTGAAGCTGGGAGCCAACGCCCTGACCGTGGCCATGGTGGAGACCCTTGCGGAAGTCCTGGCCTTCGGCGAGAAGGCGGGCCTGCCCCCGGCCGAGTATATGCGCATCCTGAATCTCGGTCTGTTCCGGTCCCCCTTGATGGACGCCTTCGGCGGGCTGATCGTCCGGCGCGACCAGGAGCCTTCCATCCAGACCCTGGATCTCGCCGCCAAGGACCTGGGCCTGCTCATCCAGGGGGCCAAGGACCTGGACGTACCCTTGCCCATGGCCGGCCCGCTGATGCTGCAGTTGCAGGAGGCCAGGGCCCTCGGCCTGGGCAACCGGGACATCACCGCCCTGTCCATGGTCCGCCGTCAGGCGGCCGGCCTGGCCCAACCCATCGCGCCCGGCCAAAGCGAAGGGGTGAAGCCCCGTCCGAGGCTGGAACGGCGCAAGGCTTCCGTGCCCCGCAAAGCCGGAGAGCCGGAAAAACGCAAAGCCCAGGCGGCCGGAGCCGGACCGGAGGGCACGGCCGCCCAGGAGAGCGGCCACACCTATTCGGCCCGGAGTGACCAGGGCACCGTGCTGCTGGACCTGGCCCGCACCACCCACTTCGAGCGCCATGGGAATACCGTGTGGGCCTGGGTGGAAGGCAAGCGCCACGCCACCTTCTGGCGGGGTTTCCCGGAAGTGGAGCAGGCCCTGGGCCAGGTTCTGTTCGTGAGGATCCGGCGGGAGATCCTGCTGAACCCCCAGAGTGTCCAGAGCCTCAAGCCATTGCTCTGGGGCAGGGCGCGGGTATCGGTGGCTGGAGGGCAGGAACTCACCGCCGACCGGGACGCCGTCCGCAGGCTCAAGTTCCTTTTGAACTAGCGGGTTCCAACCCTTCATCAGAGTCGTCCCGGCCGGTTGCGTCAGCAACCGGCCGGGGCGACCCTGGCGCAAGCCTGGGACCCGGTCGAAGGAAGAGTCAGGCTCGCGCCCAGGGACATTCCGTCGTCACCTGCATCCGGAACGCTGCCCGTTCAAGGGTCAGTTCGGCCCGGTCCCGGGCCGGCGCCGGCTCGCCGTCCAGATGCCAGGGCAGTTCCGCGTCCAGCCGCACCGTGGCGCTCAGGATCCGGCCCTGCCGGCGCAGGGAAGTCCGGCCGCCTTCCCGGAACAACTGCGGCACCTGGGCGACCAGATCCCAGCAGCCCGGACGCCGGAGCCGCACCCAGTCCAGGGCCCCGTCGGTGGGATCGGCGCCCGGAGCGATCCAGAGGCCGGAGCCGTACTGGGGCAGGTTGGCGAAACAGAGGCTCCAGGCCGAGGCCGGCAGTTCGTCCAAGGGTCCTGACCAGGCCGCGCGCAGCCGGTCCAGCCGCCCCAGGACCTCGGCGGCGGGAACCGTCCGCGCGTCCCAGCTGAGCCCCACCTCGGGATGCCGGCACCAGAGCCGCAGCGACTCCACCGCGTAGGTCCGGAAGCCCCGGCCCCTGGCGGCGTTGAAGGCGGTGGAGACCATCGCTTCGAAGCCGGTGCCGCAAAGATTCAGGAACGGCACCCCGTCCAGCCTGGGCAGATCCATGACCAGTTCCCGGCCCTCCAGCAGGCGCACCACCGCCCCGGCCGGATCCAGCGGCGTGCGCAGCCCCCGCGCCAGGCCATTGCCGGATCCCCCCGGGACCGCGCCCAGGGCCACCGGGCAGCCCAGGGCCAGCAGCGCCCGGCCGGCATGATGGAGGGTCCCGTCTCCGCCCCAGACCAGCAGCGGCCCCCCGGCAGCCCGGGCCTGATCGATCACCGGCCCATACTCGAACGGCAGCTCCAGCCGCACCGGAAGCAACCGCTCCCTCAGCGCAGCCGGCAGCCGACCCAGCAAGGCCTCCACGTCCATGGCGCCGGCCCCGGAGCCGGGGTTGTACACCAGCGGCAGCGGTCCGGCCCTCACGGCCGGGGCGCCGGAACCATGAACCGCAGCGGCGGCGCGGTCAGGGCCAGTTCGGCCCCGGTGACCGGGTGCTCCATCACCAGCTTCCAGGCGTGCAACCAGAGCTGGTCGGACTTTTCGCCGTGATAGAAGCCGTCCCCCAGCACCGGCAAGCCGAGGTGGGCCAGATGGACCCGGATCTGGTGGGTGCGGCCGGTTCTCGGCTCCGCCACCACCCAGAAACCCGGCAGGAACCCGGCGGTCTCCTCGGCGGTGGCGGGACGGAAATCGGTGCAGGACGGCCTGGGTTCGATCAGGTCGCCGGAACAGCCGTAGCGGGTGGGCGGCCCGGAACGCATCTTGCCGATGGGAAGGTCCACGGTGCAGCCCTCCAGCGGCCCGGAAACCCGGGCCAGGTAGGTCTTGCTGATGGTCCGGGCCTGGAACTGGGCGCCCAGGTGGGCCGAGGCATGCTTGGCGATGACCAGGATCCCCGAGGTGCCCTGGTCCAGCCGATGCTGGAGCGCCAGGGTCTGGTCCGGCCGCTGGCGCTGCAGCAGGGCGGTCAGGTCATGGAGATCCGAGGCCTGGGTGCCCTGGGAGGCCATCCCGGCGGGCTTGTCCACCACCAGCAGCCAGTCGTCCTCGAACAGCACCGGCACCTGGCAATCCGGGGGCGTGCCCAGGGAGTCGTCGAAGGCCACCAGCACTTCGGCTCCGGAGCCCAGGGTCCGCCCCGCCACCCGGACCCGCTTGCGGGCCACCTGGACGCCGCCCATCTGCAGCACGGCCCTGGCCTTGCGCCGGCTCAGGCCGGTGTGGACGGAGATCAGCTGATCGAGCCGCAGGCTCTCCTCGGAGGAATCAACGTTGAACTTCCATATCTGTGTCGCCATCCTCCAAGATTACCGCGTCCCCGGCGGGCCCGAGGCTGGTAGCTTGTTTTCATGACACCCAGCGACGCCGGACCCGGGGCCCTATCCCTGCCGGAATATCTGGCTTACCACCTGGGAGCCAAAGTGCGGCGCGCCTTCGCCCAGCTGGGGTCGGTCTCCTGGCTGCTGGGCCAAGGGGTCCGGGGGGCCCTGCGGCTGCGGCCGGAACAACTGAAGGTGGTGCTGGAGGTCACCCGGATCCAGATCCGCTTCACCGCCCTGGACGCCCTTCCCATCTGCGTGCTCACCGCCCTCCTGCTGGGCGGCATCACCCTGCTGCAGGTGTTCGGCCAACTGTCCGCCTACGGGGTCGAGAGCTACCTGAGCCAGATCCTGGCCCGGCTGGTGATCCGGGAACTGGGCCCGCTCATGGTCGGGATCCTGGTCATCAGCCGCAGCGGCACCGCCATGGCCACCGAAATGGCCAGCCGCAAGCTGAGCGGGGAACTGGACGCCCTGTGCGCCAACGGGGTGGATCCGTTGCAGTACCTTCTGCTGCCGCGCCTGCTGGGCGGCATCGTCTCGGTGTTCGCCCTGGTCATCCTGTTCGACACCGTGGCCCTGCTGGGCGGGTTCCTGGTGGCCTGGCTGCGCCTGCCCCTGTCGCTTTCCTTTTTCCTGGGGGCCCTGGGCTCGGCCATCGGCCACCGGGAGCTCACCGCCACCTTCACCAAGTGCCTGGTGTTCGGCACCGCCATCCCCCTGGTCTGCACCGCCTATGGCCTCCGGGTCAAGCTGAGCACCACCGAGATCCCCCAGGCGGTGACCAAGGCCTGCGTCGTTTCGCTGCTGGTCCTGCTCCTGGCCGGAGCCCTGCTTTCGGTGCTGATCTATGCCTGAGCCGCTGGTCGTCATGGAGGCCGTCACCCTGCTCTCCCCCGAGGGCCGGCCGGTGTTCCGGGACCTCCATTGGCGGCTGGACCGGGGCGCTCGCCTCCACGCCCCGGGCGGCGCCGGCGGCGGCTGCACGGCCCTGCTGAGGCTCTGCGCCGGCATCGCCGAGCCGGCCGAGGGGCGGATCATCCTGGACGGGGTAGCCCATGAGCCCGGCGCCCCGCACCCCTTCCTGGCCCGGGGCGCCCTGGGCTGGGTGCCTTCGGACGGGGGCCTGGCGGTGAACCTGAGCCTGCTGGCCAACGTGGCCCTGCCGCTCCGGTTCGCCTTGAACCAGGACCGGCGGGAAGCGGAGCGGACCGCCCTGGGCTGGCTGGATCAGGCCGGACTGGGGGAACGGGTCCATGAGCGCCCCGCGGTGCATGGCAACCGCGAAAGCTGGATGGCCTCCCTGGCCCGGGCCGGAGCCAAGGGCTCCCGGTTGTGGCTGGTGGACCGCCCCCACGGGGGTTTGGACCTGGCCTCCATCCAGGCGGCGGAGCGGATCCTGGCCCAGGCCGCCCAGGATCCGGACGTCACCCTGCTGCTAGTGGGCGGGGACTGGATGGCCAGGCTCGGATCGCACCTGCAGATCGGCAACGGGCAGGTGTCCCCGGGGAGGAAGGCATGAGGCTGGAAAAGGATGACGCGAAAATCGGACTCCTGGTCTTCCTGACCTTGGCGCTGTTCGTGGGCTTCATCTTCCAGCGGAGCCTCACGACCCTGCTGAAGAAGGTGGAGCGGGTCCGGGTCCGCCTGGACAGCGCCCCGGACGTCGCCGAGGGCACCGAGGTCCAGCTCCAGGGCCAGAAGATCGGCCAGGTCGAGCAGGTGGAGCTGCGGCGGAATGGAGTCGAGTACCGGTTCCTGGTCACCCTGGGCCTGCGCAGCGACATCATGCTCTGGGAGGGCACCCGGGCGCTGCTGGTGTCCAAGCCCCTGGGCGGCTCCTTCGTGGACCTGCAGTTGCCGCCGCCGGCGGAGCGCCGGCAGGTGCTCGGCCCGGACAGCATCCTGGCCGGCGCCACGGGGCCATCGCTGACATCCCTGGTGGACGACCTCGACACCCTGGTGCTGAACCTCGACCTCAGCGTCAACGAACTGCGCAATCACCTCCGGGAGAAAGGGCTGGGCGCGATCCTGGACCACCCCCAGGTGCACCAGGCCCTGGTCAGCCTGAACGCCTCGCTGCAGTCCTTCCAGCACCTGGCCCAGGACGGCCGGGGCCTGGTCCGGCAGGGCGGCACGACCCTGGAGAGCGCGAACCGGACCCTGGCCAGCCTGGACCGCAGCATCCAGCAGATCCAGGCGCTCCTGGACCACCATTCCGGCGACCTGGACGCCCTCGCGGTCAACCTGACTGGAACCCTGAACGAGATCCAGGGGCTGGCCCGGGAGTTGCGCGGGCTGGTCCAGCAGGCGGGCCCGGACGGGAGCGAGAGCCTCAAGTCCCTGGACCGCACCCTGAGGTCCACCGAAGAGCTGCTGGAACTGCTCAAGGCCAAACCCAACCGCCTGGTCTGGGGCAAGCCCACCCCGGCGGAACGGGATGCCGCCGCCAGCAAGGTGGAGGCGGCACGCCAGGCCCAGGGCGCCAAGCCCTGAGCCGGGGATGGGAACTCGTTCCCGGCCATTGCCAAACAAGCTGAAAGCGTCTAATGTTGCCCGTGGCGGTTGAATTTTAAATCTAAGTTTATTTATTATTGTATTTATGTGATTCGCATAGTGTTGCGGACAAGCTGAAGGGCGTTGCCGGTTCTTCATCCCTTTCATCCCCCTCCATCTCATTCATCTCCGGCCCGTTGTCGCGGGGTGGGGCAGCGCGACCGATTCGACTTCGGAGGAGGGCCCCGGCCCGATGCAGCCCTTGATTTAGCCGGGGATGAACGAGATGGACGGGGATGAAAACAGGATAGGAGACCCCCGTTCAACGAACCTGGCGCCTTGATATCCGTCCCTCCCCCCTTTTTTTATGATCCATTTTGGGAGCCCATTCCGATGAATGTTCATCCATCCTTCCCCCGCCCCAGCTTGACCATGGGCCTGCTCGGCTTGCTCTGCTGCGCCCAGGCCACCGGCCAGCCCCCCGCCCCTGCCCCCTTCGCCGGCATTCCGGCGGTGCCGCTGCCCGCCAGCCTCGGCTTTCCACCCTACGTTCCGGTTTCCGGGCAGAACTTCAGCCCCGCCCAACGCCTGGTCAAGGAGGGCAGCTGGATCCGCAACCAGGTCTGGACCTCGGGCACCATCGGCGACGCCTCCGCCTACCTCTTCCCCAAAGGCTATGACGTCACCTCGGGCTATGGCTTCCTGGGCACCGACTACTTCAGCTGGATGGTGGAAAACAACTTCCCCTACTACCAGTACGACCTCGCCCATGATGACCATCAGCTGGACGTACCCCTGGACAGCAGCGATGACGCCCCCATCGAGCGGGTGATGATGGCTAACGGCACCAACAGCTATGA
>Ga0302267_10000848_pt1 | contig 40425 bp, 23 predicted proteins | sample III_Bog_E1_3_FD_194555 | JGI IMG/M metagenome (GOLD analysis project Ga0302267, IMG submission 194555) | Peat permafrost microbial communities from Stordalen Mire near Abisko, Sweden - III_Bog_E1_3 | ecosystem: Environmental > Terrestrial > Soil > Wetlands > Peat | place: Sweden: Abisko...
CCACAGCGAAATGCGCCACGCCGCGCTGCGGATGGGTGTCTTAGCGGTCTTTGAGGACATAACCCACCCCACGCATGGTCCTGATAAGTGGCGCCTGCCCCTTGCCATCCACCTTGCTGCGCAATCGATAGATGTGAACATCCACGACGTTCGTGTCCGGCTGGATGCGCATCCCCCACACCTTGTCCAGAATCATGGAGCGCGTCACCACCCGGCCCGCATTCCTGCACAGATACTCCAGCAGAACAAACTCCTGCTGCGTCAGTTGCAGAATCTGTCCTCCACGCGAAGCCTCACGCCGCAGCAGGTCCAGCTCAAGATCCAGAACCCGAAGCTTCGTTGCGTCGGCTCCTGCAGGAGTACTACGCTTCATCAGATTGCGAAGCCGTGCCAGCAGCTCCGCCATCGCAAACGGCTTGGTCAGGTAGTCGTCTCCGCCATGCTCAAGGCCGCGCACTCGATCATCCACCGATCGCCGCGCCGAAAGGATCAACACAGGCGCACGCACGCCCGATTGCCGCAGTTTGTGAATAAGATCGATCCCATCCATGTCCGGCAATCCGAGATCCACGATCAGTATGTCGTACGCCGATTCCACCGCAAGACTCTGAGCAGTCTTTCCGTCGGCCGCGGCCTCCACTTCGAATCCAGCTTCTTCCAAAGATCTACGCAGGAAACTCTGGATGTCGACCTCATCTTCCACGAGTAGGAGACGCATAGTCCGATATTAGTTCCTGGTGCCCACGCTAACAACATATCGAATTCCCGATTTGCCGCTTCTTCAGCAATCGATAAACGAACTATGAGAACCCATCCCGTTCAGCTTCACCTTGCAGGAAGCACCATTACAACCACAACGCACTTAACAGCCTGTGGTAAAAGTCACGTTTTGAAAGGGCACGACTTCAGTCGTGCCGCAAGCTTGAAAATAAAGATGGGCTTTAGCCCTGAGGGATGCTTTTCGCCCGATCTGGACTTTCATCACAGGCTGTTGAGCGTTCCCTGGGTCCAATAGCGATGGATCGACCCGAGCATCTTGGTCCTCAAGGTGGCCAGGGAAGTCAGCATCGATCTCAACCTCGCCAGAGCATTGAAATAATAACGGCCGCGCGAATGGCCCTGCCTGGAAAATAAGCCGCGCCTAAAGCTTCTTCTTCGCCGCATCGGCTCGTTCGGCGGCCTCGGCCATATACTCCAGCCTGCGCACTCGATAGAGCGCCTCTTCTGACATCCTCCGATTCAAACTGAGCAGATCGCTCAGCAGGCCGATCATAAGCACCTGAAACCCCACAATAATCAAAATCGCTGCCAGAATCAGCGATTGGATGTGTCCGATCCGTTGCCCGATCAAGTAAAGGTAAAGAAACCGAATCCCCGGCACAATCCCCAGAACAATCAGCGTCGTTCCCAGCGCCGAGAACACCCGCAGCGGCCGGTACATCGTGTACGCCCGCAATATCGTCACCGTCGACTTCCGGATGTATTCGCTGATGCTCTTCATCAGCCGCGACGGTCGCGTCTGCGGGTTGATGCTGATCTTTACAAATTCCACCACCATCCGCGAAGCGCCGGCCTGGATCAGCGTTTCCAGCGTATAGCTGTACCCGCTCAGCACAAAAGTCCGCAGCGCTGCTTCGCGCGTCAGGGCCCTGAATCCGCTCGTCGCATCCGGCGTGTACAGCTCTGAGGCCCGCCCGATCACCCAACTTCCCGCCACCTGCAGCCGCTGCTTGATCCAGGAGAAATTTGCCAGCGTTCCAACTTGCCGGTCGCCCACTACGATGTCTGCGCGCCCTGCCAGCAGCGGCGCTACCAGCCGCGGAATATCCTTCGCGTCGTACTGGTTGTCCGCGTCGGTATTCACAATCAGGTCCGCGCCCTGACGAACCGACTCGTCCAATCCCGCAACAAACCCCGCCGCCAGCCCCTTGTGCCGCTTGAAGCGAACAATATGATGCACTCCGTGCGCCCGCGCTACCTCGGCCGTGCCGTCCGTGCTCCCGTCATCGATGATCAGAACTTCGATCGTGTCGATCCCCGGAATCTGCTTCGGCAGAGCGGCAAGCGCAGCGGGAAGTGTGGCCGCTTCGTTCAGGCACGGAATCTGAATAATCAGCTTGGTCATGGGCCCTGTTCGTTCGGTTTGAGTTCTGCACGCAGGGGAAACGAAGCGAATTCAACTACTTGGGCTGAGATCGCACCACCACCACGTCGCCCTCACCTAGTGTGCCATGAAACACCCGAACCACGGTGAACTCCTTCCGGATTACGTCCGGCACTCCCGGTGCAGCTGCCTCGAGATACCGCGGGAACGTGTAGACCAGCCACACCGGCTGTCCACGGCCCACAATCTCCTCAAGTTCCGCCGGAGTTTTCACTTCCGGCCACTGCATTCCAAAGTACTGCTGATACGGAAACACCGTCGCCCCGGCCGTCAGCACCGGCCCATTGTCTTTCTTCTCCGCTTCAATAAACTTCAGCGCCCCCTCAAAGTCCTGCTTTGGATCCTCATAGTTGCGGCGCAGCGAATACGCCGAAGCCAGCAGCAGAATCCCTGCCAGCACTCCAGCCAGCGCGCCCGCCAGCCTGCTTGACCCCTTCGCCTTCCCCGGCCAATTATCCGCAATCACCTGTGGCAGGTAGAAGATCCCTCTCACCAGGATCAGCACCCCATATCCGATGAGAAAAAAGTAAAACCGGGGATACATCGTTCCCCGCCCAGCCACCGCGCCCATCGCCGTCACCACCACGGGCAGCACAAACAGCGCAAACACCAGCCGGCTCTCCTTCCAGTAGCTCCACATGCCGCTCAGAACGACAACTGCTGCGCCCAGCAACACGCCCGTCGTCCCCAGCCCAAGTGACAGCCCCCGCAGCGTCTCCCCAATCGCCCATCTGGGTGTCGAAACGGCCTTCATCGACGAAGGATGGTGAGCGAAAAAATGCAGAACCTGCGTCATGATAGGCGCATACATCGCCGCCGCCAGCACTCCGGCCAGCGCAAACCCCACCACCGGCAGTTGCCATCGCACCGGGCCGTTGCCCTTTCTCACTTCCGCTATCAGCCATCCCGCCGCAATCAGGAAGTGAGCCGCCACCAGAAAAACCATCGTGATGTGCGTATAAATCCCCAGCGACACCGCCACGGCATACGCGATAAACGGCCCCATCCTCTGGCTCCGGATCCCTTCCAGCAGAAACAGCGCCGACACAATCGCGAAGAACGCCAACATCGTATAACCGCGCGCGTTCTGCGAGAACCAGATGTGGTGGTACGACACCGCCAGAAAAGCCGCCGCCACCAGCGCCTCCGCGCGCGAGGTTACCTTCGCCGCCAGCAGGTAGAGCGCCGGAACCGACGCCACGCCAAACAGTACGGCAGGCAGTCGCAGGCTCCATGGCTCCTCGCCAAACAGCACCAGGCAAAGCCGCGCCATAACCGAATACAGCGGATGTTGGGTGTCTCCCGTAAATACGGTCAGGATCTCCCCCATCGGGTGCCGCACCGTCACCACCAGAAAGTAAATCTCGTCAAACCACAGGCACTTGTTCAGCCCAATCACGCGCAGTACGAGCGCCACCAGCGTGGTCCCACCGAGAATCAGCCACGGAACCGGCTGCGCCAGCCTGCTTGAGGAGGAAGCGGCTACCTTGTCAGGATTTGTCGTCATCGCTCTCTTTCAGGCTGCGCGTATGCGCCCGATTGCTCTCAACTCCTCCATCATAAGTTGCCGATTTGCGGAGCATCCGTCCCGTTCTTCAGCCAGGAGCACTCGGTGCAGGGAAGAGTCCCGAAGTTGCACGACTCGTCCGCCAGCCGAACTGATTCCTGTGCGCCAATCGCACCGAACTGATCCATTGCGTTTCGCCCTGCAAGCCACATGGGATAATGCCTCCATGCGCGCACCGGGTCGGGTCTTCTTCACGTGCTGGATCACTTACACGGTCTTCTGGACGCCCTACATCGTCCGCGAGCATTTTCCCGCTATTACCCTCGCTGAATCCGGCACCCTCAACGTCCAGCGCTTTCTCGGCTACACCGACGACATCTTCCCCAGCGCTCCCGGCCGCGCCTTCATCAACAACAACCCCGGTGCCTCCATCACTGGCGCAGTTCCGCTCTTTGTCCTCCGGCCCATCCTCACCCGCGTCGAAGCCTGGAATCTCCGCCAGCCCCCACCCCCCATCCCCGCCAACGACGAAGGCGAGTTCTTCTGGCGCACCGTCCGCGAACGCCTCCAGTTCTACTTCCTGCTCGTTGCCTTCCTCACGGTTGCGCTGGTCATGGCTCCCGTCACGGCCGGCACCGCTGCCTTCCTCTGCGCCCGCCTCCAGGCCTTCGGCATCACCTCAGCCAACGCCATTCTCGTCAGCCTGCTCTACGCGCTGGCAACACCAATGTTCTTTCGAACCGCCCTCCTCAACCACAACACCCTCGTCTGCAACGCCGCATTCATGGCCTTCCTGATCCTCTGGGATCCACGCGAACATCCTGACCAAAATCCCGCCGCCTCAGCCCTCCCCAATCAGCCGCCCCGTCCGCTTCAGCCCCTCCCCGCTGCCCTTGCCGGCCTGCTCTCCGGTTACTGCGTCCTCTGCGACTGGAGCGGAGTCGTCGTACTCGCTGCAACCTCTCTCTATTGCCTTCTTCGCTCCGCACAGCCAATGCGCTCTCGCCTCAAAACCCTTCTCGCCTTCGCCGCCGGAGCTGCCGTCTTCCTCGTGGTCCTTGCCATTTACCAGCGATGGGCCTTCGGCTCGCCCGTTCTACCTTCGCAGCACTACATGCCCCCCACCAGCCCCACCTCGCACGGCTATCGCGGCTTCGACTGGCCATCTCCGGCCCTCGTCTGGGCAAACTTCTTCGATCCCCGTTTCGGCCTCTTCGCCTATTGCCCGCTTCTGATGCTTGGCCTCGCCGCGCCCTTCCTGCCGCGCTCCCGTCGCCTCATCCCCACACGCGAACTCTGGATACTCGTCCTGTACGTTGTCCTGTTCGTCCTCTTCTGCGCCGCCAACCAGTATTCCTGGCTCCAACCCCTCACCGGCTTCCGCTACCTCGTGCCGGTTGTTCCCCCTCTCGCCATTCTCTCCATCGAGGTCGCCCGCCACTTTCCCCGGCCAGTCCAATGGCTGCTTGCCACCTGTGCCTGCGCGCAAAGCCTCGTCCTCGCCGCCGCTCACGTCAACGATATTCGCCTTGCCGTGGGTACCTTGGTGGAGCGCCACGGTCAGTTTTTGTGGATCATCCGTTTACGGGACGCGGGCCTGCCGGTAAACTGGGGTTACACCTTGACGGCTTGGCTGATCCCCATCCTTGCCGCAGCCTATATTTGGATGCCCCGGACTTTGCCGTCTCGGTCATCCCGTTCGCACAATTAATCCCCCCTCCGCTCGCAAGTGACTGCGGGATATACCGGTTGATGCTACTTTTCCCAAACCGTGAGACAATCTGCAAACGAGGATAGGCAACGACATGATCACCTCCCTTGATCGCGTGGCGCGCCATACCCGCATCACCTGGCGGAACTACACCAACACCCCAACTCCGCCCTTCCTCATCCTGTTCATCAACTCCATCTGCAACCAGAAGTGCGAGCACTGCTTCTACTGGCGCAACCTCAACCGTCGCGACGACCTCACCACCGAGGAGCTCTTCGCCCTCTCGCGCTCCTTTGGCCGCATTGAGAACCTCAACCTCTCCGGCGGCGAGCCATTCCTGCGCCCCGAGTTTGGCCAGATCTGTCGCCAGTTCATCCAGCACAACAAGGTCCGCCAGATCTACGTCCCCACCAACGGCTCCTTCACCGAAAAGACCATCACCCAGATCACTGAGACCCTCAAGGAAAAGGATCTCGACCTCTTCGTAGCTGAAATCTCGCTCGACGGCGTGGGTGAGTTTCACAACAAATTCCGCGGTTCGCCGGGCGCATTTGAAAAGGCCATGGCCACCTATGACGCGCTGGCCGAGCTGCAAAAGCAGGACCCGCGTCTGCGCATCCACTCCATCTCCACCGCCACTGAAGTCAACATGGATGAGATTCGCCGCCTCACAGCCTATCTCTTTGAGCGCTGTCCTGCCATGGATCATCACAACCTGGCCATGATTCGCGGCGATCGCAAAAACCCCTCGCTCCACGGTCCCAACCTCGTCCAGTACCAGAAGCTCTACGAGTTTGTCCGCAGTGTTTGGGCCTCGCGTGAAGAAGGCCGCTACGGTTCCGTTGTCGAGCCCATGCTGCAGTGGGCCAAATCGCGAACTGCTGCCGAGCAGCGCCAGGTCGTTCCCTGCCGCGCCGGCATCCTCAATGCGGTTGTCTACTCCAACGGCGACGTCAGCCTCTGCGAACAGCACGCCCCCATCGGCAATCTCCGCGAACACACATTCGACGAGATCTGGAACTCCGATCAGGCCAACGCCCTCCGCAAGTCGATCGCTGCCAAAGAGTGCTACTGCACCAACGAAGTCTTCCTCTGGCCCAGCATGACCTATCAGCCCTTCCAGTTGGCGCGCGCCATGGTCAATGCCAAGGTCTGGCAGGGAGTCAAGCCGCTCTCCGCTGAAGAACGCAGACTCTCCACTGAGGCCAGCACAATGCCTTCGCCGGATGACGATCTCCTCATCCAAATCAAGGGTCAGACGGCAGCAAAATAATGGAGCCCGTCTCTTTGCCCGCTGGTGAAGAGGTCCCAGCGAAATTGCCGGAAATTGTGGCCCCAACAGCCGAGCCGAAGCGGCTGGCCGTCAATTTTGCTTATCTGTCGGCTGGGGAGATGACTGCAAAGCTCCTCACCTTTGCCAGTTTCAGCTTTCTCGCCCACCGGCTCGGCCCCGCCAACTACGGCATTCTCGAGTTCACGCTCGCCGTTATGACCTTCTTCACCTTACCTGCTGACCTGGGGCTCAGTTGGTACGGTGCGCGCGAGGTCGCCCGCAACCCCGATCGTGGTCCGCGCCTTCTGCACGAGATAACAGGCCTGCGCCTCGCTCTCACGCTGTGCTCCATGGCAGGGCTGGTCCTGTTCATCCTGCTCATCCACAAGAGCTATGAGCAGAAGGAACTCCTCGGCATCTACTGCGTGAGCCTCCTTGCTACGCCATTTCTGCTGCAGTGGTTCTTCCAGGCTTACGACCGCATGGTGTGGGTCGCCGGCGCCACCATCGTTCGCCAGATCGGTTTCGCCGGCCTCGTATTTCTTTGTTGTCGCGGCGGACATTCGCTTCTCTGGGTCGGATTTGCCGAGTGCGTCTCCGTCACTTGCATCGCCACATACTGCGTCCTCATGACCCGCTACAGCCTGGGCGCACCCTGGCCCTGGCCCGATCTCCACGTCGGCCGCCTCATGGGACACATTCGCGAGTCCCTTCCTATCGGTCTCAGCGAGCTCTCCTGGGCCTTTATGTGGTACTTCTGCACAGTTCTTCTTGGCCTCTTCTACCCAGACAAGTCGCTTGGCTGGTTTGGCGCCTCCCATCGAACCGTCATGGCCATGCACACCTTCGTCGCGCTCTACTTCTTCAACCTGTTGCCCTCCATCGCGCGGTGTGTCGGCCACCCGGATTCTCAACTCCTGCAACTTATGGACCGTTCCATGCGCTTTGTCGCCTGGACGGGCCTCTACGCTGCCGCCGCCCTCTCTGTGCTCGGCCCCTGGGTTCTTCAACTCCTCTATGGCAAGGCGTTCCGCGCCGGCTCGTCCACATTTGCCATCCTTGTCTGGATGCTCCCCATCGCCATGCTGAGCGGACACCATCGTTACGCCCTCCTCGCATACAACCGCCAGGTCCGCCTCCTCTGGTGCATGGTTGCTTCAGCAGTCATTGCCATTGTCAGCGGGCTCATTCTTACACCTATCTACGGAGGCAGTGGTGCCGCATGTGCGTTGCTCATTGCCAATGCCTTTAACCTTGTTCTCGTTTACTTCTCCGTCCGCAAGCTCATCGTCGAGGTTCCCATCTGGCCCCAGATACGGGTCCCCGTTGCCGCCCTTTTGAGCGGCGCTCTCATCTTCTTCGCCATTATGCGTTGGAACTTGTTTGGTGCGCTCGCGGCCGCCTCGCTCTGGTATCTCGGCATCCTCGCCTGGAACGATGGCTCAAGCCTGCTTACCTTCATCCAATCTCTGATCCACGGTTCACGCCATGCCCACGCGCTCGAAACCTCGGAGTAGGCCTTGTCATCCATCCACCACAAGCCCACCCAACCTCAATAGTCGCTGTCACCCCAAAAGTCGCTGTCATCCCCAAAAATTGCTGCCATCCTGAGCGAAAGGGGCCCCAAACGTACTTCAGTTTGGGGGTGGTGAGTCGAAGGATCTGCTTTTGCTTTAGAAGAAATCCTTCGAACAATAAAGCTTTTCAAGGCGGAACAATCCAAACAGCTCGCTCAATTCTCCAGCCAAGGCGCCTTCCCAAACCTCTTCACCGCGCTCCGCTCCAGGTATCCGAAATACTGCTCCAGGTGCGCCTCGCGATCCCACCATGTGCAAAACGCCTCGTATCCCTTCTGCCCCAGCTCGTCGCGCAGCGCCGGTGACCCCGCAATCCTGCCGATCGCCTCCAGCAGCTCATCGTCCGTGCGGTAAACAAACCCGCCCCCGCTATCGGCAATCACCTCAGGCAGCGCGCCCAGGTCCCGTGCAATCGTCGGAGTCTTCCGCGCAAACGCCTCCACGCTCGTCATCCCAAACGTCTCGTAGGTCACCGACGGAATAATGCAAGCCACCGCGTGATAGTAGAGCGCGCCCAATTCCTTCTGCCCCAGCGGCCCCAGAAACTTGATCCTCTCATTCCCCGCTGCCATTGCCCGCAACTGCGGCTCATAGCTCCCCGTCCCAGCCACCAGCAGGTCGTGGCCCTGCACGCGATCCCAAAGCGGAATCAGCGTTTGCAATCCCTTGATCAGTTCCAGCCGACCCACAAACAGGAAGTACGGCTTCTCCTGTGGCCGCGGTCCCGGCGACTTCCAGTCCTCGTCCACGCGATCGATAAAGTTGGGAAGGTGCGCTACCGGCTGCGAAAACCCGCGCTCCGCGTGCATCCCCGCCGTAAACCGGCTCGGCGCAACAAACTGATCCACGTTCTTCGCCATCCGGTCCAGCATGCCCGTGTACCGCCAGAGCTGCGGCGGCTTCTTCGCCATTAGCGTACACTTCATGCACTCCGGCTCCCTGCACGGCTCGCGGTCAAACTTCCACAGCACATGAATCGGGCAAATCAGCCAGTGCTCATGCGTCGTGTAGATCTTTACCGCCTGCCCCTGCGCAGGCTCCACTTCCAGAATCCCCGGCCCCAGCAGCGACACGTTATGAAAATGAATCACGTCGTAAGCCTTCGACCGCAGCACCTCGCCTATCGTCTTCCCCTTCAGCAACGGCAGCCCGATCTGTTGCGTCAACAGCGGCGAAAGCCCCTTGAAAGGACTGCGCAACTCGTGCCGCACCACGTTTTCGTGCTCCTCATAAGCGAGCGGTGGCGGCCCCGGATGCAACAGGTGATAGGAGTCCACGCAGTGCACCACGTCCACATGATGTCCCTCGTCCGCCAGAGCATGCGACAGCCGGTAGATCTGCACCGCATCCCCGCCAAAACTGTAAGGCGGATAGAAAGTAGTCAGGTGCAGAAAATTCAGGGGGCGATTGGGAATCCTGCTCATGCGGCACGCCCGTTCCCATGAATCACGGCAATCAATTGCCTTGCCGCATCGTCCCAGGTCAGCCTCTGCGCAGCAGCCATCCCATGCTCCCGCATCCGCGCACGCAGCGCATCGTCTGCCAGCACTTGGCTTAATGCACTCGCAATTGCCGCCTGATTTGGCTCGATATAAATCCCGCCTTCGCCCAACAGTTCGGGCAGCGGGCTCTCCTTCGTCGCGATCACCGGGCACCCGCATGCCGCGGCTTCCACCGCCGGCAGTCCGAAACCCTCCATCAGCGAGGGCAGCACCAGCACCGTCGCTCGATTCAGCAGCGCCACCACATCCTCGTCCGCCAGGTACCCCGTGAACACCACGCGATCCTTGATCCCCAGCGTCTCCACCAGCGCCGACACCCGCTCAAAGATTGTGTGAAACGCGTCTGTATGCGTATCGCCCACCATCACCAGCATGGGGTCGCCCGCATCTTCGCGCTTTGCCGTCCGCCCAAATGCGGCCACCAGTTCCTCAAGATTCTTGTGCGGGCTGAATCCTCCCAGATACACCACCATCCTGCGATCGCCATCCAATCCCAACTCGCGCAGCTTCGCCGTCGGCGTTGAATCATCAAGCCTGCGAAAGATCGGGTCCGCCGCTTCGCTCACCACCGACACGCGCTTCGCATCGGTCCCAAAGTGCTTCACGATGCAATCCCGCGAATAGTTCGAAACCGTAATCAGCGCATCAGCCTGCATCCGCCCAATCAGCACTTTCAGATTCCAGAACAGCCTCGACGTCCACTTCGGCACCGTCAGCTTGGGAAACATGTCCGCAATCACATCGTGCATCATCACCAGCTTGCGCGCCCGCCCATACGTCGGCACAAAACTGTAAATCGTCGGAAACAGCACCACGTCAAACTCGTTCGACGAAAAAGCCCGCGCCTGCCGCGCCATATCGCTCAACGAGCGATGCCCATCCGCCGACGCAGCCTCCACCGTCGGCACCGACGACTCATTCACCCGCACCTCGCAGCCCTCGGGCATAGGCTCTGCCGGGTCCGTCGAATCGAGAAACAACGTGTACTGGTTCGCCGGGTCCAGCCGCACCACCGCCCGCAGCAGCGCCCGCGCATGCCTGCCATATCCGCGCCGGTTGTGCCAGCAGGTCGCGTCCACCGCGATGCGCATCTACGCAGCCTCCGAGGAACCCCGTACAAGCGCCCCGCCGGCCTCGCCGCCCGAGTACGGCCGGCCCGTGATGTAGCCCATGAACTCCCCCAATGACCACGTCACAATCAGCATCGCTGTTAGCGGAAACGCCCTCACAAACGCGCCCCACGTCCGCCGCTTATTCCACGCCATCATCGTCATCCGCGTCAGCATCAACACCGGCAGCGCCGGAGAAAACGCGCCCCAGAACAGCCGCTTGCCCGTCGTCGCCAACTTCGATCTGCTCGCCGCATACGACCGCCCCCAAACATATCTTTCTTTAAGTGCGGCCCCCAGCGTCAGTCCCAGCCGGTGCTGCGAAACCACTGCAGCCGGCGCAAGAATCGCCTTATCCCCCTTCGCTCGCAGCGCATCGTTGATCGACGACTCGTGGAATACCTCGCGCCAAACGCTTCTAATTCCTTCGAGCGCCGTCCGCTTGTAGCAGCAGTTTGCATCGCTGATCGTCCACGCATCGCCCGCCGCCAGCGGCAACTGATAGCGCAGAAAATCGCAGTAATAGACCGCCCAGTTCAGTGGCATGTCGATACCGTTTTCCATCGCCCCGCCTGCGCCGCCCATCGGCTGCTCGTGCGCTTCAACCATCCGCGCCGCCCAATCCTTCGCCGCAATCCCGCAATCCTCGATCAGCGCCACCAGCGCCCCCTGTGCCACGGCCAGCCCGCGTGCGCGCAATTCGTCATGGTGTTCACGGCTGTTCTTGCGCCCGCTGTAAGTCTTCAGGTCCGTCACGTTCAAAAACTTCACCTGCGGGTAACGGCCCTCGACCTCCGCAATGCCTCGCACCGCCGCGTGATAGGGCACGACGATCTCCATCGTCGGCGCATCCGCCTGCCCCAGCAGCGCGTCAAGACAAGGCACCAGGTGCGACGTGTCCGCGCTGTCCGTCGTGTCGCTCACAATCGCCACTACCACCGAAAATGCCGGCTGCTCCACGTCTGCCACGCTACTCCACCCTCAGCAGGGAATCGCCCTGCCCGGCCACATAGCCCACCACTTCGCCGGTCACATAGACCAGCAGCACCGGAACCAGCAGCGGCAAAATCTGAATGAACTTGGCAACATGGCAATTCTGCTTCACCACGCGCTGCGCCATGCGCACGGCCAGCAGCACCGGCAGCAGCGGCGACAGGCAGATATACACCAACTTCTTCGCCGCAGTCAGCCCGCGCGCGCTCGAGAAGGCCCTGCTGAACCAGAACCGCTGTTCCAGGTAATACCCAAAATTGAACGGCCCGCAGTGGTACACCACCATCTTCGGCGCGGCACGAAACTTGATCCCGTCCGCCAGCATCCGCCAGTGCAGCCCTGCCTCCCAATAACCCGTGTGCAGCAGGTCTTTGTAGCGCAGCAGCACCTCGCGCTTGTACGCAATGTTCGCGCTCCCCAGGCTCGTCGTCTCGCCATCCTGCCATGGAGGCATCTGGTTGTTGTACTCGCAAAAGTACACCACCCAGTCACGCAGCCGGTCATAATCCTGCGGCGCCACCGGCCCGCCAACTGCTCCGTACTCGCCCTTGCTGTGCGCCTCCAGAGCGCGCTCCAGCCAGTCGGGCGCGGCCACGCAATGTTCTTCGATGATTGCGATAATCCTGCCCTGCGCTGCCTCCACGCCGTGGCTGCGCAGCGTCGGAACGCTCTCTCTCTCAGGCCGATGAATCACCCTTACCCATGGATGCCGCTCCGCAATTTCCCCCGCGAACTCGGCCGTCCCGCACGCCACCACAATCGTCTCCGCGCCCGTCTTCTTCGCCTGCGTTTCGAGCGATCCAAGGCACTCGTCCAGAAACTTTGCCCCCACAATCGCGGCAATCACCACAGACACTTCTTGTTCTGCGTCAATCGGCAAAGCTGCCTCCGTAGTTGCGGGTTACTCTCGCCCCACCAGAATACCCGACACCGCATTGCATCTGTCTCCGTCATTGACCCTGCTCACCGCCTTAACCTACGCTGAAATCGTGATCAAGCCCAGCCGATCCGCAATCCTCACCTATCACTCCATCGACGACTCCGGCTCGGTCATCTCCATGCCTCCAGCTACCTTCCGCCGCCACATGGACTTCCTCGCAGCGGCAGCCATCCCCGTCGTACCTCTCGATCAGGTCCTCACCACGCCCGGCTCCGTAGCCATCACCTTCGACGACGGCTTCGCCAACCTCATCGACCACGCCATCCCGGTCCTCGCCGAGCACAACTTTCCTGCCACCATCTTCCTCGTCTCCAGCTACTGCGGTGGCCAGAACAACTGGCCCGGCCAATCCTACGACAAGGCCAGCGTCCTTCCGCTCATGAGTTGGGACCAGGCGGCCGCGCTGCCTCCAGCCATCACTCTTGGCGCGCACACCGTCAATCACCCCGACCTCACCCACCTCGCCCCGGATGACTGCGAGCGCGAACTGCGCGAGTGCCAAGGCCAGATCAAGCAGCGCCTCGGCCGCCCCGCCCGCTGGCTCGCCTATCCCTACGGCGCCTCAAACACTCAGGTCCAGCAGATCGCCAGCCGCTATTTCGAACTCGCCGTCGGCACCACCCTCAGCTTCTTGCCCGCCCATCCCAACCAGCCCGCTCGACCAAACCCGATGGACCTTCCCCGCCTCGACACCTACTACCTGCGCGATTCATTCTCCCCCGCCTCACTACCTTTCGACCGGCTCTTCACACCCGTCGGCACCGCCTACATCGGCCTCCGTAATTTCCTGCGCCAACTCCGCCAACTCGCCTCGCACTAGTTCGCGCTCAGAAACAAGCTGGGTGCCCCATCCTAAACGCGTTCTTTGCGTTTAGGGTGGGAGACAACGAACCTCCGCCCGCCCGTCCTACACCAAATCACACCAAACCGACGATGCTGGGTGCCCCATCCTAAACGCGTTCTTTGCGTTTAGGGTGGGAGACAACGAACCTCCGCCCGCCCGTCCTAGACCAAATCACACCAAACCGATGATGCTGGGTGCCCCATCCTAAACGCGTTCTTTGCGTTTAGGGTGGGAGACAACGAACCTCCGCCCGCCCGTCCTACACCAAACCAAAATGATCATGTGGGAGGCCATTCTCTTCCGCCTACTTCGTCTCAATCCCTCTCATCCGGTTCACCCGCATCTCCACCGAATGCAGAATCGCCAGCGGCAGCCCCGCCATTCCCGGGTGTCCGCCTGTCACGCCGCGCAGCACCTTCCCTGGCAGCGTTCGCGCTTCGGTCCATTCAGGCTTCATCCCCAGCTTCATCGCCACCCTGCGCGACGCCAATACATACGGCGAAACATCCGTAGCCAGGTCCAGCAGCATCTTCTGCGCCCCGCTCCCAGTCGTCGGCTCCCACGGCTTCCGCCCCAGCCCGTGAATCAGCGCAGGCAGCCCGCGAAACACATCCATAATCCGATGGGTAGGCCGATATCCCGACGATCCGGCGCACTGCGCAATCTCCCCATTCCGCCGAATGAAGTCATACTCCACATCCGCAAACTCCTCACTCTCCAGCAACGCAATTAGCGGCCATCCATCGTGCAGAAAGTGCTTCGGCCGCTGGTCGTAGGGCAGAGCCTGTGCTGCGCGATAGCGCTCGTCGTGCAGCATCTCCAGCCACCGCTCCAGCATCGGCCGGTGCGCCTGCGTCACCCGCACAAAGCAGTTGTTCACCACGCTGATCGGCCGCTTCGACTTCAATCCCCAGCCTTCGGCAATCGCCAGCGGCGGAGCATCCGTCCACTCCTCGGCCAGCAGCAGCGCCGTACTCGAATACCTCTGCACCACTTTCGAAATCGGCTGCGACACAATCATGTCGCTGTCCAGCCACAGCGGCGCTTCCCAGCCCGCGTCCAGCTCTTGCAGCAGCAATGACGGCTTGATGTTCCAGCCGCTCAGCTCGGGCAGTTTCTCGGTCGAGAGCTCAACCTCAGGCCGGCTCGCCGCCCACTCCCTCACGTTTGCAGGCGCATCCGGAACCGTCAGGTGCAGCGACACCGCCTTGTCCACGCCGCACAGCGACTCGCCCATCAGAATCAGGCTGTCCATCCCCATCGCCCGATCCTCATACGAGCAGACGCGCAGCCACCTTCCCGTGTCAGATGCTCCGCTCGCTCCCGAATCAGTCTTCAACGACATGCGACTCGAACGCCTTTCGATGCTCGGCCCACTTCACGCGGTCAAAGTTCCCCTCCGCGTCCATGCAACTCACGGCAGCATACGCCATCGCCAGCGTGTGGTGCGTATTGTCGTGCGCAAACAGCCCTTGCCGCCCCAGCGTCAGCAGCCCCTCTACTTCGGGAATCCACTTGTCGATTCGGTCAAAATGCTCTTCAAATCCGCGCTTGTACACCGGGTATGCCTGCCCCAACCGTCGCGTCACAGTCTTCACCAGCTTCGGCAGCTTGGGCAACCCTGCGGCTTCAATCCATGTGCACAGGTTCTTGCCCAACTCCTCGTCGCTCATGCCCCACTCTTTGCATCCCGGGTCGTTCGGCAACTCGGCACACAGCACTGTCCGTCCCTTCGGCTGCGTCGCAGAGCTGAAGTTCTTCGGCTCCGAGATCCTCGAAACCGGCATCGACTCCTCAGGAAAGTAGTACGCATCAAACGTGCTGTACTGGTTCGCTTCCAGCACCAGGTAAATCAGAATCATTCCGCGGAACGGAGTCTTCGTCGCCGACTCCAGCACCGCGGCTGGCGGCGCGGGATTCATGCCTTTCAGCAAAATCGTGATCGGAATCGTCGACCACACAATCGAAGTCTCAATCGTGTGCTCCACTCCGCCCTGCGTGTAGCGAATCGCGCGAATGCCCTTCCCCTCGCGATCCAACCCGCTGAACCGCGCGCCAAACTTGAACTCCACTCCCAGCTTCTCCGCGGCCTTGTAGTAGCACTCTGAGAACATTCCGAAGCCGCGCTTTGTGTAATAGAACTTCCCCGCCAGCGGCGACTTCAGTCCCGGAATCTGCCCCGCTACTTTCTTCAGCAGCTTGCCAAACGATCCCGCGGCCACGCGCCTCTGCGCCGTCACCGGCGACAGATCCTCCGGCGCAACGCCCCACAGCTTCCGCGCGTACGGGAAATAAAACTCCTTGCACATCGTCGGCCCCAGGCCCGTCGTCAGCGCCTCGGCAAAGCTCTTCGGCTCTCCTGCGCTGCGCTTGAACACCTTCTTCGCCATGTCCCCAGCCACGCTCAGAGCAAAGCTCTTCGGCACGCCCATCAGCAGGCCCATTGGCTTCAGCGGAAAGCCAATCCACTTCCCCTGCATCAGAATCCGCCCACGTCTCTTCTGCAGTAGCAGATCGTCGCCCAGCAGCTTCTTCAGGTCCGCCATGATCTCTGGCTCTGCTACCGGGTGCAGTCGATGGCTACCGTGATCGCAGTAGACGCCGTCCAGCTCAAAGCTCGACGCGTTGCCGCCCACTCGATCATGCGCCTCCAGCACCGTCACGCGTGCCAGTCCTTTGCTCACCAGTTGATAGGCGGCCCCCACCCCTGCCGGTCCCGCGCCAAGAATCACTACGTGGGGTAATTCCTTCGTCATGCCTGCCTCCCAGTTGTTTTCAACCCTTCAAGCCGTCCCATCGCCATGGCGATTCCGCCCGCAATCAATCCGCCCGTCATCAAAACCGCCTGAAACGTCAAGCCGACCGCCAGCGTCTTCACGCCCGGCGCTCCAAACGGCATCAGCAGGAACACCAGCGTTGCCTCGCGCACGCCCAGGCCTCCCTGCGTAAATCCAAACAGCGACGTCAGCTTTGCCAGCGGCCATGCAAACAGCCACGCCGCCAGGCTTACATGCAGCCCGGTCACATCGCCCAGCCACCAGTTGATCGCACAAAGTCCCGCCTGCAGCGTTACGCCCAGAGAGAACGACAGAACCATCACCTGCGGCCTTCGCCACATTGACCGAGCCCCGTGCCGCACCTTTACCAGCGTCCTTCGCCGCTTATAGCTGAACCTCTTCACCGGTACCAGGAACAGCACCGCCGCTCCCGCCAGCCCCACCGTCACAAGGAACCCCGCCGTGATCCACAAAATGTTTCGCGTCCGCGCGTCCGTGTTCCCCGGGATCAGTGCCACACCGATCAGCGCCACCGCCAGCAGGCTGCCCATGTCCTGCATCCGGTCCATCAGGCTGCCCAGCACCACCGCCGGCTTCGACCGCGCAAAGAAGAACGCCATCCCCGCCCGCACCAGGTCCCCGCCCACCAGCGACGGAAGAAAGATATTCCCGAACAGCCCCCAGTAGTAGCACCGCAGCGCCTGCGGAAACCTGAGCCCAGCTCCCGCCAGGTTGATCATCATCCGCCACTTCTGCACGCCCAGCAGGTGCACCATCAGGTAGCAGCCGAGAACCGCCAGCGCCACCGTCGGCGGAACTGACCTGATGGTTGCCAGCACCTTATGAAAAGGGATGAACCTCAGCAGCAGCGCCAGCACCAGCAGGCTCACGCCATAGCGAAAGTACGGCGTCTTCCAGATCTTCCTCTTCGCCGTTGGCTCCAGCGCCGCCCCCGCAGTTTTGGTTTGCTCAGTTTCCGTTTGCATTAGAAGGGGGGACCTCGTGCGCGCCGTCGGCGCAATGTTTGTTAGCCCCGCGCTTCAGCGTGGGGAAGTCGGATCAGCAGAAGGCCGCGAGTCCCGTAGGGACGGTCCCCTTTTAAAATCATCGCAAGATAGTTTTTTTGTTCGGCACAATCCAACGCGGCAGATCGTGCCGCATATGTCGCAAAATCAACGCGGTCTATAGCTCCTGAGGTTCGATTCGGAATGCCGCTCCCTCCATTATCAGGTTCCACCTCGATTCTGCCTAGCTTCAACTCCCGCTAATTCTCCCGTTTGGCCCCCAATTCACAAACCGTTTCAAGTCCGCTCACCGCGCCAACCGCTACCACGCTACGCTATTCTTCTCTATTGGAGATTCCCTCAATGTCGGCCCTCGTTCGATCGGTAAAATCCTGGACTTTGTTGGCCGTCAGCGCATGTATCACCATCCCCGCCTTCGCTGCACCACCCACAACACCCGCCAAACCCGCCTGCGCCGGCCCGCAGCAACTTGTCGCCAGTTTCGCCACGCATCCCACCACGGATAGCGCCGTCCTCCTCGGCAGTTGGTACGCCAGCCGCAACAAGTTCGGTTGCGCCATTGACATCTTCCAGTCCGCTCTCAAGCGTGACCCCTCGTCCGCACAGCTCCACTTCCTCACTGGCCTTGCCCTTTTCGGGGCCGGCCATGAGCCCGACGCCATCGAACAGCTCCAGCAGGCCACTCGCCTCGATCCCAAAGTCATCAAGCCTCACCTCGTTCTTGCCGAACTCCTTGACCGCGCCGGCAAGAATGACGAAGGCGAAGAGCAGTGGAAACAGGCTCTCGCCATCGATCCCGCTTCCACGCCTGCACTCGAAGGCCTCAGCGCTGACCTCCTCGCCCGCAAAGACTACCGTGGTGTCATCGCGCTCCTCGACCCCGCTCCCCGGACTGAGCCGCTCACCATCAACCTCGCCCGTGCCTATGGCCTTCTCAATTACCCCGAACAGGCCAACAAGGTGCTCGAAGAAGGCCTCAAGGCCAATCCCAAGTCTGTGCTACTCGCCAAAGCATTCGCTACAGTGCTTGGTCGCCAGCTCCGCTATGACGACGCCATCAAGCTCCTCCGCCAGGCCCTCGTTTACCACCCCGGCGACCAGGACATCGAACTCCTCCTCTTCCGAACCCTGGTTTCCAGCCTCCACATCGACGACGCCCGTCCGCTTGGCCCAAAGCTGCTCGCCCAGCGCCCTCATGATCCTGATGTCCTCTACCTCAACGGTGTCCTCGAGCGGACCGACGGTGACTACACCCAGGCGCGTGTCCATTTCCAGCAGGCCGTCGAGCTCCGCCCCGACGACTACAACCTTCACTACAACCTCGGCATCACCCTCGTCTTCCTCAGCGAGTGGCAAAAAGCCAGGGACGAACTCGAAAAATCCATGGCTCTCGGCGAGTCGGTCCCCGAGGTCCACTTCCAGTTGGCCAAGGCTCTGCGCGGAATAGGCGACAGTGAAGGATCGAAGCGCGAGATTGAAACCTATCAGCAGTTGAAAAAAGCCGCCGCGGCTCAAGTCGAGGCCGTTGCTGCCGTCAAACAAGGCGACAAGGATCTCGATGCCGGCGACCTCAATGAAGCAATCCTCCACTATCGCGAGGGTGTTGAAAAGGCGCCCGACGACGCCAACTACAAGTACAAGCTCTCGGTTGCACTGCATCAATCAGGCGATCTCGCCGGCGAACAGGCCCAGCTCGAGCAAGCCGTCAAGCTCGATCCCACCCATGCCGCGGCGCAGCGGCAGCTCGGCTATCTGCTCGATCGCAACGGCGATCCCGACGCCGCAGCCATCCACTTCCGCGCCGCCGTTAAGGCTGCTCCCGAATGGGTCGAAGCCTGGATCGATCTCTCCGCCGCACTTGCTGCCACCGGCCAGCTCGACGAAGCGCGTCAGGCCGTCGCTACAGCCCTGCGCCTTGAGCCAGCCAATCCCCAGGCCCTCAAATTAAGTGATCTGCTCGCCCACGATCAGCCTGCGCAACCCACAAAGCCCTGACCGGCCCTCAGTCCTTCCGCACCTGCATCGTAGAGAAGATGGGCGCCAGCTCCCCATCTTTGAATTCGATCAGCACGGCGAACAAGATATCGTGATCATGCAATCGCGATCGTGAATCGCCACCAGCCGCCCTCGCCGCTCCGCAACGACGCCCCCAAACAGAAACGCTCCATCAAAGTCCGCCGCCAAGGCGCCCAAACCAATCGAAGCGCACTCGGCGCGCTCGTCCTTCCTCTTTCCGGCGGCTAGGTCCAGCCCCATGCTCGGTTCAGCCAGGCCAGGGACACGTCCTTCAGCCATCCCTGCCGCCTCTTCGGCCTGGCAACCGCCCCTCCCAGCCCGCGAGCCCCTCAATTCGCAAGGTGAATCGATTAAGTCTCATCAAAAAGCCCCCGGACGGCATCTTCCATGGAACCGGTACCAAAAAGATACATATCCGGCAAATCGTTCTTAATCAATGGTTTACTAAATCGGGTTACTCAATCAAAAGTTGGAGGAAAAAATCGTTTGCAAGTTCTATATTCGGTGTGATATCGGTACCCAGATTACAAAATCAGATTCCAGGCGCCGGTTCTCGGAAGTCGCGGAGTGCGTGCCGGTGTCGGGAATCAGAACAGAACCAAAATTCAGGAGGCAATACATGCTTTCAACAAGGAAATGGTTAGGCCGGATTCCATGGCTGCTTCTACCAGTCATGCTTCTGTCCTTCACCATGTCTCAGGCGCAGAACATCACTGCGACCTTGAGTGGCATCGCCGCTGACCAAAAAGACGCCCGCATCTCAGGCGCCAAGGTCATCGTCAAGAATGAGGCATCGGGCGACGTACGCTCCACCAAAGCCGATGGTCAGGGCTTCTGGTCGGTAACCGCACTGATTCCCGGGTCTTATTCCGTCAACATTACTGCCGAGGGATTCTCTCCTTGGGAGGAAACCGGCGTTGTCCTGAACCAGGGCGATAGCCGTACGGTTGCGAACATCCACCTTAAGGTGGGCGCCGCTACCGCTGCTGTCACGGTCGTCTCCGGCGCCGACGCTGAAGTCCCCGTCGACACCGCTGAAGTCAGCGCGCAGCTCAACAACGAACTCGTTGACACCTCAATCCTCACCGGTCGTAACGCTGCCGAACTCGTCAAGCTCATGCCTGGCGTCACCTTCAACAATGGTGGCGGCGCTGGCAACAGCTTCGGCAACAACGGCATCGCAACCGGAACCAACAACGGCCCTGCCGGAACGTTCTCCGCGAACGGCACCCAGCCCTACGGTTCCACCGCTGTCATGCTCGACGGCGCAATGCTCGTCGATCCAGGCAACGCCGGTACGCAGATCGCAAACATCAACCAGGATATGACCGACAGCGTTAAGTTCATGTCGGCTTCCTACGGCGCTGAGTACGCAAAGGGCCCCGCGGTCCTCCAGGCGTTCTCTAAGAGCGGCGGTCAGAAGTTCCACGGTGAAGGCTATCTCTATGCTCGCGACAGCCACGCCGGGTTTGCCAATGACTGGAACAATAAATCGATCGAGGAAGCTGGTGCAGCAGGGAAGCCCGGAGCGACTCCCGCTTCGATTTCCGCAGCGAACACCATCTCCCCGTCCTACTACTACTACGTCGGCGGCAACGTCGGCGGACCGATCTTCTTCCCCGGCTTCAACAAGAACAAGGACAAGTTGTTCTTCTGGGTCGGCTACGAAAAGATGATTCAGCACCCCTATAACTCGGCTGTGTCCATGAACGTTCCCACGCAGACGGGCGACGCTGAAATCGGCCAGAACCCCGGCCAGGTCAACGGCGACTTCAACAACCTCGGCGTACCCTCAACCGTCCTCAACATCTACCCCGGCGCATACGCTCTGCCTTGCAACGGCGGCGATAACGGCTGGCAGGGTTGCAACAAAGGCCTCACACCTTGGACCGGTACTTACCCCGCGGGTAAGATTCCGAACCTGTCCACATCGTTTGACCCGCTCGGCGTTCTCGTTACCAGCCTGAACCCGAAGGCAAACGCCACGCCCAACGCAGCCAATGGCTGGAACAACTTTGTCTACTCGCCCGCCACTCCCCAGGATCGCTGGGAAGTTACCGGCAAGGTGAACTACTCCTTCAACGACAACAACAAGCTGTGGGGCTCCTACACCTATCAGACAGAAAACGACAATCATCCTCTGTCCATCTGGTGGGCGCCTGAATGGACCGTTCCTTACCCCGGCCAGCCGGTCGGTGTTGAAACGGCTCACGTCTACCTGGCTAACTACACTCACGTGTTCAGCGCCAGCACCACCAACGAATTCGTCTTCGCTGAAGCAGAATTCATCAACGACATCAGCCTGGCCAAGCCCGGTGCGGTTAGCCGCAAAGCGCTCGGCTTCCCGGCTGAGAGCCTCTTCGGCTCTTCCCACGACGTTGACAGCATCCCTGACTTCGGCGGCGGATGGGCTGACGGTATCACCTGGATCGGTGACGCTGGTCAGAACCAGTACGACGGCGGACTCTACGGCAAGAGCAGCTTCGGCAAGACGGCCAAGGCTCCGAACATCAGCGATACCTTCACCAAGATCGTTGGTACCCACTCCATCAAGGCTGGCATGTACTGGGATACGCAGGAAAACATCCAGTCCACCAGCAATGGCCAGAACGGCGACTTCACGGTGGCCAGCTACAGCAACACCTCCACCTACAACGAAACCCTTGATCGCCTCATGGGCCGTCAGGATGGATACAGCGAGCAAAGCTCTGTTCCAAACCTCGACATCCAGTGGCATCAGTGGTCTCTCTGGGCGCAGGACTCCTGGAAGGTCAACCGCAAGATCACCCTCAACTATGGCCTCCGCGCCGATCACATCGGCCAGTGGTACACCAAGACGGGTTCGCAGGTTTGGGATCCGGCAACCTACGTCAACACCAGCCCCGCTCCTGCTGACACCGGCATCGTCTGGCACTCGATCATGCCCAGCATTCCGCTGTCCGGCTGGCCTAGCAAGCTCTTCACCTATAACCCGCGCCTCGGCGTAGCCTATGACGTCTTCGGCACCGGTAAAACGGTCGTCCGCGGCGGCTTCGGCATCTACCAGTACCAGCTCTCCGGAAACGACGGCAGCAACGCTATGGGTGGCCCGCTCGGCTCCTTCAGCTACGGTACCGGCAACGTCGGCCTCGGTGGTTTCGGTGGCCTGAACCAGGGCTACAACATCAACAACGGCCTCATTCAGGTCAAGAACTCCGGCGGTACTGCATGGGTCAATCAGCAACTTGCGGTTCCCACCGGCACTTCGCAGAACGGATCGAGCCCCTCGGCTGAAAAGCTGGGTGACAACAGGGTCCCGTATGCCGATACCTGGAGCTTCGGCGTGGCACAGGCACTGCCTTCCCACATTGTTACCGAGGTTTCTTACGTCGGTAGCGCAAGCCGTAACCAGTACCTCAGCGGCAGCACCAGCGAGTCGAGCGTCAACCAGATTCCCTACGGCGCTTACTTCAAGGAAGCTGACCCCATCACAGGTAAGTTCACAAACCCGGCTCCTTGCGGTCCGCCGGCGGCTGGCTCTACCACTGGATGCCCACTCAACACGACGGATGTGAACGCGCCCAGCTTCAACGGCGGCGACTATCGTCCGCTCATCAACTACGGCAACGTCACCACCCTGACCCATGGTGGCTTCGCCAACTACAACTCACTGCAGGTTTCGGCTCAGAAGCAGTCCGGCAACCTGTACCTGTTCACCAACTTCACCTTCGGCAAAGTCCTTGGCACGCGTGACAACGACAGCTCGAACGGTAACGGCAACGGCTCGACGGTGGACCCGTACAGACTGGGCGCCAACTACGGCCAGCTTGCATACGACCACACAAAGGTCTTTAACGTTTCGTTCAGCTACAAGCTGCCCAAGCCAATCCACAACAGCGCAATCCTGGAGGGGGTCGTCAACGGGTGGCAAGTCTCCGGTTACACCACCTACGAAGATGGCTCTCCATATCAGGCTGGCAGTGTCAACATGAACGCCAACTTCGATACGTTCGGCCAGAACCCTACTGTCAACGACCGCTCCAAGGATCAGATCTACAACCTCCCTGGTGCAACACCTGCCTGGGTCGGTGGATACCAGACACAGTCCATCGGCTACGCAACGTGGCTTGGTTCCGGCCAGTACGCAAACGGCCTCCAGCCGGTCCTCGTATGCGATCCTCGCAAGGGTCTGAGCAAGGGCCAGTACTTCAACCCCAACTGCTTCACGGCAGGCATGGGACCCACCTCAACCACCTATGGACAGAATGGACAAACCATCTGGCCCTACATCAGGAACCCGCACTACGTCGGAAGCGATCTGGCGATATTCAAGGCGTTCCGCGTCACCGACGCGCAGCGCGTAGAAATCCGCATCTCGGCAACCAACTGGCTGAATCACCCGAACGCGCTCTTCGGCCAGAACGGAACATCCGACAACCAGTTGACCTTCTACGGCACCAGCACGGGCTCAACGCAGGTCTTCAACTCCAACGGGGTTACCACCGGTATCCCCTCCAGCAAGTCCGGCTATCGCTGGATGCAGTTCGCGGCCAAGTACTACTTCTAAGCGACCTGTAGCTGAATCAACCGAAGGGGTGGCCTCGTGCCACCCCTTCTTTTTCATCCAGTTTTGAAAGGGCACGACTTTACAGCTTGCTGAAAAACCCATTTGGCGCCGCAGTCGTGCCGCAAACCCCGCCAAATCGACGCCGGGCTTTAGCCCCCGAGGGACGCTTTCCCCGACACCGTTGTGCGCGGTGTCCCACACCGTGCCCCGAGCCCGTTGAAGGGCCTGGAAACCCAGACCTGGAACTCTTGAGACTCTTTTCCCGCCCCGCCACTGTCCGTCACGCAATCTGACTCGCCCAATAACCAGGGCGCGGAACCGGCCTCCGCTCCCGCGCCCTCAATCCCTGCTGGTCCCTCTACTTCTGTGTGCCTTGGTCGCTCTGCTCAATTTGCAGCTTCTTTACGATCTCCCGCTCCCGCTTGGCATCATCCAGGCGATTCAGCTTGACGTAGACCATCGACAACTCCCAATGGGGCGAAAGCCACTTAGGCTCCGCCTTCACCAACCCCTCAAGGATCGTTGCGGCCTCTGCATAACTGCCCGACATCTCCTTCACCTTGGCCATCTCCAGCCGCGCCCGGGGAAATCCCGGCTCAAGCTGAAATGCCAGCTCCAGCAGCGGCTTCGCCTTCTCAAGCTCTCCCTTGTCCAGCAGGATGTTTCCCAGGTCCAGGTTCGCCGTGAAGTCCATCGGATTCGCTTTAAGTGCAGCCTCATAGGCCACTATCGCCTTGTCCGCTTCGCTCATCGCATAGTGGGCCTGCGCATCCATCGTGTAGAGTCCCGGAATCGAAGGATTCAGCTTCACCGCGGCGTCCAGATCCGCCCTCGCATCGCTCGGCGGCACGTTGTTAAGGCGCGCCGCGCCGGCCAGCATCCACGCTTCGGCTGAGTGCGTCGCCGCCGCCATCTTCTCCAGCCGGGACACGCCTTCTTTCCATTGCCCTGTCTGGATCAGCGCATAACCCAGCCCGTATTCAAGCTCGCCGTTCGCCTCGTTGCCCGCTTCCAGCGGAGAAAGCAAATCCACCGCTTCCTGCGCTCGGTCCATCTTGTTGTAGGTGTAAGCCAGCAGGATGGCCGCCCTCAGGTCATTGGGCAGCGCCGTGTGCACCGCTTCAAACTCGGCCCGCGCATGGGCCAGATCGCCCTTCTTGTAGTACTCCATCCCCTGGTTCAGATGGGCTTGCATGCCTGCATCCGCGTTGGTCGCAAGAGGGCTCGCAGTTTGGCCCGAACCAGCCTGTAGTCCCGCCGCTATCAGCAATAGCCAGCTCAATCGCATGTCTTCTAGGATAGTTCATCGGTCGCGCAGTGCTACTTGCTTTGCGGACCAGCCTTCTGTTGCTGTGCCTCAATCTGCTCCACAATCGCCCGCTCCCGGGCCCCATCTTCCGGGCGGTGCAGCTTGTAGTAGAGCGCCGCCAGCTCAATATGCGGATCAAGCCACTTCGGCTCGTTCTTCACCAGATCCTCGAGCGCTGCCGCCGCCTCCGCATAGTGTCCTGTCATTGAGTTCAGCTTGGCCATCTGGAAGCGCGCCTGAGGCATGGTCGGTTGCAGTTGAACCGCCAGCGTCAGCAGCGGTTTCGCGCCGTCCAGATCCCTCTGCTTCAGCTTCATCGTGCCCAGGTAAAGATTGGCTATAAAGTCCTTCGGGTCTTGCCGTAGTGCTTGCTCAAACGCAGGCAGCGCGGCATCCGTATCGCCCAATGCGTCCCGCGCCTGCCCCGCCAGCGTCCAGAGCCCGGGCAAGTTCGGATTCAGCTCCAGTGCCGCGTCCAAATCGGCCCGCGCCTCCTTGAACTCCCGCCGTGGCAACCGCGCTGATCCCGCAATGAAATACGCATCGGCAGAGCGAGTCGCCTTCGCCACCTTCTCCATCCGCGGCAGCCCCTCCGTCTGCTTACCAGCCAGGATCTGCGCATAGGCCAGAACGTATTCGAAATCCATATTCGATTCGTGGCCCGGCTCCAGCGGTGTCAGCATCGCCGCAGCTTCCGCGCCCTTCTCCAGCTTGATGTCGGCGTACCCCAGCAGCACTGCCGTACTCAGGTCAGAAGGCCGCGCCGCATGAACCGCCTCAAACGCGGTCCGCGCATGCGCCATGTCGCCCTTCTTGTAGTAAGCCAGCCCCAGGTTCTTCTTCAATGCAATGTTCCCCGGAGCTTGCGCCAGCGCCTTATTGTCTTCCTCGATTGCCGAGTCAAACTGCCCCGCCTCAGCCAGCGCTGCCCCAAGGTTGGCCCGCGCCTCCAGCAGTCCTGGTTCGATCGCCAGCGCCATCCGATATTCATTGATCGCGGTGGTCTCATCCCCGCGCCGCTGCGCCTCAACACCATTGCGCAAATGCTCATCTGCTCCCGCGGTCGGCGCCGGTTGTTGCCCATGCAACCATCCCGCACCTGACAGAAGGATTCCTGCACACACTTTTCGCATCGCTCTAAGAATAAAGCACCTCATCTGCCGCCCGCTAACCCTCCACGCCTGGCCCCCAAACGAAAAGAGGGGCAGGGAACTCGTCCCCGCCCCCCCAGGATCACTCCCCGTTCACTACGGGTTCTGCTCCTGCTGGCCCTCGAGGATGCGCAGGTTTGAACCGTACCGGCGATAGTTGCGGAACTCCATCGTGTTCATCACCGCCTCGTGCTTGCCTTGCCGCAGGCTCACCTCTGCGCTCACTGGCACCAGGTAGTCGTGCGTGTTGATCACAACGTAGTCATAATCCACCGCCATCGCGGAGCTGTGCGTCGGAAAATCCTTCGGAATATCCTCCGCAATCAGCGTCACCCGTCGCACGCTGTGTGTCGCAGTATCGATGAACACCAGGCCGTGGAAAGCAACCTTGATCTCCAGGTTGTTCGAGCCGGTGATGAAGAACTCTGAATTTGCGTCTGGCACATGGTACGTAAATACCTGCACTGTACCGTTGCCCAGTGTGTCCGTCTCTCGCCACTTGAACTCGGCCTGCGCCTTCGGATCGAACACTGCCTTCAGCACTCCACCCAGCTCTCCGCTTGAGAACGCTGACTGCTTTACCAGCATTGCGTCGCGATCGGCGCTCGCCGCGGTCCCGTTTACCTCCAGCGTTGTACGCGTCTCCTGCTTGTCCTGGTAGCGCAGCAATTCGGCAATCGTATCCCGATGCCGCCAATCGCCAGTCCCCATCTGGTCGATTGACCTGTTCGTCACCTCTACACAAAGGAAATTCGGCAGCGACTCGGCATAGTTCACGGCCTGCTTCCGCGCATCCGCGATCAGCACATCCACCTCTTCCTGCGTGGGCGGCTGGATCGCGCTCGATGGCACAGAGATCGCCAAATGACCCCCAAGCGTCGGGTCCACTTCCGTTGCAGCTTGCAGACTCGTATCGGCCGACCCATCGTTTGTCGCCGCCATGGTCGCTCCGTTGCCCATCACGGTGAAATCAATCGACTGCTCAGCCGACTTCCCACCCTGCGTCAGTGTTGCCTTCACCTGGTAAAACCCCGGTGAAAGCGAATTCGGGAACGAAGCCAGATACGGCACCGCTTCTGCGTCTGTCGCCTTCTTCAGCGGCAGAGGCACCCGCCGCCCCGGCTTGCCGTTGTGAATCACCTGCATCTCAAGCACCGGCGGATCCGTCGCCTTCGGGTCCGGATGCAGAATCACAAACATCGACACCTGCTTGGTGTCATGCGGAACAAGTCCCACCAGATTCGGCGTTACCTTGGCCTTTTCATATCTCAGCGGCTCGGTCGGGTCTGACTCTTCATCGTAGGCGTCCATCTTCCTCACCAGCACCATATCGCTTAGCGCCGGTCCTGTCCCCGCCGCAGGGTCCGGAATCACAAAAGGAATTCGCTTCGCGCTCGACTTGCCGCTCAGTTGATCAAGTACGGCCACGTCCATCGTGTACTGACCCGGCGACGACATAAAGTGCCGCTGCATCGTTATCACTTCCGACTTGCCCTTGTCGCTCGAGTCCAGCGAGCCGCGCTTCGAAATATCCTCGCCGAAGTGTTCAATCACTAATCCGTTCTTATCCTTGATCTCCGCCACGATCGAAACGTGCGCAGTGTACAGGTTGGTGTGCGTGTCATCTTTCGTCTGCAACTCGCTCACCGGCACTTCCACAGCTACCGAACTCTCGTTTCCATCCGGCAGGTCGCCGGCCCGCACAACCGTCGCGTGGAACATCACGTCGTTTGGCAGCTCGGGTTGCTTCAGCACCTTCATCAGCGGAACTTCAAACGGCCGAATTCCGGTCTCAGCGCCCGGCGCTACCGCAAAGTAGCCCGTCTTCGTCTTCACGTCCAGTCCAGCCCGAACCGACTTTGCCGTGATCGTCCTGAAAGAGCCGTCGTAGTCCTTGATCGGCGGAACGTAAACCGCCTCGTAGTACGTCGTCATGTCCTGAAGCATCTGTTCCAGTGGCTTCTTCAGGCTTCCCTGCGCGTCAATGTAAGCGCCGCCTGTATTCTTCGCCAGGTCGGCCAGGGGGCTCTTGTTTGACCCCAACGGATCCTTCGTATCCTCAAAGCCGTTCCGCATGAAGTCCGTTGCCATCCCCATGGCTCCGGGTGCCGTGGCAGGGAATGCTTGCTGTTGTTGTGAAGGAATGCTCGTTCCAGCTTGCGGCACGGGCCCATTCGCCACCGGCAGCGAGCTGTACGGGGCCTGTCCGTTCAGCAGCGCATTTTGCATCTCATGCCGCCCTGCGGAGTTCAGCGCGTCCATGTCGACCACATACACGCTCACGCCCGCCTGGTTTGCCACCCCGGTCACCGTCTTGATCATCTCTTTGGCGGCCGTATCCATCTGCAGGTTCTGGGTAAAGTAAATCAGCGACTTCCGCTCTGAAATCTTCGATTGCGACTTCACCAGCGCCATCAGTCCGGCCAGCGTTGGCAGTGCGTGTTGATCGCGCATGGTCCGTTGTGAATCTTCCAGCGCTGCCAAGAGCGTCTGGTAGCGCGCCCGCATCTTCAGGTCGACATGGTTCCCGGCCGGGTCCACTCCGGTTCGAGCTACAGAGATCAGATATTTCTCCGCCACAACGGCCGACGCTGCGGCATCCGCGTCCGCTTTGTCTACTGGCTTGGCCAGTACGTTGGTGGTCGCTGTCAGTTCCAGGGCTCGCGTCCGGTCGTTTGCCGCCTTCTCCGTCACCGCTAGGATCGCCTTGCCGATCTCCGCCTTTTCCGAGGTGAATCCCTGGATCAACCGAAGCCGCCCTTTGAAATCGAGCAGCGCGTACGAGAAACCCTTCGACGGTAATGTGCTCAAGATCTTGAGCGCCACTTGTTGCGCGTTCTTGGCGGTTGCGCCCCCGAAATGATCGAAGACCATCGTCACCAGGTGATCTGAATTCGAATCCCCGCTCACAAGCCGAAGTCCCACGAGCTGCACGGGCGTCTTGTCGTCCGTGATCACCAGGTCTCCAGGCTTCAAATCGCGTACCGGCTTATGGTTTTTGTCCAGCACCACCAGGTCGAGTGAAACCTCGTCCACATCGGTGCTCGCCGTCGGCGATTCCGTCATTTTGGCCGGTTCCTGGCTTGCGTTCACTGCTGGCGCCTGTGCGGCTCCGGCCGGTGCCGTGGGCGCGCCTGATGGTGCTTGTCCGTAACCCAACGAAAGAACGAAAACAAAGAGTGCCGGAACCGTCAAACTTATAATCCACTTACCTGGCCTGCCAGTACTTAAAGCGAACCCCGCAACTCTGCTCATGCGCCGTCTCCGATTTTCGTTTCGCTGATCGTTCTGTTTGGATGCCCCCTCGTCGCAAGCTAGTTGCACTCATCGCGGGCTTATCCGTCAGGGAAGCATTCCGGCTCGCTCGACAGTTTTCACGCTGTCATTTTGGGACACTTCGCCTGCGCACAGAATTCTACCCCTTTAGACGTATTCATGTACGTCAGGTTTAGGCGCAATGGGCACAGATCAATCGTTTTGGCGACATCCATTGCACTTCTGCCTTCCGTTCGCCAGATTTGATTCACCCTGCGCGGCCACCGGCCATACCGCCCGCCTTGCGGCGTACAATCCGGTAAGGGAAGCTCTTCCCAGCGCCCACTTCTTCTATGCGGAAATGCCCGGTCTTCAGCTTCCTGATCCCCGTCCTTGCGGCTCTTGCCGCCAGTGGGATCCTCAGCAGTCAGCAACCTGCCCCTTCCTCAAGCCAGAAGCCGGTTCCAGGTCAGCCTGCCGTCTCGTCCCCCATCGTCTTCGAGCTCAAGGACCTTCCTTTCCGCCTCCAAAGCGACGAAAGCCAGGCTCGCAACGCTCCAGAGACCATGGCCGGCGGCGTCGCCGTCTTTGACTACAACGGCGATGGCAAGCCCGACATCTTCTTCACCAACGGTGCCGACCTCTCCACTTTGAAGAAGTCCTCGCCCAAGTACTTCAACCGCCTGTTCCGCAACAACGGCGACGGAACCTTTACCGACGTCACCGAGAAGGCCGGCCTCACCGGAACCGGCTTCGGTGTGGGCGTTGCGATTGGCGACTACGACAATGACGGCCATCCCGACATCTTTATCGCCGGCGTCCACGGCAACACCCTCTACCACAACAACGGCGATGGCACGTTTACCGACGTCACCGTCAAAGCTGGACTCGACAAGAGCGTCGACCCCGAATATGGCCCGCTATGGGCCGTCGCCGCGGCCTGGGTCGACGTCAACAACGACGGCCTGCTCGATCTCTTCGTCGTCAACTACCTCCAGTGGTCGTGGTCCGACAAGCCCCTTTGCGTCATCGAGACAACTCCCGAGTACTGCCATCCCCGCTTCTACAAGGGCCTTCCTGACCAGCTCTTCATTAACCAGGGAGACGGCACATTCAAAGACGTTTCAAAGGAATGGGGCCTCCGCGATCACATCGGCAAGGGTATGGGCGTCGGCGTAGCCGACTACGACCTCGACGGAAAGCCCGATCTGTTCGTCACCAACGACTCGGAGTACAACTTCCTCTTCCATAATCTGGGTCACAAGTTTGAAGAGGTCGCCTTCCAGACCAATGTCGCTCTGCCTGAAGAAGGCGCTTTCATCTCTGGCATGGGACTCGACTTCCGCGACTTCAACAACGACGGTTACCCCGATATCGCTTACGTTGCCCTCAACAAGCAGACCTTCCCCATCTACAGGAACTCCACCAAGGGAGACTTCATTGAGGTCACAGCGTCCAGCGGCATCGGCGCTCAGAGCCTGGGCATGGCCGGCTTCGGTCCCGCGCTCTACGATTTCGACAACGACGGCTGGAAAGACCTCTTCGTCTCCCGCGGCCACGTCTCGGCAACCCACCCTCCCGGCGCCAACGTTCGCCAGCCAAACACCGTCTTCCGCAATCTCGGACCAAGCGGAAAGTTCCAGGCCTTCACCGAAGAAGCCGGATTCACTGCTGCCACCGCCGCCCGCCATCGTGGCTGTGCCTTCGGCGACTTCGACGGCGACGGCCGCATCGATGCCGTTGTCACCTCCCTCGACCACGACGCCGAACTCTGGATGAATCGCAGTCCCGGCAACAACCATTGGCTCGATGTGGCCCTCCAGGGCGTCAAGAGTAACCGCGACGGCATCGGCGCGCGCATTATGGTCGTCACCGCCTCCGGCAAACAATACAACCACCAGACCTCCAGCGTTTGCTATGCCTCCTCAAGCCTCGGCCCCGTCCACTTCGGCCTCGGAAAGGACGCCGTCGCCTCCACCGTCGAGATCACATGGCCCAGCGGCATCGTCCAGACACTCCACAATGTTCCCGCCAACCAGATTTTGAAGGCCGTCGAGCCCGTCCCCACCCCACCTGCCCCCAAATAGCCGCAAATTTGGTCGAATCCGAGCCTGACAGCTCCAATTTCGCCCACACGCCGCTTGAGATGCTCCCGGAGGGAGCAAAGACACGCTTGAGATGCTCCCGGAGGGGGCAAAGACAATAGCCCAGGGTGGAGTTCGCGATAGCGAACGGAACCCTGGGTGTGGGAACCCACAATATCCTGAGCCCCGGAGGGGCGACCGAGTCTTCTTAACGCCTGCCGTGCTAAGCGGTTTTGCCGTCTCCCATGCCATGTTGAGCCTTTCGAGCCAAACCAACCCGGAAGTTTCCCGTCGAAACACCATCTGCTGCTTTGCTAGTATCGAATTACGCAGTTTGCGCGCTCGACCCCTCCGGACCTCAAGTCGGAGCTCAAATCGAGGAGATTCCATGAAGCGGGTTTTTCTAGTGGCCGCGGCGGTTCTGCTGGCCACCATAGCCGGAGTCACCGGCAAGGTCATCGCCAAGGGCAGCGACACCCCCAATCAGCCGAATCAGCCCACCACCACCCCCGGTCCCACCGCCGTTCCACCGTTCCTCATGCCCATCCTCACCCAGGGCATTCCTCCCGGTCCGCCAGCCCTCACCATCGATATCCCCGTCAAGGGAACCATCTACCCGCCTGAGATCATCCCTCCGCAGTTTGCCTGGCGAGACGACGATCCCACCGCGACTGCCTGGCGCATTGAGATCGCCTTTGCAGGTCACGACCGCCCCATTAAAATCTGGTCCACCGGCGAAAAGTTCCAGCTCGGCCCCGTCGACGACACCCTCACCGGCTTCGTTCCACCCACGCTCACCCCAATCCAGGCCGCCGACCACACCTGGCGTCCCGACCCAAAGCTCTGGGATGAGATCAAGAAGAAGACCGTCGAGAAGTCCGCCACTATCTCCATCACCGGCTACCGGACCCAGAAGGAAGACCACCCGCTCTTCCACGCCGAATCCACCTTCCTCACATCGAAGGACCCTGTCGGCGCTCCGCTTTTCTTTCGCGATGTCCCTCTCATCCCCGCTGATCTCTCCACTGCCCAGCGCGGCGTCATCAAGCCACTCCCTGACTCGGTCTTGCCCAAGATCAAGTGGGTCCTTCGCTACATCAACCAGCCCGCCGGCAAAGTGATGATGACCAACCTCCCCACCTGCGGCAACTGCCACTCGTTCTCCAGCGACGGCAAAACCATGGGCATCGACGTCGACGGTCCCGCCAACGACAAGGGCCTCTACGCGCTCGTCCCCATCCACAAAGTCAGCACCATATCCACCGACTACCTCATCCACTGGAGCGCATTCTCTGAAGAACACGCCCAAAAGCGTTTCGGCTTCATGAGCCAGGTCTCACCGGACGGCAAATTCGTCGTCAACTCCATCGACGTCCCCCACGCCCACGGCACCCGCGTTCTTGATCGACTCTACAACGGCTTCTACCCCGGCTATGGCTTCGGCCAGGTCTTCTATCCCACCCGCGGCGTCCTCGCCTGGTATAGCAAAGAGTCCGGCAAGCTCCAGCCCCTGCCCGGCGCAGACGATCCCGACTACGTCCAAACCTCGGCCTTCTGGAGTCCGGACGGCAAGTGGCTTGTCTACTCGCGCGCACGCGCTGAAGATCCCTATCCGGCGGGCTACAAGCGCTCTCAATACGCCAACGATCCCAACGAAACCCAGATCCAGTACGACCTTTATCGGATTCCGTTCAACGACGGCAAAGGTGGCAAGCCCGAACGCATCGTCGGAGCCTCTGAAAACGGCATGAGCAATAACTTCCCCAAGGTCTCGCCCGACGGCAAGTGGATCGTCTTCGTTCAGTGCAAGAACGGTCTGCTCATGCGCCCTGACAGCAAGCTCTACATCGTCCCCTTCGAGGGCGGCGAGGCGCGTCCGCTTGAGTCGAACCTGCCCATCATGAACTCCTGGCACACCTGGTCGCCTAATGGCCGTTGGCTTGCCTTCTCGTCAAAGAGTCCCTCGCTCTACACCCACCTCTACCTCACCCACATCGATGAGCAGGGCCATGCCAGTCCACCCGTCGTTGTCGAGAATGCCACCGCCTCCAATCGCGCCGTCAACATCCCCGAGTTCGTCAATCTCGGCGACAACGTGATGGACCACATCGATACTCCGGCCATCGACTTCTATCGCGAGTTCGACATCGCCCAGCAGTTCCAGGACACACACGACTACACCCAGGCCGTTCCCGCGTGGCAGGTTGCCGCGGCCAAAGACCCCACGGATGCGCGGCCCTACAACAACATGGGCGTCGCCCTTGCCGCTACCGGCAAAGTCGACGAAGCCATCGATGCTTATAAGCGCTCGCTGGCCCTGGACCCTGACAGTTCCCAGACCCACAATAACTTCGGCAGTGTTCTGGCAGAGGCCGGCCGCCCCGATGAGGCCCTCTCCGAAGTCGACAAGGCGCTCCAGCTCAACCCCGACAATGGCGCAGCCCACATCAACCGCGGCCATCTCCTCGAGGTCATGGGCGGACACCGCGACGAAGCCATCGCCGAGCTGCTCAAGGGCATCGAGCTATCCCCAAAGAACGCTGACGGCCACAACATCTACGGCGTCATCCTTGCCCGCATGGGCCGCAACGACGAAGCCATCGAAGAACTCCAGAAGGCCGTCGACCTCGCGCCGCGCTCCGCCGAATGTCACTACAACCTTGGCCGCGCCTTCGCCGCCGCCGGCCGCTTCACGGATGCGCTGCCGCAGTTCGAGGCCGCCTCGCAGATCACCAACGGCCAGGAGCCGGCCATCCTCCAGATGCTCGCCGCCATGTATTCAGAGACCGGCAAGTACGCCCAGGCCATCTCCACCGCGCAAACCGCCCTCGATCTTGCCGGCAAGCGCAACGACCAGGATCTGGCCACCGCGCTCCGCGGCAACATCAACCACTACCAGTACCAGGCACGCCAGGCCCAGGTAGCCGTACCCCCCGCTCAGCCCTGATCCGCGAGCCCATCCATCCTCGAAAGCTGTGTGCCCGTCCTGGCCAAAATCTCCGGGTACCCCATCCTCGCTGCATCTCTGCTTTTGCGGCAAGGGTGGGAGACCAAAATCCCAGCCGCGCCCTATTTCCATCAGCCGAAATGCTGGATGGGAGACCCCAAAGAAGACTCCCCAAAGCTGAAAGCCGTCCGCCGCAGCGGATGGCCTTCGTTGTTGAGCACTACCCCCTACTTCGTCGGAATCACCAGCAGCGTGATCGACTGCGCCGGAAACGTCGTCGAAAGCAAGCTTGTCGTTCCGTTTGGAGCTCCCGTCACCGTCACCGCCGACTGCGCCACAATCGCCGCCAGGTTCGCATTGCTGTAGAGATACATGCTTGCCTGCCCGTTTGGCGTCAGGTTGGCGAGATTGAGGGTCGTGGTCAGGTCGCCGTAGGTCTTGTTGATCACCATCACTGTCACCTTCCCGTCGCTTGTCCTCTGCGCGCCATATACCGCTAGTTTCGACTGGTCAACACTCGTCGAGGCCAGCGCCATGTCTCCGAACGTCGACTTCGCCCCGTCGTAATTCCGGTACATCGCAAATGCCATGGTGCCGGGAATCTGTTGGGCGGGATTGGTGGTCGGCCACATTGTGCCCAGGTCGAGACCCTCGCGCCCGAAGATGCCCAGAATATCGGCCTGAGTTACCGCCCCATTGATGGATTCCAAACCACCCCAGTTGTACTCGTCGATGGACAGCTTGGTGCCGGGGTAGTCCCGAGCAACCCAGCCTTTCATCAGGTTGATTAGCTGCGGTGCCTGCACCGGAACCGTGCAGCTCGATGTGTAATTGGAGTCGGTGGTGTAGTTGGGCTGGGTGAAGTTTGGATCGGTATACGTCGGATCCCAAAGAGCACGCGTGGAGTTGATGCGTGCCTGCTGTTCTCCGGTATCGCCCGCCGTGGTCAGCCCGACCCCATTCCCGTTGTAGGTGGCCGCGAAATAGGTGTGCAGGTCAAGATAGTCGATCAGGCGTTTGCCGTAGGTCTTTTCGGCCCCGGCGAACTGCTGAAGGTAGTACTCGATGAACGGAGTTCCGCCGTGAGCCGTGCGATCCGCTGGATTGCTCCAGGGCTCACGAGCAGGGTCCGGTCGCCCATCCCGAAGTGACATCCTTTGCGGAGTAGAAGTAATCCCACCACCAGTCCATCACTGGCCCGCTCACTTCGGCGGTCGGATCAATGGTCTTGATGGCCAGCGCCGTACCGATGCCGCCGTTGGTCACTTCGTCGTATGTAAAGGGCAGCGGGTGGACATCCATGTCATTGGAGAACCACCAGCTCGGCTCGTTGTCGAGATCGTAAATGGCTACGCCGGTGCCAGGCGCTCCATTGGGGCCGTTGGGGTTTCCGGGTCCAAACTTCGAGGTGTTCACCAGGTAGTCGACCCAGCCGCCAGTCCAGCTGTTCCGTGCCCAGGCAGGGTTGACAACGCTGGCTGCCGGGGGGGCGGGCGGAGGCGCCGCGATGCTGGTCACCGTGGGATCGTTGCCGGTGATGTTGCAGCCGCTCGCGTTAGTGCAGCCACCGGTGCCCTGCGGATAGACGCCATTGCCGCACCCGCGACCAGGATCTGTCTTCAGTTGAACGGGATAGGTCGACAAGGGGTAGCCGCAAGAGGTGCTGTCCTTGGACACCCATCCCAGCACGGGAACCGTGCCCAGCGTCTTGATGCCATTCAGGTTGTTGTTCTGCACCAGGACGTTGAAGGCGCTCGTTCCATTGACGGCGTTCCAGCCATCCCCGCCGGTTCCCGGCGTGTTTTCAAACATCCAGTCCCCGATGGAATTGGTTACGTCGAGTTTGTAGTTGTATCGTTCGGTCGAGTCCCCACCCCAGCGATCGATGGTGATATTCGCATTCGCTACGGCCGCCTCATCGGCTGCCGACGTGTTCAAAACGTAGGCATTCATGCCGTAAATATATGGACTGATTGCGTGGGTCTGGGCTCCGGCGTCCACGGTAAGGGCGGGTCCTGTGGTCGTTACCGGAGCAGACAGCGTAATCACGGCATTTCCGCTCTTTGATGTGTCTTCCGTGCTCGTCGCCGTCACCGTCACCGTCGCTGGCGCCGGATATGGAGTCTGGTAGAGTCCACCCGAGGTGATCGTTCCCGCGCTCAACGCACTTCCCGACGGCGGAGTCACCGCCCAGGTCACGCCAGTCGTAAAGTTCCCCGTGCCCGTGACCGTGGCCGTAAACTGCTGCGACGTCCCGATGATGACCGGCGAATTCGGCGTCACCGTGATACCCGTGATCGCCGAGTAATTGGCCGTCACCGTCGTATTTGCATTCAGCGTTACATTGCACGTCACCGTGCTTGAGGTTGTGCATCCGCTCCACGACGCAAATGGATTCCCGCTAAACGTGGCCGTCGCAGTGAGCGTTACCGCGGTGCCCGCGTTATAACTCCGCGTAAACGAAGTCACCCCGCTTCCAGCCCCGCCGTTGTCGGCAGGGGCCACCGTGATCGCCACGCCGCTTGCTGGCGCGGTCGAATTCACCGTCAGAATGTACGTGGGCGTTTGGTTGCCCCCTCCGCCACCGCCGCTGTTCCCGCCGCCTCCGCAGCCCGCGATCGCCAGTCCTAGCCCGGCTCCAACCAACACCGTCGCAAATCTACCGCTCCTGTTCATCCTCAAGCCTCCGAAAACGCTTTCATCCGATCAACAAAAACACGCCCTCCGGTCCAAAACTCTTACGGCCTCGGCTCTCGAAGGACGAACCAGTGTAGCGCGGCCTCGCATCCTCTGACACCTGGCCGATTCCAGCGCATCTCCGGCATCAGGGCCCTCATTTGCCCTAAAACAGCAAATCCTTCTCCCGGCACCCCATCTTAGACAGTGCCCGGCGTCACCGCCCTCGCTGATCCATCCCGTCCCCCTTTCCGCCCGTCCAGATCCGGCAAAACTCCTGTGATTCAGCTCCTTGCGGGCCTCACCTGGCCTGATTTTGCATCTAAGACAGCAGAGAGCGTTGCGGCAGCTCCTTGCGTCCTGAGGCCGGCTCTCAAGCGTCAAACAATCAAAAGGGGAATTTCCATGCGTTTTCATCCGTTTCTTCGTTTCGGAACACTGCTGCTCGTGGCTGCAGTCCCGCTCGCCGCCAAGGCCCAATTCCAGCCACCATCGCAGGAAGAGCTGAAGATGACCTCGGATCCAAAGGCGCCCGGCGCCGCGGCCGTTGTCCTGTACCGCGAAGAGACTGAGGACGACCCCCACAACTACCGGTCTGTTTACGCCCGAATCAAAGTCCTCACCAAAAAAGGCGAGGATGCTGCCACGGTCCGCATTCGATACCCCCGCAATCTGGTCTTCAAGGCAACCGGCGACAACTCCAGCCGCAGTTCCGTCGGTGCCAACGGCCAGGTCAATAGTTACTTCGACCCGCCCAGCCTCCAGCACACTGGCGAAGACATGCCTTATGACGTTGACACCTTCAAAACCAGGGTAGAGGTTGCCGCCCTCGAGGCAAGAACAATCCAACCTGACGGCACAATCATCCCACTCAAGGGATCCGTCTCCGAAATCCTGAAGACCGTCAAGGGAGCCAACAAACGCAACGAGCTCGTCTTCACTCTGCCCGATGTCCAGGTCGGCAGCATCCTGGAGTACCGATACCAGCTTCGCTACGACCGCTACTCCTCCGCGCCTGACTGGCAGATCCAGCAGCCCTGGTTTGTTCATAAAGCCCACTACGTTTTTACGCCCACTGACCAGTTCCTTCCTGACCGTACTTCAGGCGGCGAGGGTAGCACCTCAAACAGCCAGCTCATGGGACCGCACGACACCGTCCTCAGCGACATCCGATCCACCAACATTCTTCCCCCAGGTAAGTCGCTGACCCAGGACGCAATGGGCCGCTACATCCTCGATCTCACCGATATTCCGCCCATCCCGCAGGAACCTTTTGCTCCTCCGCTCGCCGAGAAAATCTATCAGGTCGACTTCTACTACACCTACACCCTCGTCGAGAAAGAATACTGGCAAAAGGAGATGCAGTTCTGGAACAAGGATCTCGACCGTTACATCGGTTCCTCCAGCGAAATCAAGAACCTTGTCTCTGAGGTCTGCTCGCCCTCTGACGCCCCCCTCGACAAGGCCAAAAAACTCTACACGCTGGTCCAGAAATTCGACAACATCGACTTTTCCAGTGCGGTGCCTCCTCCCTCGGCCGGAGACTCCATCCCTGAAGGACACGTAGACTCCGTCCTCGCCAAAAAGAGCGGCACCTCCAGCGAGATGGCCTTCCTCTACCTCGCGTTTCTCCGCGCCGCGGGCGTCAATGCCCGTCCCGAGCGGCTCGCCAGCCGCGACCTCCATACCTTCTCACCGCAGATTCTCAGCACTGCCCAGCTTGACGCTGTTGTCATCGCTCTCAACATCGATGGCAAGGAGAGTCTCGTCGATCCCGGTGAGAAGATGGCTCCCTTCCAGACCCTCCACTGGGCTCACACCGGGGCTGGTGGCATCGCCCTCGACGCCAGCGGCAAGGTCGAAATCGTCGTTACCCCCCTCTCGCTCTACACTGACAATGCAATCGTCCGTGTCGGCAAGATCGATCTCACCTCCCAGGGTCAGGCCTCCGGAACCATCAAAATCGCCTTCACCGGTCAGGAAGCCCTTCGCTGGCGTCAGCTCGCCCTCCACACCAGCCCTGAAGAAATCAAAACCCAGCTCGACAACACCCTTGCATCCCAGGTCCCTGCAGGAATCCAGGCCCATCTCGACCACTTCGCCAACCTCGACAACCCCAATGCCCAGTTGATGGCGATTGTCCAGGTCTCGGGTAGCCTTGCAGCGCCGGCTGGCAACCGCTTTTCAGTTCCGCGCCTCTTTTTTGACAGTCGCGAAACCGATCCATTCCCGGCCGAAGCCTCCCGCACACTCCCCATCGACATGCACTACGCCGGAGAAGAGCAGGAGCAGATCACCTACCAGCTCCCCGCCGGCTTCTCTCTGGAAGGCACGCCTCAGGAGACAAAATTCAACTTTGCAACCAACGCCACATACATCGTGCGGTCCCGCGTCGATGCCAACTCCGTCACCACCACCAGGGTGCTCGCCCGCGGTTTCACTACCCTCGATCCCGCCGACTACGACGGTTTGCGCGACTTCTACCAGAAAACCATCACCGCCGACCAGCAGCAGTTGCTCATGAATGTGGCTTCTCCCGCCGGCCATTAACCGGCCGTGGTGAAAGTCCAGTTTTGAAAGGGCACGACTTTACAGCTGAAAAAGTCTTCCGTGCGGTAGGCCTGGGATTTATCCCAGGCATAAACCGAGAGAAATCAAATCGGGCTTTAGCCCCTGAGGTATGAACTTTGCGAATTGAGACGCATTCGGGCCTTTTTCAGCAAGCTGTGAAGTCGTGTCCTGAATCTCGAATAGGCAACGCGGCTTGAGCCGCTGGGGGATGTTTCTTCCTGGATTCTGAATTCCGCGACAGGCCGTTTAGCCTGATTGCCCGCGCACTTTCAGCACGGTCCTGACTGATGACACTCCCCAACGGAAAGTGCCTAACCGCATACCACCAGATTCGTCTAAAATTGAAGGCCAGCACGCACGTACGCCGGACCACCCACGCCATCAAAACGCTCGGAGGACCAGTAGTGTCAGCGATTCCGGCCTTCTTCCCCACTCGCAACCGGGCAGT
>Ga0302267_10000851_pt1 | contig 40306 bp, 34 predicted proteins | sample III_Bog_E1_3_FD_194555 | JGI IMG/M metagenome (GOLD analysis project Ga0302267, IMG submission 194555) | Peat permafrost microbial communities from Stordalen Mire near Abisko, Sweden - III_Bog_E1_3 | ecosystem: Environmental > Terrestrial > Soil > Wetlands > Peat | place: Sweden: Abisko...
ACCCCAAATTCGTCAAAAAATCGAAGGTAGAATCCGCTTAACTGATTCCGATTCAATGAGTTACAAAAACCGCCTGTTTACCTATCGGTAAACACAAACCCCCATTTTCGGGCAAAAAAACACCAAAAACACCATCGAAACTGGCACTTTAGAGCAAAAATGGCACTTTTGCACGTCGAAATTCGCCTACCCAAACCATCCCAGCGTGCTCTGTTTTTCCACCTCGATTCGCCACGCAAAAGCATCTCCCTCACAAGGTCAAGAGCTTCTGGTTCCAAATCCGTTTGCCCTGGTGGTTCTCGCCTGAAGCTCCCGGCAACACGCAACGAGGGTTTATCATCTGAAAGGGTGTGCGGCTGGTTCAGCGCGCCCTCCAGATGGTCCCTGCCGGAACTCTTATCGAGGCACCGGCCAAGAGGCTTCCAAAAGAAACGGACGGACATGCGAGCGAAGACAGCTGTAGTGCTGGGCGCCCAGTGGGGCGACGAGGGCAAGGGAAAGATTGTTGACGTGCTCAGTGAGCGGTTCGCCGCCGTGGCACGCTACGCGGGCGGGCACAACGCCGGACACACCGTCATCATTGGCGGACAGAAGTTCGTTCTCCAGCTCATCCCCTGCGGCGTCCTTCGCCCCACCTGCAAAGGCATCATCGGCAACGGCGTCGTCCTTGACCCCATCGCCTTCCTCAAAGAGGTTGCCAAGTTGCGCACCCTCGGCGTCGCCGTCGACGAGCAGCTCTTCGTCTCCAACCGCGCCCAGGTCATCCTGCCCTACCACCGCATGATCGAGCTGGCCGCGGAAAGCGCCCCCGGACGCAAGAAAATCGGCACCACCAGCCGCGGCATCGGCCCCGCCTATGAAGACAAAATGGCCCGCAGCGGCCTCCGCGTCGTAGATTTGCTCCGCCCTGACCTGCTGAAGACCCACATCGAAGCCGCCTGCCAGGAAAAAAACGCCATCGTCCGCGCCCTCTTCGGCACCGGCACCGCACCCCTCGATCCCGAGAAAATGTTCGACGAGTACGCCGCCGCCGCCGAGCAAATCCGTCCCTTCGTCGCTGACACCGGTCGCCTCCTCAACAAAATCCTCGCCAGCGGCGGCAGCGTCATGTTTGAGGGCGCCCAGGGCACCATGCTCGACATCGACCACGGCACCTACCCCTTCGTCACCTCCTCGTCGGCCACAGCCGGCGGCGCGGCTACCGGCACCGGCGTCGGCCCCACCGCCATCGGCACCGTCATTTCCGTGACCAAGGCCTATGTCACCCGCGTCGGCGGCGGCCCCTTCCCCACAGAAGACCCCGGCGAGCGAGGCGAAATCCTCGGCGTCCGCGGCAACGAGTTTGGCGCCGTCACAGGCCGCAAGCGCCGCTGCGGTTGGCTCGACATTCCCCTCCTTCGATACTCCAACCAGGTCAATGGCGCCGAGTGGCTCGTCATTACCAAGCTCGATGTTCTCGATACCCTGCCTGAAATTCCCGTCTGTGTCGCATACGAAATCGACGGCAAAACTACCGATGAAATCCCCGCCGATGTCGACGGACTCGAACGCATCAAGCCCATCTACACCACGCTGAAAGGCTGGCAGCAGTCCACTGAAGGCGTCACCGATTACGACAAGCTCCCCCGCGCTGCGCAAGAGTACCTCCGCTTTCAGGAGCGCGAAAGCGGCGCCAAAATCGGCATGGTCTCCACCGGCCCCGACCGCGACCAGACCATGGTGCTGCCAGAGTTCGCTCAGGCCCTGGACTCCATCCACACCTAGTCCTCTTACCGGCCGGCAAACCCCGGCCGCCTACTGACCGCTGAAGCAAAAGGGAATGCGATTCCATGGTGAGTTTCATCGTTCGTCTGAAGTTTCATCCCGAAGACCGCGCCGAAGTGGCAGAGACCCTGCGCCTGCTCGCCACCGCCTCGCGCCAGGAGCAGGGCTGCGTCACCTATGTGCCGCATCAGCTTGAAGATGCCCCGGATACCGTCCTCATCTATGAGCAGTATCTAGATCGAAAGGCCCTCACCGCTCACCGCGAGTCCGAACACTTCAAAAAGTTCGCCGTCGCCGGAATCTACCAGAAAATGCTCGAGCGCAGCGTCGAAAACCTGATTGCCCTCGTTTAAGCCGCTCTCGTTTGAGCTGCACCGCCCGTCCAACCTGCGGTAGGCAATCGATGAGTGCCGCTGGCCATGCTCAAACCCCTCCTAAACACGCACCTGCAGTGGGAAAACAATTACTCCATTGACCGCCGCACCCGTTCCGGACTACCATCCGATACGCCCATGCCCGGTCCCGCAACCAACCTCCCGAACCAAGCACACCGCCAGCTGAATCGCGTCTCAAAAGCAGTTGTCTGGGTCGCGCTTGCCGTGTTCGCCCTGCCCGCCGTCACCCAGGCAAAACTGCCCCTGTCGCAGAAGCACGAGATACGCCACGAAATCGACCAGCTTGAAGACTTGTGGCGTTCCGCCGTACTCAAGGGCAACCCGACCATGCTTGAGAGTCTTCTGGCAGACGACTACATCGCCATCACCGCCTCAGGCACCCTGCAAAACAAGCAGCAGACCCTCGACAACCTGCGCCAGGGCCGGACAAAGTTCACCTCCCTCGACATCTCCGACCGAAAAGTGCGCTTTTACGGAACCACGGCGTTGGTAACCTCTCTCGCCTCTGTCGAGGGAACAGCCAACGACGATCGGTTAGCAGGCAGCTACAGATACACCCGCGTCTACGTCCGCAACGCGCAGGGAACCTGGAAGGTCGTAAGCTTCGAAGCCAGCAAAATTCGCGAAACCGGCGACCACGCCGACCACAAATAGGAGATTCCCAATAGTCGCCCGTTCTCGGCCCGGTTACCCCCATCATTCCCCATCAGTTACTTGGGGACCGTGAACCACATGGTTCACTGTGCCGCTTCGCGACAATTGTCTGCTATAAACACCCTGTACCCAGTCCATTTTGAGGCCGTGCGGCTCCATCGCACACCCATCCAACTCCACCAACCCATTTGCGCCAACTCGATCGCACCAAGTGCGCCGAAGCAAGACCGAAGATATCCAGAGGTTGCCCCCCTTGAAGATCAAGCAGCTCGCGGCAATGAGAAGAATCTCCCTCGCGCTCATCCTGCCCGGACTCGCTGGTCTGATCGTCTCGGCCATGATTTCCGTCCACTATCTCGACACCATGCCCCGTTGGCCCGCTCCGCAGCAGCTCCGCACCGTCCCCCGAAACATCCACGGAATCGTCGTCTACCAGACCGCCGCGGAAGACCGGAAGCTCGACCGCTTTGAATACTCCTCGATCGGCGTCTTCCTGCCCGGCCTGATCCTGGGCCTCGTCTACCTCGAGAAGTGGGCCGCCCGCCAGCCCCGCACCCTCGAAGAAGACGAGTTCCTGGTTGGCGACTACCAATGAATCCATCCGATGAGCCTGCCCCCCCCAAGAACCCCTCTTGCTAGGAGCCTGGTTTTGAAAAGGCCCGACTTCAATAGCCTGCCCCGAGCGAAGTCGAAAGGCGCAGCGAGGGGCTGAAAATACTCGCGGGCTTCACAGGCCGCAGAAAGACCTATTCGTGCGGTAGGCCGGGGATTTATCCCCGGCACAAAGCCAATAGAATGAATCGGGCTTTACAGGTTGCGGAAAAACTCCTTGTGGAGCCCATTCTTGAACGCTTTGTATCAGGGCATGACCGGGGTACCGGGGAACCCTCTGGGTCGGGGTCGCATGCCGATAAAGCCAATCAAATCAATGTTGGATTTTAACCCCTGCAAAACTTTCAGTCGACATTTGCTCTCAAACAGCCCTTTTTCCGCAGCCTCTTCAGCCCCCGAGAGATCTTCTTCGTCCCCTCGAAATTCATTTGCCAATTTTTGCAGTTTATTTCTCAGAAAAGCGCACAATCAAATCATCGTTGCAAATCCGACAGAATTCTGGGTCCGCCTGTCTTTCAGCAGTGCCACCGGTCAAAAGCGCTACATGGCCCCCTCCTACCCCCTACGCACTGGTAACCGCGTGGTAACCTAGCGGCAGACTTCGCTGGATATTCGCCTCTCTGCCGATGCTTCACGGTGATCTGTATCACAGTCTGACCGCCACCGATTGCAACTTCCAGGTGCCCGAGCCCATCACCCATTCCTGCGATCGCCCTGTCTTTGAGTGTCCCGGGGCAACGCTCCGACCCAACCGTCCTCTACAATTGTCCGATGCCTGAGCTGCCTGAAGTCGAGACAATCTCCCGCGGTGTTGACGCACGTGTGCGCGGCGACCAGATCGTCGAAGCCTGGTTCAGCGGCCACCCCCAGCCCTTCAAGACGCCCCCCGAACTCCAGGCCAAAGGCCTCGAAGGTTGCGTCATTCTCAATGTCCACCGCACCGGCAAGCACATCGTCTGCGAACTCGGCCCTCGTCCCGAAGGCAAAGCCACCGTCACCCCAGGCAGCAAGCCTGCCGCCCAGTGGATCGTCCACCTCGGCATGACCGGCCGCCTCCTCGTCACCACCCCCGCCGGCCCCGTTGCCAACCATACCCATGCGCGCCTCAGGCTCGCCAGCGGACGCGAGATCCGCTTCGTTGACCCTCGCCGCTTCGGTCGCCTCGAGCTCATAGACCTTGCGCTCAAACCAGCCTTTCGCGGGGCCGGCAAGGAGCCCCTGACCATCGGTGCGGAGGAGTTCGCAGCCCTCTTCCGCTGCAGAAAACTAGCCATCAAAGCGGCCCTGCTCAACCAGTCCCTGCTCACCGGCGTAGGCAATATTTATGCCGATGAAAGCCTCTTCCGCGCCGGCATCCGTCCCCGACGCCGCGCCGGTCGCCTCACCCGCGCCGAGCTCGAACGCCTGCGCCTCGCCCTCCAATCCGTGCTTCAGCACGCCATCCGCCTCGGCGGTTCCTCTGTATCCGATTATGTCGACGCGGACGGCGTACGCGGATTCTTCCAGTTAGAGCACTGCGTCTACCTCCGAACCGGGGAGCCGTGCCGAATCTGCAAGACCCCAATTCACAGAATTCTGCTCGCCGGCCGAGGCACCCATTACTGCCCAAATTGTCAGCACTAATTGCCCATCTACTGTTTTTAGAATTATCCCCACCTGGAGATTCCAGAATGCAGAAAAAGTCGAGAACTTCAACGACGTAACCCTATGAAAATAAAAACTAAAAGGAACGGCCTGCCAATTGCTATAGTGAGGGTGCCAGTGATGTACCGGCTGCCGGACAAGTTCCAGGCAGCTTTAAGAACAGCAGGTTCCGGCAAGAGCCACCGCCAAAGTAGCGGCCCCTCAAAAGGGGAATTCCAGCCGGAAAAACCTGTAGAAGGCGCGGCGGATACAACCGCCGTCCTCATTTGCTTCGGAGGCCAGTGACCAGTGCAGGACAGGGAAGAGCCACTCCTTAGGGAGTGGCTCTTCCCTCGTTTGGAGCCTTCCATCAACCCTGCCAGCGGGATCTGTGGGCGATCAATCAGCAAAGTGCACTTGCCAGCGGCAACGCATGCCTGTAGTATCAGACTTGCCTATCAAGCGGCTGACGCGAGCCACCCAAAAGACCATTTTCAGGGAGATTGCGTGGTAGCGGAGAGCTGGCGGGGATATTCTGTTTCAAGGGCCCCGAAATGCATTCGCCCCCTGACGGCAACCTGAATTAGCTGAGCGGGCAGAGCGCACTCGCAGCCGAGTAAGGAACTTTCGTCGCATCGTTTATTCCTTTTTCAGGCACGCGACGAAGACTCCCATAGGAAGGGCATTACAAGAGGAAAGCACCAGCCGAACCCAGATCAAATGAGAACCAGAGAATCGTTCCATCGGTCTCTCATCCAGGGAAAGGCAAGGCAACACCGGGGCGCCTCTCTCGAGGATCGTGGCAAGTTGCGCAAAGCTTGGTTTCGCAGTGATCTGCCGAATATCCTCAAGTAACTGGATCGCAGGCTGCAGGATTCCCCTCGTTGGGGAGTATGGCAGCATGCAAGTGAGCTCAGAAGCCGGCATCAAGGCATCTGTTCAAAAGAACGCAGTGCACCAAAAAGCACATTGCCAGGAAGTACACGCATGACGACAGATTCGACGCAGCCCCAGACTGAACTGGGGCCGGCACCGGCCAACGGCCAGGTGCAGTCGCAAGGGCATCGGCGCCGGCGGCGCCGCCGCAAGAATAAAAGCAGCCAGCAGAATGCGCCCCAGGCACTGCAGGGGCAGCAAACCCCGGCGCAGCCGCAGCCACCGCCTCCTCCTGCCGTGGCCCAGGCCGCGCCCCCTGCTCCCAGACCGGCCCACCAGGGGCAGGGACAGGGTCAGAGCCGTAAGAAGAAGAAATTCTTCCAGAAGGGCTCAAGCGGCGCTCAACCGAGTAGCAATACCACCACCCATCAGCCCGGCAATACCATTGGCGGCTCCCAGGGCAAGCGCAAAACCAAGCAGCGCGGCCCCCGCGAGTTTGTCGGCCCCATGGACCACAGCTATCGCGTCGTCAACGGCAATGTGGCAGACGGCCCTCCCTCCACCATCCAGCTCGGCAGCAACGGCCACAACGGCGGTTACTACCAGGACTCTTACTCCGCCCCTGCCCCTGCCGCCATCAAGGACGATGCCCCAACACGCATCTTCTGCTTCATTGAAGATCTCTTCTTTCAGGCCAAGATCATTGAGACCGCAAAGAAGCTCGGGGTCAAGGTCGAGTTCATCAAGGGCGACAAGGACTCCGTTGCCAAACTCACTGAAGTTGCGGAAGCCGACCGCCCTGCCCTGGTCGTCGTTGACCTCAACAACCTCAACGCCAAGCCGCTCACCCTCATCCCCAAAATCAAGACCAAGCTCAAAAGAGCCACGTCGATCGTTGGGTTCCTCAACCATCTGCAAGGCGATCTAAAGATGAAGGCAATCGAAGCCGGCTGCGATACTGTCATGCCCCGCTCCGCCTTCTCCCAGACCCTGCCCAACCTCCTCCGCCGCTACGGCCTCGAAGAGGAAGAAGACAACTACCCCCAGCCCGTTTAGTCCAGGTTGGCTTCAGGCACCAATACAAAAGGGCGATCGCCAACGCGGTCGCCCTTTCTCTGTCTGAACCTTGGTTTTTCTGGTATTTGACCTAGCCGGGAGGCCAAGAAAGAGCCCGTCCGCCCAGCAGATGCAAATGCAGATGGTCCACCGTCTGCCCACCATCTTCGCCGGTATTCACCACAATCCGATAGCCGTTCCCCAGCCCTTTTTCGCGCGCAATCTCCGCCGCCGCCCAAAGCAAATGGCCCAATAACGCGCGCTTGCTCTGGTCAGTATCGATCATGGACGGTATGTGCTCCCGCGGCACAATCAAAACATGCACCGGAGCCTGAGGGTTGATATCGGCAAAGGCATAGCCCAGCGCATCCTCAAAAATGGGCGTCGAGGGAATGGCACCTTCAACAATCTTGCAGAAAAGGCAGCTCATAGCGACCCCAGTGTACCGGGCCGCGCCCTGCCTTTGCCCAGTCGCCCCGAGTGTTTTCTTCGCATTGAATCAAACCCGTTACAGGCACCTCGGAAGTCATGCTCCCGGCGCAGGCTTCCACAGCCCCACAATGTTCCCTTCCACATCCGCAAACCATGCGAATGTCCCCGTCGGAATCGGCACCGGCGGCACTATCGTCTTGCCGCCCGCAGCCTCCACCGACTTGAGCGAAGCAGCCACATCGTCGGTCTCTATATAGAAATGCGTGAACTGGTGCGGCTCATGCCCCAGCGCCGCAATGTGTCCCGCGATTCCCGCCGAAGTTCCCGTGTCAATCCCGCCCATCGGCCCAGCATCAATCACCCACCCAAACACGCTCTGGTAAAACTCGCTCGTCGCCTGCTTGTCCTTGCAGCCAATCTCAAAATGCACAACCGGATGAGCCATCTTGATCTCCTTTTCTGGGAAAGTTGGATTGATTATGGTTGCGCCAATCCCCCAGGGTCAATCACAAAATTGCTTCCAGCTTTCCGCCTCTTGAATTTTTCTCTTGACTTAGTGTACTAGTCTTATAGTACATTGATTTCGTGATGAGCGCCCGCCTCAAAGCCGCCGGCTTCCGCTTCCTGCTCGACCTCAACAGCGGCGTGCCCGTCTACCGCCAGATCATCGACCAGGTCCGCGGCGGCATTGCCTCCGGCGCCCTGGCCGCAGGCGACCAGCTCCCCACCGTGCGCCAACTCGCCGTCGACCTCGAAGTCAATCCAAACACCGTAGTTCGCGCTTATCGCGAACTCGAGTTCGGCGGCCTCCTTGAAACCCATCAGGGCACGGGCACATTTATCAGCGCGCAGAAAATGAAGCGCGCCGACGCCGAACGCGAACGCCAGTTGGCACAGATCGTTGCCGACTGCGTTGCCCGCGCCGGCGCAGCGGGATTCAATTTGGATGACCTGATAGAACAGTTGCGCGGCCTCGCCAGCGAGACCCCGCGCAGAAGATGAACCATGAGAATGGGAGATGAACCATGAGAACGAAACTAGAGTTTGCTCCGCTCAATCGGGTAGCTGTGACCGCGTTCCTGGTGTCCGCCTTCACAGGGTTTGTCGCAGCCGCAATCCTCAAGAACCCCATCCCGCTGATCGCCGGCTTCCTGATTGGCTTTTACCTGTTGTTCGCCATCCAGGTTGTCCGCCCTTGGGAGCGAGTCGCCCTCATGCGCCTCGGCCGCTATGTCGGCCTGCGCGGCCCCGGATTCTTTCACATGGTGCCGGTCCTCGAAAGCATCAGCGCCATCGTCGATCAGCGCGTTCGCGTCCATAGCGTCACGGCAGAGTCAACCCTCACCCGCGACACAGTCCCCGTCAACGTCGACGCCAATATGTTCTGGATGGTGTGGAACGCCGAGAAAGCCATCCTTGAAGTCGAAAATTTCATGGAGGCAGTCAACATGAGCGCCCAGACCGCTCTCCGCGAGTCCATCGGCCGTCACGAGTTGGCTCAGATGGTCACCGAGCGCGAAATGATGGGCCGCGAACTTCAGCGCATTCTCGATGAAAAAACCAACCCCTGGGGCATCACCGTGCAGTCGGTCGAAATCCGCGACGTCCGCATTCCACAAACCCTTGAGAACGCCATGTCGCAGGAAGCGCAGGCCGAGCGCGAACGCCGCGCCCGCGTCATACTCGGCGCAGCAGAAGTCCAGGTCTCCGACCAGTTTGCCCAGGCCTCGCGCGTCTACAACGACAACCCCGGCGCTCTGCACCTGCGCGCCATGAACATGCTCTACGAGGCCATCAAGGAACGCGGCTCCATGGTCATCGTCCCGTCGTCAGCCGTCGAAACCATGGGCCTCGGCGGAACGCTCGCCACCGCGTCCCTCGGCAAGCAGCAAGGCTAACCCCAAAGGAGGCCGAAACCCATGAAACTCCGAATCATCGTTACATTCTCTGCGATCATGATGCTGGCAACCGCCTGCCATTCGCAGCCAAACAGCAAAGCAAGCAATACGCCCATCCTCGGAATCTGGCGTTGCCAAATGGATGGCCTCCCCGCGGTCACATTGAACCTGACAGACGAAAACGGAAGCCTTGCAGGAGCAATCCTGTTCTACCTTCACCGGCGAGATCCCGGTCAGCCGGTGACAGCCTCGCCCGGCGTTCCCGAGCCGCTCTTCAACCCCATGTTCGATGGAAAAACGCTGACCTTCCAAGTGAGCCATCGCCGCGCCCATCCACCCGGCTCTCTCGGGGATCGGCCGGTAACATTCCAGTTGAAGTTACATGGCGACGGCAAAGCTGCTCTGATCAACGAAAACGAAAGCGACCCGAACGCGCCCGCTTTCATCTTCACAAAAAACGACTACTAGCTGGTGTGGTCCAGCACAATCTTCCACCCGTTCGGCCCCTTGCGCCACATCAGCGAAAAAATCCCGTCGTCCTTCTTCGCCTCCCCGTGCGCCGCACGTTCCAGGTGGAACGTCCCCGTCACCAACGCATACTCGACCGCACCGCAAGCGCTCGGCAACAGATGCACCTCAAGGCTCCCATACGTCAGCGCGCCCATCTGCTCCCTGGTCGTATAAGCCTTCGAGTACCGCTCCAGAATCGGCCCATATCCCTTGCGCAGCGTCGCCCCAATAAATGTCGTCTCCGGCGAGTCCTCATAAGCCTGCATGAATGTCCGAATGTCCGCCCCATTCCAGGCTGCGACCTGCCTGTCCATGCTGGCGCGAATCGCGGCCTCGTCCGCCGATTGCGATACGGCCGGCATCGCTTGCGCATGAACCTGCGACGCCGGGGTGAAAAGAAGCAATGCAAGACCAAACAGTGTTGTGCGCATCGTGGGAGCCTCCGGAGTGGGATTCAAATCAGTGTACGATTCAGCCTCCCACCCCGCACAATCAAGAGAAATCCCTTGCCCCAAACTCACGCCGTCTCGCCCGTCTCGCTTGCAGGCGCTCCCACGCCGCACCAGCGCGCCCGCATGTCCTTGCGGAATTTCTCGCGCTCCTCCGGCGTCATGCGCTCCCACTTCTCGCCCCTCCCCTTGCGCCAGCGTGAGCGATCCTTGCCATGTCCGCCGAAGCCGCCAAACAGAATCCGGCAAAGAATCAACAGCCCCAACCCCTGCCAGAACGTAATCGCATGCCACCCAAACAGCCCGGGAAGCAGCCAGTTCCAAAGGTGCATCACTATTTCGCCGAAGATATAAGCAAAAAGCACCATCGCCGGCGGTATCAGTAGAAACATCCATCCCTTTTTCATTTCAGACCCCTCATTTCGTTGAAAATTCGTCGTGAATCCGTTGCAAGCGCTCGCGGAGTTGCAGCACCGCGTACCGCTTCCGTGACAACAGCGTGTTTACGTTCACTCCCGTTGCTGCCGATAACTCTTTGAAGCTCAGCCCTTCAACCTCATGCGCCACAAACACCGCCCGCTGCTCCTCGGGAAGATCGGTAACCGCAGTCTCCAACTCGTCCAGCAGCAGCCCACGCAGATAAACCGCCTCCGGCCCCTCCTCGGGCGATGGCAATAGATCCTCAAAGTTCAGCGCCTCACCCTCTTCGTTCTCCACCAACAAGTCCGCAAAAGCCTCCGGCTTCTTCTTCCGAAACATATCCGTAATACGGTTCCGCGCAACGCGAAAAAGCCAGCCCGTCACATAGTCAACCGGCTGCAGCAGCCTATGCGCCTGCACCAGCTCGAAAAGCACTTCCTGCAGCAGGTCTTCCGCGTCAAACTCGTTCGGCACCCGCCTGCGGATAAAGCTCAGCAGACGCGACCGCTCCGTCGCCATGACTTCCCCGATCTGTCGGTCTTGCTCAATCATTGAAGTCACGCTCATCGCCTGTCCGTCCACCTATCCAGTTATCCAGACGAACGACAGCCGCAAATATTGTAGAGTCTCTTGAAATCTCTGAATCGCCTTACAATAGCAACATGCCCCCCGCGGCCACTTCTTCTCCTTTCCGCATCGTCCACACCGTCTGCTCCCACGACTGCCCCGACTCCTGCGGCGTCCTCGTCACCGTGGACTCGGAAGGCCGCGCCATCAAGGTCGCCGGCGATCCCGCCCATCCCGTCACCCAGGGATTTCTCTGCGGCAAAGTAGCCAAATACCTCGACCGCGTCTACGCGCCATCGCGCATCCTCTACCCGCTCAAACGCAAACCCGGCGTTCCCAAAGGCCCTCTCCAGAAAGGCCGCGAGCACGAGTCCTTCCAGCGCATCCCCTGGGACGAAGCCCTCGACGCCATCGCTGCCCGCCTCCAGTCCATCGCCTCCGAGTTCGGCCCCGAGTCCATCCTCCCCTACAGCTATGCCGGAACCATCGGCGTCCTCGGCTACGGCTCCATGGACCGCCGCTTCTTCCATCGCCTCGGCGCCAGCCAGCTCGACCGCACCATCTGCGCCGAGGCCGGCGGCGTCGCTTGGAAGCTCGTCTACGGCAAAAAACTCGGCACGCCCACTGAAGACTACCGCCTCGCCAAGCTCATCCTCGCCTGGGGTGCCAACATCCACGGCAACAACGTCCACCTCTGGCCCATGGTCCAGCAGGCTCGCCGCAACGGCGCCCGCCTCATCGTTATTGACCCCTACCGCACCCGCACCGCCGCCCTCGCCGACTGGCACATCGCCATCCGTCCCGGCACCGACGGCGCGCTCGCCCTCGGAATGATGCACGTCATCTTCAATGAAGGCCTCGAAGACCGCGCCTATATCGCCGCCATGACCCACGGCGTTGACCAGCTCGCCGACCGCGCTCGCGAATACACTCCAGAGCGCGTCGCCGCCTGGACCGGCCTTCGCCCGTCCGAAATCTCCCAACTCGCCCGCGAGTACGCAACCACCCGCCCCGCAGCCCTGCGCCTCAACTACGGTGTCCAGCGTTCTGAAAACGGCGGCACCGCCGTCCGCGCCATCTCCATGCTCCCCGCGCTCACTGGTGCGTGGAAGCATCGCGGCGGCGGCGGCCAGCTCTCCACCTCCGGCGCATTCAAATGGGACAGCGACGCCGTCGAACGTCCCGACCTCGCCCAAGCCTCCCCAATCGGCCGCCTCGCCCGCGTCGTCAACATGTCCGCCCTCGGTCAGGCGCTCACCGAGCTAGGCCAAACCCCCGAACCCAATGCAACTGCCACCGACGGCCCCCCCGTAAAAGCCCTCTTCGTCTACAACTCCAACCCCGCCGCCGTTGCCCCCAATCACAACGCCGTCACCCGCGGCTTGGCGCGTCCTGACCTCTTCACCGTCGTCCACGAGCTGTTCTTTACTGACACCACCGACTACGCCGACTACATCCTCCCGGCCACCACGTTCCTTGAACACACTGACGTCCAGGGCGCCTACGGCCACTACTTCGTCCAGCTCTCGCAGCAGGCCATCCAGCCTCCCGGCGAAGCGCGCCCCAACCTCTGGCTCTTCAGCCGGCTCGCCGCCCGCATGGGTTTCAGTGAGCCCTGCTTCCGCGATTCCGAGATGGACCTCATCCGCCAGGCCCTCGGCATCAGCGAAAATGGCCACTCCACTCGTCCCGAAATGCAGCACATCACCATCGAAGCTCTCAAGCAGCAGGGCCACATCCCGCTCGCCTTCCATCGCGATCCTGAAGCCCACCCCTTTCAGCCCTATCTCGAAGGCCCGCTCCCCACCCCCTCCGGCCAAATCGAGTTCTACTCGGAAACCCTGGCCGCCCAGGGCCTCGACCCCCTGCCCGCCTTTGTCGCGCCGCTTGAGTCGCGCTGGGGTAAAGCTGCGGAGCAGTTTCCGCTCGAATTCCTCAGCCGCAAAGCCGACAACTACATGAACTCCACCTTCGCCAATCTCGACGGCCATCGCAAAATGGAAGCGCGCACCAGTCACGGGCTCGAAATCCACCCCGCCGACGCCTCCGCCCGCGGCATCGCCGACGGCGACCCCATCAGAATCTGGAACGATCGCGGCTCCCTCAACCTCACCGCCCTCTTCAACGCCAGCCTCCCCGCAGGAGTTGTCGCCGGAAAACTGGACTGGGCAAAGCTCAGCCCCGACGGCGCCAACGTAAACGCCCTCACCAGTGAGCGGCTCACTGACCTCGGCGCGGGAGCAACCTTCTACTCCACGCTGGTAGAGGTAACCAAAGCAGAGTTCCCCACCGGCGTTGCCCACCCCGAGAGCTGAAACCTGCGCGGACCAATGCTCCCGCCAACTTGCCAGGTGCAAAACGTACCTCTCTCGACAACCGGCAAAATAAACCGCACAATCCATTACTCCAACGCGTAAAATGACGCGTTGGTTCAACATCGGCCACCCCGCTGGGGACAAGTGCAAGTGCGCCTGCTTCCCGTTATGCGGACTTCCACCGGAAAGGCAAGCGGTACTCTGAAGACTATGACCTGGACGTCTCTAGCAATCGTTATTGTCCTGCTGATCGCCCTTCTCTTTTGGAAGCGCGGCACTCAGATCTCCACCAAGACCGCGGCGGAATACCTGCGCAACGGCGCCTTGGTCATCGATGTGCGCAGCGCAGGTGAGTTCACCGCGGGCCATTTGCCCAAGGCCGTCAACATTCCCCTCAGCGAGATCGAAACCGTTATCTCCCGAAAGGTCAATGAGAAAAGTCAGGTACTCCTGCTCCATTGCCAGAGCGGCATGCGCAGCAGCCAGGCCGTAGCCAAGCTCAAAGCCCTCGGCTACCAGAACGCCTTCAACATCGGCTCGTATGGCCGCGCAGCAGAGATCCTCCGCCATCAAGCAGACTGAACTCCTCATGAGTACTCCTCCTGATTTCACCCTCCGTCTTGCAACGGAAGACGACATCCCGGCCCTCCACGCGCTCATCGAAGCATCCGTACGCGGCCTTATGACCGGGGTCCCCAGCGACAGGTCTTCGTCGCAGGGGTGGAAGACCGGGGTCCCCAGCGACAGGTCTTCGTCGCAGGGGTGGAAGACCGGGGTCCCCAGCGACAGGTCTTCGTCGCAGGGGTGGAAGACCGGCGACTACACCCAGCCGCAAATCGAAGGCGCTCTCGGCACCGTCCTCGGCCTCGACACCCAATTGATCAAAGACCGCACCTACTATGTTGCCGAGCCCACCGGCTTTGTAGCTGACTCTGGCCGCGTCGAACATGCACCAGAAGAAAAGGAAATAAACGGAGAACCAATCTCCGAAAGCTTTGTACCAGGGCGCGACTTGAGTCGTGCCGATAAAGATCCAAATATTGCCTGCGCTTTAGCCCCTGCAAAAGCCAATCCCGCCAGTGATCCCAAACAAGCCCCTCAAAGCCGGACCCACCCAACCCTCGCCGGCTGCGGCGGCTGGTCCAAACGCAAGACCCTCTTCGGCGCGGACCGCGGCCCCGGACGCGAGCCCGACCTCCTCGACCCCACCACCGACGCCGCCAAGGTCCGCGCAATCTTCGTCCATCCCGCCTTCGCCCGCCAAGGTCTGGGAAGCCTCATTCTTGCCACCGTCGAAAAAGCCGCATACGACGCCGGTTTCCGAAAATACGAAATGGGCTCCACCCTCACCGGATACCCGCTCTACCGCCTCAAAGGCTATATCGAAGTCGAGCGCATCGAAGTCCCGCTCCACAACGGCGAATCGGTCCAGGTGGTCAAAATGACAAAGAACACACCGCCCTAATCCGCAACTCCGATCCCCAAACCGGCCTTCCAAGTCCCTAGTCCCTACTCTCTATTCCCGTGACCGTCTGAAGCCCTAACTGTAGCGCCGGTCCCCAGACCGGCTGTCGTGCGGGTCTCCAGACCCGCGCATGGCACAAGTGTAGGCGGCCAAAACCCTAGTCCCCAGTCCCTAACCCCTAACCCCTGCCTTTCAGTCCCCAGACGCCTCTTCCAGGTCCGCCCCCAGCCGATGCAGCTTCATCACCCGCCACTGCAGCCGGTCAAAGAACAGATAAACCACCGGCGTCGTAAACAGCGTCAGCATCTGCGAAACAATCAGGCCGCCCACAATCGTGATCCCCAGCGGCTTGCGCAGCTCCGACCCCACGCCCATCCCGATCGCCAGCGGCAACCCGCCAAACAACGCCGCCATGGTGGTCATCATGATCGGCCGAAAGCGCAGCAGCGAAGCCTGATAAATCGCCTCAATCGGCGGCAGCCCCTGTTCGCGCTCCGCCTGCAACGCAAAATCGATCATCATGATCGCGTTCTTCTTCACAATCCCAATCAACAGAATGATCCCGATCAGCGCAATGATGCTGAGGTCCGTCCCCGTCAGCAGCAGCGCCAGAATCGCGCCCACCCCCGCCGGCGGCAGAGTCGACAAAATCGTCAGCGGATGAATCAGGCTCTCGTAAAGAATCCCCAGCACGATATACACCGCCACAATCGCCGCCAGAATCAGATACGGCTCATTCTTCACCGAATCCTGAAATGCCTGCGCACTCCCCTGAAAAGTCGCATGCACTGAGCTCGGCATGCCCAAATCCCGCTGCGCCTTTTCCAATGCGCTCACCGCATCCCCCAGCGCCACATTCTGCGCCAGGTTAAACGTCAGCGTAACCGCCGGATACTGCCCCTGGTGGTTCACCTGCAGCGACGTCCGCTCCGCATCGTAGTGCGCTATCGCCGACAGCGGAATCATCGTCCCCGTCGACGACTTCAGATAGATTCCGTTCAGCGATTCCGGCCCCGTCTGGTAAAGCGGATCAACTTCCATCACCACGAAGTACTGGTTCAACCCCGTATACATCGTCGAAACTTCCCGCTGCCCAAACGCATCGTAAAGCACGTTGTCGATTGCCGCCGCCGAGATCCCCAGCCGCGAAGCCGTATCGCGATCGATCACCAGCGTCGCTGAAAGTCCCTGGTTTTGCTGGTCGGTCGAAACATCTCGCAACTCCGGCATCGCCATCATCCGGGCCAGCAACCGCGGCGCCCAGCCGTTCAGCTCGTTCAGGTTCTCGTCTGACAGCGTGTACTGGTACTGCGCCGCGCTGCCCCTCCCGCCAATCTGAAAGTCCTGCTGCGCCTGCAGAAACAGCACAGCCCCCGGCATTCCCGTCAGCCGCCCACGCAGCCTCGTCACCACGTCGTCCGCGGAAACCCGCCCCGGTCGCTGGTTGAGCGGCTTCAGTGCAATAAACATCCTGCCCACGTTGAAGCTGCCGCCACCAGGCCCTCCGCCACCGGCAAACGCCGTCACCGTCCGCACCGCCGGGTCTTCCAGAACCATCTGCGCCAGTTCCCGCTGCTTGTCCCGCATCGCCGGAAAACTGATGTCCTCGGCTGCGTTGGTTGACCCGCTCAAACGCCCCGTGTCCTGTTGCGGAAAAAATCCCTTGGGCACAATCTTGAACAGATAAACGTTCAGCGCCACCGTGCCCAGCACCACGCACAGCATCAGTGTCTGGTGCCGCAACACCCACCGCAGCCCCGTCGCATACTCATCGTGCAGCCACTGGAACGCCCTCTCGCTGGCACGGTAAATGCGGCCATGCGCGTGCGCGTCCCTCCCCTTCAAAAACTGCGAGCAAAGCATTGGCGTAGTCGTCAACGAAACCAGCAGCGACGCCGCAATCGCCACCGACAGCGTAACCGCAAACTCGCGAAACAGCTTGCCCACCAGCCCGCCCATCAGCAGAATCGGAAGGAAAACCGCAATCAGAGACATGCTCATCGAAAGCACGGTAAAGCTGATCTCGCGCGACCCCTTCATCGCCGCATCCACCGGGCTCAATCCCATCTCCAGATAGCGCGTAATATTCTCGATCACCACAATCGCGTCGTCCACCACAAACCCGGTCGAAATCGTCAACGCCATCAGCGACAGGTTGTCGATCGTATAACCCGCCAGGTACATCACCCCGAACGTCCCCACCAGCGAGAGCGGTACCGCAATCGACGGAATAATCGTGGTCCACACTTCCCGCAAAAACAGGAACACCACCAGCACCACCAGCACCACGCTGATCCCCAGCGATATCTCCACGTCATGCACGCTTGAGCGGATCGTAATCGTCCGATCCACCGCCACCTGCAGCTTGATCGTCGGCGGAATCGAAGCCTGCAATCGCGGCAGCTCGGCCATCACCTTATCCACCGTCGAGATGACGTTCGCCCCCGGCACCTTGAACACAATAATCAGAATCGCGTCTTTCAGCCTCGCCGGCGCGCCCTTGTCTGGATTAATCCCCGAAAGCCCCGCGGTGTGAATATCCGCAACCCCATCCACCACGCTGCCCAGGTCAGACAGCCGCACCGGCGCACCGGTTTGAGCATTGTACCCCGCGATGATCGGACCGTAATCGCGCGCCTTGAACATCTGGTCGTTGTCGCTCACCTGCCACCGGTGCTCGCCGTCCTGCATCGCCCCCTTGGGCCGATTTGCATTCGCATTCCCCAACGCCGATCGAACCGCCTCCAGCCCAATCCCATTCGAACCCAGTTGCATCGGGTTCAATTCCACCCGCACCGCCGGCTGCGCGCTCCCGCCCACAAAACACTGCCCCACGCCCTGAATCTGCGAAATCTTCTGCGCCAGAATTGAGTCGGCAATATCGTAAATCTGCGGCTTCGAAAGTACATCGGAGGTCAGCGAAAGAATCAGAATCGGAGCTTCCGCCGGATTGGCCTTGCGATAGTCAGGATTCTGCGGCAGGTTCGCCGGCAGTTGTTTGCGCGCCGCATTGATAGCCGCCTGCACATCCCGCGCCGCCGCATCGATATTGCGATCCACGTCGAACTGCAGCACCACCGAAGACGCGCCCAGAGAGCTCGACGACGTCATCTGGTTCACGCCGGCAATGCGTCCAAACTGCCGCTCCAGCGGCGTCGCCACCGAAGAAGCCATCGTCTCCGGATTCGCGCCCGGCAATCCCGCGTTGATCCCGATCACCGGAAAATCCACATTCGGCAGCGAAGCCACAGGCAAGTTCGAATAAGCCACCGACCCCGCCATCAGCAGCGCCAGCGAGAGCAGCGAAGTGGCGACTGGTCGCCGAATGAAGAGGGCCGATATGTGCATGGGTCCGGGTTCCTCAGTCAGCAGTGACGGTTTGCGGTTCGGTCTCCACACCACGCGGCTTCATCCGCCTCGCCAGCTTGTCAAAGTAGAGATACACAACCGGCGTCGTATACAGCGTCAGCAGTTGCGAAAGCAGCAGCCCGCCCACAATCGTAATTCCCAGCGGCTTGCGCAGTTCCGCACCCACACCACCGCCCAGCGCCAGCGGCAGCCCGCCCAGCAGCGCCGCCATCGTCGTCATCACAATCGGCCGGAAACGCAGCAGGCACGCCTGGAAAATCGCTTCCTCTGCCGACTTGCCCTCTGTCCGCTCGGCCTGCAATGCAAAATCGATCATCATGATCGCGTTCTTCTGCACAATCCCAATCAGCAAAATAATCCCGATCAACGCAATCACTGAGAAATCCGTCCGCGTAATCATCAGCGCAAGCAGCGCGCCCACTCCCGCCGATGGCAGCGAAGAGATAATCGTGATCGGATGAATGAAGCTCTCGTACAAAACGCCCAGCACAATATAAACCGTTACCAGCGCCGCCAGAATCAGTATCGGCTCATTCGCCAGTGAAGTCTGAAATGCTGCCGCCGTCCCCTGAAAACTCGCGTTGATCGCCTTCGGCATGTCGATGTTCTGCTCAATCCGATTGACCGCATTCACCGCATCGCCCAAAGCCTTGCCGGGAGCCAGATTAAAGCTGATCACCGTCGAAGGAAACTGCCCCTGGTGCCCGATAGCCAACTGCGTCCGCGTCTGCTCCCAGTGCGCCAGCATGCTCAACGGAACCTGCGTCCCATTGCTTGACTTCACATACAAGTTGTTGAGCGTCCCTGGGTCCGTCTGAAAGTCCCCGCCAACTTCCATCACCACATGGTATTGATTGAGCTGCGTGAAAATCGTCGAAACCTGCCGCTGTCCAAACGCGTCGTAAAGCGTGTTGTCAATGTCCGCCATCGCAATGCCCAGCCGCGCCGCCGTGTCGCGATCGATCACCAGGTTCGCTCCCAGCCCCTCATCCTGCAAATCACTGGCAACATCGGTAACGATCTTGTCTTTGCTAAGCGCATCCACCATCTTGCGCGTATAAACCGCCAGCTCACCCTGGTTCGGATCTTCCAGCGAATACTGGAACTCCGTCCTGCTCACGCGATCTTCCACCGTCAAATCCTGCAGCGGCTGCAAGAAGAGCTGTATCCCTTCCACGCCCGAAAGCCGCGGCTGCATGCGCAGAATCACATCCGTGGCCGAAATCTTGCGCTCCTCCAGCGGCTTCAAATTGATCTGGATTCGCCCCGAGTTCAGCGTAGTATTCGTTCCATCCACGCCAATGAACGACGAGATGCTGTCAACCGCCGGGTCCTCAAGCAATACATCCACCAGCTTCTGCTGCCGATTGGCCATGCTCTCAAAGCTCACCGTCTGCGGAGCCTCGCTGATCCCTAGAATCACGCCCGTATCCTGCACTGGGAAAAACCCCTTGGGCACAACCACAAACAGCAGCACCGTCGCCACAAATGTTCCAATCGTCACCAGCAGCGTGATAACCCGGTAGCGCAAAACCACCCGGACTGACCTCCCGTATGCGGCAATAATCGCATTGAACACATCTTCCGACCAGTGATAGAAGCGCGTCTGTTTCGCAACCGACTTGTCTTTCAATATCCTCGAACACATCATCGGCGTCAGCGTCAGCGATACAAATGCCGAAACCAGAATCGTCACCGCCAGCGTAATCGCGAACTCGCGGAACAGCCGCCCCACCACGTCGCTCATAAACAGCAGCGGAATCAGCACTGCGATCAGCGACACCGTCAGAGACATGATGGTGAACCCGATCTGCTCCGACCCCTTCAACGCCGCGCGCATCGGGCTCATGCCCTCTTCGATATAGCGCGAGATGTTCTCGATCATCACAATCGCGTCATCCACCACAAACCCGGTCGAGATCGTCAGCGCCATCAGCGTCAGGTTGTTCAGGCTATAGCCAAGCAGGTACATCACCCCAAATGTCCCGACTATCGAAAGTGGAACCGCCACCGAAGGAATGATCGTTGCCGCCAGGTTGCGCAGAAACAGAAAGATCACCATCACCACCAGCGCGACGGTCAGCATCAGCTCATATTCCACGTCCTTCACCGATGCGCGAATCGTAATCGTACGATCCGTCAGAGTGCGCACCTGAATGGTGGCCGGCAAGCTTGATTTCAGCGTCGGCAGCAGCGTGTGAATGCGGTCGACCACCGCAATAATATTCGCCCCCGGCTGCCGTTGAATATTCACAATCACTGCCGGTTTCTTGTCCATCCACGCGGCCTGCTGTGAGTTTTCCGCTGCGTCCACAATCGTGGCCACGTCCGACGCTCGCACCGCCGCCCCATTGCGATACGCCACAATCACCGGCTTGTAATCGCCGCTGGTCAACAGCTGATCGTTCGCGTTGATCGTGAACGACTGCCGCGCCCCATTCAGCGTTCCCTTGGCCTGATCCACATTTGCCGTCGCCAACGCGCCGCGCAGGTCCTCAAGGCTCAGGTTATAAGCGGCAAGCTGCGCCGGGTTCGCCTGGATGCGCACCGAAGGCTTTTGTCCCCCGGCAATCGACACCAGCCCAACCCCCGTCACCTGCGAAATCTTCTGCGCCAGCGTCGTGTCCGCCGCGTCCTCAATCTTGTCCAGCGGAAGCGTGTCCGAAGTCAGCGCCAGCGTCATCACCGGCGCATCCGCCGGATTCACCTTGCTGTAAATCGGAGGATTCGGCAGATCGGAAGGCAGAAAGGTACTGGCCGAGTTGATCGCCGCCTGCACCTCCTGTTCCGCAACATCGATGTTTTCGTCCAGGTTGAATTCAAGCGTAATCACCGACCCGCCGCCTGAGCTGACCGATGTCATCTGCTTCAGCCCCGGCATCTGCCCAAACTGCCGTTCCAGCGGCGCAGTCACTGACGACGCCATCACCTCCGGCCCCGCCCCCGGATAAAACGTCAGCGTCTGAATGATCGGATAATCCACCTCAGGCAGCGCCGACACCGGCAGTTGCCGGTAGCCGATGATCCCAGTCAGCAGGATCGCCACCATCAGCAGCGAAGTCGCCACCGGGCGCAGAATGAATGGTCGCGATGGACTTAAGGCCGGACTCAAGCTCACGGCTGCTGCCTTCCCGAAGTCTGCGCTCCCTGCTGGGCCCGAGTCGCCGTCACCGCCTGCCCCGCGCGCAACCGGTCAGCCCCATCCACCACCACGTTCTCGCCCGGCCGCGGTCCGCTGTCGAGAATCGTAATCGGCCCCTCCGCCAGCGCCACCTTCACCGGCTCAATCCGCGCCGTCTCCGCACCGTTCCCGCCGGTCACATCAATCACCCACACAAACGATCCCTGAATCCCGCTCTGAATCGCCGCCGAAGGAACCACCAGCGCGTTGGGACGATCCTCCAGCACCAGATGAATATTCACAAACTGATTCGGAAACAGAGACTGGTCGCCGTTCTCAAATACCGCCTTCAACTTCTCCGTCCCCGTCGTCGTATCAATCTGGTTGTCGCCCGTCAGCAGATAGCCCGTAGCCAGCTTCACCTGGTCGCCGCGATCGTACGCGTCCACCTCAATCCGCTTGTCCGAGGCCAGCTTGTGCAGCACCTCGGGCAACTCGTTCTCCGGCAGCGTAAAGTGAACCGCAATCGGTTGAAACTGGTTGATGATCACCAGGTTGGTCGTGTTCGCCGTGACAATGTTGCCAGGATCAACCAGCCGCAATCCAATCCGCCCGTCAATCGGCGACTGAATCGAGCACCAGTCCAACTGCAACTGTGCCGTCTCAATCGCAGCCTTGTCCGCCGCAATCGCCCCCTGGTATTGCCCCTGCGCCGCCTCATCCGCGTCCAGCGTCTCCTTCGACGTAACACCGGCCTCAAACAGCGCCTTGTAGCGCGCAAACTGCGCCTGCGCGTTCTTCAGCAGCGCCTCGTCGTGCACCAGGTTGCCCTTGGCCTGGTCCAGTGCCGCCTGATAGGGCTTGGGGTCGATCAGCAGGATCGCCTCCCCCTGCCGAACCTGCTGGCCCTCGGTAAACTTCACCGGAAGCAACTGCCCGCTCACCCGCGCCTTCACCGTTACGCTCATATACGGAGTCACAGTCCCCAGCGCGCTCAGGTACACCGGAGTCGCCCTCTGCTCCGCGGCCGCAACCTGCACCGGAATCGGCTGCCCGGTCATCGCCGCTTCCTGCCGAGCACTGTTCAGGGCCGTCAACTGCTGGTTCTTGTGGATGCGCCAAACAACAAAGCCCACGCCCCCAATCAGCAAAACGTAAACAAGAATCCGAACCCACGATCTGTTGCTAACCGGCGGCCGCTGCGATGGGTCAAATGTGCTGCCCGCCGGTACGTGAGATTGCGGAAGACCTTCAATGGACATGATTTTCGTTCCCGTCGTTTTCTTGGATAAGAATTACCGGCTCAAGAGCGGTCCTTCAAAACGTTCCAGCACAGCAGATTTTGGGCATACTTTGCTACTACTTTGGACGGAAAAATCCGGGGATAAGTTTCCCTCCGTTCCGCCCCCTTCCATCCGGTTGAAACGCTGCCCGCACACCGGTTCCGGCCACCTCACATGGCGGAACGCAAAACCCGGATTCTGCATCTTTCAGCCGATCGAAGCGTCCAATCAACGTGGCTATCACCGCTTTTGTTCGAACTTGCGCGAATTCTTCCCCCGCTCGTCTACCATAGTATCTTCAACTACACGTTGAAACGGTCCCAGGCAGTTGCCGCTGGGTCCCGTAACAGTTGAGCCGCCAAGGTCCGCACCAAAGTCCGCTTGAGATGTTCCTTTGTTCCACTGGCAAAGGTGCGGAGCGCCCGGCTCAGGAGTGAGAACCAGCCCTATGATGTGGATTGTCCGGCTTGCGCTGCGACGGCCGTATACCTTTGCAGTCTTCGCGTTCCTGATTCTGCTTCTCGGCGCCTTCAGTGTGCTCCAGATGCCTACGGACATCTTTCCCAATATCGATATCCCGGTCGTGACCGTCGTCTGGAACTTCACCGGCATGTCCGCCCAGGAAATGTCCAACCGCATCGTCTTCAACAGCGAACGCGGCATGACCACCACCGTCAACGACATCGACCACATCGAGTCGCAGTCGCTCAACGGCATCGGCCTCATCAAAATCTTCTTCAAACCCCACGTCAACATCGGCGAGGCAGTTTCCCAGGTAACCGCCATCTGCCAGGTGCAACTCCGCCAACTCCCTCCGGGGGCCACACCGCCCTTCATCATCCAATACAATGCCTCCAGCGTGCCCGTCCTTCAGCTCGGGCTCAGCGGCAAGGGCCTCGACGAGCAAAGACTCAACGATCTCGGCCAGAACAATATCCGCACCCAGTTGGCCACCATCGAAGGTGCGCAGACGCCGTTCCCCTACGGCGGCAAGCAGCGCCAGATCCAGGTCGATCTCGACCTCCACGCCCTCGAAGCCAAGGGCCTTTCGCCGGTCGACGTGGTCAACGCCATCAACGCGCAAAACCTCATCGCACCCTCCGGCACCATGAAGATCGACCGCTTCGAGTACGCCATCGAAACCAACTCCGCGCCTACCGCGGTCAACGACCTCAACAACCTGCCCATCAAAGCAGTCAACGGCGCCGTCATCTACATCCGCGACGTGGCCCACGTGCGCGACGGGTTCCCACCCCAAACCAACATCGTCCGCGTCAACGGCAGCCGCGCCATCCTCATGAACGTACTGAAGACAGGGTCTGCGTCCACGCTCGACATCATCAAAGGCGTTCAGACGGTCCTGGCGAATATCAAGGGACAGTTGCCCCCGGAGCTTCAGATCAACGCTCTCTCTGACCAGTCGATCTTCGTCCGAGGAGCCATCAACGGCGTCATCCGCGAAGCCATCATCGCCGCCTGCCTAACCGCCATCATGATCCTGGTCTTCCTCGGCAGCTTCCGCTCCACCCTCATCATTGCCGTCTCCATTCCGCTATCGATTCTCTGTTCGCTCATCATGCTGTACGTGCTGGGCGAGACCATAAACATCATGACCCTGGGTGGCCTGGCCCTCGCCGTCGGCATCCTCGTAGACGACGCAACCGTCGAAATTGAAAACATCAATCGAAACCTCGAGTCCGGCAAGGAAATCGAGCAGGCCATCCTCGACGGCGCAGCCCAAATTGCCACCCCCGCCCTCGTTTCCACCCTCGCCATCTGCATCGTCTTCGTCCCAATGTTCTTCCTCAGCGGCGTCGCCCGCTACCTGTTCGTGCCCATGGCTGAGGCGGTCGTCTTCGCCATGCTCGCCAGCTACCTCCTCAGCCGAACCGTCGTCCCCACCATGGCCAAATACCTGCTCCACGAGCACGACGACGCTGAAGCCGCAAAGAAGCGCACCAGCCGCAACCCACTGGTCCAGTTTCAACTCGGCTTTGAAGCAGGCTTCTCCCGCCTGCGCCTCGGCTACCTCCGCCTGCTCACCCTGTGTGTCGATCACGCCCCTGTATTCCTCATCTTGTTCATCGTCTTTGCCATCGGCTCCGTGGTCCTGCTCACGCCGCCTCTCGGTCAGGACTTCTTCCCCTCCGTCGATTCCGGCCAGTTCAAAATTCACGTCCGCGCCCGAACCGGAACCCGCATCGAAGAAACAGCCCTGCTCTGCGACCACATCGACTCCACCATCCGAGGCCAGATTCCCGCCGCCGAACTCGTCACCATCGTTGACAACATCGGCCTCCCCTACTCCGGCCTCAACCTGTCCTACTCCACCTCCGCACCCATCGGACCCGCCGACGCCGACATCCAGGTCCAGCTCACTCAAGATCATCACCCCACCGCCGACTACGTCGAAAAGCTCCGCACCGTACTCAATCGACAGTACCCCGGCGTCACCTTTTATGTGCTCCCGGTCGACATCGTCACCCAGATCCTCAACTTCGGCCTCTCCGCGCCCATTGACATCCAGATCGTCGGCCCCAATCTCTACGGAAACCGCGCCCTCGCCGAGAAAATGCTCAACGAAGTGCGCTACGTTCCCGGTGCCGCCGACGCCCGCATCCAGCAACCCTTCGACTACCCCAGCATGACCGTCAACGTTGACCGCACCCGCGCTTCGGAGATCGGGCTCACCCAGGCCAACGTCGCGCAAAGCGTCCTCGTCGCGCTCAGCGGAAGCTTCCAGACCACGCCCAACTTCTTCCTCGACCCAAAAACCGGCGTCACTTACAGCGTCGCCATACAAGCTCCGCAGTATCGCCTCGACTCGCTGGCCAGCCTTCAGAGCCTTCCCATCACCGGCGCCGCTCAGGCTGAGGTCGCCGCCGCCACAACAACGGGCGCCGCAACCACCGGTGTCCCCGGAATCCCCGCACCCGTCGATGTCCTCGGCAACGTCTCCACAATCGTCCCCGGCACTGAGCTCGGAACCGTCAGCCACTACAACGTCCAGCCCGTCCTCGACATCTACACCAACGTCGACGGCACTGACCTCGGCACCGTCTCCCGAGCCATGGAAGGCATCATCAAGAAGCATCAGGGCGACCTGCCCCGCGGATCGCACTTCATCCTCCGCGGCCAAAGCGACACCATGCGAAAGTCCTACATCGGCCTGCTCGCCGGCCTTGCCTTCTCCATCCTCCTCGTCTACCTGCTCATCGTGGTCAACTTCCAGTCCTGGCTTGACCCGTTCCTCATCATCTCCGCGCTGCCGGCCGCACTTGCCGGCATTGCCTGGTTCCTCTTCATCACCCACACCCGCCTCAGCGTCCCCGCCCTCACCGGCGCCATCATGTGCATGGGTGTCGCCACGTCCAACTCAATCCTTGTCGTCACCTTTGCCCGCGAGCAGCTTGAAGTCCTCGTCGGCGATGCCCGCCGCGCCGCACTCAACGCCGGATTCGTCCGCCTCCGCCCCGTTGTCATGACCGCACTCGCCATGATCATCGGCATGGTCCCCATGTCGCTCGGTCTCGGCGATGGCGGCGAGCAGAACGCCCCTCTCGGCCGTGCCGTCATTGGCGGCCTGCTGCTGGCCACCGTCGCCACCCTGTTCTTCGTCCCTGCATTCTTTTCCGTCGTTCACGGCTGGCTTGAGGGCCGGCGCAAACTGGCGCTCGGCGCAACCCGGGCCGGCACCATTGACGAGTTTGACCAGCTTTCGGAGTAGCTTTCAACATGACCAGCCAATCCAAACCGAATACCCCTGCCGCCGCACACAGCGACCATGAGCAAATAGAAGCCCCGGAGCAGAAGCCCATCTCCGGCGTCAAAGCGCTGGTAGGCGTCGCACTTGTGCTGCTTGTCTTCGCCGGACTCGCCGGCTGGGGCCTGTTAACCCGCAGCCGCGCCAATACCGTGCTGGCCGAGCGCACCACCGACCTCGCCGCGCCCTCCGTCATTGCCCTCAATCCCAAACGCGGCCAGCCCATCGACAGCTTCGTGCTCCCCGGCAACGTCACCGCCTACACTGACTCCCCCATCTATGCCCGCACCTCCGGCTATCTGACCAGGTGGTATTTCGACATCGGCGCCAGAGTCCCGAAGGGCGCCCTGCTGGCCGAGATCGCCACCCCCGAAATCGATCAGCAACTGGCCCAGGCCCAGGCCGATCTCAACACCGCCGAAGCCACCGCCAACAACGCCCGCATTCAATCCGAACGCTACTCCGGCCTCGTCGCATCCAACGCCGTCTCCAGGCAAGACACTGACACCTTCGTCAACCAGGCCGCCGCCACCGCCGCTGCCGTCAAATCCGCGCAAGCCAACGTGCAGCGCCTCAAAGATCTCCAGTCGTTCGAAAAAGTCTATGCGCCCTTCGATGGCGTCATCACTTCCCGCAACATCGACACCGGACAGTTGATTGACTCCGGCGCGGCCAAAGAGCTGTTTCACATGCAGGCCATCCGCACCCTGCGCGTCTTTACCAACCTCCCACAGCTCTACTCTTCCAACGTAAAACGCGGCCAGAAAATCGACCTCACCTTCGCCGAACACGCCGCCAAAACCTACCAGGGAACCCTCGTCCGCACCTCCGACGCAATCGACCCCGTCAGCCGCACCCTGCTCGTCGAAATCGACATCGACAACGCCGCCGGTGATTTGCTCCCCGGCTCCCTCGCCCAGGTCCACTTCAAAACACCCATCACCACCCCAACCTTCGTCGTGCCCGCCGGCGCGCTCATCTTCCGCCATGAAGGCCTGCAACTGGGCACCGTCGTTGACGGCAACAAAGCCCACCTCGTTCCCGTCGTCATCGGCGAAGACGATGGAGCCACCGTGCAAATCGTCAGCGGCCTCAGCGAAGGCGACAAAGTCATCCAGGATCCGCCCGACTCCCTCATCGAAGGCGAAAAAGTCTTCGTGGAGCCCGCCGCCAACACCGACCCCGCAGGAGGCAAGTAACCATGCCTGCGAAATTCGTCTTGAAGGGTACGGGCTTCAGCCCGTACATCAAACCTGCAAAAACGGGATGGGCTTTAGCCCCCGTGGGTACGCGCTCGCGTAGCCGACTCACACTCACGACCGCTTGTTCTATCACCCTCCTCTTCCTCGCCGCCTGCAAGCCCGTCGGCCCCAACTACTCCCGCCCCACCTACACCGCGCCCGATGTCTACAAAGAAGCCGGCGCCTCCTCCGTCCATGTCCCGCTCGCCCCCCCACCCAATCCCGATGGCGGCGGAAGCTGGCGCCCCGCCACCCCTTCCGACAGCATGCTCAAAGGCAATTGGTGGCAGATCTACCAGGACCCGCAGCTCAATCAGCTCGAAGAACGCATCGCCACCTACAACCAGGCCGTCCACCAGGCGCTTGAAATCTATCTCGCCGCGCAAGACCAGGAAAAAGCGGCCCACTCCGCCCTTTACCCCACACTCTCCGCCGGCCCCTCCATAAACCATCAAAAGCTGTCATCGCACCGGCCCCTCACCTCCGGCACCGGGCCCAGCAGCTTCAACGACCTCACCCTCGTTGGCGGTGGCAGTTGGGAGCCCGATTTCTGGGGCCGCATCCGCCGCACCGTCGAGGCCGCCCACGTCACCTCCCAGGCCAACGCGGCCGACGCAGCCAACGTCAGCCTCAGCCTCCAGGCAGCCATGGCCACCGACTACTTCCAGCTCCGCGGCCTCGACTCCCAGATCAAGTTCCTCCGCGAGACCATCGCCAATCTCGAGCACCAGCTCGACCTCACCAGGCGCCTCCAGACCGGCGGCATTGGCACCGAAGCCGATGTGGCCCAGGCACAGACCCAGCTTGAAACCGCGCGCGCCCAGCTCGTCGATTTGGGTGTCGCCCGTGCCCAATATGAACACGCCATCGGCACCATCGCCGACTACAAGCTGCCCACCTTCACCATCCCCTTTTCGCCCCTCGACCTCAAACTCCCCCAGGTCCCCCTCGGCGTCCCCTCGCAACTGCTTGAGCGCCGCCCAGACATCGCCGCCGCCGAACGCCGAACCGCCGCCGCCAACGCCCAAATCGGAATCGCCGTCAGCGCCTTTTACCCCACCATCAGCCTCACCGGCCAGGGCGGATTTGAAAGCACCCACGGCGGCACCTGGATTCAGGGACCAAGCGCCCTCTGGTCTCTCGGAGCGCAGGCCACCGAACTCCTCTTTGACGCCGGACAGCGCCGAGCCCTTGACGATCAGGCCCGCCGACAGTACGAAGCCCAGGTCTCCTCCTACAAAGGAGTCATCTTCCTCGCCTTTGAAGACGTCGAAGACCAGCTCTCCTCACTCCGCATCCTTGAGCAGGAATCCGCCGCCGAGCAAAAGGCCGTCGACTCAGCCCAGCACTCCTTCGACATCTCCAACCAGCGCTACAAAGGCGGCGTCACCAGCTACGTCGAAGTACTCACAGCCGAGGCCGCGCTCATCCAAAATCAGCGCACCGCCCTCGACCTTCAGACCCGCCAGTTCGTCTCCAGCGTCGCCCTCGTCCGCTCCCTGGGCGGCGGTTGGGACGCCTCCCAACTCCCCAAATAGCCACCGCTCAACCGGCTGAGGATGTGTTCGTCCGTGCGGTAGGCCGGGGGTTCATCCCCGGCAATAAAGCAGTTCAGACCGTTGGGCTTTACTGGCTGCGGAAACACACATTCCACTCCCGATTTCGCAGGCTTTGTAACAAGGGAATGACTTCAGTCAGGCCAATAAAGCCAATCAAATCAACGTCTGGCTTCAGCCCCTGCAAAAGCTCGTGGGAACATTCTCTCCAATTTTCCGAAACTCCGATCTACCGCGTCACAACGTCCTTCCGCGCATAGCTGAAAGCCGCCGCCGGCACCGCCGTCAGCCCAAGCGCCGGACCCTCCCAGTCAATCTGCGGCCCGCCCTGGCTCACCGAGTGCAACCCCTCCACATGAATCGTGTGCTTTCCCGCCCGCAGCCCCAGCGAGCCCCGAGCGTACCGCATCGCGTTCCCCGCAGATCCGCACACCTGCGCAAAAGGCGTCCCCGTCTTCGCAACTTCCACCCCGTCAATCACCAGCCGCGCCCCGTCCCGGTCCAGCAGATGAAACGTGTATCCCCCATCCGCGGGAATATCGATCAGCCCATCCCAAACAGCCGCGTATCGCACAAACCCCTGCGGATTCGCGCTCAAATTCGGCGATTGCCCATTGAAAACCGCTTCCTGCTTTGTCAGGTCCGGCAACTCCGTCCAACTCCCCGGATAAATCTGCCATGTCAGCCCCGGCTGCGTTTGAATCGCCGCGCTCGCCGCCTCCCGCCACTTGCCCACAACCACCACTCCCTGCGACGACCAGTCCTGATTTCCTGCCCTGTCCACCACATGCAGCAACACCCGGAACCGCCCCGCTCCGCTTGCCGCTCCGTCCAGCATCGTCCCCTCCGCATCCGCAAATCTGTGGCTCACACTCCGCCCCGTCGCCTGCGTACCATCGCCAAACAGCCATGTGTACTTCGCTCCCCGCGAATCCTGCGCCGTGAACTTTACGCTTTGCCCAGCCCCAATCACCGGCGGATCGAAACTGAACTTTGCCACTACATTCCGCGCACCGCCGAAGGAGGGAGCCTGCGCCCCGTCGGAGAGAATCAGTGGCAAATCCGCATCAGCCGTCGCAACCGTCTGCCCATACTTCACATTGTCGAAGGCAACCCCGGATATGTCCCCGCTCAATATGGAGTCGGCCAACGGCGGCTGGTCCGGCGCCCAGATATTCCGGAACGTGAACCCATGCAATCCAGGCACGCCATGATCCTGGTCCATCTGCATCTGCACCAGCGAGTACCAGTCATCCAGAAACAGATTTTCAAACAAATAATCGACATGCTCCCCATGTGCGTGTTCGGCGCCCCAGAAGCCGAGCAGAGCAAAAGTCTGTCCGCACGCCCCAATCCCGCCGTGCAGAATATCCGAGTTCCTCAACGTGAAATTGTGCGAGTTGAAGGTCTTCCGCGGCCAGCCCGGCCGAACAATATTGGAGATGCTGGTCGACAGTTCGCTGTCCTCAATCAGGATGTCCTCAACGTTCTTCCCCGGTGCCAGAATCGCCTCTTCGGTATATCCGTCCCAGTTGCCTTGAATCCCGAACACATCGTCCGAAGCACGGAAAAACGCATTCCGCACCACCGTACCCCAGCCCCCCAGCCAGTCCATCCCGTCCTGGTTCGCATTCCCTGGGTTCCCCCCAATCACCCGCAAATCGTCAAATGTGAATTGGAACGAGTCCTTCATCTGGATCGACCACGTCCGCGCCCGAACAATGCACGTCAGCCCATCGATCTGCACATTCCGCGCGTCTTTTGACCCTATGCAGTGCCAGTCCGGCTTCTGCATCCACCCCTCGTCTGTGTTTGGGTCCTTCGTGCCTTCGTACACAATCGTCCCGCGTCCCAGCACCCGCACCCCGCCCACATTGAACAGGTTCAGGCTTCCAAATACGAAGGCGCCCGGCTCAAGATAAATCGTGTCGCCCGACTTAGGATTCAAGCTCTCCCGATGAATTCCCGCCGGAATGATGGTCACTCTCGGCCCCGTCGGCGGTGGCGCCGGCGGCGTCCCTGCAAACAGAAACAGCATCGCCGCGTTATTCAGAAAATCACCAGGCCGCGAAATGGAAAGCTTCGCCGGCGCAGCCAGGCGGAAGCGGATCGTCTGCCCCTCCCGCTCCGGGCGTATCCCCAGCCGCCAGGGCTGAATATCCACGCCCTTGTCCCAGAAACCCTTCTCCGCCGCGGTGATTGCAATGTCCACCGGTCCCGTGATGTCAAACGAAACCCAGTCGTAACTTGCCGCCGCGTGCGCCGCATCCACCGCCTGCCCATTCACGGTGACAGTGAACGCAGTCGACCTCATCTCCACAGGAACCGGTGCCGCCTGCACACGGGTTGCAGCATGAGCAACAACGGGAAAAACCAGAAGAATAGCAAGAAACGAGCGAAGAACCGGCAGCAAGCAAGACTCCGAAAAGGAAAATGGGAACGCTACCACTCTAGCATTGAGAGCGATTTCAAATCCCTTCCCCCATCGAAACATACTCGGCCAGCCGCTCCAGTTCCTTCCGATAGGCCTCGCGCTCCTCAGCCTCCACCGTAAATGGCTCCGGGACATGTTCCGGCGGAGGACCCTCAACGCAAAGCCGCGCTTCCAACTCTTCCACCCGCGCCGAAATCGCAATCAGCGCATCCGACAGCGGATCCTTCACATCGTGCGGATCGGTAATCAGCACCCGCTGCCCATTCCGATAAACAATATGAGCAGGCACACCAACCACCGTCGAGTTCGGCGGCACATCCGACAACACAACCGACCCCGCCCCTACCCTCGAGTTCTCACCCACCGTGATGTTCCCCAGCACATTCGCGTTGTTGCCAATGAACACGCCGTCGCACACCGTCGGGTGACGCTTGCCGTGTCCCTTGCCCGTTCCGCCCAGCGTCACTCCCTGGTAAATCGTCACATCGCTGCCGACAATCGCCGTCTCCCCGATCACCACCCCCGTTGCATGATCGATGAATAACCTCCGCCCCAGCAGCGCCCCCGGATGAATATCCACCCCGGTATAAAACCGCGCAATCTGCGAAAGAATGCGCGCCGCCAGCGGCAGCCCTGCCCGCCACAACCCATGTGAGACTCGATGAAACCACACCGCCCACAGCCCCGGATAGCAAAGCACAATCTCCAGCGTCGAGCGCGCAGCCGGGTCCCGCTCCTTGATGGAGTCAATGTCTTCGCGAATCCGTTCCAACCAAGCCATAATCTGCAATCAGGAACTGCAAGGACTAAGTCACTCGGGACGAAAGGACCAGTCCCTGTTCCATAGTCCCTCAGTCCCTAGTCCCTAGTCCCAAGTCCCTATACCGCTATCGCCTGCGTCGGCAAAGCCAGCGCCTGCTGCCGAAGCGCGTCGAACAACACGCTCGACAGATACCGCTCGCCAAAGCTCGGCAGAATCGCCACAATCACCTTCCCAGCATTCTCCGGCCGCGCCGCAACCTTCAGCGCCGCATAAACCGCCGCCCCCGAAGAGATGCCCACAAACAGTCCCTCTTCCAGCGGCAGTCGGCGGGCCGTCGCAATCGCCTCATCGTTCGACACCTGCACCACTTCATCAATCAGGCTCGTATTCAGAATCGACGGCACAAACCCCGCGCCAATTCCCTGAATCTTGTGCGGCCCCGGCTTGCCGCCGGAAAGAACCGGGCTGTCCGTCGGTTCCACCGCAATCGCCTTGAACTCCGGCTTCAGCGGCTTGATATACGTCGCGATCCCCGTAATCGTCCCGCCCGTCCCCACACCCGAAATCAGAATGTCCACCTTCCCATCCGTGTCTTCCCAGATCTCCGGGCCCGTCGTCTTTACGTGAATCGCCGGGTTCGCCGGGTTGTCGAACTGCTGCAAGATAAACCCGTCCGGCGTGTTCGCCAGCAGCTCATTCGCCTTCGCAATCGCGCCCTTCATCCCGCCCGGCCCCGGAGTCAACACCAGTTCCGCGCCAAAGGCCAGCAGCAGCACCCGCCGCTCCAGGCTCATCGTCTCCGGCATCGTCAAAATCAGCTTGTAGCCCTTCACCGCCGCTATGAACGCCAGCCCAATCCCCGTGTTCCCGCTCGTCGGCTCAATCAAAACTGTCTTGCCCGGCGTAATCTTCCCCGCCTGTTCCGCGGCCTCAATCATCGCCAGGCCAATGCGATCCTTCACGCTTGACATCGGGTTCTGGCTTTCCAGCTTCACCAGAACAGTTGCGGGCAGCCCAGCCGCCATGCGGTTCAGCCGCACCAGCGGCGTGTGGCCAATCAGTTCCGTAACACTCGCGGCAATTCGCGCCATCGTGATCTCCTCTTTTGGGGCAAGCAAGCCCCAGGTCGTTGAATTCCAAATTGTGTGGGGTAGATAGTGAGTCTGGAGCAGTTCTGGCGGGAATTGTCGCGCGAAATCAAGGCGCGCAAATGCATCGGAGCTTCTCACCAGGACGGTGTTAGCGACATCGACGCATGCAAACAGAGTAGCCCCGGCACCCCGGCTCATGCAAGCACCAAGGGAACAACTCCTTATAGTTGGGCAAGTTTCCGCGAGTTCATTGCCCCGGCCCCGCCGGTTCCGAAGCCCCATGCGCCAGTGCCCAAGCCACAAATCCCGCCGGCGCATTCTTCACCCCGCCAATATTCGCCCCCTTCAGCCCCTTGATCTGCGCCCATCTCGCATCCTTCAAATCCGCGCCGCTCAGGTCCGCGTCATCCAACACCGCCCCTGACAAATCGGCGCGTTCTAGGCTGCTCCCCGTCAGATCCGCATTCTCCAGGTTCGCCTGCTCAAACTTCGCCCCGTCCAGACTCGCCTCCCGAAGGTTGGCCGAGTTCAAATTGGCATACTCAAAATTCACACCCGCCAGCTTTCCGTTCCGCAAGTCCGCCGACGAAAAATCCGAGCGCATCAGGTTCGCTCCGCGCAGGTCAAGCCCCTGCAAAAATGCTGACGAAACGTCCACCCCCACCAGCGGAACCTTGTCCGCATTCAGCTCCTGCAGCGCCTCAATCCTGCCCCCGCTCCCGCCTTTTCCCTGCGCCGTGTTGATTACCTGCCACGCCTGGTAGTGGCGCTGCTTCACCCTGTCACCCGATTCGGAGAAGAAGAAAATCACCCCAACCAGCACAGAGAACGTCCCCAGATACTCCAGCACCTCCAGAAACGACCACCTGCTCAGGAAATAGGCAACCCAGTCCCACATATATTCGAACGCCACAAAAGGAATCAACCAGCGTGCCGCAGCCGCCCGCTTCACCCTCGACCAAGCCTCCGGCCGCTCCCTCATCTCGCGCAGAATCATCAGGCTCTCCTCCAAATGCCGGCAGTCCCCAGCGGCATGCCTAACCTAATCTAGAACGCCGAATCCATCCTTCTATTCCCACCATATTCCCATGTGTCCCGCGATGGGCAGAATAAGCCCAACCCCAGGCGTGGCAAATGAGTGCAACCGCCCTTCTCAAAAAACCGCCCGAGCCGATTCACGCCCCTTTTTGAAGTCTTCCCCCCACCGACCTACCTTTCGGTCACAGGACATCCGTCTACTTGAAAAGTAAGGCGAAAAGAACCATAATGTAAGGAGGGTGAACCATGAGCTCAACCACTCAAGACGCGGTGACTGCCGTCGAAGCGACTGTCACCTCCAAAGGGCAGATCACCTTGCCCAAAGAATTGCGGACACGCCTTGGAATCCAAAGAGGCAGCCGCATTCGCTTTACGATTCCAACCAGTGGCGCCGTTCGCCTTGAGCCTGTGCTCTACGACCTCGAAGACCTCTGGAAAATGGCAGACTCGGGCGGCCAGGCAGGCGATCGGATGACATTCGAAGAGATGGACGCGGCCAAGGCCAGGAGGCAGTGGTAGTGATTGCCGCCGACACCAACGTTTGGGCCCGCGCCTACCTCAACGACGATCCCTCCCAAACCGCGAAATCCCGTTCAGCCCTCGCAGCAGCCCGTTCTGCGGGCGGCGTATTCGTCCCGCTCCTTGTTCTGGCCGAGCTCTCATGGGTGCTTCGCAGCAAGTGGGACAGGGAAAGGGTTCTGGCCGCAATCGAAAACCTGCTGCAGACACGAGGCGTCGTCGTCGAGTCACCCGCCCTCGCCTGGAAAGTTCTGGAAGCCTCCCGCAAAGGCCCAGCCGGGTTCGCCGATCACCTGATTCGAGAGGTCGCCGTCGAGTTCGGAGCCACCGAACTCATCACCTTCGACAAAGCATTTTCCCGCATCCCCGGCGTCCGCCGCCTGAAGTAAACCCGGCGGCGACGGCTGTTCTTGGCTGGGACCTCACTGACGAAAGTCAGCCCCAAAATCCCTCTTGACAATCAAACTCTACATATGTAGAGTTTCCCCATGAACCTGCGCCTCTCCCCCCAAACCCTCCTCGTCCTCGACGCCTTTCTCCTCCACGCAGAAGACTGGAAATACGGCTACGACCTAAGCCGAATCACCGGCCTCAAGTCCGGAACCCTCTACCCCATCCTCATGCGCCTCGCCGAGCGCAAGCTCCTTGAAACCGCCTGGGAAGCCGGCGAGCCCGGCCGCCCCCCGCGCCACATGTACCGCTTCACACCTGAGGGTTTGCGCTACACCCGCGCCAACGCTCCCTCTCCCATACCAGACAACCTCGGCCGAGTCGCTCTCGAACTGGGACAGCGCTGATGGGCTCACCCCGCAATCTGGCCACCAGGCTGCTCGCCGCATTAGCGCGCTACGCCCCGCCCGAAAGCCGCGAGTGGGCCTCCGCCATGCTGGCCGAACTCGACTTCATTGAGGGCGATTGGCCGGCCCTCCTCTGGGCCCTCGGCAGCGCCGCCGCCATCGCCCGCCACGCAGCCGCCAATTGCAGAAGTTGGCTTTCAAACACAAAACACCCCAAGGAGGAAAAAATGGAATCAACTGGAAAAAAGACCGTCGGTGTCCTATCCGGCGCAGGATTGGCGCTCCTTCTGGCATTCGCCGGTATGGGCATAGTGCAGTTCATCGGATTCATCTTCCCAGACTCCGGCGTCGAACACATGCAGTGGCCCCATTTCCTGGGAGCCATCGTGATACCAGAGATTGTCTTCGTAATCTCGGCCATCGTTCTCTGGCGCAAGCGTCCGCCCGTCGCTCTGGGTATCCTGCTCATGGGCGCCGCCATCGGAGTCCACGTCGCCGTCCACTTCGCCACCCACTAGACACCTCGCATCTCAATGCTGGGTGCCCCATCCATTCGCAGCTTCATCGCGAATGGGTGGGAAAGCAAAACTCTCAACGGGGGAACCCTTCATGTCCACAAACGCCGGCCTTCCAATCCCAACCACCCTCGCCCCCTGGCTGTCTGTCCGCAGCAGCAGCCAGGCGGTCGAGTTCTACAAGTCCGCCTTCGCCGCCGTCGAAGTCTTCAGCCTCGACCCCGGTGACGCCCTCATCGCCCGCCTCTCTATCGACGGCGCCGAGTTCTGGGTCGCCGACGAGTCACCAGCGCACGGCAACTTCGCTCCTCCAACCCTCAACGGCTCAACCGTCCGCATGATCCTCACCGTCGCTGACCCCGACGCCCTCTTCGCGCGAGCAATCCAAGCCGGCGCCACAGAAGTCTACCCCATCCACGACGAGGACTACGGCTGGCGCTTAGGCCGCCTCACCGATCCATACGGCCACAACTGGGAAATCTGCCGCCCCCTCGAAAAAGCCCAATGGCTCGCCAAAATCTGAAAATAGGAGGGTGCCCCCGGTCCCTCGCGTTTGGGGACCGGGGTGGAGGCAGACTCGAACTCCCGGGTGGCCCACCCTTGAACCGCATCACCCCGTATTCCGCAGCCCCGCCGAAATCCCGCTGATCGTCGCCGCAATCGCCCGGTTCACCTCCGGCGTGTCCTCCCCCGCCCGCTTCCGCCGCAGCATGTCCACCTGGATCAAATGCATCGGGTCCACATACGGGTTCCGCAGCCGAATCGAGTGCGACAGCACCTGGTTCTTCTCCAGCAACTCCGTCTGCCGCAGCACCGCCAGCAGGTTCCGCACCGTCCTGTGGAACTCCGCCTCAAACAAGTCGTAAATCCGCTCCCGCAGCCCGATATCCGGCACCAGCGAAGAATACAGCCGAGCCGTCGCCAAATCCACCTTCCCCAGAGCCATCTCCACATTGCGCAGCAGGTCAATAAACAGCGGAAACTCCTTGGCCATCGTCTGAAGAAGATCGAGCGCCCCCGGCTCCGCCAGATACTGCTCCAGCGCATACCCCACTCCAAACCACGCCGGCACCAGCAGCCGGGACTGCGTCCACCCAAACACCCACGGAATCGCCCGCATGTCCGTCAGCTTCGGAGAAGCCTTCCGCCGCGACGGCCGCGACCCTATCTTCGCGTTCTCAAGCTCCGCCATCGGCGTCGACTGCTCAAAATACGTCAGCACGCCCGGGTCCTCAAGAATATGCTCCTTGTAATACCCATACGACAGGCCCGACAGCGTATCCAGCGCCTTCTCCCACTCCGGCTTCAGCACGCCGGTAAAATGCCCCTTCGGGTCACGCGCATTCGGCCGCGCCAGCGCATCCAATGACGCCGCAATCATCAACTCCAGATTCCGCTCCGCCAGCACCTCATCGGCATATTTGAAGTTCAGCACCTCGCCCTGCTCCGTAATCCGAAACTGCCCGTCAAACGAGTCCATCGGCTGCGCGAAAATCGCCCGATGCGTCGGCCCGCCGCCACGCCCCACCGTCCCTCCGCGTCCGTGGAACAGCCGCAGCTTCACCCCCGCCTCGCGCGCCACCACATGCAGATCTCTGTGCGCCCGGAAAATCTCCCACGTCGATGTCAGCATCCCCCCATCTTTATTGGAATCCGAGTACCCCAGCATCACTTCCTGCCAGTTATCCCACGTCGCCATCAGCCTCTTGTAGTCCGGCCTTGCCCAAAGCTCCCGGCAAACCGCCGGCGCATTCCGCAAATCCTCAATCGACTCAAACAGCGGCACCGGAATCAGTCCCGGATCGCGGCCCTGCCCCTCCACTCGTACCCCGCCAAGCCGCGCCAGCCGCACCACCGTCAGCACATCCTCCACGGTAGCCGCCCCGCTGATCACATACTGCCGAATCGCCTCCGGAGAACAGCCCTTCTTCACCTCCGCCACCACCCGGAACGTCTCCAGCACACTCGCCGTCTCCGCCGACAAACTCCCCGGCAGCACCGCCGCAATCGAGTCCGCAATCGCCTCCTGCAACGCCCCAGCCAGCACCTTCGCATGCTGCCGTATATCCAGCGAGTGCAAATGCAGCCCAAACGTCCGCACCTGCAAAATCAGCGGATCAATCAGCGTTTGCGCAATCCGCAGCCCTTTGTTCTCCGCCAGCGAGTCGCGCAGCGCCTCCAGATCCTCCAGAAACTCCTCCACCGAGCAATACGCCGGCAGCACCTGCGCCAGCTTTTCCTGCCCCTGCGCCAGCGTGTACGAGGTCACCGGCAAATCCGCCCCGCTCGGCCCCGGATGCTCCATCGTCCGCTGCACCCGCGCCTTCAGGCAGATCACAAACCGCCGATAATACTCAAACTCGTACTGCTCGCCAAACACCTGCGCCTCCGGCGTATGCACCTGCGCCACATAAGCCTGCAGCCGACTCAGCAACCCCTCGCTCACCGGCCGCTGCTGCGCGCTCGTCGTCAGCAGGTCCATAATCTCCTGCAATTGAAGCTGGTAATACAGCAGCAAATGTCCGCGCGCCAACTGAATCGCATCCCGTGTCACCTGAGGCGTCACAAATGGATTTCCGTCCCGGTCCCCGCCAATCCACGACCCGAAACTCAGCACCTGCGGCAGCTTCAGCGTCTCCATTTCCAACCCATAGCTCGCCTTCAGCGCATCCGCAATCTCCACATAAAGGCTCGGCAGCGTCTCAAAAATCGAGACATCATAGTAGTCCAGCCCCATCTTGATCTCGTCGTACACCGTCGGCCGCCGCGACCGCACCTCGTCCGTCTGCCACAGGCTGGTAATCTCCGCCATCACCTGCTGCTCCAGCCGCGCCAGGTCCTGTTCCGGCACAGGAATCCGATCCAGCGTCGCCAGAAACTCCCCAATCCGCCGCCGCTTGAACATCACGCTCCGCCGCGCCACCTCCGTCGGATGCGCCGTAAACACCGGCACAATCAAGACGCGATTAAGCCACTCCAGCGCCTCTTCCGCCGTGATCCCCACCCGCCGCATCTCCGTCAACGTTCCAGCCAGGCTTCCGCGCTGCCGCCCGGCCCCCCCGCTCAGCCGCAGCGCAATCCGCCGCCGCTTCCTGTGGTTCGTCTCCGCCAGGTTGATCAGTTCAAAATAAAATCCAAACGCCCGCGTCAGCAGAATCGCCCGCTCCGCCGGCAGCGAATGCACCAGGTCCAGCGCCGTCGCCGCATGCAGGGCAGCCTCGTCCTCCAGCCCCCGCTTCTCCGCGTCGCGCCGCCGAATCGTCCCCTGCCGCAGAGCTTCCACATGCGCAAACAGATCGTCGCCCGCCTGCTCGCGCAATACATCGCCCAGCAGCGTGCCCAGCGACCGAACATCGCGCCGTAAAGGTGCTTCTTTCAAGTCGCCCGTTTGCGCTTCCAACTCCGCCAACCGCTGCGACCAACTCTCGGGATTCCACAAAAGTGCCATCGTATTTCGATTATGCACGACCACCTATAAAGGCAGCCTCAGGAATCCCACCTTCCCTGACAAGCCGCCATCGTCAATGAAGCCCTGTCGTCCCGACCGGCCGAACAGAGCGGAGAGCCCGCCCTGAGCTCAGTCGAAGGAGACCTGCCCTGAAAATTTAGCTGATCCCCCCAAAACACTGTCATCCCGAGCAACCGACTCGCTTTAGCGAGTTACAAAAGAAATGAACTGTCATCCTGAGCGAAAGGGGCCCCAAACGTACCTCATTTCCGGGGTCCCCGGCGACAGGTCTTCGTCGCTGGGGTGGAGTTCCGGGGTCCCCGGCGACAGGT
>Ga0302267_10000856_pt1 | contig 40214 bp, 33 predicted proteins | sample III_Bog_E1_3_FD_194555 | JGI IMG/M metagenome (GOLD analysis project Ga0302267, IMG submission 194555) | Peat permafrost microbial communities from Stordalen Mire near Abisko, Sweden - III_Bog_E1_3 | ecosystem: Environmental > Terrestrial > Soil > Wetlands > Peat | place: Sweden: Abisko...
CAAACAGGCCGGCATGAAGGATTGTTTCCATGAGTAGCGTTGCACACGATATGAAGCGCCGAGCACTCGGCAAGGGTCTTGATTCCCTGCTCCCCAGGGCTGTTGCCCCCGCCACTGTTTCTGCCGAACCAGAGGGCGGCAAGCCACGGGAAATCCCCCTCGACCAAATTGACCGCAATCCCTTTCAGACCAGAAGCCATATGGACGACGCGCAGTTGGCTGAGCTGGCCGCGTCCATTACGGCCAATGGTGTTGTGCAGCCGATTCTGGTTCGCCCCCAGCCCAACGGCCGCTTCCAACTGATTGCAGGCGAACGCCGCTGGCGCGCCTCGCAGATTGCAGGCAAAAAGACCATCCCCGCCATTCTTCGCCAAGTCTCAGACGAGCAGGCGATGGAAATCACCATTGTCGAGAACCTGCAACGCGCCGACCTGAATCCCATGGAACAGGCTCGCGCCTTTGAGCGCCTCTCGCGGGAATTCCATATGACCCAGGAGCAGATGGCGCAGCGCACCGGCAAAGATCGTGCCTCGGTCGCCAACTTTCTTCGCCTCCTCCGCCTGCCTACAGGCGTCCAAACCAGGGTTGAAGCAGGAGACCTCAGCTTTGGCCATGCGCGGGCCTTGCTTGCCTTCGAACATGCGGAAGAGATCGAAAAGGCAGCGCAGCGTGTATCCGCACTCTCGCTCTCCGTTCGCCAGACCGAAAACTATGTGCAGGGTCTTCTGCATCCAGAAAAAAAGGCAAAGAAAGACGAGAAACCGGAACCGGTAATCGACCCCAATGTGCGCGAAGCACAGGTGCAATTACAGCAGGCTTTGGGAATGAAAGTGACCATCGAAGACCACAAAGGCCGCGGCAAAGTGGTGATCGAATACGCCGGCCTCGAAGACTTCGATCGGCTACTGGAGCAGCTTTCTGGAAAGTAAGAAAGATCGGCCGAAGACCATAGAATCTGATAATCTGATTTCGTGAAAGAACGTGCCATTAGCGTGACTGAAGCGGCCCGGAACTTCGCCGATTGCATCAACCGGGTGCGTTACCAGCACATCTCGTTTGTGCTTCTGAAGAACGGGACACCGGTGGCACGTCTCATTCCAGCTGGGACGGCTCAAGCTGCCCAGGCGGAGGAAGAGACGGTCGCGCTGCCGGCTCTTCCTGACTCACAGAGAGCGGCCGAAACGCAGCGCCAAGCAGCCATCGAACCCTCCGAGTCAACCAACAACGAAAACAGCAGACGAGGCCTTCAGTGGTGAGATAAAATTCTCCTCGATCCTGAAGGAGTAGTATGACTGCAACCATTTGGAAACGTTTACGAATTGCCCTGGCCTTGACCTTGGTTCTCTCTGCTGGCGCATCTCTGAAGGCGCAAGCCCCCACTGAACGCTGGACAGAAAAACGAGCCAATGACTGGTACGCTACCCAGCCCTGGCCCGTCGGCGCCAACTTCCTTCCCTCTACCGCCATCAACGAACTGGAAATGTGGCAGGGCGCAACATTCGACGAGACCACAATCGACCGCGAACTAGGCTGGGCTGAAGGCATCGGCATGAACACCATGCGCGTCTTTCTTCACAACCTGCTCTGGGAGCAAGATCCCAAAGGATCCACGGAGCGCATCGACAAGTTCCTGGTCATCGCCGACCGCCACCACATCCGGCCCATCTTCGTGCTCTTCGATTCCTGCTGGGAGCCGTTCCCAAAGCTCGGTCCGCAGCATCCGCCCATCCCTGGTGTGCACAACTCCGGCTGGGTGCAGGCGCCGGGAGCCGAGGTCCTCGCCGATCCGACCCAAACTCCGCGCCTTGAGAATTACGTCAAAGGAGTCGTCGGAGCCTTTGCCAACGACCAGCGCATTCTCGCCTGGGACCTCTGGAATGAGCCCGATAACGGGAATGAAAGTTCTTACGCCAGGGGAGAACCACGTAACAAAAACGAAATTATCTTCGGATTGCTGCCGCAGGTGTTTGCCTGGGCGCGCACCGCGCATCCAGTGCAGCCGCTGACCAGCGGACTGTGGCACGGAGAATGGGTCTCGCTTGAAACCATGCCCCCGCTGGCGCGCGTCCAGATTGCAGAATCCGACGTGATCAGCTTCCACAACTACGGCTGGCCGGAAGATTTTGAAGCTCGCGTCAAACAGCTTGAGCAGTTCCATCGCCCGCTCATTTGCACGGAATACATGGCGCGCGGCGCAGGCAGCACCTTTGACACCATTCTGCCCATTGCAAAGGCGCACCATGTGGGCGCTGTCAACTGGGGCTTGGTGGTGGGCAAGAGCCAAACCAACCTGCCATGGGACTCCTGGCAGAAGCCCTACGTAACAACTCCGCCAACCATCTGGTTCCACGACGTCTTCTACCCGGACGGCAAGCCCTATCGTCAACGCGAAGCCGACATCATCCGCTCACTTACAGCAGCAAAGTAAGCCCCAACGCCCGGCGACGAATCAAACGCTGGCTCTACTTTCCGATGCAGAAGGTGGAGAAGATCAGGTTGAGGATGTCGTCGGGGGTTGTCTGTCCGGTGAGCGAATCGAGCGCCCACAAGCCGCGATAAAGATCGAGCAGAATCATCTCATGCGGAATGCTCTGTGCGTTGGCATTGGAGGCATCGAGCAAAGCGGCAATCCCAGTCTGGATAGACCGATGCTGGCGGAGGTTGGTCAGCGATCCGGGCTCAGCCGCTGCGCCGCCCGTCGCCAGCTCAACAATGCGGGAGCGCAGAGCGCTGATTCCCTCCCCCGTCAAAGCAGACGTAGAGAGCGCCTGCAAACCCTCTAGCCCATCGGGACGTTCAACCCCGGCCAGATCCGCTTTGTTCAGCGCCACAACAGACGGCCGTGTGTGCGCGGCTTCCAGCAGTCCGCGTTCTTCATCATTGACGGGCTGCGTAGCGTCCAGAACCACCAGCACCAAGGCGGCATCGGCCAAAGCCTCGCGGGTGCGGGCTATCCCTAATTGCTCGGCTTCCTCGCGGCCTTCGCGCAGGCCGGCGGTATCCACCAACTCAAGCGGAATGCCGCCCAGAGAGATGCGCTCAGTGACCAGGTCGCGCGTTGTTCCCGGCGTGGCCGTCACAATGGCGCGATCCCGCTCAACAAGCCTGTTGAACAGAGAGCTTTTGCCAACATTCGGCCGGCCAACGATGGCCATGGTCAGCCCGTCGTGCACAATGCGGCCGCGCGCAAAGCTGCCTTCCAGTGCGTGGAGCAAAGGCAGTAGCGCATCGATTCTGCGCGTAATCGCTTCTGCCGGGGTAACGTCGATGTCGTCCTCGCCGAAGTCAATGCCTGCTTCGAGCAACGCAATCAACTCCACCAGCGACTGCTTTACGGGAGCAATTCTGCGGCTCAGCGCTCCACCTAACTGGCTGGCTGCCTGGCGCGCTTGAGTCAGAGTCTGCGCATCGATCAGGTCGCGTACAGCCTCGGCCTGCGTCAGATCCAAACGCCCGGAAAGAAACGCGCGCTGCGTGAATTCGCCAGGTTCGGCCAGACGTGCGCCCAACTCCAGACCGCGCAGCAGCAGCAGGTCCAAAACCACAGGAGAACCATGCGCTGCAATCTCCACCAGATCCTCGCCGGTATAGGAGTGAGGCGCTGCGAAGTACGTCACCAGCGCCTCGTCAATGCGCTCAGCTTCAGGACCCGAGCCATCGAGCACATCCGCCAGCCGCGCGCGACCGTGCGCTAGAGGGTGATGAATCTGCACTAATTCAAGTGTAATCTCGGCCGAGCATGGACCACTCAAGCGCACTATCCCAATCCCGCCCCGTCCTGGAGGGGTGGAGATAGCGACAATAGTCTCGGCGGTCGGTTCCTCAGCGCTCATACACATCCACAGTGTAGCGGTTCCTCGGCTGCAGCTGCCTTGGCAAAAACATCCAGGACCCGCAAAACCCCGAAAACACCGGTCCACAATCGCCAGTCGATGCGGCAATTCTGCTATAAAGGCTGCGAATGTCCGAAGCCGCCAAGATACGCGCCGGACGATAAGGAGAACACGGAATGCAAAACTGTCTTGGTTGGTTCGGCCGCATGGCTGCGTGCGGAGCTCTTCTTTCACTAGGGATTACAGCGCTCCCGTCGCAGCAAAGACCAGCTCCTGCGCCTCATGCGCCCGTTCAAACTGCCAGCGATATGACTCCGGTAAAGCCTGAATCTGTCGGCTTCTCGGCGGAACGGCTTGAGCGCCTTCACAAGGTGATGCAGGAGACGGTGAACAAAAAGCAACTGGCCGGCATCGTCACCATCCTGGCCCGCCACGGCAAAATTGTCGACTACCGCACCTACGGCCAGCGGGATATGGCAGCAGCCGCGCCCATGACCAAAGACACCATCTTCCGCGACTACTCGATGACCAAGCCCGTGACCGCAGTGGCCATGATGATCCTCTACGAGCAGGGCAAGTGGTTGCCGTCCGACCCGATCTCGAAGTACATCCCCGAGTTTGCGCACCTCAAGGTCTACACCGGCGTCGATGCCAACGGGCAAATGATCCTGGTTGAGCCGGAGCACGCGCCCACCATGCGCGAGTTGATGACCCACACGGCGGGATTTACCTACGGGAACGGCTCAACGCCAGCCGACAAGATGTATGGCCAGCTCAACGTGCGCGGATCGAAGACGCTGCAGGAAGCCATCGACAAGCTGGCGAAGATTCCATTGCTCTACCAGCCCGGTAAGCAGTGGGTTTATTCCATGTCTATGGACATTCAGGGATACATTGTGGAGAAGCTTTCCGGCCAGACCCTGCCCGACTTCATGGCGGCGAACATCTATAAGCCACTCGGCATGAAGGACGCCGGGTTCTATGTTCCGGCCGGTAAGCGCAACCGTTTTGCCGCGCTCTACGAGAATGACCTACACGGCGGCATCCAGCCTGACACCTCAAACGCTGCTGGTTTTGCCGACTACTCCGCGCAGCCCACCATGCCCTCGGGCGGCGGCGGCATGGTATCCACGGCCGAGGATTACTACCGCTTTGCGCAGATGCTAGCCAACAACGGACAGTTGAACGGCCAGCGGATTCTGGCTCCAGCGACCGTCAAGCTGATGACCTCTAATCATCTTCCGCCCAGCCTGCTCACCGGCGAGTTCTCCATCGGCGCACAACTGATGCGCCCCGGCTTCGGTTACGGCTATAACTGCGCAGTGGTTTTCGATCCGCCCGAGGCCAACCTGCCGGAAGGCAAAGGCACATTTTTCTGGGATGGAGCCGCTGGCACCTGGTTCTGGGTAGACCCAACCAACGATGTGGTCTTTGTCGGCATGATCCAGCGCATGAAGGGTGGCAATCCGAACGTGCAGTACCTGAGTCGTGCGCTGGTCTACCAGGCGCTACTGAACCCTGCCAAATGAGCCGATTCTTGCACCCTTATTGATCCCGCCCTCATATAGCGTGTAGGCTTCCCACCCATTTCGCGATAAAGCCTGCGCAATGGATGGGGCACGGTGCTTCTATTTGCGGGCCGGATCAATAAGAGGGGGAAAACGAAAGGCCAGTGGAGGCAGCACAACCTGCTCCACTGGCCTTTTTCATCGAAACGAATCTTTCTTACCCGAGCCCGCACATAACCAACATGCGCGGCTCCGTCATCTCTTCAATGGCGGAACGGATGCCCTCCCGGCCAAGTCCGGAGTCTTTAACGCCTCCATAAGGCATGGGATCAAGCCGCCAGCTGGGTGTATCGCCGGCAATCAGCGCGCCCACTTCAAGCTCACGGTAAGCGGTCAAAATCCTGCCAGCATCGCGCGTCAGCAAGCCCGCCTGCAAGCCGTACTTAGAGTGGTTTACCTGGGCCAACGCGTCCTCAAAATCATCGTATGGCTCAATGGCTACCACCGGCCCGAACACCTCTTCGTCGCGAATCAACATGCCTGGCTTGGTGGCAGTCAAAATCGCTGGCGTCAGCATGGACCCATTGCGCTGGCCACCAGCCACCAGCTTGGCGCCAGCCGCCACAGCCTCCTTGATCCATGACTCCACGCGCACGGCTTCGGCACTGCGCACCATGGGACCTACATCGGTGGCTTCGTCACTCGGATCGCCCATCTTCAGTTTGGTCGCCAAATCGACAACCTTCCATAGAAAAGTCTGGAAGATGCTGCGCTCCACAAAGATCCGCTGCACACTGATGCAGGTCTGGCCGGCGTAGCCAAAGGCTCCCTGCACAGTGCGCTGAGCAGCTTCGTCGAGGTCTTGCCAGTCGCTGTGCACGATCAGGGCAGCGTTGCCGCCCAACTCCAGCAGCACACGCTTGCGCCCGGAGTGCACCTTCAGTTCCCAACCAACCTTGGCCGAACCGGTAAAACTCACCAGCTTGACGCGGTCTTCCTTCTCCGCCAGCCATGCAGTGTCAGCATTCGAGAGCGGCAAAACCGCCAAAGCCTCGTCAGGCCAGCCGGCCTTCAAAATGACCTCGCCGAGCGCCAAAGATGTGAAGGGCGTTTGCGGGGCCGGCTTCAAAATCACGGGGCAACCGGCCGCTATGGCCGGGGCAAGCTTGTGCGCCACCAGGTTCAGCGGGAAATTGAACGGGGTGATGGCCAGCACCGGACCAACCGGAAAGCGCTGCACCAACCCCCAACGGCCTTCGTTGCCCTCGGTCAAGTCCAGCGGAAGACTTTCGCCACCAAGCCGTGCAGCTTCCTCGGCCGCCGCCTTGAAGGTCAGCACAGTGCGATCCACCTCCGTCCGCGCGAGCCGGATCGGCTTGCCCGCCTCGGCTACGATCAGCTGCGCAAAGCGCTCCTTCTGCTCGATCAGCGCTGCAGCCACGTCTTCAAGAATCTCCCGGCGCTTCCAGCGGGGTAGAGCGCGGGTGCGGCGCAAGCTGGCTACCGCATGATGCACGGCCTGGCGGGCGTCAGCGCGGGTGGCCAAAGTCACGCGGCCCACCAGCCCCTGATCCCATGGCGAACGCACTTCCAGCGCGTCTCCCTCATTCCATTCCTTGCCGCACAGCAGAAATCCAGTTTGCGCACCGGGCCGCATCTTCATCGTCTCTGATCTCCTCTTGGTTCTTGCATCGATGGTACAAGCGCAAAGTGCCTTGCAACCAGAGATCGAACACGCTACGGTCCACAATGGCCCAGGATGAAACCATTCTCCCCTAAAAATCCATCCCATAATCAAGCGACGAAAAATTCTCCCCTCCGCCCATCTCCAGACACCGAGGCACGCAGACGGTGTCAAGCTCAGGGCCAGAAAAACAGAACCATTACCGCTTGACGATCTTGGCCAGACGCGGGTCCTTCCAGAGAGGAGCGAACTCCTGGTCGGTATACACCTTGGCGAGATCGGGATAACGGCCTTCTTTGGCTCTGCGCAAATATTCCAAGGCTCCCTCCACGTTACCTCGCTTGGCATATGCTTTTGCAAGCAGATAAGAGACGCGAGCGCGCTGTTCCGGTGTGGCAATCTGCGCCTGAATGCCATCCGGTCCGACGCTGAGGATGTCGGCGTTTAGCTCTAGCGCGCGCGTGTATTCCGTCATGGCGTGTTCCACCTCGCCCATCCCCATCCAGGCTTCCGCCAGATTCAGGTGGGTGGGGGCGCTTAGCTCGTCCAGCGCCAATGCCTGCTTGAAATATCCACCAGCGTCTTTGTACTTCCTGCCGATGTACGCCACAGCGCCAAGGTTATTCAGCGCGGAACAGTTATGAGGGTCGTACTTGAGGGCCTGCGAAAAGTGCTTGCGCGCAGCCTTCGTATCCTTCAATTTGATCTCTGCGATTCCGATTTTGTTATAGAGCGCTGGATCTTGGCGGTTCATGCGCAAAGCGGCGGAATAGTGGAAAACAGCCGAATTATAATCTCGATGGATACGGGCAAGGTCTCCCTTTTCCTCTTCGGCTTTGGCTGCAGCCAGCTTATCGAGATCGGCCGGCTTGGGGCCGGGGCCTGCCCATCCGCGCGGAACGGTGCAAACTAAAAGGCTTACTACTACAAGCATCAAGGTAAGTTTTCTCACAGGCTACCTCCTGTACGAAGGAACATATCGTCGAGGATCGTTCCGTTTTCTACCGTCTCCTGCGATCTGCTCTCCGCAACCACCCCAGTAGAGACCCGGTCAAGGCCGGCGACAACGCTACACCTGCTACCTGCCCGTTGTGCGAGGGTTAAACCTCCCGGATCTCAAAACAAAGCGATAGAGCCGCAGTCACTTAGGTCTGGATAGCCTGGAGCAGAGCCAGCTCAACGGAAGAGTTTCGACGGGGGTTACCTCCCGTTACCTCCCTTCTTCCATTCGATGTCCACACCGTTAATCCCATCCGCTCCAGAGCAATGAGCGCTACCATTACAATCGTTTCGGAAGAGCGATCATCATGGCCGACGGCCCAGAAGTTGTCGATCTCGAATCCCGCCGCGCAGAACTCAAGGCTGTGCTTGAGTCAAAGTACTTTCTGCGCGCGCCCAAGCTTGCTCATCTTTTGTCGTACTTATGCGAAAAACTCCTTGCCGGGGAAGCCAACCAGATCAAGGAGTACTCCATTGCTTTGGAAGTATTCCATCGCGGTCCCAACTTCGATCAGGACTCGGATTCTATTGTCAGAGTCGAGGCCAATCGCCTGCGCAAGCAGCTGGCCAAGTTCTACGCTCGCGAAGGCGCGATGCACCGGCTCCATGTCACGGTTCCCGTTGGGCAATATGTGCCGGAATTCGAAGTCCACACAACGCCGCAGCCCGGAAATGTCCCCGCCGAGCCGGCCCCCATGCTAGGAATCGAGAACGCAGGCCATTGGGGAACGAAACAGTGGCTTCATAGTCCCTCGCGCCGGGCCAGATGGTTTGTGGGTGCGTTAACGTTGGTACTTCTCGGTGTGGGGCTTGGCTTGTTGTTACGTCACCAGAAGCAGCCTGCCGCAAGCTCGAGCCAGCCCTTGGCTCAACTCGGCGAGCCGCAGATTGGCCCACCCGCCGGAGACGAACTTCGTATCCTGGCAGGTGCTAGCCGCAGCTTTGTCGATCATGCCGGTAAGCTCTGGAGTGCTGACGCATGGTTCGATGGAGGCACAGCCGTAAAAAGCTCGGTCGAACAAATCTGGCGCACGCAGGACCCCAGTTTCTATCGCACCAGCCGACAAGGAGAGTTTCTCTACAGGATTCCCCTGAAGAAAGGGATCTACGAACTGCGTCTGCATTTTGCCGAGACTGTCTATGGCCCGGAGTCTGCCGACACAGGCGGAGAAGGAAGCCGAATCTTCTCCGTGCGCGCCAACGGCAAAACATTGTTGAGCCGTTTTGACATTGTGGCCGACGCCGGCGCCAGCCGCACCGCCGACGTCAAAGTCTTCCGAGACGTGGAGCCTGCTGCGGATGGGCTACTCCATCTGGAATTTACCGCCGAGGCCGGCAATCAGGCGACTCTCTCCGCCATCGAGATTCTTCCAGGTCTGCGCGGACGTATGCGGCCAGTGCGTGTGCTTGCCCGGCAAACACCGTACTACTCCAACGACAGCCATTGGTGGAGTCCGGACAACTATTTCGAGGGTGGCCAGATGGCGTTCTACTCGCCGCCGGTCAAAGGCACGGACGACCCCGAACTCTACGAAACCGAGCGCTGGGGCAACTTTTCCTATGCGATTCCTGCGTCTCCAGGGATGTACTCCGTGGTGCTGCATTTCGCGGTGCGCCACGGCAACTGGAACCAGCCGTCCTCGCCGTTGGAGGTAGACAGGGCAGCGGTCGCCCATCTCTTCAACGTCTTCTGCAATGGGAATGCGATTCTAAGGAACTTTGATCTTCAGAAGGAAGCGCGGCAGACCGATGTGGTGATCCGTAAGTTTGCAGGCCTTGAGCCGAACGCCCAGGGCAAAATCTTGCTGAGTTTTGTACCCGTGGAAGGCTACGCGACGGTCACAGGAATCGAAGTTCTACCGCAGTAATCTATTGCGCAAGGCTAACAACCGGCGGTCGTGCAATACGTCAAGCAATAACCGCATCCGGCCAGGTGAAACATTCATTCCAGAAGTTCGTGTCTTGTAATAACCGGGCATCCCCACTTTGCCCTGTATTGATCAATGCAAAGTGGGGAACACACGGGACAGCGCGGGCAAAAATCTAGCGTCCGCCGAAGTAGCCGTTCATCTCCTGCGATATGCGGGAATAACCGCGACGGAAAGCATCCCGGTAGGCGTCCTGCATCTGCGGCGGAGCATTGGGGCGGCGGAACTCGTCGCGATTGTTCGGTTCTGGACGCCGGTTGTTCTCCCAGTCGCGGATGGCTCCAATGGCACCGTCATGATAACCGCGGGTGCGCACTTCGCTCTCCGGGCCGCGACGCCACTCATCAGGGTAGCCAGTCATGGCGCGCATCGCAGAATCATAACCGTGCCTGAAACCATCCCGATAAGGTTCCTGCATCCCGAAAGGTACGCTTGGGTGGCGAAACTCATCGCGGTTGTTCGGATCCACGTTGCGATGATTCTCCAAATCCTTCAGAGCCCCATCCATGCCTTCCTGGAAACCGCGATGGCGGAACGACATCAAATCACCCCGGCCCGGTGCCGGTGCCGGAGGTGGAGGAGCTACATACACAGGTTGCGGTGGAGGCGGAGGCGCATTGTAAAAACGGTCCATGACTCGCTGGTAGCCCTTCTGGAAGCCATCGCGATACATCACTCGCTGCAGGAACGGCATCTGCGGAGGGTTGCGATATTCCGGGCGGCCCGTCGCGTTGGGCTGGAGGCGGTGCGCAATGTCATCCTGCCCCGCAACAATTCCGTCACGAAAGCCGTTGGCCTGGGTCTGTGTAAAGTTCGGCGGAGGAACATCCCACCCAGCTTGGTCCTGCCCAAATCCGCTCGCCGGCATAGCCGGTTGTGCCGCTGAAGCAGCGAATGCGCAGGTGGCAAATGCACCCAGCAGTACCGTCAACCATCTCATCTTCCATTGATTCATAATCCTGGCCCTTCCTTTCGGCCCCTTGAGGACCCCTAGAATCCTATCTCAATTACCTTGAACTCGGCTGTATCCCGCTCCGCTCCGATAAACTCTCAGCATGATTCATGATGGGCGCAGCCGCAAACTTCCCTTCGACGCCGACGAAGCCATTGTCCACCTCAAGGCCGCCGACGCCAAACTGGCCTTGCTGATCGAGCGTGCCGGTCCTTTCACCATGAAGCTCGACCCCGCACCCTCGCCCTTTGAGTCGCTGGTGGAGTCGATCCTTTACCAGCAGTTGCATGGCAAGGCCGCGGCCACCATTCACCGCCGCGTGCGTGAGTACTTTGGCGGCGATCCCGCGCCGCAATTGCTGCTGGATACGCCCGACGAACCACTGCGCGCCGCCGGCGTCTCCGGCAACAAGATCAAGGCCCTGCGCGATCTGGCCAGGCGCACCCTCGACGGCACCGTGCCCACCCACGCCGCCATTCGCAAAATGGCAGACGCTGAGATCGTCGAGCGGCTCACCGAGGTGCGCGGCATCGGTCCCTGGACTGTGGAGATGCTGCTCATCTTCCGCATGGGTCGGCCAGACGTCTTCCCCGTCACCGACTACGGCGTGCGCAAGGGCTTCGCGCTCACCTTCCAGCGCGTGCCCAAGACGCGGCCTCTGGCGGCCGACGAGTTGCCCAAGCCTGAGGTTCTGCTCAAAAGGGGAAAACGCTGGGCGCCGTACCGGTCCGTTGCCAGCTGGTATCTGTGGCGGGCCTGCGACTTGGCCAAAAACACGGCCCCGGTGGGCCGGTCGAGCCTACAATAGGCAAAAGCGACCCCTTACACACCAATTTCACAGGGCCGCATCGGAATCTGCCATGGCCGTCAGCAAGCGCTACATCTGTATTCATGGGCACTTTTACCAGCCCCCCCGCGAGAATCCCTGGCTGGAGACGGTCGAAACGCAGGATACCGCCGCGCCCTATCACGACTGGAATGAGCGCGTCTGCGCCGAGTGTTATGCGCCCAATGGCGCGGCCCGCGTGGTCAACGCCACCAACCAGATCACGCGCATCGTCAACAACTACGCGCGCATCAGCTTCAACTTTGGCCCGACGCTGCTGAGCTGGCTGCGTGAAAATGCGCCCCGGACCTATCGCATGGTGCTCGAAGGGGAACGCCGCAGCCGCAAGAGCTTTCGCGGCCACAGTTCCGCCATGGCGCAGGTCTACAATCACATGATTCTGCCGCTGGCTTCGAGCCGCGACCGCATCACGCAGATCCGCTGGGGCATCGCAGACTACGAGAATAACTACGGCGCGCCACCCGAGGGCATGTGGCTGGCTGAGACCGCTGCTGACACCGAGTCGCTCGAACTGCTTGCCGATCACGGCATCAAGTTCACCTTGCTGGCGCCGCACCAGTGCAAACGTATTCGCCCTCTTAAAGAGGGCGCCGGATGGGCTGATACACCGGGTGCTTCGGTCGACCCCACGCGCCCTTACCTGGTTCGCTTTCCGTCGGGAGCGTCGATCGCCGTCTTCTTCTACAACGGCCCTGTCTCTCGCGCCATTGCTTTTGAGGGGCTGTTGAACTCTGGCGAAGTATTTGCTGACCGGCTCAAGTCGAGTTTCCGTGAAGGCTCGCAGCCGCAACTGGTGCATGTGGCCACGGATGGCGAATCCTACGGCCATCACCACCGCCACGGGGAAATGGCGCTGGCCTACGCGCTGCGCCTGCTGGAGCGCGACAAATCCGTGCGGCTCACCAATTACGGCAGCTTCCTGGAGCAGTTTCCGCCCGAGTACGAGTGCGAGATTGTGGACAACACTTCCTGGAGTTGCGCGCATGGCATCGAGCGCTGGCGCTCGGACTGCGGCTGTAACGGTGGCCATCCCGGCTGGAACCAGGCCTGGCGCGCGCCCCTTCGTCAGGCCCTCGATGAACTGCGCGACGCTCTCGTTCCCCTCACCGAGCAGGAGGGCAGCAAGCTCTTCGGTGATGTGTGGGCTGCGCGCGACGGTTATATTCAGGTTGTCCTTGAGCGGTCCGACGAGAACATCGACCAGTTTCTCGATGCCTTTCAGAGTCATCCGCTCTCAACAGACGAACGCATCCGCGCCCTTGAGCTAATGGAGATGCAGCGCCACGCGCAGTTGATGTACACCAGTTGCGGCTGGTTTTTTGACGACATTGCCGGCATTGAGACAGTGCAGATCATTGCCTATGCGGCACGCGTATTGCAGCTGGCGCAGAGGCATTTCGGAGCGCAGGCGGAGCCGCTTGAGGCCGCATTCCTGGCGCTGCTGGCGCGGGCTCGCTCCAACGATCCAAAGGCCGGCGATGGTGCAGCCATCTATAAGGAGTGCGTCCGCACCAAGGAACTGCAACTAGCCCAGGTCGCCGCGCACTACGCCATTAGCTCGGTTTTCTCTTCTTTTGCCGATGAGACGGAGCTGTTCTGTTACCGCATCCGCCGCAACTCGTACGACATCTTCACTTCGGGCCGCGGTCGGCTGGCGCTGGGCCGCGTGGATGTGGCCAACGCCATCACCGGCCACAACGAGACCTTTTCCTTCGCTGTGCTTCACTTTGGCGACCAGAATATTACCGCGGCCGTAAAGCCCTACGCGCCGGAGGACGCAGCCGGCTTTGAAGCCTTTGCCGCCGAAGCAGCTACATATGTGCAGCGCGCCGACTTTCCGCAAGTCATCCGCCTGCTCGACAGCCACTACGGCAGCTCCGACTACTCGCTTACTTCGTTGTTCACCGATGAGCAGCGCCGCATCGTGCAGCTGATTCTCAACTCCACCCTCTGGGACATCGAGACCTCGCTCACCACCATTTACCAGGATCACGCCAGCCTGTTGCACTATCTGTCACAGGCCGGCTTGCCCAAGCCACCGGCGCTTACCCTTGCCGCCGGGTTTGCCATCAACGCCGGCCTGCGCCGCGTGCTTGAAACCGACCCCATGGATCAGGCGCAGATGCGCTCTTACCTGGCGCTAGCCAAAGCCGACCAGGTTCCCCTTGAGACAGCCACGCTCTCCTACATTGCCGATCAGCGTATGAAGCGAGCCATGGTGGAGCTGCAGATGTCGTCCGGTTCGCTGGACATGTTGGACCGCGCCCTCAACCTCGCTCGCTGCCTCATTGAGATGCCCTTCGAGCAGAATCTTTGGCAGGCACAGAACATCTGGTATGAGATTCTGCGCACCTCGTCGTACTCGCTCACCGCACTGGAAAAGGACGACCGTCCACGCTGGGAGAAGGACTTCAACGAGCTGGGCTCCTGCCTCACCATCGACACCGAAGCGATCCGCGATGAAGATAAGCCGCCGACCAATGTAGGCGACTAGTTATTGATCCTGCCCTCTAATAGAAGTCCCGTGCCCCATCCATTTCGCAGGTTTTATCGCGAAATGGGTGGGATAGCAATAACATTCGTGTTTACGCAATTTCTAAAAATGCTCGCGGCGCTAACTCGATAACTAGTCAATTAGCTTTCCATGCTTTAGCACAAAGCGTTCTCCGCGCCAAACAATGGTGTTGCCCGCAAAGCCCGCGATCCACAAGCCCAACTGCACCACGTCGCGCAACGGCAGCAGCCAGAGTGACTCGATCACCTGGTGGTCGCTCAGCACGGCGGCGCCTACCATCATCGCCATGGAGAGCCGCAAAAAGAAGCTCAAAGCAAAGAGCCACAAACTTACCGGACTAACTCCGCTGGCTAGAGCGTTGAGTAGAGCCCATGCAAATCCATGCGTGAAGATAAGGCCGAAGTAGCCTCCCGGCCGTGCATCGCGCACAGTGCGCATCCAGCGCAATTGGTGATCTACAAACCCCTGCCAGCGATAGGCGGGCACGCCTGTCTCTACAACGTCAGAGCAGAGTACCACGCGATAGCCGGCCCGATCCACACGCGCGCCCATCTCGTAGTCGTCGGCGAGTTGGTCGACAAGTCCGATCAAGCCGCCAGCTTTTTCAAGCGCTGCGCGACTGACCGCGAGCGTAGAACCAAGGCCGTAATGCAGTCCATCTTCAATCATCTTTGAAAGCAACACACCGGCTTGAAAATCCGTGGCAATGCCCAGCGACTCCATGCGCGAACCCAGCGTTCCATGCGCCCGTCCGCGATAGAGCGCGGTCACCAGGCCCACTTCTGCCCTACCGGTTTCCGGCGCAAAGCAGGACATCACGCGCTCCAGATACAGCGGAGAAACGGCAATGTCGGAGTCGTTGACGAGCAGGTAGTCGTAGCGCGCCTCGCGCTGCATCTGCACCAGTGTGGAGACCTTGCCGTTGGTGCCCAGCCGCTCCGGGCACACCAGCAGACCGATCGCTTGTTCGGGAAATTCTCTCTTGAGTTGCTCGACAGCTTCCACTGCTGGATCGGCAGCATCGGCCACGCCAAACAGTAGTTCGTAAGGGCCTGCATAACTCTGGCGGCAGTGGGTGCGGAAGGCCTCAAGCATCGCCGGATCAAGGCCCTTGAGAGACTTGAGAATACTCACGCCTGGCGCAAAGTCTGCGTGTTTCCGCCGCCGCTCGCGCAGATAGAGCCGCGCCGCGAACATGGCGGCCAGAAAGTAGGCCATTCCGGCCACCGTCAGCAGGGTGGTCAGTGCTTCGATGGCGAATGCGATAGCGTGCGGAGTCACAGTAGCAGTGTAAGGGACTGAGGGACTGAGGGACCAGCAACTTAGGCCACGAGTCCCCGGTCCATATACATCCGGCCCTTCAATAGTGTGTAGGCTTCCCACCCATGTAGCGGTAAAGCCTGCGAAATGGATGGGGCACGGTACTTCAATTTGAGGGCCGGGTCAATGGTCCCTCAGTCCTTGCTTTACTCGTACCTCAGCGCTTCAATCGGGTCCAGATTGGCAGCCTTCCATGCCGGGTAGATACCAAACAACAGGCCGATTGTGCAGGACACGCCGAAGCCGATCAGCACCCACATCGTTGATACGGTGGCTGGCAAACCGATGGGCAGGAAGTAGACGATCCACGTGAGAACAGTGCCGATCAGCACGCCCACAACGCCGCCCACCGCGCACAGGGTCACGGCCTCCGTGGTGAACTGCATCAGAATGGTTCGTTTGGTGGCGCCGATGGCTTTGCGGATGCCGATCTCGCGGGTTCGCTCTGTCACGCTGACCAGCATGATATTCATCACGCCCACGCCGCCCACCATCAGGCCCACACTGGAGACGGCAATCATGAACGCCACCAGCCCGCCGGTAATCTGGCCCCAAAGTTCGGTCAGAGAGTCAGGCCCGAAGACTTCGAAGTTATCGTCGGCCTGCACCTTTACCTTGCGGCGAATGCGCAGCAATTCTCGAATCTCTTCTTCAACCAGCGCTTTGTTCTTCGGGTCGTCATACTTGGCGCTGATGGAAAGATCCAGCACCTCGGGATGGATATTGTGGAAGGTCCCCATGGGGAAGAAAATGGCGTTGTCGTTGGGATTCTTGCCGCTCCCGAACGGCTGCTTGCGTTTGTCCAGCACGCCAATCACCGTGTAGAGGCTGGTCTCAACGTTGATCTCCTTGCCGATCGGATCCTCACCGATAAACAGCTGTTCGGCCGTATCGTGCCCTAGCACGCACACTTTGGCGTGGTGCTGATCTTCCGCATCGGTAAAGAAGCGCCCGGCCTGCAGCGTCAGCTCCGAGACAACAGAGACCTGCGCAGTATGGCCTTCCAGAAATGAACCGGCAACCTTATGCCCTTCGTATTTTGCACTCACGCCGCCCACGCGGAAGGCCTTCGAGTAAACCTCTCTTGCATCGGCCGCTATCACGTGGGGCAAGGCGCGAACCGCCAGCGCATCGTCCAGCGTAAGTTTCTTGCGCGTAAGCTGTTCGGCCGTCAGCTTCTGTGTCGCAAAAGGAAGGTGATACACCCAGAAGACATTGGTACCGAGCGAATTGGCAAAGTCGCTGACCCGGTTATTCAGGCCATTGATAATCGACGAAATGGTGATGACTGTAGTTACGCCGATCACGATGCCCAGAATCGTCAGCCCCGAGCGCAGCTTGTTCGTGCGCAATGTGTCCAGCGCCATCTTCACCGATTCAAGATTTTGTCCGCGCACCATGGTTGCTCCGCAACAGTTATCAGTTATCAGTTGTCAGCGTTCTTTCAGCAGGCAATGCTATAGGGATTCCAGCAGTGCCCAGATCATCTTCCCTACCTCATGTGAAAGGCTCGCCGCACGTTCAATCTGCTCCAGATTTCCAAACTTCAGAAGTTTCGCCAGTTCAAGTTGCGTCTGAATTTCGTAATTCGATCCTCTGGCAATACCGAGAAATTGTTTGAATTCACCAACAGTCAGTCGTCCATGCCCTTCGGCTATATTACTGGGAACAGAAACAGCCGAACGCCTGATCTGACTGGTAAGGCCATACATTTCTTCGCGTGGAAACTCCCTGGTCAGTTCATAGACAGCGGCCGCTAATAGCATAGACTTTTTCCAAACCACCAGATCGCGAAATGCTTGTCCCATTTGAATGCAATCCTCTTACTGAAAACTGGTAACTGACAACTGTAAACTGGCTTACAGCTCGGCCCGCAACGCCACCACCGGGTCCAGCTTTGCTGCCTTGCTGGCCGGATATACGCCGAAAAAGATGCCAGTAGCGCCGGCAACAAAGAGCCCGAGGAAGACGCTCCATAACTGCACGTTGGTAGGGAATCCGATCACCAAGGTAATCAGCTTGGCCACCAGCACACCGCTTAGCACGCCAATAGCACCGCCTACCAGCGACATGCTCGCGCTTTCAATCAGAAACTGCATCAGAATGTCGCGCTGCCTTGCGCCCAGAGCCTTGCGCACGCCAATTTCGCGCGTTCTTTCTGTTACTGCCACCAGCATGATGTTCATGATGACAATGCCGCCCACCACTAGCGAAATAGAAGCGATGCCCACCACTACGTCAAAGAAGATGGCGGTGAACTGCTTCCATATCTCCATGAAGGTGTCGTTGGTCTCAATCTCAAAGTCTTCCGTAGCTCCAGGGGCAACGTGGCGGCGGGCGCGCATCAGCACGCGCACTTCATCTTGCGCGCGCTCCATGGCAGCCGCATCGCCGTGGGCGCGGGCATAGATGTCCACCGAGTCATTGTAGCCATAGGTCTGCTGATAAGTGGTGATCGGCACGGCTACCCAGTTATCCTGCGATTGTCCAAAGGCCTTGCCCTGGCGCGCGCCCACACCCACCACAGTGTAGGAGATGCCATTCACGCGAATCTCCTTGCCGATCGGGTCGCCTTCGCCCAGCAGATTGTCCACAATGTCATAGCCCACAATCACGTTGTGGGTGCCGTGACCCTCGTCTGCTGGCGTAAATCCGCGGCCAATCACCACATCGGTGTTATTGAGCGAGATCATGGTCCAGGTCATGCCGCGCACGTCGGTATCGGATGTGGAGTGGCCGTTGGCCACCACGCTGGTGGTCTTGTCCAGCATCGCTCCCACTTCACCGCATTCGCTGCATCCGTCCTGGATGGCGTGGTAGTCCTCGATGCGGATAACCTTGCGCTTCTGAAAGCGGAAGTACTCCTCGGCCGACATGATGACGCTGGGCATGCGCGTGAGCGTAAACACGTCTGCGCCATGGTCTGAGAGCTTGGTGCTGACATAGCTGTTGGCGCCGTTGACCAGCGTGATAACCATGATTACCGAGGCCACGCCCATCACCACCCCGATCAGCGTCAGGATGGTGCGCATCTTATTGCCCCACAGCGATTGCAGTGCTAGTTTGAAAGCCTCTCGGAATTGCATACACCCGCTTTCGTCCGGAACCGGCTCCGAATCTCGCTCGGACTCTATTTGAGCAGCTGTGCTTGTCTTTGGCGCATACCACCGCGCTTACCTGCCAAGCTCATACGAGCCAGGCTCGTACTGACCAGCTTCGTACAGAAAGGATACGCGCTCGAGAGCGCGATGGTTCCTTGCCGGTCTGGCTCAGCGGCCGGAGCTGCCAAACCCCTTTTCCGCCCTGGCCGAGTCTTCCAGCGTCTCCACTTCCTCAACCGGCCCTGTCAGCACCGGGACCGGCACCATCTGCGCGATCTTTTCGCCGGCCTTGAGTTCGATGGCCTCCGCGCCCAGGTTGGTCATCAGCACCAGAATCTCTCCCCGGTAGCCCGCGTCGATCACGCCTCCGGTAGTGGCAATACCCTTGGCCGCCATCGAAGAGCGGTCCCGCACCAGCAGGCCCAGCGCATTGCCGGTTCGCGGGTCGCGCGCTTCCACGGCAATGCCCGTTCGCACCTTTACCGTGGCTCGTGGCTCCAGTCGCACACCCTCCAGAGCAAACACGTCGTAGCCCAGATCCTCGCCCGGATGCGCCACTGCTGGCACCCGCGCTCCTGCTTCCAAAAGCTTCACTCGTAACATGATTCGATCCTAGCAGCCTGCGGAAATCGGAGACAAAAGGAACTGCGCGAGAAAATTTCCCCTCAAAGGCATGATCAGAAAACCGATTTACCGGTGAGTGCCAACGGTTGTATGATCGCCGTGTCTTTTTTGCGCGCGTTCGAAGCTGTCTTAAATCGTGCGCTTGATTCTCTTCAAGGAGTTTGTCGCCTATGCCGCTTCGCCGCTGGTTCTCTCTTCTGCCTCTGGTTCTCTTCTGCCTTGCGCTCCCAGCTCAGTCCACCCAGCCCGCGTACCAGGACACCAAGGCCGCGCCGGCCGACCGCGCCCACGACCTGGTGGGCCGCATGACCCTCGACGAAAAAACCCAACAGCTCGAGGACTGGGCCACGCCCATCCCCCGGTTGGGCATTCCCAGCTACCAGACCTGGAACGAGGCTCTCCACGGCGTGGCCCGCGCCGGTTATGCCACCGTCTTTCCCCAGGCCATCGGCATGGCAGCCACTTGGAACCCGGTGATGGTACAGAACATGGGTACGGTCATCTCAACCGAGGCCCGCGCCAAGTACAACCAGGCCCAGAGCGAGAATAACCACCGCATCTTCTATGGCTTGACCTTCTGGTCGCCGAACATCAACATCTTTCGCGACCCGCGCTGGGGCCGGGGCCAGGAGACCTACGGCGAAGACCCCTACCTCACCGGACGGCTGGGCACTGCCTTCATTCACGGCGTGCAGGGCTCTGACGTGAACCACCTCCGCGCCGTCGCCACCAGCAAGCATTTCGCCGTGCACAGCGGTCCGGAGACCCTGCGCCACGGCTTCAACGTGGACCCCTCGCCCCGCGACCTCGAAGAGACTTATCTGCCCGCCTTCCGCGCCACCGTGACGGAGGGCCACGTGCAGAGCGTGATGTGCGCCTACAACTCCATCGACGCCTGGCCGGCTTGCACCAACAAGATGCTGCTCAAAGAGCACCTGCGCGACGCCTGGGGCTTCAAGGGGTTCGTCGTCTCTGACTGTGGCGCCATTGCCGACGTGAACAATGGTCACAAGAAGACGCCGGACATCGAGCACTCATCCGCGCTCTCGCTTCAGGCGGGCACCGATCTCTCCTGCAGCATGTGGGATTCCGGTTTCAACACCCTTGCCGATGCGGTTCGGCACGGCCTGGTCACCGAGGATCTGGTCACCCAGGCGGCCGAGCGACTCTACACGGCCCGCTTCGAGCTTGGCCTCTTCGATCCCGAGGGCGCCAATCAGTTGGACAAGCTGCGCCCCACTGAAGGCCTCTTCAACCAGGACCGCGTGGTGGCCCGCAAGGCCGCCGAGGAGAGCATCGTCCTACTCAAGAACTCAGGGCTATTGCCCTTCAAGGGCAAGCCGGGCCACATCGCCGTCATCGGACCTACAGCCGACCTGCTGGTCTCCATCCTCGGCAACTACGTGGGCACGCCCATCCATCCGGTTACGCCGCTCGACGGCATGATGGCCCAGTTCTTCAGCTCGCCCATCCTCTACGCGCAGGGCTCCACGCTGGCTGCTGGAACCTCTGTCCCGGTTCCGCGCACCGCCTTCGGTCTCAACAAGGGCCTCAAGACCGAGTTCTTCGCCACCCCCGACTGGACCGGCCGCCCGCTCGCCACTGAGACCCAGCCGCTCATCCAGACCGACTGGGAAGGCGCAACGCCGGTGCCGCAGATCGCTACTACGGACTATTCAGTGCGCTGGTCGGGTAACCTCGCCGTTCCCGCCGCCGGGCATTACGTCTTCTCGCTCGAGCCCGGCGACGCCTTTCCTTACTCGCCGGTCGAGAGCTACCGTTTTATCCTCGACGGCAAGGTGGTCTCCGAGGGCAGCCTTCGCAAAGTGCGTGGCACTGCGGCTCCGGCACCCTCCAAGTCCGGGACTGGCGCTTCGCCCACCGCGCCGCCGCCGATGAGTGGTCCGGCAACCCCTTCCTTTGCGGTGGACTTTGCCGACACCAAACCGCACGACTTCCGGCTGGAATACTCGCACGCCGGTGATAGGTTTGGGGGCGGTGTCACGCTCAAGTGGGAAGCTCCGGCCCAGGCGCAGCTCGACGAGGCCGTCGCGCAGGCTTCAAAGGCAGACGTGGTGGTCGCCTTTGTCGGTCTCTCGCCACAGCTTGAAGGCGAGGAGATGCGTATCAAGATTGACGGCTTCAACGGCGGCGACCGCACCAGTCTCGACCTGCCCGCACCGCAACAAAAGCTGCTTGAAGCTCTGGCTGCCACCGGCAAACCGCTGGTGGTGGTGCTCCAGAGCGGCTCGGCCGTCAGCCTCAACTGGGCCAATGAGCACGCCGCCGCCGTTCTCGAGGCCTGGTACCCCGGCGTCGAAGGCGGCACGGCCATCGCGCGCACCCTCGCCGGACTCAACAACCCGGCTGGACGCCTGCCCGTCACCTTCTACAAGAGCCTCGACGGCCTGCCTGCATTCACTGACTACTCGCTCAAAGGCCGCACTTATCGCTACTTCACCGGCAAGCCGCTCTGGGGCTTCGGCTTCGGGCTCAGCTACACCAGCTTCAAGTACAGCCCGGTCAAGCTCTCTTCCGCGACGCTCAAGGCTGGTGAGCCGCTCACAGCCACCGTCACCGTTACCAACACCGGCACGGCAGGCGGTGACGAGGTGGTGGAAGCCTACCTGAAGACGCCGCAAGAGGGAGGGCCGATCCACTCGCTGGTGGGAGTCGAGCGTATCACTTTGGCTCCCGGAGCCGGTAAAGACGTGTCGCTCACTATCGATCCCCGTTCGCTTTCGAGTGTGGACGACAGCGGAAACCGCTCGATTCTGGCCGGCAAATACACGCTCTCGGTTGGCGGCGCGCAGCCCGGCCAAACCCAGGCCATCTCCGAGGCCACTTTCACAGTCAACGGCTCACAGGCTCTGCCGAAGTAAAGCAACACCGAACAAATTGAACAAAACACCGAAGGGCCGGCTTCAAAAAAAGCCGGCCCTTTTCTTCCAACATTCTCTGTCTCAATCTTGCCCAGCAGAGAAGTTCCCGTGCCCCCATCCTTTTCCGCGCACTTTGCGAAAAAAGGTGGGAAGCCACAAACCTCAGTCTCTGAGCGCGCTCCCGCCACCCGCACCAGCGTTACCGCGCCCAGCAGTCCAGACTCTAGCTCTTGCGCCCCGCCGAAAGTTCTTCCGCTGGAGAGAGGGGCCCATACCATCCTTCCAGAGACTTTATGCCACGTGGCGAAGGGCTCTAAATCTTCTGCAGATTGGCAAATTTTTCAATCAGCTTCTTCATGCCGTGGCGAGTAAACATCACGGTCAGCTTGGCGTCTTCGCCCTCGCCTTCGCGGATGAGCACGGTGCCGTCGCCGTATTTGGCGTGGCGGACGCGCTGGCCCTTTTGCAGATTGGCCGCCCCGTGCGGCTTGGGGACGTCTGAAGTCGGACGGGCGAGCGCGCCCGGCTTGACCACTCCGGTTTGTCCACCGAAGAAGCGGGCGATGTTATCGATAGAGCTTTCGTCCGGCTTTACGGCCGAAGAGTCGATTGAGGAAGACGTCTTCGGTGGCTTCATCCACGAGGCAACGAAGGGCTTGGACGGGTCTGCCTTGCGCGACGAGCCGAAACCGTGAGCGGCTGCCGGTGCGGCGGGGTTGTACTCCTGGCTTTCGTCTTCGTAGTTGAAGTGGCGGCCTTCAGACTCTCCGCCAAAGTTCGAGCGCTTGCGGGAAGTGTAGCCACCGTAGCCGGAACCGTAAGCCGATGCGGACGAGGCTGGATTCTGGCCAGCGAGGTTTTCCATCAACTGGCTGGGTACCTCCTCAAGGAAGCGCGAGGGGATGGTACGTTCCGGAGAATCGTTGCCGTAGCGGCGGCGATACTCGGCGCGGGTGATGATGAGGGTGTTCATGGCGCGCGTCATGCCTACGTAGCAGAGGCGGCGCTCCTCTTCAAGCTCTTCCGGGTTCTGGAAGGTGCGCGAGTGGGGGAAGAGACCCTCTTCGAGACCTGTCAGAAAGACGAGCGGGAATTCGAGACCCTTGGCTGCGTGCAGGGTCATCAGCGTGACGCGGGCGTCGGGGTTGATCTGGTCGGTGTCGGAGGCCAGGGCCGCGTGGTCAAGGAAGTCGGCCAGCGACTCGCCGCGAACCTCGGCATCGTGCGCGGCGTTGGCCAGTTCCTTCAGGTTTTCAATGCGGCTGGTGGCCTCGGGCGTGGCTTCGGTTTCGAGCGCCTTGATGTAGCCGGAACGATCGATGAGGAAACGAATTAGCTCAGGCAGCGTGGCTGCGTCGCCGGGCTTGCGGAAGCCTGCGGTGAAGTCTGGTTTTGGAGAGGCTTCAACTTCAGTGGCTGGATCTTCCGCGCTACTTGCGGCAAACACCTCTGTCTTTTTCCCGGCAGACTTTGCGGCTTGCCTCTTGACTGCTTGCAGGAAGGGGTGCTTGGGCTCCTCGGCAAAGGGATTGAAGCTGGCCATGTTGAGCAGCGACATTTGGTCTTCATGGCCGCCGAAGTTGAAGCTGGTGTTCGAATCGGTTCCTTCAGGGGCTGAAGCCCCTTCCTTTTCCGATACGCTTTCTGCACGACTGAAGTCGTGCCCTGACTCGGTGTTTGCGTTGGCGAAGGTTTCGTTTACGGTTCCGCTCTGTGCGGAGCTGGCTTGCTGTTCCGCGCCGTCGTCCGCTGCCCCGAACGAGAAGTCCGTATCCGCATCTTCGGCTTCTGCCGCGCTGGCTGAGAGCTTGCCGGCAAAGTCGGGGTCCATCATGGTCTGCGCGTCCACAATGAGCTGGCGGAAGGTGTCGATGGCCATGAGCGCGCGGCCGGGCAGCAAACGATTCTTGATGGCCGAGCCGATGGCCTCCCAGGTGGAGACGCCGGTTTCAAGCGCCAACCGCTCCAGGGTTTCAAGCGAGGTTTTGCCGATGCCGCGGACCGGAGTGTTGATGACGCGTTGCAGAGCCATGGAGTCATGCGGGTTGCGCACCAGGCGCAGATAGCTGAGCAGATCCTTGATTTCAGCGCGGTCGTAAAAGCTGAAGCCGCCCACCATGGTGTAGCTGATGTTGTAGCGGCGCAGAGCCTCTTCCACCAGGCGCGACTGCGCGTTGGTGCGGTAAAGCACGGCGCAGTGCTGACCGCCGGGTTCTGCGTTTTCTGACGCGCTGGCCTGGCGCAGATACGTCTTGATGCGGTCGGCGATGAACAGAGCTTCATTTTCGCCGTCGGGCGCTTCGTAGTAGCCGATCAGCGAGCCACCCTGGCGGTCGGTCCAGAGCTTTTTGCCCTTACGGCGAAGGTTGTTGGCGACGACAGCGCCGGCCGCCTCCAGAATCACCTGCGTGGAACGGTAGTTCTGCTCCAGCCGAATGATGCGGGCGTTGGGAAAGTCCTTTTCAAAGCCGAGAATATTGTTAATGTCAGCGCCGCGCCAGGAGTAGATGCTCTGGTCCTCGTCGCCTACCGCGCAGACGTTGTGGCGCTCGCCGGCCAGCAGCTTCATCAGCTCATACTGGGGGCGGTTAGTGTCCTGATACTCATCGACGAGCAGATAGCGATAGCGGTGCTGGTAGCGGGCGCGAACCTCGGCAGAGGACTTGAGCAGACGCACGGCTTCCGTGAGCAAGTCGTCGAAGTCCATGGCGTTGTTCTTGAGCAGCTCGGCCTGGTAGCTCTTGTAGATGTGGGCGATGCGCTCGCCGTTGGGGTCCTTGGACGAGAGGAAGGACTCCTGCGGATCGACCATGTGGTTCTTGGCCCAGGAGATGCGGCTGAGAACGGTGCGCGGGGTCAGTTGCTTGGTGTCGATCCCCATGCGGCGCATGATCTGCTTGACGATGTTCTGCTGGTCGCTCTCGTCGAAGATGGCAAAAGACCGGGTAAGGCCCTTGTCGCCGATACGTAGCGCCTCAACGTCGCGGCGGAGAATCCTGACGCAGAGCGAGTGGAAAGTGGCGATAAGGGGCTTGGCCAGCGAGCCATGGTCGAGCAGTTTGTCGACGCGCTCGCCCATCTCCTTCGAGGCTTTGTTGGTAAAGGTGACGGCGAGGATGGAGTCTGGCGCGACGCCTTTTTCCTGGATGAGCCAGGCGATGCGATTGGTGATGACGCGGGTCTTTCCGGAGCCTGCGCCGGCCAGAATCAACAGCGGGCCATCGGTAGTTTCGACGGCGGCGCGCTGCTCGGGGTTTAGTTTGGCGATGAGCGGGTGCAAGGGCTTGGTCCGGTGGGAAAGATCCTTCTACCAGTTTACCGTTCTGCGGGGTTTCAGGTTTGCTGGCGCGGGATGGCGGGTTTGGTACATGGAGAATCTGGCCTGGAGGGGTGGATTTCCGAGGAAACAGAGAAAAATGATTAAAATAGACAAAATAATCATTTTGTCTATTTTAATCATTTTTAACGTAAACTAGAGGGCATGAGGACGATATCGGCAACCAAGGCTAAACAGCAGTTCGCTGCCCTGCTTGACGCGGCGCAGCGGGAGCCGGTGCGCATCCGCCGCCACCAGCGGGACGTGGCGGTGCTGATTTCGGCGGCGGAGTATGAGGAATTCCAGCGCAACCGGTGGAGCGAGTTTAACCGGTTGGCAGGTATTGCCGCCGAGCAGGCCAAGAGCAACGGCCTGACCCAAGAGATTCTCGCTGACATACTGGCCGACTGATGCCCGACAGTGAACGAGTGGTCGTAGACACGAACGTGGTGTTGAGCGGACTTCTGTTTCCAGGCTCGATTCCTGCGCAAGCACTCAAGCGCGCTCAGTCAGGAACCATGCTGGCTTCGCTGGCAACGTGTGAGGAACTCGCCGAGACGATGAGCCGCCGCCGGTTTGATCGTTACGTAGTCGCGGAGATTCGGCAGCGGCTCGTCAGCGCATATCTGCACGCATGTGTCATGGTCGAGATCTCCACACCCATCCACGCCTGCCGCGATCCGCGCGACGACAAGTTTCTCGAGGTCGCGGTACATGGCAAGGCCGACGTGCTGTTGACCGGAGACGCTGACCTACTGGAGCTACATCCGTTTCGCGGGGTGGCCATCCTTGTCCCGGCAGATTATCTGGCGGAGTAACTCGCCGGACGCACAGGGTATCCTGAAGAGTCATGACAACAGAGACAAAGAAGAACCGTCGCATGGCCGTATATTGCGGATCGGCAAATGGAGCGCGGGAAGAATTCCGTGCGGAGGCTGTGGCCTTGGGCATGGCAATTGCCGAAGCTGGATTTGGTTTGGTGTATGGCGGTGCGAGCGTCGGGTTGATGGGCGCAGTGGCCGATGCGGCGCTGGCCGGCGGTGGTGAGGTAATCGGCGTACTGCCCGCCGTGCTGGCCGACAGGGAGATAGAGCATCCAGGTTTGAGCGCGCTCGAATTTGTGCCCACCATGCACGACCGCAAAGCCCGCATGGTGGAGCTAGCCGACGCCTTTCTGGTGCTGCCGGGCGGCTATGGAACGCTGGACGAGCTAATGGAAGTGGTGACCTGGGCACAACTGCGCATGCACGCCAAGCCATGCATTCTGGTGAACTCCACCGGCTACTGGGATGGGCTGCTCCGCTTTCTGGATTCGGCCGTCGCGGCTGGCTTTGTGAAGCCGGAGAATCATGCCCTGCTGCGCGTGGCTTCAAGCGCCGCAGAAGCAGTGGCGATGGCCGCTGCCGAGTGCTAGAGCGGCGCGCCAAATCAAGATGTCTGGTTGTATGATGTTTGCATGTCGAAGAAGCTGCGCTTTGGCGTTTTGAGCACCGCGAACATCGGATTGAAGAAGGTTCTGCCCGCCATGATGAAAGGCGAGCACACAACCGTAACAGCAATTGCGTCCCGTGACCTGGGCAAGGCGCTGGAAGCGGCCAAGGCGCTTGGCATCGAGAAGGCGTATGGCTCCTATGAGGAGTTACTTGCCGATCCGGATATTGACGCGGTCTACAATCCTTTGCCGAATCAGCTGCACGTGCCCTGGACAACCAAAGCTGCCGAGGCCGGCAAGCATGTGCTGTGCGAAAAGCCCATCAGCCTGACGGTGGCCGAGGCCAGGACGCTGCTCGATGTGCGCGCCAGGACCGGCGTGCTGATCTGTGAGGCCTTCATGATTCGCAGCTATCACCAATGGCTGCGCCTGCGCGAACTGCTCAATGAGGGCCGCATCGGCGAGTTGCGCGCCGTGAGTGGCGTCTTCAGTTACTTCAATGCGAACCCGGCTAACATCCGTAACCAGGTGGAGTGCGGAGGCGGAGGCGTCTACGACATCGGCTGCTATCTGATTCAGGCTTCACGCTATGGCTTCGGAAAGGAACCGAAACGCGTGGTTTCGCTGCTGGATCATGACCCAGTGTTGGGAACTGACCGGCTTGCTTCGGCGATTCTTGACTTTGATGGCGGGCAGGCCATTCTTACCTGCAGCACGCAATTGATTCCCTATCAGCGCGTGAATTACCTCGGCACCAAGGGCCGCATTGCGATGGAGATTCCCTTCAACGCGCCGCCAGACAAGCCGGTGCGTATCTTCATCGATGCAACAGGCGATCAGGATGGCAGTGGTATCACTGCGGAAACCTTCCCGGTGGCAGACCAATACACCATGCAAGGGGATGCCTTTGCGCAGGCCGCTTGGGGCAACTGCCCCTCTCCTGTGTCGCTGGAAGATTCCATCGGTAACATGGCAGTCATCGAGGCGATCTTCAACTCAGCGAAGTTGGGCCAGTGGGTGACGCCGGAGAGATAGAAATAGTTACGTTCGTTTATTGAGCAGAGAATCTCTACCGGCAGCGTAGGCGTACATCGCCCGCGAAGCCTTTGTGCTGAGATTTATCGAATGGGTTACAAAAGAACAAATCCAGCACAGGTAGGGAACCTGTACCGGATTGTTTGTGCGTAAGAGATCGGTTACTTGCTTGAACCGGCGGCCTTCCGCTGTGCTTCCCAACGGCGCTTCACTGCTTCAGCAATGCGCTTGCGCCCTTCAGGCGTGAGGTTTCTCTTCTTTGTTTTTGCAGCTTTCTTTGCAATAGGCGCTACAACCACTTCCTTCTTGGGCCTGCCGGGCTTCTTCTTCGGTGCTACGACAGTGCTTCCAACAAGGAGGGCGCGTGCTTGCTGCAGCAGGGCAATCTCTCGATCAATCGACGCCAAAATCTCCGCTACTCCCATAATTCCTCCATTTCATCTGGACCTTCAGATTGATTTGGTCCGGGTAAGTGCCCGGACTTTTCTGAGCTTTTTCGAAAGTCCTGAATCAACATAATCTCTCATCTATCGATTTGCAATCAAATATTGGGAGTTTTCTCTATTATTTAGAAAAAATATCTGAATGGCGCGTCATATTATTGAACGGAACTAAGAGTTGTAACTCATTGAGCCTGCCCGATAGAGAGGAATGCCGCTGCAAGAAGGTCTGATCTCGTTAATTAAAACTACAATCAAGTATCCGTCTTGAACGAACCCGTGCCTCATAGGCTAACTCCCGTGGATATTGAGCATTATGGCACAGTGAATGCCGACCGCTTCTGAGACACTGACTTAATAAAAGGTTCCTCAGAAAGACGCGCTAGCGTCTGCCTTGAGCGTTCCTTCATTGCTCGGAGACACACGCGAGAAGGTCATCGCGGAACTGGTCAATCCGCTCTGTGTCGCTGTCCCACGAAAACATGAAGCGGGCCGCTCCACCGATAAAGGTATAGAACTTCCATCCGCGCGCGTGGATGGCCTCAAGCACACTTTCAGGAGCCTCAAGAAAAACGGCATTGGCCTCCACTGCGCCCGTGATGCGCACACCGGGAATGCGCGCAACCTGCTCGGCAAAGTAATGGGCGCACTTATTGGCATGTGTTGCATTGCGCAGCCATGCGCCACTTTCGAGCATTCCTACCCATGGCGCGGAGAGAAAACGCATCTTGGAGGCTAGCTGTCCGGCCTGCTTGCAGCGGTAGTCAAAGTCAGCGGCAAGTTTGCGGTCAAAGAAGAGTACGGCTTCGCCCACCGCCATGCCGTTCTTGGTGCCGCCAAAACAGAGCACATCAACGCCGACCTTCCAACTTATCTCTGCCGGGCTGCACCGCAACGCCGCACAAGCATTGGCGAAGCGCGCGCCGTCCATGTGCAGTGAGAGTCCATGCTGCTTGCAAGCGGCGGAGATGGCGCCTAGCTCGTCGAGCGTGTAGACGCGGCCTGTCTCAGTGGATTGCGTAATGGTGGCGACACGCGGCTTGGGGTAGTGGATGTCCTGGCGTTTGGTGGCCAGTTCATGAATGGATTCTGGACAAAGTTTGCCCTGTTTGCTCGGAGCTACCAGCAGCTTTGAACCGTTGGAAAAGAACTCGGGCGCGCCGCACTCGTCGGTCTCAACATGCGCCTGGTCACAGCAGATGACACCGTGATAGGACTGGCAGAGCGAGGCCAGGGCAAGCGAGTTAGCCGCCGTACCGTTGAAGACAAAGTAGACTTCGCACTCGGTTTCAAACAGAGCGCGGAACAGGTCAGCGGCCTTGGCGGTCCAGGGATCATCTCCATACGAGGTGGAATGTCCCTGATTGGCGGCTTGCATGGCTTGCGATGCTTCAGGACAGATCCCGGCGTAGTTATCGCTGGCAAATTGCTGGGTGAGTTCAGCAGGATCGATGGGATTCATTCGTGATTCCTTTTGAGACAAGGGAAGAGGAGGATGAAATCGGATTCCGCGCACTGGGCCGCATTGTAATTAAAGTAGATCAAAAGTTTATTCGCTTCTACACACCAGCTTCAAGCATGGCGCGCAGGCACATTGCCTCTGTTTATTATGCACCTCGACGCACTGGAGGTTTGCGGCAAGCTCTGGATGGGAGCTGCGCGAAGCTTTCAGTTGAGCCAGCACAGCCAAGTTGCTTGACAGTAGGACAACTCGGTCACTAACGTTTCAAGCGGTAATTTGTTGAGTGCTTGAATTAGAGCAACTCAAAGGAGCTTCGCCATGCGGGTGATGTGCACTACGACCGTTTTACTTCTGTTGTCCTGGGCCTCAAGCGCGTTGGCGCAGGCAAACGCCGCTGTGCCGCCGAAGCCCGCAAGCGAGGTAGCGGGCATTGCTGTGAACTACGACGAGACGCAGGTTGGCACTTACACGCTGCCCGATGCGCTCATCCTGGCTAATGGCCAGAAAGTGAAAGACGCAAAGATCTGGCGCAACGCTCGCCGGCCTGAGATAGTGAAGCTCTTCGAGACCGAGCAGTATGGCCGCGCGCCGGGCCGCCCCGCCGAGGAAAGCTTTGAAGTAACCGACAAAGGCACGCCAGCACTGGGCGGCAAGGCAATCCGCAAGCAGGTGACGATTCACTTCTCAAAGGATCCCTCATGGCCTGCAATCCACCTGCTCGAATATCTGCCGGCCAACGCAAAGAAGCCTGTGCCGGTACTCCTTTCGATCAGCTTTGGCGCCATTCAGAACGTGGTAGACGATCCGGGAATAACTCCGATCAAGGTATGGGACCCGAAGACACACACGCGCATTGATCCAGCCGGGATGCGGAGCTTTGGCCGGCTCAACGTGCAGCCGTTTCTCGACGCGGGCATTGGCGTGGCCACCTTCTATTACGGCGACGTGGACCCGGACTATGCGGAAGGCTTCAAGGACGGCATTCGAGCCCACTATTTGAAGCCGGGGCAAACCGAGCCCGCAGCGGACGAGTGGGGCGCCATCAGCGCCTGGGCCTGGGGTATGAGCCGCGTGGAAGACTACTTTGAGACCGACGCTGGCGTTGATGCCAAACGCGTGGCCATCCACGGAGTATCACGGCTGGGCAAGACAGTAATGTGGGCCGGCGCGCACGACGAGCGCTTTGCGGCGGTGATAGCCAGCTGTTCCGGCGAGGGCGGCGCAGCGCTGAGCCGTCGCAACTACGGCGAGACGGTGGCCCACCTGATGGCGCCCACGCGTTACCACTATCAATTTGCGGCCAATTGGGCAAAGTGGGGCGGCTTCCCGGATAAAGCGCCGATGGATGCGAACCTGCTGGTGGCCCTGGTGGCGCCGCGTCCGCTGCTGCTGCAGACGGGCAACACCGACTACTGGTCCGATCCGAAGGGCGAGTTTCTGGCTGCTGTTGCGGCTGGACCGGTGTACAAGCTGCTGGGCAAGGATGCGCTCGATACAGAGGTGTGGCCGGGCGCGAATGAGCCGATCCTGCACGACCTCTCCTACTTTATGCACGACGGCGGCCACGGCATGGTGCCCGGCGACTGGAACGTGTATGTCGAGTTCCTCAAGATGCACCTGCATCCAGAGCGATAGAGGCGGGGTGCGGATAGCTCGTGGAAGGGCAACCTTACAGATCCGGCAACTTGAATCCGCCGTACCCCCATCCTTTTCCGCAGAAAGCGAGAGAAAGGATGGGGTACGGTGCTTCTATTTGAAGGCTGGACCAATAAGCGGCCTAGCTCAATAGGAGTCGATGCCGAAGGCCAGTGGCTTGCGCGCGATCTCATCTTGAGACGGGTTGCGGCCTTCGTCCCACAGCCGCCGCGCCTGTTCCTCACCGTCCAGCACACGGAAGACGCCTTCGGCCAGCGCCCGCAGCTCGTCCTCGCCAGGGAACACGCAGATGGGCGCAATCCAGCCCAGATGCGCGCGGAGCCCGGCGATTACGCGCTCACTGAAGGCCATGCCGCCGGTCAGCAGAATCGCGTTCACCCGGCCTTCGAGTACGGCCGCCATTGCGCCGCCCTGCTTGGCAATCTGGTACACCATAGCCTCAAACACCAGCGCGGCCTTGGCGTCTCCCGCGTCGATGCGCCTTTCCACTTCCTGCAAGTCGCGCGTGCCCAGGTAGGCGTAGAGCCCTCCATCGCCAAAGATGTGCCGGTCAATCTCCTTCTGTGCCATCTGCCCGCCAAAGCAGAGTTTCACCAGCGCCCGCTCCGGCAAGTCTCCGGTGCGGTCCGGCCCGAAAGGCCCATCGTCGATGGTATTGTTGTCGATCATGCGGCCATCCCGGTGCGCCGAGACGGTAATCCCCGACCCCATATGCGCCACCACCAGCCGCAATTCGTCGTAACTGCGGCCTAGCTCCCGCGCATAGCGCTTGGCCACTGCCTTGGTGTTCAGCGCATGGCCAATCGCCTTGCGCTCCATCAACGGCGAGCCGGAGATGCGCGCGCATGGCTGCCACTCGTCCACCGTCACCGGGTCAACAATATAGGCGTTCACGCCACAAGGTCGCGCAAACTCAAGCGCCAGCAACGCTCCCAGATTCGAGGCGTGTTCGCCGCGCCGGGCTGCCTTTAGCTCTTCCACAATCGCATCGTCTACCAGATAGGTGCCGCAGGGCATGGGCGGCAGCAATCCGCCGCGTCCGGCTGTCGCGGCAAACTGCTCGGCGCGGTAACCCGCTTTGTCCAGTTCGGCGCCAATCAACGCTGCGCGGTACTCCAGCCGCGCAATCATGGGTCGGCCGGCAAACCGCGTCACTTCCTCGTCCCCATGCCGGATGGTCTTCACCGACTCTGCGCCCTGGCGCGTGTAAATGCCGAACTTTGTCGATGTCGACCCCGGATTGATGACCAGTACCCGGCCCTGTTTTTCGTCCAAGTGCCACCTCGCACAGCGCAATCGAGTGTACCGCCCGACCCTACAGATGCACATCCCTGGGACTGAACCACCGTGTTCCAAACTGTGCAAAACAGAGAATAAATCGATGATCGTCAATCAATTCCGTGCTACACTCAGGGCAATCGTAGAATTCGATCTGAAGTTCTTGCCTGTTCCGGTTACCGCCTGCACGCAACACTTCCACATTGCATTCGCGGTAAATCGTATCAAGGAGTTACATCACAATGGAACAAGGCACAGTCAAGTGGTTCAATGATGCTAAGGGTTTTGGTTTTCTGAGCCGTGAGAACGGTGAGGACGTTTTCGTCCACCACACCGCCATCCAGTCGAACGGTTTCCGTTCGCTTCAGGAAGGTCAGCGCGTTCAGTTCAACGTCACCAAGGGCCCCAAGGGCTGGCAGGCTGAGAACGTTCAGGTCATCTAAGTTCGGCTTAGGCGACAAGTTTGGAACATAAGAAGAGGGACGGCAAAGCAGCCGTCCCTCTTTCTGCGTCTAATGGGATTTTTCTACTAGTTCCCGCAACGAATCCACCTGCAATCCCGCGGCTGCCCGCGGGCCTCTGCTCCTACGCAGCGGGCTTCAGGCCCACTGTCGTCAGCGCCGTGCGAGGGCTGTTGACCCCGCCGAGGTACTCCAGCACATCGTTGATCGAGTCTTCGTAGCGGGATCCGGCCTTATGGGTGGCGCGCACGCCCTTGGCGACCAGTTGGCACACCTCATAACGGTTAATGCCGCGCGCCAGGGCGCGATGAATCTTGTCGGAACGCATGGGAGCTCCTGCAAACAAGGTGGTTGTTGCGTGGGAGAACGGAGCTCGTCAGAAGCGGTAAAGCGGGTCCACAACGGCGTGCGAGAAGATAAGCCTGAGGCGTTCAACGGGCTTCGGAGTGCCCAGGGCCGACCTCCAGGGAGCAGACTCGGAATCGAATCGCAGGGGGCCTCGGGCAACGCTCGCCGGTTGGAGCCGCTCGCAAACGGCCGTAGCCGAGCAGGCGGATGACTCAGGTATCCACTTCCCATTGTATCGTTGAATCCGCCGCCAAACCGGAATATCGAGCGCTCAGGACAGTATCCGTTCCCGTTCGGCTTTTAATAGAACAAATTCCCTGTTAACATTAATAACGCATAGCTCCGTTTGCTCAATACCCTGAAGCGATTGCAGTGAAAGAGGTTATCTGTGGCTGATACCACCAAAGTTGAAGACAAGCTGGAACGAAAGAAGCTGAAGCGGACCGCTCGCAAGAAGGCCGCTCCCAAGGCAAAGCGCACTGAACCCCGTGGTTCGGCGAAAAAGAAGGTCAAGAAGCTGGTTCGCGGACAATCGAAGCGCTAGGCTTCTGAAGAAAGCTTGCCAGGGGTTCCGGGTGCGACACTCTCCGGCCGGAACCCCATTCCTCTCTCTGCCGACCACCGGCAATTATGTCACAACCTCTCCCCCTGTGGGGGACTGAGGAGAACTGCCCTGATTCGCCAACTGCTTGCCTGCAAGTCGATCGATAAGCTGATCCGCGAGTCGGAAGAACCGGCTAACTCGCTGAAAAAAACCCTCGGACCCTGGTCGCTGACGGCCCTGGGCATAGGCGCGGTTATCGGTTCCGGCATCTTTACGGTCATCGGTACGGCCATGGCGGGCCAGCACTTTGACTCGCCGTCGCTTGAGAACACCCCACTCCTCCATTACCTGATCCACCACACAGCACTGGCAGGTCGCCCTGGCGCAGGTCCTGCGCTGGCTCTCTCGCTAGTGCTGGTGGCTATCGTCTGCGTCTTTACCGGCCTTTGTTATGCCGAACTGGCGTCGATGATTCCCATTGCCGGCTCGGCTTACACCTACACCTACGCCACCCTTGGCGAGATGGTGGCCTGGATCATCGGCTGGGACCTGATCCTCGAATACGCCTTCTCCAACATGAGCGTCAGCGTTGGCCTCTCCGCCCACCTTGTCGATCTATTCGACTGGTTTGGCGTCCATTTTCCCGCACGCTGGATCTCGCCCGCCTATCTGCCAACCGGGCTACAAGACTTTGCCGGCAACAACATCTACGATTCTGGCTGGCACTTCGGCTTCAATATTCCGGCCTTCCTCGTCGTCATGTTGCTCACGGTGATTCTGGTCCGTGGCATCCGCGAGTCGGCTCGCACCAACAACATTCTGGTCCTCATCAAGATCGCGGCCATACTGGTCTTCATCGTTGCCGCCGCCAGCTTCATCAAGCCGCACTACTGGCACCCCTTCATGCCCAACGGCTGGACCGGCGTGCTCACCGGCGGTTCCATCATCTTCTTTACCTACATCGGTTTCGACTCTGTCTCGACCGCTGCCGAAGAGTGCCGCAATCCCCAGCGCGACCTGCCCATTGGCATCCTGACAACGCTGGTCGCCTGCACCGTCCTCTACGGTGGCGTGGCCATCGTGCTCAGTGGCATCGTTCCCTGGCAATCGGTTATGGGTGACGCGGCTCCTGTGGTCAACGCCATCAAGCGGCTTTCCATCTCCACCGGCATCGGCAGCCTACAATGGGTCCGCCTCTTCGTTCTGATTGGCGCCATGCTGGGCATGATCTCCTCCATCCTGGTCTTCCAGCTTGGTCAGGCCCGTGTCTGGTTCGCCATGTCCCGCGACGGACTGCTGCCCGACATCTTCAGCCGCATCCACGCGCAGTTCCGCACCCCCGCCGTGGCCACCTGGGTGGCTGGATTCGTGGTCGGCATCCCTGCCGGCCTGCTCGACATCGGCACCGTTTCGAACCTCTCGAACATCGGCACCCTGTTCGCCTTTGTGCTGGTTTCCATCGCCGTGGTGATCCTGCGCTACCGCGATCCGCACCGTCCCCGCGCCTTCCGCACCCCGCTCGGCCCCCTGTTCCCGGCCCTGAGCGTGATTTTCTGCGTGGTGCTGATGATGGGCCTGGAGATCATGACCTGGGTAGCCTTCTTCATCTGGCTGGTCATCGGGTTGCTGATCTACTTCTTCTACTCCCGCCACCGGTCGGAGTTTGCGGGGTTGTAGAGGATTACACTCGCGGCCCGAGCAGGCAATGCGCTCCCTTTGCGGCTAAAGCCCTGTCTAAGGTGACAAGCGTTCCGCCTGCGGCCTCAGCTATGGACAGCAGCCACGAATCTGCCCAGACTTTCGGGGAAATTTCAGTGCCCCTGGCTCTGGCCCGGAAGATAGAATCTGCGTTCGCTTGTTCGGCCACAAAGGCCACGCGATCATCGGCGAAAAGACCTTCGTACACGTGCCAGGCCTCATCGATTGACAGTGCCTTATTGTTCATCACGGATGCAGTAGAAAGCAGGCGCAGCAAACCAAGTTGCGAATGGCGGCAGAACGCGATTCTGCCATCTGCAGTGCTCCACCAGTGCCGGGCAACGTCGCTATGAATGTGCTCATGAGCTGCTAAAGCCAACCACACGTTGATGTCAGGGAAACTCAATGAGGTCATAGAGTTCTTCGTTCGTAGGGTTGATCGTGCGTCCTGCAGGAGGAACTAGGGAAACATCAAGCGTCAAGCGGCGCTGAGGGCGCGCAGGCTCCGGTTCGCTGACCGCCTGCTCGATTCCAGCCAGAATCAGCTTCCGCGCCGAGCAACCCTTGCGCGCAGCCGCCTCATGCAACCTGCGGTGCAGGTCGCGCGGCAGGTCAATCGAAGTCCGAATGGCTTTAGTCTCCATGCGCAGATTATGATGCCGCGACTTAAATAAGTCAATTATCTTTTATGCTGTTCTTCCGCCGGTCTGGAATTGAAAATCACATGCGGTTCTGATCTCTTGATTTGCGAAATGACAAGAAGAGCACAAGCAAACCTAAAACAATGAGCCAGAGATGAAAGACCGGGTGAACATGGGCATTTTCAGCGTGATTCCACCTGCTGTACTGGATTGCAGGCGTGCCGAAAACAATTAGAACTACACCAAATACAAACAAGACTGTCGCGCGATCCGGTAAATACGAACTTAACGGTAATCGAGTCAGAGGTGCAGGTTCACGATTATGCTTGGAACGGCTGCGTTTTCCCATGACTGTCCTCGAAACACAGTATCTCCCATTATCGAAGCAAATTCGAGGTTCATGGCTTCTCCCTTCTGGGTAGGAAGAGTGCCATACAGCTAATTTTCGCTAGAAATACTACCGCGCTTCAGAGCGCTTTGCTGCAGAAGGCCGCCGGCGTCACAATGCTGGCCCGTCCTATCTTGCCCATTTGCAACAAGCCTGCGCGTCGATCACCGGTCACCAGATAATCCTCATCGCTTGCCAGGCCCATCGAGAGCAGAAACGCGTCATTTGGATCGGCGAGAGCGAAGCCGTCGGGAAGCGCCGGAAGCGCATCGAGGACAAGGGCGCGATGCAAATTGTTGACCATGGTACCGATGCGATGCGCGGGAAGAATCGCCTTGATCTTCGGATAGCGGCTGGCGCGCCGCAACTCTTCCAACTGCGCTTGAGAGGTGACCAGTTCAAAACGCCCCGCTCGCCAGGCGCGATAGATCGTATCAGGTGCGCCATAGGGGGAAATGAGTGAACCCAGCAAAACATTGGTATCCAGAATGACGCGCATCAGCGGGTCTGCGCCCAGGCAACAGCTTCGTCAATGAGGCTGCTCAGATCCTCTTCATTTATGTTGGAAGCAGCGGCCTTGGCATGTGCTGCGGCTTGCTCCAACAGGTGCACGCGCACGGCCTCTTCAATGAAACGCGAGAGATCGCCCTTGCGGCCGCCTCCCTGCGCAGCGAGAAACATCCGCACGGATTGATCTATTTCAGGCGACACGGCAATATTCCATCGAATGGTTGCCATCTACCCTCCGCAAAACTGTACATATGTTGATATACACCGATAAATCGATCCTTGCAACTCCTTTACTCTCCAAAACGAACGCACAGATGAGATCTCACCCATGTTCTTTTACACTCAATCTGTGACCGCGATCAACGATTTCATCCGCCGCCTTCCCAAGGCCGAGCTGCATCTGCACTTTGAGGGCACCATCCTCCCTGCCACTCTGGTCGAACTCAGCGCCCGCCACGACGCAGCGCCCATCTCGCTCGCCGAGGCCGAAGCCCTCTATAACTTCACCGATTTCACCGGCTTCCTGCTGGCCTTCAAGGCTGTCTGCGGGCAGCTGGTTACGCCCGATGACTACGAACTGGCCGCCTGGCGCATGATGCAGCATCTGGCGGAGCAGGGCATCGTCCATGCCGAGGTCTACATCTCCGTTGGCGTCATCTATCACTGGGGTGCAGGGGGAGCAGGCCCGGCGGGGGACGAGGTCTTCGAGCCCATCTTCGCTGGCCTGGAGCGGGCGCGTGTGCGCGCAGCAAAGGAACTCGGCCTCTCGCTCTACTGGATCTTCGACGCCGTGCGCCACTTCAGCGTCGAGGAAGCCTCGCGCGTTTTCCGCACTGCTGCCCGGCTGCGGCCGCAGTTCCCCTCCATCGTCGGTATCGGCCTGGGTGGCGACGAGCGGCTAACCGGCTCCGAGCCTTACCGTGCTCTCTACGCCGAAGCAAAGGCAGCAGGTCTGCGCCTCACCAATCATGCCGGCGAAACCACGGGGCCTGAGGCCATCCGCGAGGCGCTCGCCATCGGCTCGGAGCGCATCGGTCACGCAGCCTCCGCCATTCGGGATTTTTACCTGCTCCAGGACATGAAAGAGCGGGCCATTCCGCTGGAGCTGAACCCCACCTCGAACGTGCGCACTGGCGTCTGTCCATCCTTTCCAGAGCATCCGCTGCGTCGCTACTTCGATGAGGGCCTGCTGGTCACGCTCAACTCCGACGATCCAGCCTTCTTCGGCTCCGATCTGGCGGGCGAGTTCCTCCAGGCGCACACTCACCAGGGCTTCACCCACGATGAGCTGCGCCAGCTGGCCGCAAACTCCATCCGCGCCAGCTTTCTTCCCGAGCCGGAAAAGCTGCATTGGCTCTCCCAAATCGAATCAACCGAGTAAACAGCATGTGAGACGTGTGCCGCCGCGCACACCAAAGTGCAGCGGAAACTGCGCTATCATGAGTGTGCAGGAGGGCATCTGGTTCCCATGGCCGATCTCGATAACGTACAGGCAAATGAAGCTCAATCCGAAGAAAGCAAGGGTTCCAAGGCCCTGCAAGTGATTGGCTGGTTCTCCATCGGCATGGCGGTTGCCGCTCTCGGCATCTACGTCGGCACGGAGATCCGCAGCCGCTCGAAGTTCAAAAAGCGCACACCCTACGACTTCTACTCGAATGCCGGCGAAAGCGAGCTGGGCGAGTTCGGCGTCGGCGTCTAGTCCGCGCTCCGGCAAAATTATGCTGAAAAGCCGCCCATAGTGGCGGCTTTTTGCGTTCTGCCTCCTATTGCTCCGGCCCTGAAATAGAAGCACCGTGTCCCATCCATTTCGCAGGCTTTATCGCGAAATGGGTGGGAAGCCTACACACTATTGAATGGCCGGGTCTATAACTCCATTCCCTGCGTTACCCTAGAGCCTGATGGGCCGCATCCGCATACTCTCCGACCAGGTTGCCAACCAGATCGCCGCCGGCGAGGTGGTGGACCGCCCTGCGTCGGTGGTCAAGGAGCTGCTGGAGAACGCGCTCGACGCCGGCGCTATGCGTATCCGCGTCGAGGTGGAGGCGGGCGGCCGCAAGCTCATCCGCATCTCCGACGACGGCAGCGGCATGAACCGCGACGACGCCCTGCTGGCCTTCGAGCGCCACGCCACCTCCAAGCTGCGCACGGCTGACGACCTGCTGGCCATCGCCACACTCGGCTTTCGCGGTGAAGCGCTGCCCTCCATCGCCTCCGTTGCCCGCGTCACGCTGGAGACTGCGACGGGCGAGGAGTCCTCAGGCACGCGGATTGAGATCGCCGGCGGCAAAATTCTGCATGTTCAAGATGCGGCTCTGCCGCGTGGAACCACCATCGCCGTCTCCGATCTGTTTTTCAACACGCCTGCCCGCCGCAAATTTCTCCGCGCCGAGTCCACGGAGCTCTCGCACGTCACGGCTCTGGTTACCCACTACGCCCTGGTGCATCCGGAAAAGCACTTCGAGCTCATCTCCGCCACGCACACCCTGGTGCTGGCGCCGCCCGTGCAACGCACCGCCGAGCGTATCTACCAGATCTTCGGCAAAGACACACTGGCACAGTTGCTGCCCGTCGCAGCTGAAACTCCGCTGGAGCGCGCCGGCTTGCCCGAGCCTCCGCCCTGGAAACGCGACCCCGATGAACCGAAGCGCGATCCGGGCGCACTGCGCCTCATGGGCTTCTACTCCAAGCCTGAGTTGCAAAAGCTCAACCGCAACTCCATCTATATCTTTGTCAACAAGCGGCTCATTCGCGACCGGCTGTTGATGCACGCCATCACTGAGGCGTACCGCAACGTGATTCCGCCTACCAGCTT
>Ga0302267_10000857_pt1 | contig 40161 bp, 34 predicted proteins | sample III_Bog_E1_3_FD_194555 | JGI IMG/M metagenome (GOLD analysis project Ga0302267, IMG submission 194555) | Peat permafrost microbial communities from Stordalen Mire near Abisko, Sweden - III_Bog_E1_3 | ecosystem: Environmental > Terrestrial > Soil > Wetlands > Peat | place: Sweden: Abisko...
GATGCAGGCTAGCCGCCTTCGCTGTGGCTTGCTCGCGGCCGGCTCCGCACTATGCAGCGCCTCTCGCACCATCCGTCGGTGCACTCCCAACTTGCGCGACACCCCGGCGATCGTTCCGACGCCGAACTCCAACTCACGGCGTATCTGCTCAAAAAGTTCCACTTTATCCCTCCTGGTCAGCCAGCTACGCTTCTGTCGCTCCATCCATGAAGCCTAGCCAGTGCCGCCCAAGTGGGCCAAACTTAACTGCCGTTGATGAGCCAAACCAGAATGCCAGAATCACCAGTCTGATGTAGAAGCAGAGACCTTTGATATGCGGCCAACCTGCATGGTTCTCCCATCCTATTCGAAAGTGAATCTTCTTTCTATCGTCTATCGGCAGGTACTGCTTATCCGTTCAATTCTTCTCCCGAATTGCTCATGACCTTCGGAAATGCTGTTCTGCAGAATGTCAGAACCTCGTCCAAGTGCACTCTCGGGCGATACGGCATGGTCCGCCTTGACGCGGACCATGCCTCAGAGTGCACGTTCTAGAGAAGCTCCGGCAATTTCCTCATTAGTGCATTTAGCAAGCGCATCTCGCTAAGCACCCCAAAAGACCATTCCGCATCTTGCCCAAAACTTCGGAGGAAAGGCATGGAACGTAAACCTCCTCCAGGAATCACTTACTCCTTGGTGGCGACCACTGTCACCCAGAAGTGGCCATAGTCGCATTGAAAGGCAAGCCTCTCCTTGACTTCAGATCCGCAGACCCTGACGTCGTAGTCCCTGCCAATCATGACAGACGGCATGGATAGGCGAACCCCTGTCGACATTCCGCTCTTCATGTTTCCACCGATCATGTTGGCCAGTTCTCCCATCACATCGCGCACGTCGTCGTCTGCGGTTTCTGGCGGCTCCATGCAGAGAATCAAGCCCGCGAATCGGCAGGCCTGTTGCGGATTGCACTCCAGCATTATCGCTCCATTCCAATCCCCTGTCAGATATACCAGGGAGGTCATTCGCTCCCCTGAATGATTCCAGGGAACATTACAGGTGGAAACCTCAAGACCCATCATGGTTGCGAATACGGACTGCACGATCTGCGCCAGTATCTCCACACTCACTTCAGCTTGCATAACTTTCCTTTCATCGGGCAACGTAGACAGTTGTGTTTTCTACGGTTTGCCGGTCGAACCATTCATCGAGGCCGAAAGCCGTTTCGGCACCGCCTAAGAGCAGCCAACCGCCTCGAAATAAGGTACTGTGGAGTTCTTTCATGATTTTCCGCTTGGTCTCATTGTCAAAATAGATCATGACATTGCGGCAGAATACTAAATCGAAAGATCCAAGGGAGTGCATGCTTTTGCGCAGGTCAATGGTCTCAAAATGCGCCATCTGCCGCACCGGTTCACTCAACTGCCAGTCCAGGCCGGAACGGTGAAAGTGCTTGATCAACAGGGCCGTCGGCAGGCCTCGATTCACTTCAATCTGCTGATAAGTGCCAGAACGGGCGCGCTTCACGACCTTCGAGCAAAAATCAGTGCCAAGGAGTTCAATGTTCCAGCCCTTCAATCCCTCTGCCAAGAGCAGCATGGCCAGGCTGTAGGCCTCCTGCCCAGTGGATGCGGCAGCTGACCAGAAGCGCAGTTTCCTGGTAGTCTTCCGTTCCTCCATGAGCCTCGGCAAGAGAGCCGTTCGAATAGCCTCGTACTGAGCGGGATCGCGGAAGAAGTAGGTTTCGTTGGTGGTCATGGCTTCTACGACTTGCTGGCCAATCTCCGCATTGTCTCGGCCATGCAGAAGAGCACACAAGTCGTTGATCGAGCCAAGCCTGAGTTGTTTGACAATGGGAGCTAGCCGGCTTTGAAAAAGGTAGTGCTTGTTGTCTTCAAGCACTATGCCAACCCGGGAATAAATATGCTCTTGGAGAAACCGATAGTTCTCCGGGAGAATATCAACAGCTAAAGTTTGAGTTGCCATCTAGACTCCTCTTAATTACTGGCTGCAATTCGAAGAATCTGCGGCACAACTTGATCGAGTGGAAGCACGCGGTCGGCAAGACCTGCGCTAACTACGGCTCCGGGCATACCCCAGACGACGCTGGTGGCCTCGTCCTGTGCGAGGACGTTGGCCCCTTGCGCCTGGAGAATCTCCACGCCATGCAGCCCATCCTGGCCCATACCTGTCAAGATGGCGGCGAGCACCGCACCGCCAAAGACCTCTCCGGCGGAAGCAAAGAGCGCGTCGACTGCGGGGCGGCAGGAGTTGAGGCGCGGCGACTGATCCAGACGCACCTCCACATGCTCCCCGGCAGCGGCCAACTTCATGTGAAAATCTCCCGGTGCGATCAGAATCTTGCCAGGCGCAACAAGGCAGCCTTCAGTTGCTTCTTCGACAGACAACTTACAGGTTGAGTTAAGGCGCTCGGCGAGCAGCCGGGTAAACAAAGGCGGCATGTGCTGCACCACCAGGATGGGCAACCGAAAGTCAGCCGGAAACATGGGCAGTATTGTCCCAAGGGCGGTAGGCCCTCCGGTGGAAACTCCAATGACAACCACTCTGGGCCGCACCTTCATACCCTTCGCAGCAGGCATGGACCGCGGGGCAGAAGGAGCCAGATATTGTGGAACAGCGCCTGTCCGGGGCGCGGGCTTGCTTTGCGCTCCCACGCGGAAGAATTGCTTGATCTTGGGGATCATCTCATCCCGCAGACGCGCCATGGAGAGGTCAAGCGACCCTCCGTTGGAGACCTTGGCGACATAGTCGTCGGCGCCCAGACTGAGCGCCTCCAGGGTCGTTGCCGCACCGCGTTCGGTGAGGGTGCTGAACATGATGACGCGGACACGGGAAAATTCCCGGCGAATGCGCCGCAGCATCTCCAGACCGTCCATGTCTGGCATTTCGATATCCAGTGTGATGACGTCGGGATTGAACTGCGGAATCCGTTGCAATCCTATCGAGCCGTTCGAAGCGGTTCCCACCATTTCGAGCATGGGATCCTGTTCGAGCGCCAGAGTGACCAGCCGACGTATGACGACCGAGTCATCCACGACCATCACGCGGATTCTTTCACCGGGTTGGAGAAAACGTGTGTTCACTGCAATCATGGCTACACCGTTGCGATCGAAGTGATCCCAATCAGCTCAAGCTTTTCCTTGAGGATGTCTTTCGTGAAAGGCTTCATCACATATTCGTCGGCCCCTGCCTCAAGGGCTGAAGACATCTGGCTCATCTCGGTCTCGGTGGTGACCATGATGATCTTCAATGAAGGAAGCTCCGGGTCCTGGCGCAACTTCTTCACCAGTTCCAGGCCGTTCATCTCGGGCATATTCCAGTCCGCGAGAACCAGCTTCACCACGGCCTTATGCGGCGCGATGACTTCCAGGGCATTGACGCCATTTACCGCTTCGAGGACCTCAAACCCAAGCTCAATCAGTATCCTCTTGATGATGATGCGAATTGTCTTGGAGTCGTCCACTACTAAAGCCTTGCTCATGATTCATCCGCTTTCGTATGTTGGAGTGTGACCCGGCGGTTGGCACCCCATCCGCCGGGTTGTGATTCAAACCATCGATCCGGTTAGAAAGTGAACTTCGAAACCGTCGCCTGCAGCCGCGCCGCCATCTCGCTCAGTTCCAGGGAAGCCGACTTGGTGTCATTCGCTCCCTGGGTTGTGTTCTTGGCCGCCGTTGCGACGCCGCCGATGTTCTTGGCGATGTCGTTGACTCCCTGGGCAGCTTCGGTCACGCTGCGGCCGATCTCATTGGTAGTGACCGTCTGCTCTTCCACTGCCGAAGCGATGCTGTTGGAAATATCGTTGATCTGGTTGATGATTGCGCCAATTTCCTCGATGGCGGTGACGGCTCCCTTGGTGACATCCTGAGTAGCCTCGATCTTCTGGCTGATCTCTTCGGTCGCCTTGGCCGTCTGCTTGGCGAGTTCCTTCACCTCGTTGGCTACAACCGCGAAGCCCTTGCCCGCTTCTCCAGCACGCGCGGCCTCGATGGTTGCGTTAAGAGCCAGCAGGTTGGTCTGTTGCGCGATCGAGGTAATGACCTTGATCACGTTGCCGATCTCCTGACTCGATTCGCCCAGCTTCTTCATGGTTTCATTGGTCGACTGCGCCATGGTGACCGCGTTCTTGGCCACACGCGCCGAGTCGTTGGCGTTCTTTGAAATCTCGCGGATTGAAGCCTGCATCTCTTCGGCAGCGGTAGCCACTGAGGCAACATTCCGTGAGACCTGTTCGCTGGCCGCGGAGACGACATTGGCCTGCACCGCGGTCTCTTCGGCCGTGCTGGCCATTGCCTGGCTGACGGCGGTGAGCTCCTCGGAGGAGGTGGCGAGAGCGTTGGCGTTCTCGGAGGTGGACTTCAGAGGCTCAACTACCGACTGCAGAATCTGGTTCACGCCCGCGATGATCTTGCGATAGTCTCCCTGGTGTCTGCTGGCATCGGCGCGCACGCTCACCCGACCACTAGCGGCCGCTTCGACCAAGGTTCCGGTGTCGGCAATCAGCGCCTTCAAGTTTGACCGAACCTGCTCAATGGTTTCATTGATGAATGCCTTCTTGCCGGGGAACTTCTCCAATGGAGCATCGAAGTTTCCCTTGCCGAACTCGGCCACACAAGCCATGGCCTTCCTCTTGACGGAAATATGTCCGGCCACCATGTCGTTGACACCCTGGGCCATCGTCCGGTAGGCGCCTTCAAACTTGTCGGTGGGGATCACCTTGTCGATTTCGCCCAGGTTGTGCTCGTCCGACATCTGCTTCATCTCGGCGATCAATCCACTGAGGGAGTCGATGCAGCTGTTCAGGTTGTTCTTGATCTCGTTGAAGTCGCCGTTGTAGTTGCCGGTGATCTTCGGCGGAATCGAGCCCTTGGATATCTTGTCCACATAGTCGGCTGCCACGCGCAGGGGACCGACGACCGCATCGAGGGCATGGTTTACCCCTTCGATGATTTTGCGGTAATCGCCCCGGTGCTTACTGGCGTCGGCGCGGGCTGTCAGTTTGCCTTCCACCGCCGCTTCAGTGAGCATGTCGGCATCCGCTACCAGTTCTTGCAGCGACTGTGTAATCCGGAGCAGACTCTTGGCGACCACATCGGTCTCGCAACGAACATTGATCGAAACCGACAGATCTCCATCCGCGATTCCCTGCGCCGCGGCGGCCTGCTGATTGATGGCTTCGATGCACGCATTCAGGTTGTGTATGAGCGTGTTGAAGTCACCGTTATAGGTGTCGGTGATCTTCGCGGGGGTGTCTCCCTTGGAGATGCGGTCCACATAGTCGGCGGCGACATTCAGCGGGCCTACCACCGCGTCGAGCACGTTGTTGAACCCCTGGACGATAGTGCCCCAGCCTCCCGGATATTGGGCAACCTCCGCCCGCACATGCAGTTGGCCATTGACGCCCGCCTGAATCAGATGCTCAGCTTCGCCGAGGACGCCACTCAGCATGACAGCGACGCCATTGATATTGTCCTTGATGGCCTTGTAATCGCCCTGGTACTCTTTCGTAACCTCTTTCGGGAGCGCGCCCCTTTTGATCGAGGCGATGCATTCGGAGGCCAGATTCAGAGGCTCGATGACCGCATCCAGCGTGGCGTTCACTCCTTCAATGATCTTGCGGAAGTCGCCCTGGTGCTTGCTGGCATCGGCGCGGGTCTCAAGTTTTCCGGCAATCGCTGACGTGACGAGAGCGTTGCTGTCCTCTGTCAGGGCTCGAATCGCATTGACCATCTCCGTCAGGCTGTCATTGATCTGCGCGAACTGGGCCCTCGCTTCAGCTGTAAACTTGCCCGCTTCCGCCAGTCTCAGATTTACGTTCAGATCGCCCTTTGCGATTTGCGCCAGGTTGGATGCCAGCCGGACTACTTCCACATTGCTGTAGTCCGTTACGGCTATAAGGGAGGTGAGGTCAGACACCACCTCTACGAAGCCGATGTGCTCGCCCTTGAGGTTGGTAAGCTTTGATGACTCTTGCTTGCACTTCAGGCCGTTCCAATCGAAGTAGGTTTCTCCGTTTCCTTTGCCCAGTTGCACCAAGCCGCAGTTGTCAGTCTTGCAGATGTTCGCTCCCGCCGAAGAGCAGGGCATGCCGGGAGCTTCGTCCCTGTTCTTGATTATATGGTTGGCCACCATCAACTTCTCGAAGGCCTTGTTCATGAACACCCATTTCATGTCTTTGTCGATCACGTGAATCGGGGCCGACACGGCATCCATGATCGACTGATACCAGTTGACCTTTTCGACGACAACGTCGAGCGTTCCGTTGAGTCCCTCTACCACCCGACGATAGGCACCCTGGTGCTTAGATGCGTCGGCGCGTGTCTTCAGCCTGTCTAGCGCGGCCGCATCCGCGAGCATGAACGCGTCCCGCGTCAATGCATTGATGGCGTCGATCACTGCGCGGAACGATTCGGCCAGCGAACCTACCTCGTCACCCGAACGATACTCGAACTTCTGGCCTAGATCGCCCAGTGCAATATTCCTTGCCGAGGCAGCGATGAGGCCGAGCGGTCGGGAGATGCTGCGCGCGATAAAGATTGCGAATCCCAGGCCGAGCAGAACACCCAAGATAGATAAAGCCATCAGCAAAGCGCGATTGCTGCGGAAAGTCTTGTCAGCTTCCCCCTGGGCCAGCTTTGCGCCATCTTTCTTGTACGCCGCTGCCTGGGCTAAGAAACCCTCAATAGCGTCAACATTGGCGCGGTCTTCGCCAAAGGAAAGTTTCACCGATGCCCTCGTCTTTGCGAGCGGTTCACGCATAGCTGTGTCGACAACCTGACTCGTGGACGCTTGACTATCCTTCCACGCCTTGTCGGCCTGCTTCAGCAGTTGCTGGCCCTTTTCGGTAGAGAGCAGAGGCCTGGCTTTCTCAATATCTTCGTTGACGAGACCCATATAGGCATCCACCTGCGCCTTGTATTGATCACGCCCATCCGAGGTATTGGAGAGCATTACGTTCTTGGAAGCCCGATCGACCTCAACAAGATCGATATTGGCCTGCTTGAGATACAGGATGCCCAGAGTTTCCTGCTCATACGATGCCTTAGACAGAGCAGCAATCTTGCTCAAACTTGTGATGCCCAAATAGCCGACTGCGGCGGTAATGGCTCCAACGATGATGAAAGCCGCGAGGAGTCGAATGCCGATCTTCAAGTCATAAAACCACTTCATAATCCCTGCTCCCTTCGGGTGGTCGCGCTTCTTCGCAAGCCTTCCTGCCCATTCAACAGCCCGGCCCCGCCAGACTCACACCTCAAGCACCCATCCCGCGATGCTCACAAAAAGCCCCATCCCCACCATTGGGAGTAGCGCCTCGTTTGCGGCTGATAGTTGCGATCTAATTCAACCTTCGCAGTTGCCAGATTCACTTGGAATCGTTCCTGCTGCTGTACTTCGCACGTCATATCTTGCTTATAGCCAATGTCGATGTGAAGTTGAATCTTCGGGCACGGCGGCGATTTGACCTACGCAGGCGCTGTTTGCACCTCACGCGACGCGCCGCTGATTTCTATTGCTGCTGTTCTCCTGTTCCCAGCCTTTGTCGAACTCTGTGCGCGGGTCGCTTGCGTTTTCTCCGCCTCGAAACCCTCGGGATCTGGTGACGAGGAACGTCTTGCAACCGGTGGTCCCTGCCTCCCCTGCGCATCGAATCTTCCGTTCCGCAGATTCAAGCTACTATCGACTTCAATCGTTTTTTCGGTGTCGAGGACCAGCAACAGACTATCTTTCAGCTTGTAAACTCCGCGGATGATCTCGCGCGCTGCGGCATCCAGGTTTTGTGGCGGGCGTTCGTAGCTGGCGGCATCCATCTCCAAGACATCGCCGATCTCGTCCACCAAAAGGCTCACCGCGCCGTCTGATGTGCGGATCACCACGTTCATGGACGGTTGTCCCTCGCTTCGGGCTGGCAACTGGAGACGCCGCCGCATGTCGATCGCGGTAATGATCTGACCGCGTAGGTTGATCAAACCCTGAATGACATCGGGTGCCTGCGGCACTGTGGTCATCTGCTGTGCGCACAGCACTTCCTGGACATCGAGAACGTCTACACCGAAGAAAAGGTTTGCCACGATGAATGTGGAGAATTGGCTACTGGTTTGCGCGATTGCGGATTTGATTGTCGTCCTGATATTCGCCATCGGTTATCTCTTCTCCCCCACGCACTCAAGTTCCTCTTTTTCCGATTCTGACTCTGAGACAAGCTTTGTCACGGATTCGAGGATGGCCGCCGAGTCAAAGCTCATCTGACAGTCCTTGAAGCCCGCTGTCAGACATTCGCGTGCCCGCATTCCCTCCCGCGAGCCAGCCAACGCGATGACCGGGATCCCCTCCCTGTCCGGTCGGCTGCGCGCTGAATCGAGCAGGGCGGAGCAGCAGTCATCTGGAAGATCCAGTGCTGCCAGCACGACATCGATCGACTGAAGATCCATGCATTGCATCGCTTCGTCCGCATTCGTAGCCTCGTAAATGACGAAGCCCGCCATGTCGAGACCGCTCCGGATCATACTTCTGGAGAATGCCGAAGCATCGACGATGAGAACCCTCTTTGCATCCACAGAATTCTCTGCGGACTGATACCAACTGTCCTTGGCCGCATCGATGACCTGGTTGAGATCGAGGAAGTCCGTGATTCGCTTGGCGACTACCGCCGAACCAAGGAGGCCCTTGCGAGTCGACTTCTGTCGTATGGTGACCGCCTCTTCAGCTATATCCACGATCTCGTCAACCACCATTCCTATACTGTGATTGCCATCTTTAATGACGACCACCTGCGCGAGGTCGGACAATTGTGCGTGGTCGTAAACGCCAGGCTCCAGAACATCCCGGAGAGATACCAGGGAAAGGATGCGATCCCGATATTGAATCACCATACCCCCACCTGCACGCTCGATAGCGGACTGAGGAATCTCCTCGAGTCGAGCGACAAGTGAGAGCGGAACAGCCAACCGCTCGAAGGATCCGGATTTGAACAGCAGTAACCTTTGCCGATCGATCTCCGCCTGCATCTTCTGTTTCTCTTCCGTGCGCGCCGGCTCATGAGAATGGCCAAACACGCCTGAACTCTGAGCTATACCGAGCACATCAAGGATGAGAGCTACGCGCCCATCCCCCATGATCGTTGCCCCAGCGTACAGGGTAAGCCCCTTCAATTGCTTGCCAAGAGGCTTGACCACAATCTCCTGGGTGTCGTTGATGCCTTCCACCACCAGGCCAAACAATTGGTCTTCTGCCTGAAGTACCACCATATTCACCGCAACAGACTGATCGGCCGATTTCAGTCCCAGTACTTGATTGAGATAAGCGATGGGTAAAAGAGTTCCGCGCCGGCGATACACTGGCGTTCCGTGCACATACTCAATATGTTTTCCTGAAGAATCTCCATCCAATCGGATCAGTTCGAGCAGGCTCACCTGGGGAATCACGAAACATTCTCCACCACTGGTGACGACCAGGCCAGGGATGATGGCCAGCGTGAGGGGAATCCTGATCTTGACTGTGGTGCCCTCGCTGGGCCGGCTTAAAATATCGACGACGCCGCCGATCTTCTCGATGTGGGATTTCACCACATCCATACCTACTCCGCGACCAGAAATATTGGTAACCACTTGCGCAGTCGAGAATCCCGGCTGGAAAATGAGGCTCAGGGCCTCCCGTTCACTTAGTTTGTCGGCCTGTTCAGGCCGCAGAATCCCCTTCTCAATTGCAATCTGCTTAACGCGATCGACGTCAATTCCACCGCCGTCATCACCGATTTCGATGTTGACTTGTCCGCCTTCGTGAAAAGCGCGCAGCGTCAGCGTTCCCTGGGTCGGTTTGCCCGCACACACGCGGACGTCTGGCAACTCGATGCCGTGATCGCAGGAATTGCGGATGATGTGCATCAATGGATCCTTGATGGCCTCGATGATGGTCCGGTCGAGCTCCGTTTCTGCCCCGACCATTTCGAGCTGGATCTCTTTGCCAAGTGCAATGGACATGTCGCGCACTACGCGCGGCATCTTGTTCCAGACCACGCCGATGGGCTGCATGCGCGTCTTCATCACGCCCTCTTGCAACTCGGTAGTGATCAGGTTCAGCCGCTGCGATGTCGTGTTGAGCGTCGCATCCTCCCGCTCGTTGTTGTACTGGAGAATCTGGTTACGGGTAAGCACTAGTTCCCCCACCAAATCCATCAGCTTGTCGAGCAGACCGACTCCAACCCGAATATTGGCATCCACGGCTGCGGAATGGCGCTCTGGATCATCTTCCCTTCTGCCAGTTTCTTTCCGCCTTTCTGTTCTATCCCAGGCTTCTTCTCCCTTTCGAATTTGTCCGTTTTCTCCACTTTTCTCAGGTTTTGCACTTACTAGAGGAGCAGATGCCTCCTTGTCGGCTGGAGATACGGCCTTGGGAGCAGGGTTAGGCACCTGCGTGGGAGCAAGCGGATGGTTGGGTGCAGACGGAGCGGGTGTGACCGGCTTCTCAACGCCCACTGGCAATTGAGCAGCGGCGCGCAATCGTTCGGTCAGGTCTTCAAAACTGACAGTGCCTTCCTTCCCTGTAGCTTCAATCGAGGCCAGCACCTTCCGGGTCGCGTCAACTGTCTCGAGAATCAGCGACACAAGCGCAGGTGTGAGGTCCCGCTTGCCATCGCGCAGCTGGCTGAGAAGGCTCTCGGCTTGGTGCGTGATCCCCTCCAAGGTCGAAAAGACCAGAAATCCGCATGCGCCCTTAATGGTGTGAATCGTGCGGAAGACGCTTCCGAGCAGCGCCCCATCCCGGGGATGTTTCTCCAGTTCAACCAGATCTTGATCGAGACGCGAGAGGTTTTCATCGCTTTCGACCAGGAATTCACGAATCGTCTCCTGATCTTCCTCACTTATGTTCTCCATGATTCCCTTCTCAGTGCCCGAAGCCACGCATCTCTGCGGAATGCTTCCCGCATGCATGGCAAACATACTCTCTGATCCCATTCTATCGGCATTTCCAACTGATAGTTTCAGATCGGTGCGGAAGGTCCGCTTCATTCTCGATTGCTCCAAACCGCTCCCTGTGCGTCGCTGCATCCATACTGGCGCCTCAACTCATGATTTTCGGAGTAGCTATACTTCAACCATTCGTCACGTCAGCAGAGATCGCTAGAGAAGGAAGCTGTTGGAATCGGTGGGAAGAGGAAGAGGTTGATCTCTGATATCTGGCACTATCTCTGCTCCATTTGATTTCTGGAAACCGACCACGATTTGACGGTATAACCAGAAGACCAGGCACTGTTCAACACCATTCCCGCTCCTGCTGGCTACACTTCAGTCACATAGTCCATCCGGCTGGAACCCCGGTCCGGAGTCTATGCCCCGGGTCTAACCCTTCCGTCATGCCATAAGCGCTCACTCTCGCCACGCCAAAAGCAAAATCAAATCACCTCCTCTCAATCTTCGGCTTCCTTTCATTGAACGGATCTGTCCAATGCGTCGATAGGAACCAGTACGAACTGGGCCCTTTCACGCTTTTCCGCGCATTGCTGTGAAAAGGCATTTTCAACGAGGCGGCCGTATGGATATACTTGTAGTGGACGACAGCAGGACGATGCGCATGATCATCCAGCGAGCGATCAGGCAGGCAGGTTACCGGGGGCTTGCGGTTGGCGAGGCGGAGAACGGCGCACAGGCATTGCAAAAGCTTCACGCAGAGCATCCCAAGCTCATCCTTTCCGATTGGAATATGCCTGAAATGACGGGAATCGACTTTCTCTTGAAGTTACGGGGAGAGGAGAACAAGACTCCGTTCGGCTTCATCACCTCGGAAACATCTGCTGGTATAAGGGAGCTTGCCATGAACTCTGGAGCGAACTTCCTCATCTCCAAGCCGTTCACTCCTGAAGACGTCGAGAAAGCCCTCTCTCCGATTCTGGGCGGGAGTTAGCTGATGGCAGGAACGACTGCATTCGCGCTTTCTCGACGCTTTTCGCAACTCGTCGGTCGAAAGGTAACCTTTGTCCAGTCACTACCCACGCCAGCTTCAAAGCTCGCGCAGATCTACGGCATCTATACCGTTCTTCCCCAGAAATCCGCGGTAGTCGTTAAGGGCGACCTCAGGCTGCTCGGTTCCATTGCGGGTGCTCTGGTCGGCCTGCCGGATCCTGAGGTCATGAATCACCTTGCCGCCAATCCGATGGAAGAACTTATGCGCGACGCGATCTACGAGGTACTGAACATTGCCGCAGCTACCATTTCTACTGAGGGTCGGGCGGTCTTCACCAAGATGGTCACCGATCCCACTCTCATCGAGGGTGTCGCAGAAGAGACTCTCAAGAAGCCGTTTCGCAGAAGCTATTTCTCTGTCTCCATGGATGGTTATCAGGGTGGGACTTTTTGCATCTTTTCCCAGTTCGTTCCGCTTGAGGTAGCACAACCTTGATATTTGCGCGCATCGCATCTAACTTGATTGCGGGCATCTGCGGTCTGGACGTCAGTGCGAAGAGACTGGTTGCGACGACCAAAGAACCGTTCCATGATCCCTCGACTGACTGATAAATGTCTCTTATATCGGCCATATTACCTTACTCTGCCGCCCCTTTCACTCACCTGTCTGGCGTCAACTACTCTTTCCGGTCAACGACAACCATAATTCCCGATAGTTGTTGGAACCTCCCTCCTTCTCTCCTTGCTGAGATGGCGTTGTTGCTGGCAGGGCCGGAGCGTAGCCCCGAAGGGGCGGAGCGGAGGGCCTGCCAGCAACAACGGGGGCCGGTCTCCACCCCCCGTCAGTTGGCTTGGCTGCCTTACGGCGCCGAGCCCAGATTCTTCTTCGCCTCCTCCATTCGATAGCTTTCGATGTTCAGTTCCACGATGACCGAGTGATGCACCAGCCGATCGATGGCTGCCGCCGTGGTCATCGGGTCTTTGAAGATTCCTTCCCATTTCGAGAACGCAAGATTGCTGGTCAGCAGTATGCTGCCGCGTTCGTATCGCTCCGACAGCAGAGTGAACAGCACTTCCATCTCCTCGCGGCTTTGCTGGACGTAGCCCATCTCATCGATGATCAGGCCGTCATGTCTGGCCAGCTTCTTGATCTCTTTACTCAGCCGCAGATCGCGCTTGGCCACCAGCAGATCCTGAACCAGCATGGCGCAGCTGGTGTACTTCATCCGGCGTCCTTGTGCGATCAGTTCGTGGGCCAGGGCGCAGAGCAAGTGGCTCTTGCCCGCGCCAGGATTGCCGAACACAAGCAGGTTCTCCTTCCGATCCAGGAAGCTGCCGTCCACCAGCGCCTTCAGTTGCCGCGCAGCCTTGACGGGTAATCGCTTCAGATTGAAGGTAGCCATCGTCTTCTCTCGTGGCAGACCCGAGTCGCGCAACAGTGCGGCGATGCGGTTGCGCCGCCGAGACTCACACTCCCGCTGCGTCAACTGCAGCAGGTATTGCTCGTAGCTGAGAGTCTCTTTCTCTGCCTGCTGCGCGGCCTGCTCGAAGCACTCGCGCAGTGCCGGCAGATGCAGTTCTTTCAGATTCTCGGTCAACGCCGTTCTGATCTGAGGGGCCGCGCTCATTGCAGCACCTCCTGCGCACTGAACAACTGGTCGAAGACTCTGAGATCCACCGCCGCTACCTCGACATCGCGAACTGCCGTGTCGTGCCCGGCGCCCAGCATGGCCTCGATCACCGCGGCTCTGATCTGCTGCTCATCGCCTAGCCCCAACAGGACAAGCAGCGCCGCATCGACTCTGACCTCACTGTCCCTGCCCCTCTGTGCCAACATGAGTGAGACAAATATCCCCTCAATAATTACTGTAGGTCGGAGAAGGAAATCTCATTTTGGTAAGCCCCTTGAACATTCCCAGCAATGGATCTTCATCCGCAGCGTTGCCAGCTTCGGAGCGTAGCGGAGAAGCTGGCAACGCTGCGGGCGCCGCGCCGCCATCCCCCCGGCCTCCGGTTTCCGATTCGGAAGTGACCGCCCGCCCACAGCGGCGTCATTTTCCGGCCGAATACAAACGTTCGATTCTCGAACAGGCCGCAGCCGCGCAGGATGCAGGGGCGATTGGCGCCTTCAGATCGACGAGGAGAGCTGATGAGCGCCGCGTTGGAACTGGGTGATATCGTTGGCAAAGCTGTCGCCTGTCGTGCCCTCGGTGTGCCGCGTGCCACGTTGTATCGTCGCATGCTGCCCGCCGCTTTGCGCCTGGTTCGGCCCACGCCGGAGCGGGCGCTGAAAGCGGCAGAACGCCGGGTTGTACTCGACCATCTGCACTCAGAGCGCTTCCACGACAAGGCCCCGGCGGAGGTCTATGCCACGCTTCTGGACGAAGACATCTATCTCTGTTCGATTCGCACCATGCATCGTATCCTGGCCCAGCATGGAGAGCTGAGGGAGCGCCGCAACCAGCTTCGGCATCCGCAGTACAAGAAGCCGGAGTTGCTGGCCACCGGGCCCAATGAAGTTTGGTCGTAGGACATCACGAAGCTGCTGGGACCGGTTAAGTGGACCTACTTCCACCTCTACGTCATCCTGGACATTTTCAGTCGCAACGTGGTGGGCTGGATGGTGGCGGAGCGCGGAACCTCGATGACCTCCAAGCCGGTGACGTTCATGCTGGCCGATCTGGGCGTCACCAAAACGCATAGTCGCCCCCACGTCTCGGACGACAATCCGTACTCGGAGAGCCAGTTCAAGACCCTCAAGTACAGACCGGAGTTCCTGGATCGATTCGGTTCGATCCAGGACGCACGCGCCTTTTGCCAGGTCTTCTTCCCCTGGTATAACCACGAGCATCATCACCGCGGGATAGCCTTGCTGACGCCGGATATGCTGCATTACGGCATGGCAGGCGCGGTCATCGAGCAGCGTCAGAAGGTGCTCGATCGGGCCTATGCCCGCAACCCGGAACGCTTCACCCACGCCCGCCCCAAGCACCCGCCCCAGCCCACCGCGGTCTGGATCAACCCGCCCACGCCAATGGCGGAGAAGAAAGTGGAACTTGTCTTGGTCGCCTCATAGGAAGGAAGTGGAGCAGCCAGCCGGATCTTCCACGCCCATTCAAAATGTGGGGATACCCATGGACCGCTCTAGCGATTTGTCTTGGCACAGGTGCTTTCCTCGTCGCATCGATCATTGCCGACCTGAAGCACGCACTCTTCACCGTGGCTGTGATCGCTTTCACCTATCCACTTTACATTTCTCTGACGAGATTGAGACGATATCGAGAGGTAAGAGGCACAGGCGTTCAACTGGCCTCCGATACCGAAGATTGAGGTGACGCTACGATACAGAACATCAAGGCGCTCCTATTAAAAGCCTGTTCGCCGCCACTATTGCGCAGGCGCAGTCCAAGTCTTCCGCGGCACAACAAATGTCCTCCTCGCTCCACGAGCAAGTAGTGGCTGCTAACGCGCATGACACGGATGGTCTCCTCGCGACCTTCTTCCACAACGCCTCGCGGAGATTCGTCATCAACGGTGAAATAATTCGCGGCTTCGACAATCTGCATGAGCAACAGTTCAAGTAGTGGAACCACGACAGGAGCGGCGCCACATATACCAAGCAGACAACGCAAGATTTCATTAGCCTCAGTTCAGAAACGGTCCTTATGACCTTGCAGATGGCGTCCCACCGCACGATGCCGGATGGGAAGCCAAGCGAAGCGAGATTTGTAATGACCACGATCTGGCGACGGCTTCCCGCTTGTTGGCGTTTCATTTACTGCCACGAATCCCATGCGCGGTGACCAAAACGACACCGTTGGGCGAGACAAGAATGACGAATCGCGGCGTTTTCTATTGAAATCGCTGAAGGCCTTCCCACGATGATTCAGCCTGGAAACACGATGTGGGCTGTTACTGTAAACTGAGAATAACGCCTAGGCCGATTGGCGAACGCTGGGCGACATTCTGGGACTGATGCCTCGAAATTGCCGCAATTGGCAGATGGTATTTGCCTTGCGCCTCTTGGATAGCGGAATGTGACGCACATTCTCTGTTGTTTCAATCGGCAATGTTTCACCTCAGCTGACCACAATATTCCCGGATGTGCGAAATGAGTCAGACATTTGAGACAAACCTGACGTCCAACATCGTTTCGATGACGTCGAAATGGTTGAACGCGGTTGTTTGCGGTGTGCCCGAGAAGAGCATTCCGACGATTCTGTTGTCTTTGTCGAGCAAGGGTGAGCCGGAGTCGCCGTATGCAGCGCACGCGGTGGTCAGAATCTGATTTGTGAAGAGTGCGCGCGTCAGGCCGGTCGCGGTCCAGTAGTTTACCCAGACGTCGGCATCAACGCCCACGACGGTCTGCGAAGTGATTCCACTTGAGCGCCCGGCCTTGCGCACCACCTCTCCGGGTTGCAGTGATGCAGAGGGACGCACGCCGGCGACCGGGCCGAGGCCGACCACATCAGGCAGCGACCAACCCGCAGGAACGCTGGCGATCGCAGCATCCACGAGATTGGCTCGGCCGGGGACGAAGGAGATGGGAAACCACCGGGCCAACCATGCAACTGTGTCGCCGATGTTCCCCCCGTCCGTCGAAGCTGGCTGATAAATCGGATCGCCGACCAATCCCGCGTTCACATTGGCCAGCACGTGATTGCACGACAGCAGGTATTGCTGGGCAGGGTTTTTTACGTCGGAAACTGCACAGGTCAGTGTGCCAGTGGGGAAGCGGAAGCTGGCCCCGCTTACGCCACCCTGGACGGGGCGCAACTGGGCTCTTGTGGGATCGGCTATAGAATCGGCATAACCAACAGTCGCGGGCGCTGAGCCTACAGGCGCGATCAGCCGCGCGCTTTCCCGGACATCGAGCCGTGCGTTTGCAGCGCCGACAGGAAGTTGAGTGGGCAGGAGACGATCAGGAGAAAGCTGATCGATGGGCAGTTTGCGATCTACCCAAGCTGTGACGCACGGTTCCTCCGTGTCGATGCCTCCGACGGCACGCAGGCCCACCGATATGGCGTTTACGTCCGGACGGGCGAGCAGACTGTGCATATGCTGCCTGCGCGCAGTTCGAGCGGTGTCAAAACTGGCAGTGGTCATGATCGCACCCCGATTCTCGATTTGAGCGTTGATTGTTGAGTAGCGCTTTTGGCGCACATGGCCTGCCGTCGTTGAGCATGCTTCAGGCGGCGCCAGACGTAGAGGGTAGTGACAAACGTCCTGGTAACCGTGCCGGAAAACCGCTCATTGATGAGGCGCCCGATGTCGGCGTACAGTCCAGACCGAAGGGGCTCCGGAAGCAGCACAAAGTCGGCATATGTCCCAAGGAGCTGCACGTATGTACTCGCGTTGTAACTCTGCGTCGTAATATAGCGGCGCTGATTGATCTTGAGAAAATCGGGATGTGCATCAATATCGCCGACGAGGCAACTGGAGACCGAGCTTCCCGGCCCTCGGGGGGTGCCCCGATAGGTCCACAGGGCCCCATTGGCCGCCGCAACGGGAGAACTTACCCAAGAACGGATAATCTCTCGACTCTGTGCAACAAAGTGATCCGTGAGGGTCGAGAATCCCATCCACCAGAGGGCCAGCGTTCCACCGGGCGGCAGAACGCGAGCTGCAATGGTTGATCCGAGAAGCGGGTCCACCCAGTGCCATGCGGTTGCAGAGAGAATCATGTCGAAACTCGCCGTGGCCAGGCGAGCCTTTTCAAAACTCACGCGATGGACGGTAGCGTTCGGATAAGCTACGAGATTTCTGCGTGCGAGCTTGGCGAGTTCCGCGCCCGGTTCGAGAGCAACCACATCGAACCCTCGGGCGGCAAAGGGCAAAGTTGCAATACCGGAGCCGGCGCCGACGTCCAGAATGCGGGCATTCAGGGGGAGGCGGGCGATTTTCAGCAGATCGTCGAACAGCGCTTCAGGATACCGCGGACGCGCTTGGTCATAGGACTGCGCGACGGAGTCGAAACTCATCGCTCGTGACAACATCCAACACCTCACCAGCCTGGGCCGCGGTTGATATTTCCACTGTCGGAGCGGCCTCGCGAACTTATTGTATAATTCGGTCGAAAGTGGCGACACAGCCGCTTGGGCTGCACAATCTCTGGGACCCTCAATTAACAATTCTGATAACGAGTCTACGCCGGGTTTGGCGGCGGGAGGGCTGTCGCGATGAACAGAAAGAAGGCAACGGCCGGACGCGGAACTGCGTTTTACACTGAAGGTGTTCAGCACTCAAGCCTGCCGAATGGCTTTGGCCAAGCGCTGGCTGTCAGCGGGGATACATTGGCCGCAGGGTCGCTCGGCCCGGCATTGAGCATCTATCAACGATTGCCGACCGGATGGGTATTTCAACAGACGCTGACTACATCCTGCATGGCCAGCGCCGTGGCGTTGGATGGCGGCACCTTGACGCTGCGCGACGGTGCGCCGGGAACGCCAGGCGCAGTCTCCACTTATCGCCGTTCAGGCACGCGCTGGATCGCGCGTGCAATTCTTTACGCACCTTTATCCAACAATGTCACGGTGTGGACTCTGATCCAATCCCCATATGTCCACCGCGCTAGCGGCTTAGGGTTTGCGCATAAATAACGTGAACAACTAAATGAGACGGCGTACGCTGTTCGCATGGGAACTGCGTTGACCTCTGTGCGGAAGAAGTACCGGGCACTGCGTGACCTTCTGGACGAACGTGGACGGCGGGTGTGGGCAGCCGCGGAGGCAAACTCCTTGCCCCGCGGCGGTGTATCGCTGGTGGCTCAGGCTACCGGTCTGTCGCGAACCACGATTCACGCCGGCATCCGCGAATTGCAGCAGCGCAAGGTGAAACCGCTGGCGACGGGTCGAGGCCGCCGAGCTGGTGGAGGCCGGAAGCCGCTCACCTTTCATCACCCCGATTTGCTCAAGGCCTTGGAGCAACTGGTGGAGCCTGTGGCGCGAGGTGACCCGGAGTCGTTCCTGCGCTGGACCGCGAAGAGCACTCGCAAACTGGCCGGGGAACTCAAGCGTCAGGGGTATAGCATCGGCGACCGCAAGGTGGCCGAACTGCTCCATCAAATGGGATATAGTCTGCAAGCCAACGCCAGGGCTTTGGAAGGCAGACAACACCCGGACCGTAATGCTCAGTTTGAGCACGTCCATGCGCAGGTCAAGGAGTTTCTTGCGCAAGGCCTGCCGATCATTTCCGTCGACACCAAGAAGAAAGAGTTGGTGGGAAACTACAGCAACCGCGGCCAGGAATGGCACCCGCAAGGAGAACCGCAGAAGACATTGGTCCATGATTTCCCGGACAAGGAACTGGGCAAGGCGATTCCCTATGGGATTTACGACCTGGGACGCAATGAAGGCTGGGTGAGCGTAGGCATCGATCACGACACGGCCGAATTTGCCATCGACAGCATCCTGGCTTGGTGGAAACACATGGGGCGCAAGGTCTATCCCAAGGCGACGAAATTGCTGATCATGGCCGACGCGGGCCGCAGCAATGCCAGCCGGTCGCGGTTGTGGAAGGTCGGGTTACAGCGTCTGGCAAACCTCACCGGCCTGCATATTCAGATATCGCATTTTCCGCCAGGAACCAGCAAGTGGAACAAGATCGAACACCGCATGTTTTCCTTCATCACTCAAAACTGGCGGGCAAGACCGCTGATCAGCTACCAAACCATCATCGATTTGATTGCCAACACCAAGACCACGACGGGGCTCAGGATCAAGGCAAAGTTGACACCAAGAACCTATCCCACCGGAGTCGAAATCTCCGCCGCGGAAATGACCAAGCTCAACCTGAAACCAGACGCCTTCCATGGCGATTGGAACTACTCTGTTCTGCCCCAATGATCCGCTTATCGCACAGGTTATTTATGCGCGAGGCCTTAAGCGTGATCGAGTCGCTATCCCATTTCACGACTCTAAATACAGCTCCCAAAACGCCTGAATCACTGTTCGCATCGTAGTGGTCGCCGCGCCATATCAAATTCTGGCAGTTCAGCCGAATGCTTAGGCGCATGCTGCGTGGCGGAGCAGTGACGAAGCCATCTCGGCTGCCGATCGTAATATTATTGGAAACTGTTGCGGTCTGGGCGAAGCAAGTTGCAGGAAAAAAACTATAACAGATGGCTGCCAGCAAAAGCCTGGGGAAAGGCATAATGCACCTCCAAACACAATCCATTGTTGATCGACTCGGAGCCGGACGCAAGATCAAGAGGCCCGGGAGGGGTATTTATTTCGAAGTTGGGTTTAAGAGAAATGAGTTCCGACAGCTCGTGCCGAGGGCACTAGGAATCTCCACAAATCCCGGATGCATTCAGGCCTCGATTGATATTTCATCTCTCTGTAATGCTCTCAGTCGAGCGTTTGATTGGAATGGCTTGCAGAGCTTCTTGACATACCTGAGGTTTCGCAGGTGATCGCCAAACATTCCGAGTCGCTGGAACAGCACAGGGAACTCACTTCGTGGGACCTGGTTCCGGCGGCCAACGAGCGGCATCGCTCTATGGCCTTATTGGAATGGCCAAGCTAAACGACTTCAATCCTGCCTTCCACCTGCGCACGGTCCTGACAACGATCACCGAGCATCCGATCAACGGGATCGAAGAACTCCTGCACTGGAACTTCACCGCCTCGCTCCGGGCCGCCTCTTCCCAGGCCGCTTGGGCCAACTCAACAGGTAGCGCACGACGAAGGAAAAGATGGGAGAAATGAAGCGGGCCATCGCGCGCGAGGAACGGGAACGGGCGGGGACTATGGGAGAGCAAAGACGGATGACAGACCGTTTCGCTTCGACGCTCGTGATTGCCGCATCAATCATCGCGGCTGTGCGGCTCGCGCGGGAGCAGGACATTAGCAGACCATCGCCACATTTGACAACGGTCATTGCGGACAGCATCGGCTTGGCGAGAATGATTCTTGAGATGGGCATGCGCTAAGCTGACGAGAGTCTGGCAGCCGCTTTAAGCTGTAGAACTATGTGCGGGCGATACGGCAGACGAGCGGACAAGCAGCGCATCGCAGAATGGATGCAGGCCCACAACACCGACGTTTTCGATGACTCTTACCTGGCACCGTCCTACAACGTCGCGCCTCAGAGCCTACAGCCCGTTGTCTGGCTGGACAATGAGACCGGCGAGCGTGAGCTGACAATCATACGATGGGGGCTGATTCCGTTCTTTGTGAAGGACCCCAAAATCGCCTATTCGACGATCAACGCCCGTGCCGAGACTGTCGCCACCAGCCCAGTCTTCCGGGAGCCGATGAAGCGACGGCGGTGCCTCGTTCCCGCGACAGGATTCTACGAATGGCAGGCGCTCGACAAGAAGTCCAAACAGCCCTGGGCCATCGAACTCGCGGACGGGAATCTTTTTGCCTTTGCCGGCCTCTGGGACCGGTGGAAGGATAAGGCGACCGGGCAGCCGCTTGAAACCTACACGATTATCACCACCGATCCAAATGAGTTGCTCGAACCGATCCATAATCGGATGCCGGTGATTCTCTCGCCGCAAGACTACTCCCGTTGGCTCGACCCGGGAGATCCAGCGCAATTGCCGGTTGATCTCCTCCGTCCCTATCCTGCTGAGGAAATGAGGGCGTGGAAGGTGAGCGCTGCGGTTGGCAATGTGAAAAATAACAGCCCAGAATTGCGCGTGAGGGTAGACTGAGCTCAGCAGGCATCCGTTCTGTCCACGACCAGGTTTCCAGAAGCGGTTGGGACGGACACCGACAGGCCGATTATCGAGGGAGAAGAGAAGCTCCGAAATCCATCAATGCGTTTGATCTCTCTGTAAGGCGGTACCAATGTTGTGAATCCAAGGAAATGAGCTGGTCGTCTTAGTTTTTCGGAAGTGCGAATATCAACTACCGCGAGACGGGGAAAGGACCGCTCACCGGTCCGATAGTGGTCCAATAACGTGTGCCGAGGGGGTCAAAGAGGGACTGAGGGAGCCACCTGTCCCGCAAAGAATCAATGAGTTACCTCAATTGGTGCTTTTTCACGGCGATAACACGGGTTCAAATCCCGTCGGGGACGCCAATTAGAATCAAGAGCTTACGCTCAGGTTCACCTGAATTCCGAGGGTGCAAAAAGCCACGCTTTTGTGCCCTTTTTGCACTTTCGAAACCGGATTGCTTCCAGCTACGCCAGCCCAATCATCTCGCAACCATCATGTAAATCCGGCGGCGCGAAGAAGAACGAAAGCACTGCGGCTTGCGCGGCCCGCTTCGCTGGGCCAACCGCCTGCGTGTACACGTCGAGCGTTGAGCGCAGCGAGGAATGCCTCATCAGTTCCTGCATGACTTTGAATTCGACTCCAAGGCTTCTGAGCAACGTGCAGTAGGTGTGGCGAAACGTATGCCAACCAATGCACTTTTGAATGCCCAACTTTTCGGCAACCGGCTGGATGTAATGGCGCATAATTGCTGCTCCCCAATACGGCCTTCGCCCGTTATGCAATCGACTGGCGAACACCCAATCGTCGCCGGTATTGAGTCTGCACTGTTGTCTCCACGCAATCAAGGCCGCGGCGAGCTGCGAATGCATCGGAACCGGCTTCTGCGAGGATTCCGTCTTGCAATGGCCTTCCACGCCGCAGACAATCGATCGAATGACATTCAGCTCCCCTCGTTCGAAATCGATATCTCTCCACTTCAGGCCGAAGAGTTCGCCCTGTCTCAACCCGGTTGATGCGGCCAGCAGAACGAGTGTGCGCTCACGCAGTGGCAGATGCTCAGCCAACACTTTGATTTCAGCGCCTGTTAGCACGTCCGGAGTTCCTCGGCGCTTGGCACTTTGGCGAACGACGCGTATTGGGTTGCGATCAAACAATTCATGCCGACAAGCATGATTGAACAGGACACAAAGGACGTTTCGAATCTTGGCTCTTGAGGCGCGGGCGAGATTGAGCCCATGCAGCCAAGCTTCCACTTGCACTGCCTTGATTTCGTCCAGAGTGCGAGTGCCCCAACGTGGCCTGATCCATCGACGAATGTAACCGCGATAAGTCCTTTGGGTTGCGACGCTCCACAAGTTGGCGGCGGAACGCATTTCACTCTGCTCAAAATGCTCACACAGCTGATCAACCGTGATAGAGCCGATCCGATCTTGACGGGATCGTAAATTCACATCGGACAAGAGAGCTGACGCCGCATGGTGCACGGCGGCCGCATCAGCGTATTGCTCCACCGTTCCGATGACCCGTTTGCGGTATACACGGTGGCCGTTCAGATCCTTTTCCGACCACCGAAACTGCGATACATTCGGACCTCTCCTTCTGCTCGTTTGAATAACGCTTCCCTGTTGCATGGCTTACCTCCTTGCTCTGCAAGACGGAAGCAGCCTTCCACGGTTCCTCGGGCAATGAGCGATTGGTTTTGCGCTAGGACATTCCCTTTTGCCGGAAGTGATGTAGGTTGTTGAGCAGAGTTCGGCTCATGGCCCCTGGCCTCACCCCGTGTCTGAATGCGAACGTTGTTCTGGTAACGTCAGTTGAAATCCGAATGCCACTTGTCCGAGAAGCCGACTATTCGTCCTTGTGGTTCAAGCGCTGTCGTCGGTGAGCGCATTGGCGATTTACTGTAAGACGAGAGCCATTCCTTGCCAGATGCGCGTTTAGAGAACTCATGTACCTCAAGTCTGATAGACGGCCTTCTAAGTCTGCTTCAGCCTCTTCGCCCGCAGTTTCTGTTCCCGTAGGTTCATCAGCCAGGCGCGGGATTTTCGGGGATGCCTTCTACGAGCCAGAGCGGGAGCGCAGTCACCTGGGCTTCCTGGGCCAGTTCTTCTGCTATGCGGATGTTGTGGGTTACTCGGGCAATGGCGGTGACCGGCTGTGTGGCGTCGATCTTCCACACGGCCTCAATCGTCTCAGGCACATCGTTCATGCCGGCTCGACCACGGCGTTCCGGTATTCACCGCCGATGTCGCGCCGTCGAACTATGCGGTCTTCAAAGGCCCGGCGACCCTGTACAAACTGAGGATGATGCCGGGCGGCAACGCTTTCATGCTGACGAGCTCGAATGAGCGTGGTGGAGTTCCATCCGCAAAGATGCGCTTGCCCGTGCCCAAGAGGACGGGATAGACGACGAGCAGGACGTCATCCGCAAGCCCATGTTCGAGCAGCGTCGATGTCAGCGTGGAGCTACCGGAGAGGATAAGGTCCGGGCCGTCCTGAGACTTGAGTCGGCGAATGTCCTCGACGATGTTCGGTCCAAGGGCCTCGAACGGGCCCCATTCGAGACTTTCGGGACGGTGGGTAGCGATATATTTTGTTGCTGCATTGATGCCATCCGCCAATGGACTGCTTGGCGCCTGTGGCCAGAAGCCCGACCAGATATCGTATGTGCGACGGCCAAGCAGCAGAGCGTAGCTCCCGCTATACGCCGCAATGATTTCGTTCCTCCCAGCGGGTGTCCGATAGGGCACGGTCCAGGCGCCGTAGGGGAAATCGCCGTCATCGGCGGAGTGCTGGATCACGCCGTCCAGCGAGATGTGTTCCATGATTCTTAGCTTTCTCATTTGCGTCTCCGTGTTCTCCTGGGCTGGCATTCATCACTGACCCGAGACATACTTGACCCCTCCGTATTGCGGGTTCTTCCACAGGTCACCTTTATATTCCATGTAGTCAGAAGTTGCTTGCGCAATTTCCCTTCCGTAATACCGTTCAACCACATGCAGGGCGAGATCGATTCCTGAACTCAGGCCGCCCGCGGTGGCAACATTGCCATTATCGATGTAGCGCAGTCCTGTGACGAAATGCACTGCAGGATACTTCCTTTGCATGTCATCCGCGAACATGTGGTGGGTGGTTGCTCTTTGATGGTCGAGCAGGCCATAGGCAGCGAGCATGGAGGCGCCGGTGCACACCGACATGGTTATGTCCGCCGTCTTGGCGTTCTCCAGCAACCATCTCTTCTGCGCCTCGGTTCGGCCGCCCTGTGCGGGAACGACGATCACCTGGGGCCTGGGGGCATTCTCGAAGGTGAAGTTGGGAACGATCTGAAGACCGGCGGCTGAGATCGATTTCTGCGAGTCGGAGACGGTGTACAGGTTGAAGGGCATGACCATGTCGTCGCCACCGCGCCAGGGCCGGCCATCGTGAGTGGTCATGGCATCGCCAAATACTTCCCATGGCCCTGCAAGATCGATCAGAGCGGTCTGGTCGGAGACGATGAAGGCCACGTTGATCGCTCCAGTGGCGGGCGGTTTGAGGATGCGCAACTGGGCAGAGCCAGATTGCGCATTTGCCCGGTGAAAGTAGCTGGCCGCGGCGAACGCGCCGCACAGCGCGATCAGAGCGGAAACCGTGCGGATTCCTTTGGTCATTGTTGGACCTCTTGCTTGAAGAATTTGCGAACAGGATCAGTCTACGGCTACACTGGGATATCTCAGATGACAATTATCCGGCTTTTTGAGACATTTCGCGAAAGGCGTGCTTCAAGTGATTGACCGCTCCGTCCGTGCACATAAATGAAACCGAGACACATCGCGATCCTGGGTTATGACGAAATCGTGGGCCTGGACCTCGTGGGACCTATGGAGGCGTTTGCAAGCGCGCACCAGAACTCGCAAAAGGCGGGCAAAGAAGCTTGTTATCGGGTAACCATAGCCGCGCTGGAGGGGAAAACGTTTCGCTCCGAATTCGGGCTCACGATCACGGCGGAAAAAAGCCTCTTCGACATTCGCGATGTGGACACATTCCTCATTCCCGGCGGCAGTGACTTGCGCGAGTCGAATGGCGACTCCAAGCTTACGGTCTGGTTGCAGAAGAACGCGGGCTCGATTCGGCGGATCGCGTCGATTTGCACGGGAATCTATGGCCTCGCACCGTCGGGATTGTTGAACGGCCGAAGAGTCGCGACGCACTGGCGGTTCACTGGAGATCTGTCGAAGCGTTATCCCAAACTAAAGGTAGATTCCGGGTCGCTTTACGTAAGGGATGGGAAGTTCTGGACCGCCGCGGGAGTGACGGCGGGCATCGATCTTTCGCTGGCTCTGATCGAGGAGGACTTCGGCTCGGAGGTAGCGCTTTCGGTCGCGCGCGAACTGGTCGTGTACATGAAGAGGTCCGGAGGACAGGAGCAGTATTCGGAGCCGCTGCAGTTTCAAGTAGAATCGCGCAGCCGCATTGCGGATCTTTTGCCGTGGATGATGGCGCACCTGGAGCACGATCTTTCGGTCGAGGCGCTTGCGGCGCGAGTTTCGTTGTGCCCACGGCAGTTTTCGCGGCGATTTACACAGGAGTTCGGGTGTAGCCCGGCTTCGTTTGTGCGGCGACTGCGGCTGAACGAAGCGCGGCGCCGCCTCTCCGCGCCGGAGTGTACGGTGGAGGGCGTAGCGTGTTCGGTGGGATTTAGTGACGGCGATAATTTCCGGCGCGCCTTTGAACGGTCCTTCGGAATTGCTCCGAGCGCGTATAGGGGACGGTTTCCGGCGAGACACTCATGACGGGGTTGAATGGATCGGAAAGGAAAAAGTCGAATATCCGGTCTTCCGGGGCCTGATGAGGGTAGGCGAACCCTCTGGTAGCGCCTTGTTGGACTTGCATTGGATTCATCGCGAACAGGCGTTTGCACTTCTCAACTGCTGCCAACAAGGCAATGCACTCATCGAGCCTTCCTGCAAGCAGATTCCCTCCCTGTAGTTTTTGTTGTTCCAACCGCAAAACCGGGTGCCCCAATCTTCCGCAGCTCCACCGCTTCACTCCTCGCGCAGCAGCTTCAAGGGATCGACCGACAAGGCGCGTTGCGCGGGAATCCACGTGGCTACGAGGCCCAGCAGCAGCATCGCCAGAACCACGCCAGCCAATACCAGCGGATCGCGGGGCGTGGCCTGATAGACGATGAAAGCCAGCACCTTGGTCGCCATAAGTCCCAACAGCAACCCCGCCGCCGAACCAATGGCCAACAATTTCAAGGGCCGCCCCAGCGCGGCTTGCAACAACTCCGTGCGTTGCGCTCCGAGCGCCACGCGGATTCCCAACTCCTTGAGCCGCTTGCTGACCGAGTACGCCGCCATGCCGAAGATGCCGGTAATGGCCACCATGGCGCCCATGATGCCCAACACGCCCAGCGATATCGTTGCCAATCGCGGTGCAAACATCACTGCCTGGTCCAGGTCGTCGATCCACATCTCGGTGTCCACAGGGAGTCCTGTATCCAGTTGGTGCAGCTTAGCCCTTATAGCCGTCGCAAGCTGTTGCGGATCGCTGCCTAAATCGCCCTTTGACCGCACCAGCAGAAATGTCTGGCTGGCGGGCGATTGCAGGACGGGTAAAAACATCGCTGCCTGCGGATCTTCGGTGAGGCTCATATATTTTCCGTCCTCCACCAGGCCCACCACCTGAACGCGCGTTCCATCCGACATCTTGAAGTATCTGCCGACTGCATCGGTGACGGAGCCAAGGACCTGGCGTGCGAACTCCCGATTCACAACTGCCACATGCTGTGCGCCACTGTCGTCTTGCCATGAAAAGCTCCTGCCTGCTAACAAGGATGTGTCGGCCGCCTGAAAGTAATGGGGAGATACGCTGTACTGGAATGCCGTGGCAGCGGCATTCGATTGCCTCAGATCTGTGGCTCCGTCCTTGAAGACGGCCGGCTTGATCGCGACCCCGCCCAGCGGCGTTGCATTCGCCGATGCCACTTGCGCTACGCCGGGAATCGTCTCCACCGCTTCGATCATGCGCCTCTGCATGGCCGGTACGCTGTCGCCGGTGTAACCAGCCATCTTCAGGTCGGTATCGATCAGCATTGCGTTATGCGGCTCAAATCCGAAGTTGCTGTGCAGCGAGCGCACCAGCCCACGCACGGCCACGATTGAAGACGTGACAAGCACGGCACATACGGCAATTTGCAGAACCAGGAGCACGTCGCGGACCGTCATGCGGCGCCCCAACCTGGCACTGGACCCGGCCTTGACGATCTCATAAGGATTGGCCCTGAATACCTGGCGCATGGGGACGATACCGAAGAGGAATCCGCTGACCAAAGCCAAGGCCACCGCGACCAGATAGACTTTTGCGTCCGGACTTACGGGGGCATTGAAGGGAAACCTGGGTAATGGCTTCCACACGCTCAGCCAGCGCAGCAGCACGACACTCCCCGCGAGTCCCACAACGCCACCGGCGAGTGAAAGCAGCACGGACTCGGTCAATAGCTGCCGCAGAATGCGAATGCGACTCGAACCCAGCGCGAGGCGCAGAGCAACTTCCCGGGAACGGTCAGCGGCGCGCGCGGCAAACAGGCTGCCCAGGTTGGCGCATGCGGCCAGCAGAATCAATCCCGCCAACAACATCAATCCTGCAAAAAACGCCCGCGCCGGACGGCCAAGGAAGTCTCCATAGAGAGCCGGACGCGCCAAGGTAAAACTCTTGATGCCATCTTCTTTCGGATAGGTTTTTGCGAGGTACGATCCGATGGAGTTTAGATCGCCGGCCGCCTGCGCGGGAGTAACTCCCGGCTTCAGATGTCCGACTACCTCAAGAACCCAACGGACCCCGCGCGCATTCAAGTTATTCGCTCCATCCAGTTGTTCCTGATTGACGGCCGGCATAAAGAAATCAGGAGAGAACAACAACAGCGTCCCGCGGAACTGAGGCGGCGCAACACCAATGATGGTGAAAGGATGCTTGTTCAGCCGCACGACCCGGCCCACCACGCCACGGTCATCCTGAAAGTGGCTGTGCCAATAGGCGTAGCTGAGCACGATATACGGCGCGCTGTTGACGCCATGCTCATCCGAGCCGTGGAAGAAGCGGCCCAGATATGGCTGAATGCCCAAGGTGTCGAAGTAGTTTCCGCTGGTTTGATAGCCGAAGGCGCGGGATGGGGCTTTGCCGGTATCGAGGCCGACCTGAGTTGCGGTAAAAGCTGCCAGACTGTCGAAGCTGCGGTTGCGGTCGCGCAGATCGAGATAGTCGGGATAGGACTGAAATCCGTAATCGCTTCCGTGCTCGATTGCGTAGAGGCTCTGCGCCTGGGGCACATTCAGAGGGCGCAGGATCAACGCGTTCAACATGCCAAAGACCACGGCGTTGGCGCCGATGGCCAATGCCAGCGTCAGAACCGTGGCGATCGCGAATCCGGGCGAGCGACGCAGTTGCCGTGCAGCAATTCGCATGTCGGCCCAAATCGATTCGAGCGTGGGCCACTGCCACACTTCGCGGCTGCGCTCTTCAATCACGGTTCGATTGCCGAAGGCCAGACGCGCCTGCCGTTGAGCTTCCTTTGGAGTCATGCCTTCGCTTATCAGATGCTCCGCGCGTTCTTCTATGTGCAAGCGGATTTCTTCCGAGAGATCGTCTTGAAGTTTGTGGCGGACGGTACTAGGCATCCAGTTCATTGGAAACTCCCCTGTCTGGCCCCTATCAGCTTGTGGTGGCTTTGCGCGGATTGAGGACCAGCGCAATGCCTTCAAACATGCGATCGAAGCTGGAAATCTGCAGTTCCAGATGGTGAAGGCCGGAAGCTGTGATCTGGTAGGTTCGGACGCGACGATTGGTCGCGGAGACTCCCCACTCGGCCTTCACCAGCTTGGCCTTGAGCAGCCTCTGGAGAGCCGGATAGAGCGAACCCTCTTCGACTTGCAGAAGGTTGTTGGATCGTTGCTGGATGTGCTGAACCAGCGCATAGCCGTGGGCCGGCTGGCGGCGAAGCGACTCGAGAATCATCATTTCGAGAGCGCCGGGGAATAGATCGCGAGCAGCGTTGTCTTTCATAGGCTTTTTTGGTACAGGCATAGAGTAAACAGGGTATGGGAGAATCGTCAAGAGGGAATTGGGGCGAGCCCGGTTCGGGACAGGTTCATAGCGCCAGTTGTTGCGAAGAGGCCAACCTGCGTTTCCAGGGTTGGCCGGGCAGGAAACATGCGGAGGAGATTTGGCGTGATTCTGGAAATGATTCAGGCGGTACAGGCGTTCACCGGGACTAGAGCGGATCCATAAGTCACGTGCTCTTACGAGTTCATCGCAAGGTGGCCTTTCCTTAAGGAAAAGGCCACTCCGCAGAGGTGGTTCCGGGGTACAGTCACTCTGGATTCGCTATAGACGGAGGTCTGCGCGCTATTCGACGCGAAGAGCCTGGACGGGGTTAATGGATGCGGCGCGGAGAGCGGGGATAATACCCGCAATGCATGCGGCGAGAGCCAGCACGCTGATGGCTCCCGCCATCACGAGTGTGTTGACACTGGTGATCTCGAACAACTGCGATTTGACGAAACGCACACAGAAGATGGCGACGGGAATGCCGATGGCTAGCCCGATGATGGCCTGTAGCATGGCTCCGCGCATGACCATACCGATGACACGCGTGCGTTGAGCGCCGAGGGCCATGCGGATACCAATCTCCGGGGTGCGGCGGAGGACGGTGTACGCGGTGACGCCATAGAGGCCAATCGCGGCGAGCAGAAGCGCCAGCAGGCCGAAGAGTGAAGTGAGGCGCGCGATGAGGCGCTCCTGGATAAACCGGTCGTCAATCTGCTGCTGGAAGGTCTGGAACTTCACGATGGTGAGGTTGGGGTTGATGCTCGCCAGGGTGGTGCCAACGGTTTTTTCAAAGTTGGGGACGGGATGGGCGGTCTGGATGACCAGGGCTCCCGCGTACATGGATTGGTCTTTGTCGAGAGGGTTCTCGGGATCATTGGCGATACCCGCTGGCTGTGTGAGCGGCAGAAAGTACATGGTGTGGTTTTTCCAGTAGACGCTGGTGTAGGTCGTGTCTTCCACCACGCCGACGATCTCATGCGCTCCATCCTGGGGTGTCTTGGCCGGACCGGAAAAGCCAAAGCGATGGCCGATGGGATTGCGTGTGCCGAAGAACTGCTTGACGAACTCCTGATTGACGACGGCGACAGGCGGCCCATTCAGCGTGTCCTGCGTGGTGAATCCGCGCCCCATGACGACGTGCGTGCCGACGGAGTCGAAGTACTCCGGAGTGCCTTTCACCCAGGAAGCGCCTTTGTTGAGGTCGGACTCTCCCTGGACTTTCACGCCGGAACCCCAGTTATTCTCTTCCATCGGCGTGTAGGTGGCGAGGCTGACCTTCACAACGCCGGGAATGGCGTGGAAGCGGTCTACGATGGTCTGGTAAAGGGGCTCAACCTCTGTGTTCTTGTAGCCAGCCGCCTGTGGATTGATGTGGGCGATATAGCGGTTTGTCGCATCCAGCCTCATGTCGACGTTCTCGGCCTTGTTGAGGCTTTGCGCAAAGAGGCCCGCGGCGACCAGAAGCACGAGCGAGAGAGCAGCCTGCAGAACCACAAGCGCGCGCTGCAGCAAGGAGGTTCCGAGGGCGGTGTTGCGGGTGTTCAGGCGCAGGGCTTCAGCAGGCTGTGTGCGGGCGGCCATCAGCGCAGGGGCCATGCCGAAGAGAACTCCCGTCAGCAGCGAGATCGCAAAGGCAAAGCCGATGACCAAAGGCGAAGGCGAGGCGCTGATCGGCATGTTGTGTTGATCAGGGAAGGCCAGCGCCAGCAGCGCGTGCGCTCCGAGGTAAGAGATTACGAGGCCAAGCAGCCCGCCCATGCCGGCAAGAAGCACGCTTTCGGTAAGCAGTTGGCGGACGATGCGGCTGCGTTGCGCACCGAGGGCCGAGCGGATGGAGAGCTCCGCGCGGCGGCTCATGCCACGGACGAGCAGAAGATTGGCGATGTTGGCGCAGGCGACGAGAAGGACGAGTGCAGCGATCCATTGCAGAAGCTTCAGTTGGTCCTTGTACCCGTCCTGCATGTTCTGGATGCCGCCACCGCCGGGCGTCAGCACAACATGGGTGTGGGGAAGGACCTTCTGGGCGCGTTGATCGGTAAATGTCTTGAGCGGCGCATATTCCTGTTTGAGCAGCGCACTGGCCTTGGCCTGCAGCGCCGGGATTGAGGTTCCAGGCTTTACGCGGCCGATGATGTAAGCCCACTGGGTATCGGGGTCGTTAAAGTAAGGCGCGCCGATGATAGGGTCCATCGCGTTCATCGGCAGGAAATACTTGGGAGGATTGGTGTCGATGCGGTCGCCGTAGAAGCCCTTGGGAGCTACGCCGATGATGGTGGCCGGCTTGGTATTGATGTAAAAGCTGCTACCGATAACGCTCGGATCCCCTGCGTAATCCTGTTGCCAGGCGTCGTAGCTCATCACAGCAGTAATCGCCGCACCCTTCTGGTCGTCAGCGTCCATAAACAGGCGGCCAGCAGCAGGCGAGAGTCCGAAGACGCGAAAGTAGTTGCCGGAGACGAAGGTGCCCATGACGGATTTGGCAACGGTCTGGGGGCCTGCACGGCGAACCGTGATAGGCCGCCACGCGTAGCCCGACTCCATGGCCGCAAGCTCCTCAAACTCCGGCAGACTCTTTTTGAACATGGAATAGGTGTCTGTGGCGAAGAGCGAATAGTCTCCGTTGTCGTGCCAGCCGCCGTTCACACAGCAATCGTCCTGGTCACCGATGCGGATGAGGGTCTTGGGATCAGTCACAGGCAGGTTATGCAGCAGGATGGCATTGACCAGCGTAAAGATGGCTGAGTTTGCGCCAATGCCAAGGGCCAGCGTCAAGAGCACGGTGATGGTAAAGCCCGGCGCCTTGAGCAACTGGCGAAATGCGTAACCAAGATCCTGGATCAAAATCCTCATTCAGCCCTCCGGCACAGTGCTGCGCTTCATTCAACAGCACGTTGCTTGCCATCTGTCGATCAATCTAACATGCTTGAATGCTGATAGATGCCGCCTTCTTCTGGAGTGTGCGGTGGGAGTCTGATGTCCGGAAGCGAGAATGAGTGTTCGAATCTGAACAGCGAGCGTATCGCGGGCGAATGGAAAACGCCTAATGGGCAGCGGGCTTTAATTATGACCAAGGGCTACAGTCGTACTTCGCCAGAATGCAGCAAGAGGACAAGGCCCGGGCCTGAAGGCCCCCTCTGTTTTACGGCTGTTTCAGGGGCCTGAAGGCCCCTGCTCCCTCCGTAATTGTCGATCTACAACTGTAGTACCAGGACACAAAAGCTCTTTCCTGGAGGAAAGAGCTTTTGTGCTGCAAGCTGGAAATGACCTGCGAAATGGCCTAGCGCAGATTGGTGGTCTGGAAAGGGAGTCCGGTGAAGGGCTGTTTGTCGGGTTGGGCGTCGATGTTGGGGGCGATGGAGACGCCGGAGAAGGTGGCCGGCGCAACCGTGGTGTTCCAGCCATCGACCATGACCAGGGCGTCTTCGCCGTTGAAGTCCTTGAGTGCAGCTTCGATGGTGAAGGTGCGGGATTCATTGGGCACGAGCGAGATGTAGTTGTCGCTGTAGTAGACAGGCAGGACGCGCTCATTGGAGTGCTGGCGGCGGAGTTGGACGTGGGCCATCAGGGCTACGTTCGCCGTGGGGTTGTGGAGCGTGACGGTGACCAGGCGGTTGGCGTCCACGGTCTTGCTCTCGGCGTGCATTTCCAAGGTGACGGTGGGCAGCTTCTCGAGGTCGGTGAAGACATCCGGGTAGCCGGGCTGGGCGCGCCAGTAGAAGTTCGAGGAGATGAGCTTGCCCTGGGCGTCGCGCAGTTCCAGCTTGAGGAAGTGCGTCGAGTGCAGGGTTGCCGGGAACTCGACAGGGCCGAGGCTGGTGGCGGCTGAAGGCGTCGCGGTCAGCTTGGTCTCATGTTCGTAGGCCAGGGTGCCGTCCAGGTTATAGACGCCAACGTGGGCGGTGGCGTCCGTGAGCGGCGCGGGAAGGTTGTTGATGACCTGGAGTTCGCCGGTGGCCTCGTTGAACTGTATGTGCTGCGGCTCGCCCGCGCTCTTGACTGCGAACAGCGAGGAGTTGGGCTCAAGATCGTAGTGGTAGATCTGCCAGACGAAACTGGGCTGGGCCGGGTTGCTCATCCAGGTAATGACGGCCGTTGCTGGGGCGAAGAGCTTGGCATTGCGACCTTCGTACATGGCGCGGAAGGCCTCGTAGTTGGCCATCTGGCCCTTGCGCACGAAGTCGGCGAGGTTGGCGATCTTGCCGTAGCGGCTGGCCAGCTCGCCGGGGTAGGCGTCGCCGCGCTGCGCGCCCTTGGCCAGGTCGTGCTCGGCCCAGTCGTCGTTGATGCTCTCCCAGTCTTTTTGGGGCATCATGCCGTGAATGGATTCGAGCGTGGGCACGGAGACCGAGCCGGTTTCGGTCTTGAAGAAGTCGTCGGTGATGGTGTAGAACTCGCGCGGTGTGCGCCAGAAGTAAGGGCCGTGGGAGCGCACGCCGGCTCCGTCGGTGGAACTGGGCTGGTAGCGGCGCGTGGGTTCCAGTTCCGCCATCAGCTTGCGCAGCAGCGCGTCGATATGCGGGGGCGGGAAGCCCTCGTTGCGCGCGCACCAGACGGCGATGGCCGGATGATTGCGATAGCGCAGGATCTTTTCGCGAACATTGGCGATATAGGTGTCCACGTCGGTGGGGTCGGGGCCGTCGGCCGGGTTGGGCTGGAAGAACTCGTCCCACAACAGGATGCCGTACTTGTCGCACATCTCGTAGAAGTCTTCGCCGGTGCTTTGGCCGACCCAGTTGCGGATGAGGTTCATGTTGGCCAACTGGTGCAGACGGATATTGGCTTCCAGGCGCTCGCGGGGAATGCGCTTGAGGGCTTCATCCAGGCCCCAGTTGCCGCCGCGAATGAAGATGGGAACGCCATTGACGGAGATGGTCAGGTTCTCGGTGCCAGGGACGGAGTAAGTGATTTTGCGGACGCCGAAGCTCACGTCCTGCGCGTCGGAAACTTCTTTCCCGGCCTTGAAGCTGAGATGGAGCTTGTAGAGGTTCTGCGGGCCGTAGCCGTTGGGCCACCACAGCCGCGGGTGCTCGATGTGCAGGGCCGGGGTATTTTTGGTGTCGAAGCTGACTATTTGCTTGCTGTGCGGGGCGATTTCGACTGCCTGCTGGAAGGTGATGTTTTCGATGGTGCCTTGAAGCACGCCCTTGAGGGGCTTGTCGCTCACGTTCTCTACCGTTGCCTGCACGGCCACATCGGTGGAGTCGGTGCGGGGCAGGGGAAGGTCGGTGGTGACCAGCGGATCCTTGACCAGGGCCGGGCCGGTGGCGGAGAGGAAGACCTTCTGCCAAATGCCAGCGTCGCGGTCGCGAATGGCGGGAATCCAGTCCCAGCCGAGGGTGCAAAGGAAGGTCGGTCCGTCGATGGCGGTTTCGCCGCCGTTCTGCCCCAGGCCGTTGCGCAGGGTGTGCTCGTGGGAGATGCCGGGGTGCGGCTGCGGCGCAACCAGCACGGCTACCACCGCCGTCTTGCCAGGCTTGACCTGGGCCGAGATGTCGAAGATGCCGCGGCTGAAGGCTCCGCGCATGACGCCGACCTGGGTGCCGTTGACCCAGATGGTTGCGGCGTAGTTGATGCCGTCGAAGTTGAGCCAGATGTGGCGCCCGCTGAAGGCCTTGGGAATCTCGATGGTGTTCCGGTACCAGTAGGAGGTGCGCGCCAGGCTCTCGGGAATGATCTCGGGGCGGTTGTTCTCGCCGTAGAGGGGCTCGGGATAGACCTTGTTGTTGACCAGGGTGGTGAGCACGGTGCCGGGAACCGTGGCCGTGTACCAGCCATCGGTTTTGAAGGCCGCAGAGGCCACTTCAGCGCCGGGTTGCGGCACCTTGGCCACATCCTGCAACTGCCAGCCAGAGGAGAGAACAACGGGCTGGGGCGGGGCGGTTTGTGCGGCGGCGGAAAAAGCCATCAAGGCCACAAGCGGAAATCCCGCAGCGAAAAGTGAAGATCGGCACGAACATATTTGCAACAGATTCATTCTTTGTACTCTCTTGGGAGGGTTGGCGGCCACATCTGCCGGACACACGGATTATAGTTGGCGGGACGAACGACCCGTGGCACTAGCTCGCATCTCCAGTCGATAATGGGAGCATGGAATTCAAACGTTCGTCCGGAGTCCTGCTGCACGTGAGCTCGCTGCCCTCGTATGGGGGAATTGGCGACCTGGGTCCGGCCGCCCACGAGTTTGTGGGCTTTCTGGCCAAAGCCAAACAGCACATCTGGCAGGTTTTGCCCTTTGGTCCTACCGGCTACGGCAACTCGCCGTATGCCGGCTCATCGGCCTTCGCAGGAAATCCGTATTTGATCAGCCTGGAGTTTCTCTCCGACTGGGGCTGGATCGGCGGGGAGCGCATTGCAGGGCTGGCCGGACGCGGCGGCAACGTGGACTTCGACGAAGTGGAGCGGCGCAAGCTCCCGCTGCTGTTTGAGGCGGCGGGGAACTTTCTGGACCGCGGGCCGCGCGAGCCCAAACTGGCCGTGCAGTGGAAGGAGTTCCAGAAGTTTTGCCAGGAGGAGGAAAGCTGGCTGACCGACTACGCTCTCTATGCCGAGCTGCGCCGCCAGTTCAACACCGGCGCGTGGACGGCCTGGCCTGCGCCCCTGCGCCGCCGCCAGCCGCAGGCACTGGCGCAGGTGGCCGCCAAGTGCGGCCGGGCGCTGTCCCAGGAACAGGTGCTGCAGTTTGCCTTCGCGCGGCAGTGGAACCAACTGCGCGCGGTTGCCGCCCAGAGCGGAATCCGGATTCTGGGAGACGTAGCCATTTTCGTGAACATGGACTCGGCCGATGTCTGGGTTCACCCGGAACTCTTTGAACTGGACGAGGACCTGAACCCGGTGAACGTTGCCGGCGTGCCTCCCGACTACTTTTCACCTACGGGCCAGCGCTGGGGCAATCCGCTCTATCGCTGGGACGTGCTGGAAGAGCAGGGCTTTGACTGGTGGGTGGAGCGCATCCACCGCGCAACCGAGCTCTACGACATTGTTCGCCTTGACCACTTCCGTGGCTTTGAAGCTTACTGGTCGATTCCTGCCGAGGAGGAGACGGCGGTGAAGGGCGAATGGGTGAAAGCGCCGGGGCTCAAGCTCTTCCGCGCGCTGGAGGCGGCGCTGGGGCCTTTGCCGCTGGTGGCCGAGGACTTGGGGATGATTACCGCCGAGGTGGACGCCCTGCGCCTGGAGTTGGGCCTGCCGGGGATGAAGGTGCTGCAATTTGGCTTCAGCAGCAAGGGCGCGCACATGCACCTTCCGCACCGGTTTACGCCGGAAACAGTGGCGTACACAGGCACCCACGACAACGACACCACGCAGGGCTGGTGGAAGCTGGCCAGCAAGGTGGAGCTTCAAGCTGTGGAGGCTTACGTGGGCTCGGTGGACGGCCGCCCCGTGTGGCCGCTGGTGCGCGCCCTGGACGCGAGCGTGGCGCAGATGGCCGTGGTTCCGGCGCAGGATCTGCTGGACCTTGGTTCCGAGGCGCGCATGAACACGCCGGCGGTGGCCGCGGGCAACTGGAGTTGGCGCGCACCAGAAGGCGGCTGGACTCCGGAGTTGGCGGCGCGTCTGAGTGCGCTGGTCGAGGTGACGGACCGCGACAACGATCCATTGGGAGAGGCAGAGGAAGAGGGAGAAGCCTGATGCGATTCCATGGGGCAACGACGACGGAGCAGGTGAGCGTAACATGGTTCTTGCTCTCAGAAAACAGCTGAAAACATCGCCTCACCAGCACGGAGCCATGATGATCGACCGGCGCGATTTCCTCTTCTCTTTGATCGGAGCTGCCTCTCTCTCCGCCTTGAGCACCACGGCGCGCGCAAGTTCCCTGCTGGATTCGGTGGTTGCCGGACGACTGGCTTCTGACCCGCGCCGGCCGCAGTTTCACCTGCTGCCGGCCGCCAACTGGATGAACGATCCGAATGGCCCCATTTATTGGAACGGCAGCTACCACATGTTTCTGCAATACAACCCCCACGCGGCTGTGTGGGGCGATATGCACTGGTACCACTCTGTCAGCAAGGACCTGGTTCATTGGAAACATCTGCCGGTTGCACTGGCGCCCACGCCTGGCGGTCCGGATGCGGACGGCTGCTTTACCGGCACCGCCGTAGTGCGGGATGGCCAGGTTGTGCTGCTTTACACCGGGGTTCGCTCTGTGCCCGAAGCGGAGGCCACCATCAAGGACGGCGCGCACAGTTTGCGTGAGTCGCAGTGCATGGCCGTGGCCAACGATCCCGATTTGCTGACCTGGACCAAGATCGCGGCTCCGGTGATTGCCGCGCCGCCGCCGGAGCTGGAAGTGAACGGCTTCCGCGATCCTTCGCCCTGGCGGCAAGGCGACTGGTGGTATACGGTGCTTGGCTCCGGCATCGCCAACCAGGGCGGCGCGGTGCTGCTATACAAGTCAAGGGACCTGCGCAGTTGGGAGTTTGTGCACATCCTGGCGCACCGCAACGGCGGCGCCTGCGCGAACTTCGATCCCTTCGATCTGGACGAGGTCTGGGAGTGTCCCGAGTTCTTCGCCTTGGGCGGCCGCCACGTACTGATCTATTCCACCGCCGGCAGATCGTTCTGGCAGAGCGGCAAACTCGATGAAGAAAAGATGACGTTTCATCCCGAGCAGGCCGGCATCCTGGATTACGGCTCTTTCTATGCTCCCAAGACGCAACAGGACGAGGCGGGGAACCGGATTATCTGGGGTTGGGTGCAGGAGACGCGCTCGCAGGAGGAGTTGAAGGCCGCGGGCTGGGCGGGAATGGTCTCCCTGCCGCGCAGGCTCACTCTCGATGTCAATGGACGATTGGTCATGCGCGTTGCCGCTGAGGTAAATCAACTGAGGCAACGCGAACAGACGCTGAACATTGGCACGGACGAGGAGAGGAACCATCGACAACTCGCAGCGATGAGTCTGGAGGGATGCTGCGGCGAAGCGATTTGCCGGGCACGCAGGACCGGGAAAGCTTTTGAATTGCACCTTGCCGGATCCGAGGAAAATGCAGCACCCTGGCTCCGGTTGAAATATGATCCGCACCATCCCGGCGAGATCGCCATCGATTCCCACCCGGTGCCTTTGGCTCTCGGCGAACGGGAGGACCTGAGCTTTCATTTCTATGTCGATGGCTCGGTCATCGAGATGTTTGTGAACGATCGGGTCGCCTGCACACGACGCTTCTATCCTTCCGGTGCAACCGTCGGGAATTTCCATTTCAAATGGATTGGCAGCACGGCCGAGATGGCGAGCTTTTCCACCTGGCAAGTGGCGCCCATCTCCGCGGACCGTCTCACGAGTTGAACGCTGGCTGGCCACGGCGATGGTTCCGAATCCATCGCCAGAACACAAAGAAAGACAACCGCACGAGGAGCCTCAGATGAAACTTGGAGTCAGCGCCTTTGCCTGGACCGCGCAGTTCGATCATGAACACCTGAACCTGATTCCCGAGGTCGCGGCAATGGGCTTCGAGGGCTTCGAAATTCCCATGTTCGATCCGGCCAAGCTGGCGGTCGCGGAGATACGGCGAGCTTTCGAGGCCAACGCTCTCGAGTGCACGGTTTGCGCCATTTTGCCGGATGGGATCAACCCCATCAGCCCGGATGCCGCGGTGCGGCGTAATTCCCTCGTGCATTTGAAAGCCTGCGTGGAGATCTCTGCCGCGCTGGGCGCAAAGCTCCTGGGCGGTCCGCTCTTTGCGCCCATCGCCTACCTGCCCGAGCATCGGCCCAGTAAGGACGAGTGGCAATGGGCGGTCGAGACCTTCCAGGCGCTCGGCGAAGTGCTGGACGCCAATCAGGTCACGCTTTCCATCGAGCCGGTGAACCGCTCCGAGACCTTTTTCCTGAGAACGGCACAGGAGGCAAAGGCCTTGTGCGAGGCCGTTGGCCACCCGCGCATCGGGGTCACCATCGACACTTTTCATGCCAACATCGAAGAGAAAAACATCGCCGCGGCCTGCCATTCGCTGGGGAATCGCCTCACGCATATTCACGCCAGCGAGAATGACCGGGGACTTCTGGGCCAGGGGCACGTGGATTTCCCCGCCATTGTTGCGGCTCTCCAGCAGATCGGGTATCAGGGCTACCTGATGATTGAAGGCTTCGGCTACTCCGCGGCGGAGAAGGTGGGGCCGGGGGTGCTTTGGGCGGACCTCGATGTCTCTCCGGAAGACATTGCTATCAAGGGTGCGGAATATCTGCGCGGTCTTTTGTAAAGAGTCAGATGAGCCCCGTCCCGCGATCACGGTTTGAAATGCGGTTGAACAAGCTGCGGAAAAAGGCTTGAAATCGGGCAATGAGGGCCAAAGAACAGACCGCAGGGGCTAAAGGCCACGTTGATTTTGCTGCCTCTGCGGCACAACTGAAGTTGTGCTCAGTTACAAAGCGAAGTTATGCAGAGCTTCCCTAGCCTGCATCATTCGTGAATCTGTCTGAGCGCAGGCATATTGATGGTCTGGGCGGCTGAAAATGTGCATTTTGAGCCCGGTGTCAGATTTTGTTCTCAAGGAGGGGTTGCGTTTCATCTCTCCA
>Ga0302267_10000862_pt1 | contig 39999 bp, 34 predicted proteins | sample III_Bog_E1_3_FD_194555 | JGI IMG/M metagenome (GOLD analysis project Ga0302267, IMG submission 194555) | Peat permafrost microbial communities from Stordalen Mire near Abisko, Sweden - III_Bog_E1_3 | ecosystem: Environmental > Terrestrial > Soil > Wetlands > Peat | place: Sweden: Abisko...
AAGGCCGAGACCGGACGGAACGAGGGGCGGGGCGCGCGGGGGCCCTTGGTGACCGCCTCGGCCTCGGCCATGGCGATGCGCTCCGCCTGGGTGGCCGCCTGGGCGCCCCCGGTGCGCTCGTTCTGGGCCAGCCAGAGCTGGCTGGACGACTCCTCGATGCCCACGGTGCGCTGGTCGAAGTTGAAGACCAGCCGCACCACCTTGGACGTGGCGTTGGCGTGGCCGTAGGCGACGCGGACGGCGCTGGCGATCAGCACCGAGGAGCGGCGGAGGCGAGCGCTGTCCGCGACGCCGGAGCCGAGCATGGTGAGGCCCATCGTCACGCTGACGACAGCGAGGACGATCAGCACCTCCACGAGGGTCACGCCCCTCTCTCGCCCTCTCCGATGCACCATGAGGCTCCTCGCACACACCGCGCCCAGCCGGGCGCGCCCGTTCCGCTGCCTGCTTGCTAGAGGTTCTTCACGCGGGTGATGTCCGCGGGCTTGAAGTTGTCCTTGAGGTCGTCCGGGGTGGCCGGCCTGCGGTCGTTCCCGTTCGACCAGACGTGGATCTCGCCCTCGGAGCAGTCGATCCGGAAGGGCATGCCCCAGGGATCCTCGGCGTGCTGGCCGTCGAGCTTCTTCGACGTCACCAGATCCTGGATGGTCGGGCAGGCGTCGCCGGTGGCGTCCAGGTTCTGGTAGAGCTCGGCGGCCTGCTTCACCGTCTGGCAGCCCTGGACGCCGATCTTGATCCGCGACTCCCGGTAAAGCGGGAACGCGACCAGCGTCACGCCGCCGGAGATGACGGCCATGATCGCCACGACGATCAAGACCTCGACCAGGGTCACGCCCCGCGCGCCTACCCTCGCCAGCCGGCGCGCCAGCCGCAGCCGGGAAACCCGATTGTCCTCGTTCATCACGGTCGTCTCCATCGCTCTCACTCACTCCACCCGGTCCAGTCCGCCCATCTCGCCGTCGGGACCGTCGCTCATCAGATCGTAACCATCAGGGTCTTTTCTGCCCGGACACGTCAGTCGTAGCGGCCGCCCCCAGGCGTCGCTGGCGTCGGCCGCCAGGTACCCCTCCGTCCTCAGCACCGGGAGCGACGGCGGGCACCGGCGCTCGTGGTCGGCGCGGTAGGCGTCGACGGCCGAGTGCACCACGGAGAGCGTCGCGCGCGTCGCTCGTATTCCCGTGCGCCGACGCTCGCGGGCGCCGAGCAGGAGGACGAACAGCGCCATGCCGAGCGCGACCGCGAAGGGGCGCGCCCGCGAGAGGCCGGTGCGGCGCAAGAGGCCGCCGCCGCGCTCCCACGGGAACCAGATGGTTTGCTCTCGCTGCCTCCGTCGCGCCATCCGCTCACCCTGCGAAGCTCGACATCTGGATGAGCGGCATCAGGATCGACACCGCGATGAAGCCGACGACGCTGCCCATCGCCACGATGATCAGCGGCTCCATCAGGCTGGTGAGGATCTGCACCCGGTTCTCCACCTCGATGTCGTAGGCGTTGGCCACGCTCTCCAGCATGCCCTCCAGCTGCCCGCTCTTCTCGCCGATGGTGATCATGTGGGTGACGATGGGGGGGAACTTGCCGCTCCGCTTGAGGGGCTCGGCGATGCTCTGGCCCTCCCGGATCGAGCTGATGGCCTCCATGATCACCTTCTCGAGCGCGGCGTTGCCGAGGACGTTGGAGACGATGTCCATCGCGGTGAGGAGCGCGACGCCCGAGGAGAGCAGCGTCGCCAGCGTCCGGGCGAAGCGGGCGATGGAGAGCATCAGCACCACCTTGCCGAAGACGGGGATCTTCAGCACGATGTTGTCCCAGCGCATCCTCCCCGCGGGCGTCCGCACCCAGCGGCGGAACAGGTAGATGCTCAGCCCGAGCAGGGCCAGGAGCGCCCACCAGTAGTTCGCCATGAAGTCGGAGGTGGTGATGAGCAGCGCGGTGTACCAGGGCAGCGCCTGATCCATCGAGGCGAAGATGGTGGTCACGTTGGGCACGACCGCGACCATCAGGATGGAGACCAGGGTGGTGCCGATGATCGCCATCAGGATGGGGTACGCCAGCGCCGAGGTGACCTTGCCCTTGAGCTTGGCCTGCGACTCCATGAACTGGGTGAGCCGCTCCAGCACCTGGGTGAGCGTGCCCGAGGCCTCGCCGGCGCGGACCATGTTGACGTAGAGCGGCGGGAACGCGGTGGGGTGCGCCTCGAGCGCCTTGGCGAAGCTGATGCCCTCGCGCACCTGCTCGCGCACCTGGGTGAGCGCGCGCTTGAGCTGCTCGTTCTCGATCTGCTCGATGAGCGCGTTGAGCGACTCGAAGAGGGGGATGCCGGCGCCGATCAGCGTCGCCAGCTGGCGCGTCAGCACGGCGACGTCGGACGTGGAGGGGCGCCCGAGGAACTCGAAGAGCTTGATGTTGCGCTTGGCCTTGGCCTCGGCGGCCTTGCCCTCGGTGGCGACCGTGAGGAGGACGCCGTCCTTGCGCAGCGCGGAGCGGAGCACCTTGGCGCTCTCGGCGTCGCGCACGCCCTTCACCGGCTTGCCGGTGCCGACGAGGATCCCTCGGTACTCGAAGACGGCCACGATAACCTCCGGTCAGCTGTCGACGATGACGTCTTCTTGAGTCGCGGCGAGGACCTCCTCCACCGTGGTCAGCCCCCGCAGCACCTTGCGCGCGCCGTCGTCGCGCATGGTGTCCATGCCCTGGGAGATGGCCGCGCGCTTGATGGTCATCGCGTCCGCGCTCTGCAGGATGAGGGGGCCGACGGCGTCGTCGATGACCAGCAGCTCGTAGATGCCGCGCCGGCCGACGAAGCCCTTGTTCATGCACTGATCGCAGCCGCCGGTCTTGTAGAAGACGGGGTCCTTCATGGTCTCGCCCACGTACTCGTAGGCGAGGCCGTGCACCGTGTACTTGGGGGAGATGAGGCGGCGCGTCTTCCAGGCGAGGCGCTCGGCGTCGAGGCCGAGCTGCCGGAGCTCGTAGTCGGTGGGCCGGTAGGGCACCTTGCAGTGCTGGCAGAGCATGCGCACCAGGCGCTGGGCGAGGATGCCGATGACGCTCGAGCGCACCAGGAAGGGCTCGATCTCCATCTCGACGAGGCGGGTGACCGCGCCGGCCGAGTCGTTGGTGTGGATGGTCGAGAGCACCAAGTGGCCCGTCAGAGAGGCGTGGATGGCGATCTCGGCCGTCTCCTTGTCGCGGATCTCGCCGACCATGATCACGTCCGGGTCCTGCCGGAGGAAGGCGCGCAGGGCGCTGGCGAAGGTGAGGCCGATGCCCGCTTGCACGTGGACCTGGTGGATGCCGCCGATCTCGTACTCGACCGGATCCTCGGCGGTGAGGATGTTGCGGCTGGGGTCGTTGATGCGGTTCAGGCAGGCGTAGAGGGTGGTGGTCTTGCCGGAGCCGGTGGGGCCGGTGACCAGGATGATCCCGTCCGGGCGCTGGATGAGCTGATCCATGATCCCGTAGTCGCGCTGGGAGAACCCCAGGTCGGCGAGATCGAGCAGGACGCTCGTCTTGTGGAGGATACGCATCACGATGCGCTCGTAGGCGCGGCTCGTCGGGACCGTGGAGACGCGGATGTCCACGCTCTTGCCGGCGATCTTGAGGGTGATGCGGCCGTCCTGGGGGAGGCGCTTCTCGGCGATGTTGAGCGACGCCATGATCTTCACGCGGGCGATGATCGGCGCCATGAACTGCTTGGGCGCGCGCTTGGCCACGTAGAGCTCGCCGTCGATGCGATAGCGCACCACCACGTCGCGCTCCTCGGGCTCGATGTGGATGTCGCTGGCCCTCTCCTTCACCGCCTGGGCGAAGAGGCTGTTGACCCAGGCGATGATCGGCGCGTCGTCGTCGGAGTCGATGATGTCGACGAGGTTGTCCTCCTCGTTCGCCTGATCGCCCTCCAGCTTGGTCCCGGCGTGCTCCTTCTTCTCCCAGACGCGGTTGATGGCGTTGAGCACCGACTCGCTGCTGGCCACGGCGAAGTCGACCGGCTTGCCGAAGATGCCGCGGACGTCGTCGAGCGCCTCGGTGTCGAAGGGATCGGCGATCGCGACGTAGATCGTGTCCTCATCCTCGGCGATGGGGAGGATCTTGTGGAGCTTGGCGTAGGTGATGGGGAGCCGGCTCACCAGCGCGAGGGGGACCGAGTCGGGGTCGACCTTGGGCATGTACGAGACGCCGCACTCGTCGGCGAGCGCCTGGGCGATGTGAGCCTCGTCGGTGATGTTGGCCGCCACCAGCAGGTCGGTGAGGGCCTGGCCGCGCTCCCTCACGGTGTCGTAGAGCGGCGGGAGGCGGTCCGCCGGGACGATGCCGCGCCGGACCAGGACCTCGCCGAGATATTCGTGCGCTTCGGCCATGATGGTCACTCCCGACGATCGACGGGGCGAGGGGTGGCGGGGCCACCGGTCGCCTTGGGCCTGCGCGTGGCCGGAGCCACCGGGGCGGCGCCCGCCGCCGGCGGCGCGGCCTCCTCGCCGAAGGAGGCGTGTCCGCCGACCTGCGGCAGCGCGATGGGGATGCCGGGCACATGCACCTTGGGCTTCGGCTTCACGGCGTCGGCCTCCATGCGGATCTTCTCCTCCTGGGCCATCATCGACTGGCGGATGTCCTCGACGAGGCCGTTGGCGCGCCGGTAGTCCTTGGGGGGGCTCCAGCTCGCGCCCTCGTTGAAGACGAAGTACCGATCGATGAACTCTTGCCGCTCCTGCATCTTCCGCTCGAAGATGGCGCGCAGATCCTCGGGGCTGCGGATCACGTAGGGCGTGAGCACGAGCAGGAGGTTCGACTTGGTCTTGGTCTTCTGCGTCTGCTTGAAGAGGAAGCCGAGCACCGGGATGTCGCCGAGGATGGGGATCTTGGTCTCGCCGTTCTGGATGGCGTCGCGCATCAGGCCGCCGATGACCACGGTCTGCTGATCCCGCACCACGAGCTGCGTCTCGGCCGTGCGCTTGTTGATGGGGATGGCGCCGAGCGCGCCGGTGGGAGCGCCGGCGTCGGAGATCTCCTCGGAAAGCTCGAGCCGGATCTGGTCCGAGTCGTTGACGTGGGGCTTGACCTTGATCTTGGTGCCGACGTCCTGGCGCGGGGCGGAGAAGCCGCCGCCGCCGGCGAGGAGGCCGAGGCCTCCGCCCAGCGCCCCGCCCGCCGCGCCGGCGAGCGCGCCGAGGCCGCCGCCGACGTTCTGCTGGAGGGGGATGTTCTGGCCGATGGAGATGGTCGCGTCCTGGTTGTCGAGCGCGAGGATGTGGGGGGTGGCGAGCACGTTGTTGTCGCCGTCCTGCGCGAGCGCGTGGAGGACCACGCCGAGGGCCGGGATGGAGAGGCCGGTGCCGAAGAGGTTCGACGAGTTGGGGATGGCCGGGCCCTGCAGGCCGACCGCGAGCGCCGACAGGTTGTTGGGATCGGAGAGCAGGCCGGCCGGGCTGATCGAGTTGACGATGTTGTTGCCGCCGTACGCGAGCCCCTCGCCCGCGGAGCCGAAGGAGACCGGCGCGCCGCCGTGGTACGAGATGCCGTAGTTGCCGACGCGCTGGATGCTCACATCCATGATCACCGCCTCGATGAACACCTGGCGGCGGGGACGATCGAGCTTCTGCATCACCGCGTAGAGCTGCGCGTAGTCGCGCTTCGACGAGGTCGTGACGATGGAGTTGGTCGCCTCGTCGCAGGTGACGCGAGGGCGCCCCTCGAAGACCTCGTCGATGCCCGATCCCGCGGCGCCACGCACGCCACCTGCGCCGGCGGCGCCCGCGGTGGGGGTCGCGCCCGGCCGCGCGCCCGCGCCGCCGAAGGCGCCCGCTCCGGTGCCGAGGATCTGGGTCAACGTCGTCGCCAGCTCCTTGCAGCCCGCGTGCTGGAGCGCCATCACGTGGATCTCGCCATCGCCGGAGGGCTTGACGTCGAGGCGCTTGATGAGCTCGAGCAGGCGCAGGTAGTCGGGCTCGGTAGCGGTGATGATCAGCGCGTTGCCCCGATCGTCGGCGACGACGCGCGGCCCCGAGGATCCGACGCTCCCGGGCGCGCCCTTGGCGCCGGCCGCCGCTCCGCCGGCGCTCCCGCTCTTCTTGAGGTCGAGGATGTCGGAGAGCTTGGTGGCAAGCTCGGTGGCGCTGGTGTAGTTGATGTTCTCCACCCAGAGCTGCTCGCCGGAGCCGCCGACGTCGATCTCCTCGAGGATCCGCATCATGCGGTCGATGTTGGCGCCCGTCTCGGTGATGATGAGCAGGTTGCCCGGGGGATAGACGGTGATGTCGCCGTCCTTGGTCTTGAACTTGGTGAGGACCGTCGACGCCTCGGTGGGATCGATGTGCGCCACGTGGTAGAGGCGCGTGACGTAGCGATCCTCGTTGGGCACCGGGGACGCCGTGCCGAAGATCTGCGTGGTCTCGGCCGCGACGCCCGGCGTCTCCACGATCTTGAGGAAGCGGCCGTGCGGGATCACCGTCATCCCGTTGAGCGCGAGGATGGAGAGGAAGGCGCCGTAGGCGTCGTTGGCCGTGACCTTCTCCGGCGTGACGACGGTCGCCTTGATCTGCCGGAGCTTGCTCCCGTAGATGAAGCGCTTGCCGGTGATGCTGCTGATGGCCTTGACGAGCTCGGGCAGGTCGGCGTCGTCGAGCTGGAAGCTCACCAGCGTGTTGCCGGGGAGGGGCCTGAAGTCGATCTCCTTGGGGGCGAGCTTGACCCCCGCGGCGGCCATCGGATCGGCGGCGCCGGCCGCGCCCGCGGCGCCGGCCGCAGGAGTGCCACCGGCGGCAGCGCCCGCGCCCGTCGCCGGGGCGGCGCCCGGGGCGGCGGAGGCGCTTCCGGACGGCTTGGCCGCCCCGGTCTGCGCCGCGGCGTCCGGGCTGCGCGGAGGCGTCCGCAGCGTGGGCGCGCCGCGGGTGGAGGGCTGGGCGTACGCGGGCTCCGCGGCGGCGGCGATCAGCGCCGCGGCGACGGGGACGAACATCATGCGGCGGAGCCGCGATCGCTCGGGGTGGTCGATGGTCATGGTCATGCGCTCTTCGAGATGCCGGAGGAGGCGTTCTAATCGTCTTTGGAGGGCGCCGTCGCAGGGACGGTCACCCCGCGCCTCGGAGCGCCTCGGGCCATGCCCGGCTTGACGAACGGGGCCGCGACCGTCTTGGCGCCCCCGGACGCGACCGCGCCTGCGCCCGCCGACGAAGACGAGACCTCCTCGTCGGCGACGGCGTGCGGGGACAGGAGGCCCTTGGCCGCCGACACCAGCATGAAGCTCACCAGGCTGATGAATGCCACCGAGCCGAGGACGAACGTCCCCACGTGCAGGAGGGTCCTCCTCAGCAAGCTGCCTTCGTTGAACCTGATCCTGGGAAGCGCCACCGGCCTACCTCTCTCTCGTGCCTCGGGCTCGCTGGACGAGCCCTTTCACGATGGGGCCGTCAATCACGACCGGCGCCCCGAACCCCGGGCTCCTGCGGAGCCCTGTCACGCGGGCTCCCGGTCGAGTCGCGGAGCGCTCTCGGGCGTTCCGCGCGCTGACCAGGGGCCCTTCCTCGATCACTTGATGTTGAAGTCGATGTTGACCGGAGTGCCGTGCCGGTTGACCGCGACGGTGAGGTGATCCGCCGTGCGCAGCTTGGTGTAAGCCTCGAGCGCCTTCTGGGGGTCGCTCATCTCGAAGCCGTTGATCGCCGAGAGGCGGTCGCCGTTCTCGATGCCGAGCGTGCCGAGCAGCGAGTCGGGCTTGACGCCGAAGAGGCGAATGCCCACCACCTTGTCGCCCTCCTTCTCCGGGACGATGCGCGCGGACTTCATCAGCTCGGCCTGGTTCTCGAGGATGCCGTCGATGACGGAGCGCTCGACGTTGAACTCGGTCGCGCTGACCTTGTGGATCTTGTCGCTGATGTCCTTGGACACGCCGGTCCCGGCCTTGGGCTTCTCCTTGGGAGCGGCTTTGACCGGCAGCTTGCCGCCGAGGCGGAGCTGGCAGCGGGCGCCGCCGGATGCGTTGAGCCAGACGCGATCCCCCATGAGATCGCGGTTGCCCTCGCGCCGCTGCTCCTCGGTGCGCTGATCGCCGATGAACTGCACGGTGTGCCCGGCGATCTCGTCGCCCACGCGGCGGAGCATCGACTTGCCGTCGGAGCCGGCGATCGAGGCGAACGACCACTGCGGATCCTCGGACGAGACGATGAGCAGGACCTTGGCGACGTCGCAGTCGGCGTCCGCGTAGGGATCGTGGTTGACCTCCACCTTGGGGGCCTCGGTGGGGAGCTCGATCCCCCTGGCATCGAGCGGGCCGGTCTGGGAATCGAAGGGGTTGCGCGAGAGGATGGCGGAGGCGTTGGTGGAGTGGTCCTGGCTGGCCGGCGCGGGCGCGGCCCGCACCCCGACGGGGGGCGGCGCGGCCGGGAGCGCCGACGGATCGAGCGCCACGCTGGACGCGACGAGCGCGCCCATGCCCGACGCCTGGAAGTAGGCCGCCACCCCGATGAAGAGGCAGACCACCGCAGCGAAGTACCGCTTGAAGATCGCGTCGAAGCCCATGTGCCCAGGGTGGCGCTAAGCCAGCGCCGTGCCAGCGTGAAATCTGCGAAATCACGCGGGAGATCAGGGGTGGTCGGGACGGGGTCGCGCCAAGATGACGCGCCCGGGAGGTGGGGGAGCGGGGGGTGTGCCATTTTGACAGCCGGACTTTTTGCCTCTTCCGGTCGCGGCGCGCTCCCCGTCGCAGACGCTACTCCAGCTCCCCGAGCTTGCGGTAGATCGTCCGCGTCGAGATCCCGAGGAGCTGGGCCGCCACCGACTTGTCTCCGTGGGCGTGGCGCAGGGTCTCGCGGATGAGGCGGCGCTCCACCTCGTCGAGCGGGGTGCCCACGGAGAAGGTGATGGTGCTCGGCTCGGCGCTCTCGCCCTCGCGCACCACGTCGGGCAGATCGTCGACGGTGAGCTTCTCGGCGCGGCAGAGGACGACCGCGCGCTCGATGACGTTCTCCAGCTCGCGCACGTTGCCGGGCCAGGAGTAGTCGCAGAGGACGGCGAGCACCTCGCGCGGCGCCTCCAGGCGGGGGCGGTTGTTCTTGGCGCAGTAGACGCCGAGGAAGTGATCGACGAGCAGGGGGATGTCCTCGCGGCGCGAGCGGAGGGGCGGCGCGGTCACGGCGATCACGTTGAGGCGGTAGAACAGGTCCTCGCGGAAGCGCGTGGCGGCGACCTCGGCGCGCAGATCCTTGTTGGTGGCGGCGACGATGCGCACGTCGGCCCGGACCGTGTCGCCGCCGACGGGCTCGTACTCGCCCTCCTGGAGGACGCGGAGCAGCTTGACCTGCACCGAGGGCGACAGCTCCCCGATCTCGTCGAGGAAGAGCGTGCCCCCCGCCGCCCGCGCGAAGCGCCCGTCGCGCCGCGCGAACGCGCCGGTGAACGAGCCGCGCTCGTGCCCGAAGAGCTCGGCCTCGAGGATGGTCTCGGGGATCGCCGAGCAGTTCACCGCGACGAAGGGGGCCTTGGCGCGGGAGCTGTGGTCGTGGATGAAGCGCGCGACCAGCTCCTTGCCGGTGCCGCTCTCGCCGAGAATGAGCACGGTGGCGCTGGACGGCGCGGCCTGGGTGGCGACGTCGAGCACGCGCCGCAGCGCCGGGCTCGATCCGACGATCTCGCGCTTGGTGAGCAGCTTGATCTCGTTGCGCAGGGAGCGGTTCTCGGCCACCAGCGACTGCCGCTCGGCCGCCTTGCGCACGCTCTTGACGATGGTCATCCGCTTCAGCGGCTTCTCGACGAAGTCGTAGGCGCCCTCGCGCATCGCCTGCACCGCGGTCTCGACGGTCCCGTAGGCGGTCATCATCACGACCTCGGCGTCGGGCGAGATCTGCTTGATGGCGCGGAGCAGCTCGAGGCCCGAGACGCCCGGCATCATCAGGTCGGTGAGCACGACCTGGACGCGGTGGGTGCGCACCAGCTCCAGCGCCGCCTTGGCGCCGTCGGCCGTTAGCACCCGCATGCCGTCCCGCTGGAAGATCTTCTCGATCGAGGCCAGGTTGGAGGGCTCGTCGTCCACCACCAGCACCGTGGGAGCGTCCGGCGACGTCGGTCCGGGCACGCGGTCTCCGGAATTTGACAGCTCGTCCTGCATCAGGACACGTTGTCACGCCGCTTGGCAGTTTGTCCAGGCTCCGCCACGGGACGCAGGATGGCTCGCGAGGTGCCTTCGCGCGGGCGCGCGCGAGTGGCAGGGCCCGACCGAGCTCACCGGATCCGCTTCGACAGGTGCTTGAACGCGTCGGTCCCGGCGCGCCCCAGCCAGTCGAAGACCACGGTCTCCATGGTCGTGATGGTGGCGCCGGCGGCGCGGCACAGCTCGATCCCCGCCGCGCGGTGGTCGTCGCGGCGGGACGCTACGCCGTCGAGGGGGACGAGGACGTCGAGGCCGCGCGCGGTGAGATCGCGCACCGTCTGGAAGACGCAGACGTGCGCCTCCATGCCCACCACGATGACGGCGCGGGCGCGCTGCTCCTGGAGCAGGCGGCCGAGGGCGCGATCGAACTCGTGGTTGTCGCACGCGGAGAACTCCACCTTGGCGATGGGCGTCACGCCGGCCTGGGCGAGCTCCGCGGCGACGGGGGCCAGGGTGGCGCCGAGGCCGGCGGGGTACTGCTCGGTCGCCAGGATCCGCCCGCCGAGCCGGGTCGCGGCGTCGATGAGGACGGTGGCGGCGCGGGTGAGCTCGGTCACCTGCGCGGGCGGCATGGCGGCCACGAGCCGCTCCTGGATGTCGATCACCAGGACGGCGCACTCTCGGGGGTCGAGTCTTCGCATCGGGATTCTTCGCTCAGGCGAGCCGGAAGCTCTGGAGGAACCGGCGCAGGTCGTGCTGGACGTCGAAGCGGAGCAACGCCTCGCCCACCCGCTCGCCGGCGCCGTCGTAGATCGCGCCGGGCAGCACCGTCATCGACTCCACGAGGCGCGCCGGGTGGAGGATCTTGGTGCCGGTGAAGGTGTGGGGGGCGCCGTCGTTGGCGGCGAAGGAGAAGGCGTAGGGCAGGGTCCGCGTGCGGAGCGGGTCCATGCCCAGGGTACCGCGCAGGTAGCGGTGATCGGCGAAGCCCTCCGCATCGACCTCGCCCTCGATCTCGACCTGGGGCTGCCGCAGGAAGCTCGCCCAGGTGAAGGAGCGCGCGCGGACGGTGAACGACATGGGCCGATCGCGGCCGTCGCCGCGGAGGCGGAAGCCGCCGGCCATGGTCTCGTGGAACTCGAAGCCCGCCATGGCCTGCTCATCCCCTCCTGGGCGGCCCATCGTGGCCAGCCTCGTCGAAGTCGGCCGGCGCCAGCACCAGGCGCTCGACGCGGCGCCCCTCGCGGAGGGCCGCGACGATCTCCGGGACGTCGGCCGGGGTGACCCGCCCGTAGAAGAAGCCGTCCGGCTCCACGGCGATGGTCGGACCCACCCAGCAGACGTCGAGGCAGCTCGCCGTGCAGGCGCGCGCCTCGAGGCGGGCGAGGCCGGCGTCCTTGAGGTGATCCTTGAGCGCCGCGTGGACCTCGACCGCGCCGCTCGCCGCGCACGAGCCCTTGGGGGCGCCGTCCGGCCGCCGGTTCACGCAGACGAAGAGATAGTGCTGCCGTTGAGCCACGCCCCCCACGTTGGCGGCGCCCGCTGCGCGGGTCAACCACCCCTCGACAGAAAGGGGCCGCGTCCCGGACGCAAGACACGTGCCCCAGAGCCGGCCCCGACGTCGAAAGGACGCTCGCCGATGGGTTTCTGCGCTGCCTCCGGGCGCCCGCCCGTATAGGCTCACGCATCCGCGTGCACGCCGTGCATCCGTTCGCGCTCGCCGGTTTCCTCGGCGCCCTGGCGGTGGCTCATGCCACGGTGGCCGTGTACTCGCTCGTCCTTTACAGCCGCCGCGGGCCCCGCGCCGAGCCTGGGCCCGTTCCCGAGGGAGCCTCCGCTGCGGAGCCGCAGCGCAAGACCCTGACGCCTCCGCAACCCACCCGCCCGGCGCCTCGCCGCGACCGGGAGCTGGTCGTCTTCGGTCTGCTCAACCTGGCCGTGGTCGCGCACGACGGCGGCCTCGCCCGCGCGTACGCGCTGGCCCTGGACGAGGGCCCGCAGGGGCTCGCGTCCGCGTTGCTGCTGGCGGAGGCCGGCCGCATCGGCGCGGTCGTCTTCCTCCTGCACTTCGTCCTCGGCTATGCGCGCGCCCGGAGGCCCGCGGCGGGCCTGGCGGCGCTCTACGGCGCCGGCGCGCTCTTCCTGATCGCCGACCTCGCCGGCGCGCTCTTCCTCCCGGGCGAGCCGCAGTGGGAGCGGGCGTGGATCCTCGGCGTGGCCGTCCCCTACGTGCGCCCCGGCATGACGCTCCTGGGCGTGCTCTGCTCGGCGGGCACGGTCGCCGCCGCGCTCGGCGCGCTCGCCGTGCTCGGGCTCGCCTTCCTGCGAGGGCGCCGCGAAGCGATGGGCTTCGTCGGGCTCACCCTTCTCGTGGTGACCATCGTTCACGACGCCCTCCGCGGGGTCGGCTGGGCGGTGGGCCCGCCCATCGCCGCCTTCGGCTACGCGACGTTCGTCAACGGCGTGATCATGACGCTGCTGGCCCGGTTCTCCGCGCTCCGCGGCCAGCTCGAGGAGCGCGCTGGCACCCTCAAGGACCGCGCCCGGGAGCTGTCGCGGGACTACACCGAGCTACGCGCCGCTCAGGACGAGCTGGTGAAGAAGAAGCAGCTCACCGCCGTGGGCGAGCTCTCCGCCGTCGTCGCCCACGAGGTGAGAAACCCCCTGGCGATCATCACCAACGCGGTGTCCACCCTGCGGCGAGCGGGCCTCGAGACCGCCGATCGCAGCATGCTCCTCACCATCCTCGACGAGGAGAGCGCCCGCCTCAACCACATCGTCGGCGACCTGCTGCGCTACACCCGCCCCATCGACCCCGAGCGGCAGCTCGTCGCCCTGCGCGAGCTCTGCGAGCGTGGCCTCGCGCTCGCGGAGGGCAAGCTCGACCTCGAGGTGGAGCTCCACGAGCGCGCGCCGACGGAGCGGATCTGGGTCGACCCCAACCTGATCCGGCAGGTGATCGAGAACCTCATCGACAACGCCATCCAGGCCATGTCCAGCGGCGGCGTGCTCACCGTGACGCTGCAGAACCGCGAGCTGGAGGGCGCCCCCGGCGTGGAGATCCAGATCCAGGACACCGGCGAGGGCATGGACACCCAGGTGCGGGCGCGGGCGCTCGATCCCTTCTTCACCACCCGCCCCAGCGGCACCGGCCTGGGGCTCGCCATCGTCGCCCGCATCGTCGAGGCCCACGGCGGGGCGCTGCGCATCGCGAGCAAGGCCGGCGCCGGCACGGTGATGCACGTCTTCCTGCCACGGGGGTCCGAGGCCCCGCCGCGCCGCCGCACCAGGTCCAGCGACCCGGAGCGCGCCAGCTCCGAGCCGCCCCTGCCCCCCGAGCTGCGCAAGGCCATGGGTCCGTCGCGGTAGGCACGATGGGGGGGCCCAGGGCCCCCCCATACCCCCTGACGCGGGGTGGGGGCCCTGACGCGGAGGTGGGGGGCCCTGACGCGGGGGTGGGGGGGCCAGGGGCCTCCAAAACCTCCCTGAGGTATAACGGCGGCCCGATGTCCCACGCCGATCCCCTCGCCCACCGTGCCGCCGTGGTCGCCGCCGACAAGCGCTTCCTCTGGCACCCCTACACGCCGATGACCCGTTACCTCGACGAGGTCGACCCGCTGGTCATCGATCGCGCCGAGGGCGCCCGCCTCTTCGATCTCGACGGCCGCAGCTACCTCGACGCCAACTCCAGCTGGTACGTGGCCACCCTCGGTCATGGGCACCCCCGGCTGGTGGCCGCGCTGGCGGCGCAGGCGGCCCGCCTCTGCCACACCTCGCTCGCCGGCGTCACCCACGAGCCCGCGGCCCGCCTCGCCGAGGAGCTCGTCGCGGTCGCGCCCCCCGGCCTCGAGCGCGTCTTCTTCAGCGACGACGGCTCCACCGCGGTCGAGGTCGCGCTCAAGCTGGCGCTCCAGTTCCATCGGCAAGAGGGGCGCCCCGCCCGCACCCGCTTCGTCGCCCTCGACGGCGCGTACCACGGCGACACCCTCGGGGCCGCGGCGCTGGGCGGGGCGGAGATCTTCCGCCGTCCCTTCGCCAGCGTGATGCTCGACTGCATCCACGTCCCCACCCCCGCCGACGAGGGCTCCTTCGCCCAGGCCTTCGCCGCTCTCGAGACCGTGGTCGCCGAGGGGCGCGACGAGATCGCCGCGGTGGTGCTCGAGCCCCTCCTCCAGGGCACGGCCGGCATGCGGGTCTACGACGCCGAGTACCTGCGCCGCGCCCGGGCGACCTGCGATGCCCACGGCGTGCTCCTCATCCTCGACGAGGTCTTCACCGGCTACGGGCGCACCGGCCCGATGTGGGCCGCCGACCAGGCCGGCGTGCGCCCCGATCTGCTCTGCCTCGCCAAGGGCTTCAGCGGCGGGATGCTCCCCATGGCGGCGACGCTCGCCACCCCTCGCATCTTCGACGCCTTCCTCGGCGCCCCCGATCGCGCCTTCTATTACGGCCACTCCTACTGCGGCAACCCGCTCGGCGCCGCCGTCGCCCGCGAGGTGCTGGCGATCTACCGTGACGAGCGCATCCTCGAGCGCGCCGCGCCCAAGGCCGCCCGCATCAAGGCCGCCTTCGCCGGCTTCGGCGCCCTGCCCGGCGTCACCCGCACCCGCTCGCTGGGCATGACCGGCGCGCTCGATCTCGACGCTCAGGGCGGCTACCTCGGCCGCACCGGCTGGCGCGTCTACGAGGAGGCGCGTCGCCGCGGCGCCTACCTGCGGCCCCTCGGCGACGTGGTCTACGTGGCGCCGCCCCTCAACATCCCCGACGCCGACCTCGACGAGCTGCTCGACATCGTCGGGGCCAGCGTGCGCGCCGTGGCGCCCTGAACGATTGGTCGCGGAGCGCTCTCGGGCGCTCGCAGGATGACCGTCGCGGAGCGCTCTCGGCGCTCCGCAGGATGAGCGAGATCTCGGGAGGTGCCGTAGGGGAACGTTTGAATTGCGCACGCCCGGCGACGGCGTTAGTGGGGGGCTCCCCAACAGGAGATCACCATGGCCCGCGAACCGAAGAACTTCGACCACCTCCTCGGCGGCAACGCCAAGGGGCTCAGCGATCTGCAGCTCAAGGCGCACTTCACGCTCTACCAGGGCTACGTGAAGAAGCTCAACGAGATCCGCGAGAAGCTCGGCACCGCCGACCGCGGCGCGCCCAACTACTCCTTCAACGAGTACAGCGAGCTGAAGCGCCGCGAGCCCGTCGCCTACAACGGCACCGTCCTCCACGAGATGTACTTCGAGGCCCTCGGCAACGGCGAATCCAGCCCCGACCATCACGCCAGGAAGCTCATCACCGAGAGCTTCGGCAGCGTCGAGGCCTGGATCGCCGACGCCAAGGCCGGGCTCCTCAGCGGCCACGGCTGGGTCGTCACCATCTTCGATTACAGCGACAACAAGCTCTACAACAACCTCGTCCGCAGCGAGCACGACGTGGGCCTCTTCGCCAACGTCCACGTGATGCTCGCCGTCGACGCCTGGGAGCACGCCTACTTCGCCGACTACCAGACCGCCAAGGCCAAGTACGTCGACGCCGTCCTCACCGGCTTCAACTGGGAGGTGCTCAACAAGCGCTTCGCCATGGTGGGCGTGCCGCACCACCACTGAGCGTCCCCAGGCGTTCCCCAGGATGACCCGTCGGGGAACGCTCTCGGGCGTTCCCCAGGATGACCCGTCGGGGAACGCTCTCGGGCGTTCCCCAGGATGACCCGTCGGGGAACGCTCTCGGGCGTTCCCCAGGATGACCGGGCGGCCTCCGTTTCGACGGGGACCGCCCTTCGTCTTTTTGTCAATCCATTCTGAGCAGCGCCCGGGGGCGTCGCCGACTCAATCGGCGCTCGGCTCGCCGTCCTCGCCTTCGCCCTCTCGAGCGGGGGAGGGCGGCGGCGGCTTGGTGGTCTTCTTGTGGCCCGCCGTCTTGCGCCCGGGGCGCGCCGGCTTGGCCTCCCCCTCCGCCTTGCCGTTGCGCCCGCGCTTGAGCTTGCGCGGGGGCAAGAGCTCTTCCTCGGCGTTGACCTTCTTGGCGAGGAAGATGGCCGCGTCGAGCTTGTAGAAGCTGCGCGCCCGGTAAAACGTCAGCGCGTGCATGTTGTTCTCGGCCACCTCGAGCACCAGGTGGGTGCAGCCGCGCACGCGGGCGAGGTGCTCGAGCTGCTCGAGGAGGAAGCCGCCGATCCCCCGCCCCTGGTAGCCGGGGTGCACCGCCAGCTCCTCGACGAAGAGCGGCCGCATGTCGTGCTTGGCGAAGTAGCGCTCGTTCATCCAGTTGTCGGAGCCGGTGATCTCGAACGCGCACTCCGCGTACCCGACGATCTCGCTCTTGGCCCCCGCCGCCACCTCGAAGAGGAGCTGCTCCACGCCCTCCTCCTCGTACACCTCGAGGAACCGCTTCTTGGAGCGGGGGCGCTGGTACTCCACCGTCTCGCGGTTCACCTCGCGGAAGACGAGCTTGAGGAACTCCCAGACGCGGTTGAGATCGCGCCGGTGGATGCGTCGGACCCGCACCACCGGGTCCTCCTCGTGCTTGCGGGCAGCGGCGGCCGCGGCGGCGGCCTTGGCGGTGATCTTGGGCTCGACCATGAGGGACGGGAGCGTATCAGGGGGAGGGCGCGGAGACGAGGTGGGCCGGCCCCCAGATGCTGCTGCTGCTGCGCCGGCCCCGCGGTATATTGTGACCCCCGGGGAGGCTCGCCGATCCCGGTGGCATCGCGATGCTCTCCCTCGAGGCGCCTTCAGGGTGGTCCATGAGAACCCACACGGACCGTGACCTACGCATGCTGGTGGCCCGCAGCTCCGTGGGCTCGCCCCCTGGAGCCCACGTCCCGCTCAATCTCGCGGGGGCCGATCTCGAGATGGCCATCCTCCCCCGGGTCGACCTCTCCGGCGCCGACCTCACCGGCGCCAATCTTCGCGGCGCGATGCTGTGGGGCGCGAGGCTGGACCGGGCGTGCCTCGACGGCGCCGACCTCACCTGCGCCGACCTCACGTGGAGCTCCCTCGCCGAGTGCAGCATGAAAGGCACGCTGCTGGTGGAGGCAGATCTGGACGAAGCACGGGTCGACCTCGGGGGTGCGATCACCGTGGGGGCGGCCATGGAGACCGTCACGTTCACCGCCCCGGCGATTCGACGAATGCGGGAGTCGCGCGACGAGGCCGGACCCGAGCGGGAGACACCGGAGGAGGTGTTTCGCAGGACCGAGGCGGCGCGCGTCCGTGAGGAAGCCATCTTGCACGCGCACCAGCAAAGCGCGCCGCTGTCGTTGCGGAAGCGCGGCGCGGCGGGGTTCAGACTCTGCCGCAGCGCTCCGGGGTTCGCTGGGGATTGGTATGCGTACAAAGAGGGGAAGTTCCAGCAGGCCCAGACCCGGGTCCTCTCCGACGTCGACCTTCGAGACCTGCTCGGCTGGAGCGCCGCGACGGGCAAGCCCTTGAACCTGCGGGGCTGCAATCTCGAAGGGGCCAACCTCCGCAATGCGTCGCTCCGGGGTGCCTGTCTGGCGTTCACCCGGGCCACCGGAGCGGACACGCGCGGCGTGGACCTGGACGGGGCGGACCTCGAGGGGTCCTGGGGTTGGGGGATGCGGGAACGGTGAACCGTTCCCCCGCACCGCCTCAGTGCCCCGGCCGCGACACCCCTCCGAGGATCCGGAAGAGGATCCCCGTCCCCAGGCCGACCACGAACCCGGTGCCCACCCCGCGCCGCGTCTCCGGCTTCGCGTTCCGGCTCAGCAGCAGCGCCAGGCAGCCGCCGAAGAACCCCAGCGCGAAGCCGAGCCAGTAGTTGCCCCGATCGGCCGACGCGAGCGAGTCGGGGCCAGCCTGCGCGGGCTCGTCGATGCCCGGGGGAGCGTACACGTCCGCGAGCTCGACGCTCCCGGCAGCGCGTTCGCTCTTCCTCCCCGAGGCCGCGGCCCGACGGGGCTCCCGAGGCTCCGCGAGCACCCCCATCCCCAGCACCTCGCCGAGGGGTCGCGCCTCCGCCTCGTCTTCCGCCCGCACCAGCGTCGCCGACCCGAGCGCGCCGTCGCGCAACGAGGCCCGGAGCTGGGCCAGCGTGTAGGGCCCCTTCTCGCGGTCGCCCGAGCGCACGTGGTAGCGCGTCGCGTCGCTGCCGGTGGTTATCCCTTCCCCGCCTTCCGTCGACATCAGGCATGGTCGCGGGAGGACGGCGCCATCGTCAAGGCTCACTCCCGCGGCCCAGCCCCCCGGATCCTCGCCAGCACCGCCCTCGCCGTCGTCGACAGGCCCTCGGGATCGAGCGCCGCCTCCATTGCGCGCAGCCGCTCGGTGACGGTGAACGCCTCGACCCGGCCCGCGTCGTCGAGATCGTGCCAGGCCGGGTGCGCGAGGATGCGCCCGTGGGGGTCGCGCGGGCGGAAGGCGCCGGCGGTCTGCTCGACGAGGGTCTGCCTGTCTTTGCCCGGATCGGCCATCAGCGTAGCTCCGCGTCGAGGTCGACCTTGCGCTTCTCCAGGCACTCGGCGAGCAGCTTGCGGGCGCGGGTGAAGTTCTGGAGGAAGGTGTTCCGCCGCATGCCCAGCCGGGCCGCGAGCTCCTCGTCCGGCTCGGCGCCGGCGCCGGCGAGGCGGGCCGCGAGCGCCTGGGCCGGCTTGCCGGGGAGGAGCCGGCGGCACTCGTCGATGACCCTGCGGAGGAAGGGATCGGGCCCGCCGGGCGAGACCGGAGGAGCGGCGGCGGCCAGGGCCTGCTCCAGGGCCTCGTCCTCGACCGGGGAGACGCGGGCGCGGCGCACCTCGTCGATGGCGAGGTTCCGGGCGATGCGGAGCGCGAGGCGGAGCAGGCTGTTGGGGCTCCCGTCGGGCGCGTGACGGGGGGCGACCTGCCAGGTGCGGAGGAGCGCCTCCTGGAGGGTGGCCTCGGTGTCGACGCGCGCGGCGAAGGTGCGCAGGCTCTGCCGCAGGCAGGGCTCGGCCCCGGCGAGCCAGCGCCCGAAGGCGCCGGCGTCGCCGGAGGCGAGGGCTTCGAGGTGGACGTCGAGATCGAGCATCAGACGGCGATGGACACCGTGACGCCTTCGAGCTCGATCTGGATCGTCTGCACGGCGTCGAGCGAGGCCCCCGGCGGGAGCACCAGAGCGAGCCGCGCCGCCGCGCCCACGAGGACCGTGCCCTTCCTGGTGGTGCGCGCCGCTTCGATCCGGGCGACCAGCACCTGACCGCTGGCCAGCGTGATGCGCGCCTCGCCCGCGACCGCCCAGGCGAGGGGCACGCCGTCGGCGAAGACCTCGATCACCAGCAGGTCCAGCCGGTGGACCGCGACGCGCCCGCGCAGCCAGCGGGCCGGCGCCGGCGTCGGCCCGGCGTCCTCGTCGTCCGACGACAGGCCGTCGGTGAGGTCGCTCAACGTCGCCTCCGGCGCCCCTACCTTCGACTCTTTCGCGGCCTCGACCCCGAAGAAGTCCTTGATCGTGTCGATCACCCCCCGGCGCGGCAGCGCCGCCCCCGTCGCCGCCGGGGGCGGGGGTGCCGCGGACGCCGGCGGCGCCGCAGGGCGCCGGGGCGCCGGAGGCGCCAGAAGCTCCGACCTGCGAGCGGCCCCCTGCGGCGCGCCGGCGAGCGTCACCGCCTCGGCCTTCTTGGAGGGCGCTGCTCCGCCGCTCCCTCCCATGCTCCTGTTCAGGTCGCCTGCGTCCACATCGAGAAGGTTCCCGAAGGCCGGGCCGAAGGACGGCGCCGCGGCCTGCACCGCCATCGGTGCCATCCCCGGCACAGCCGGCATCGCCGCGGACGCCCGGCGCAGACCGAGCCCCTCGGCCGACATCCCGTACGGCAGCTCGTGGGGCATCCGCTCGCGGCGCAAGGGATCGCCGGGGTCCACGGTCTGCTGTGCCGACACCGCGATCCACGAGGTGAGGCGCGTGGAGATCTGGAAGTCGACCCCGATCTGCTCGATGGCCTCGTCGAGGTCGCCGGCGTAGCCGCCCGCGGCGAGCTTCGTCTCCAGGTCCTCCACCGCCTCGCGCCCGAAGAGGGTGACCGCCGCCAGGTTGCCCTGCCCCGGGTCCCGGGGCGCCACCTGAAGGCGCTGCTCCCAGGTCCCTTCGAGGGTGCGGCCGCGCACCACCAGCTCGCCGCCCTCGGGCCGCAGCGCCACGCCGACGAGGGCGGGCGCCCCGGCGAAGAGATCGGGCAGGCGCGCCGGCGCGTGCTCGATCAGGGCCGAGCCGCTCAGCGCGAGATCGACGAGGAGGGGCCGGTCGGTGCGGGCGACGAGGCGGGCGGCGGCGCGCTCGGGATCCTCGCCGAGGCCGATCACCACCTCGACGCCGTGGCCGGCGCGCGCCGCCGGACCAGTGAGCGATCGGTTCACCGCCGAGCCCACGCCCACGGTGTGGAGGCGCGAGGCGGGCGGGAGGCGGTCACAGATCGCCGCCACCACCTGGGACTCGAAGCCGATCTGCCCGTCGGTGATCAGCACCACCTGCCGCTGGGCGTCCGGGCGGACCCCCGCGAGCGCCTCGAGGATCCCGGTGCGCATCTCGGTGCTCCCGGAGGCGCGCAGCGCGCGCAGCCAGGCGACGGCCTCGCGCCGCGCCGGGTCGGTGGCGGCCACCGCCCCCGACTTCCAGCGGCGCGGCGCGCTGGAGAACTCGATCATCTCCAGCCTGTCGCCGGCGCGCAGCGTGTCCACCAGGGCCGAGGTGACGCGCACCGCCTGAGCCAGGGGCTCACCCGCCATCGATCCGCTGGTGTCGAGGAGCACGATCAGGTCGCGCGGGACGGCCCCCGCCCCGGCATCGACGGAGGGCGGGACCACGGTGAGGAGCCCGTGCGCATGCCGCGTGGCTCCACGCCCCCCGGCCGCGCGGCCGGTCTCGAGCGCGACGCCGACCCGCGGCGCAGCCACCTTCCAGCGCACGACCACGTCGCGATCGAGGGCCGCACCCGCCCTCTCGCGCAGCGCCACCCGCACCGCGGTGCCGGAGCGGCTCGCCTCCAGGACGTGCGAGGGCGACTCGGGGCGCAGGCCCTCCGGCGCCACGTCGCGGAGCGTGCAGGACAGGGCGAAGCGCGCGGCGAGCGGCGCGCCGGCGACGTCCTGCGCCACGCGATCGGCATCGGGCACGGTGCCCGGCGTCCCCAGGTACCGCGGCGCGACCACGGTGGGGAAGCGCCACTCCCAGGCGCCCTCGTCGAGCCAGCGCAGGCGCTGGTCGATGGACACCTCCACCGTCACCTCCTCGCCCGGGGGGATGTTGCCGATCTCCTGGGTGAACAGGCTGGACCGATCCTGCTCCAGCAGCGCCGCGCTGCGCCCCTCCATCAGCGCCTGCTCGTACCGCTCCCGCGCCGCCCGCTTGCGATCGATCTCGCCCACGGTGCGCCGCCCCCCGACGCGGAAGGAGAACCCGCTCACCGCCCCGTCCGCCGGCAGCGGCAGGCTGTAGGTGACCGCGAGCGGCTCGGCGTGCGGGTTGTGAAAGCGCTGCTCGACCGTGACGCGCGCGATCCCCCCGGCCGCATCCGCCGCGAGCACCGCGCCGAGGAGGGGGAGCGCGCGGCCGCTGGTGGAGATCATCCGGCCACCGCTCGAGGACGGGGCGCCGCTGGGCTGGTGAGACTGGGGCGAGGGGCAGTGCATCATGGGACGTTGGCCTCCGGGTTGTTCCGTTCAGAGGCCCAACGGGAGCAAGCCCCGGCTGGTGACAGAAAAAAAACCGATTCGGGCTTCACCGCCTCCGAGCACGCTCAGCAGCCGCGTAGCAGGCTGCTGAGCGTGCTCAGGTGCGGGATTTTTCGGCGTCGTGGGCGCGGTTGATGGCGATCTTGGCGCGCTCGTCGAGCTTCTCCATGTCGATGATCACCTTCTGCGAGTGGACCGCCGTCACCGCGCTGAGCGGGATGACGAAGTCGCCGGTGTTCTCGATGTACACGACGATCTCGGGGCGATCGGCGGGGACCACCTGGCGAACGGCCCCGACCTCCTCGCCGCCGTCGCGGGTGAACACCTGGTAGCCGATTTCGATGAGGGGCAGCTTGCGGGTCGACATTGTCCGCGAGTATGGCACGAAGGCGCGCGGGTCACTCAGACGGCGAGCAGCACCCCGGTGGCCCCCTCCCCGGTCGCGGCCCGGATCGCCTCCACGTAGAGCAGCACCTGAGTCTCGTAGCGCGCCTTGCGCCCGGCGAGCTCGGCGTCGGTCTTGAAGTCGACCACCGTCCAGCCGAGCGGCTCGCGGAAGGCCAGGTCGACGACGCCCTCGATGAGGTCGCCGCCTCGCCCCGGCAACACCACGGGCGTCTCGCGGCGGCACTCGCCGCGGAGCGCGCTGGCGGCGGCGCGGCGCATCAGGGGGTGCCGCAGCGCTGCCTCGGTGGCCTCCGCGGCGGCGGCGACCTCGACGGCGGACGCGCCCATGAGGCGCCCCTCGGCGCGCGCCACCGCGGCGATCGCCGGCGCCTCGGCGGCGAGATCGACCGCGGCGAGCACGGCGTGGACGAGGGTGCCGAAGCGCTTGCCATGCGGTCGGTTGCGCCGGTCGATGCCGGTGTCGGCGAGCGCCACCAGGCCCTCGCCCGGCGCGTCGGGCTCGGCCGCCTCCCGGGTGGCCCAGGCGGCGGGAGCGGGCTCGGGGATGGCCTCGACGATCTCGGTCACCGTGCGCACGATCCGCGAGCGCACGGCCCCTTGCGCGAGCAGCCAGGCGCGCTGCTCCGCCCAGGCGCGGTGCGCGAGCACGCCCTCCTCCGACACGGTCAGGCTGGCGTCGGCGGCGAGGATGCGCTGCTGGCGCAGGCCGCCCTCGACCTCGCGGCCGAGCCCGAGCGCCGCGGGATCCCACCACACCACGGGGGAGGTGCCGGCGCGGGGGACGTGCCGCCCGGGCGCGACCGAGCCGTCCGCGCCGCGCTCGACGCGGGGCGGGCGCTCGAGGACGCTGTCGTCGCCGAAGTCCGGGCAGCCCGGCCCCGGCTGCGGATCGCGCCGCCGCTTGGGCTCGGGGTAGAGGACCGGATCGAGCACGCCGAGCCACCCCCCCGCGAAGGCGTCGTCGCCGACGACGGGCACCACCAGCAGGTCGCGCGCGCGGGTGGCGGCGACGTAGGCGAGCCGGACGTTCTCCTCGCGATCGCGGGCGAGCACCTCCTCGCGGTGATCGAGGAGCTCGGCGGGCACGGCGCCGGCGAGGGCCTCGGCCCACAGCCCGGCCTCCTGATCCACGTGCCGCGTGGGGTTTCCGTGCATCACCGGCGCGGTCGGATCGGCGAGGATGACCACCGGGAACTCCAGCCCCTTGGCGCGGTGCACGGTCATGATGCGCACCCCCTCGGTGCCCTCCTCGACCACGGGCGCCTCGCCGGCCGACCCGCTCTCGGCGTCGGCGTCGAGGCGGTCGACGAAGGCCCGGAACGAGGTCGCGCCCTGGGCCTCGAAGCGGCGCGCCATGTCCAGCACCCGCAACACGTTGGCCAGCGCCTGCTCGCCGGTGGGCCAGATGGCGATGCCGGCGTGGGCGCGCGTGGCCGCGAGGAGCCGCTCCAGCGTGTCGGCGATGGGGCGGCGGTTGCGCCCGACGTGGAGGCGGCGGAGCACCTCGAGCGCCTCGCTCACCTGGGCCACCGCGCCGTCGTCGTCGTCGGGCGGCGCCGCCAGCGCGCGGAGCGGGTGCAGCGAGCCGAGGCCGCCGCCGGTGCCGGAGGCCTCCCCGGCGGCGTCGCGGTACGCGAGCAGCGCGTCGTCGGCGAGCGCGAAGAAGGGCCCCCGCAGCGTCGCGTAGAGGGCCAGCTCGTCGTCGGGCCACTCGATGGCCACCAGCGCGTTGCGGACCGCCTGCACCTCCTCGCGATCGTGGAAGGAGCGCCCGCCGACCAGCACGTGCGGCACCCGCCGGGCCTCGAGGGCGCGCACGTAGGCGCGGGTGAGATCGTCGCCGAAGCTCTGGAAGCGCTTGAAGAGCAGGCACACGTGCCGCGCGTCGATGGGCACCGGCTCCGGCGCGTCGCGCTCGGTGACCTTCCAGCCGCTGTGGTGGACGAGCCAGTCGACGAAGGCGCCGACGGCGTCGGGCAGCGAGTGCTTGATGGCGAACTCGGTGACCTTCCCCCACTCGCTGTAGGGCCGCGGCACGGGGAGCGCGACCAGGGCGGGCTGGCCGGGGAGGTCGGCGCGGTAGGGCTGGAGCGCCACGTAGCGGGCCTGGGTGCCGGCCTCGTTGCCCGCCATCACCGGGGCGAAGGCCGCGTTCACCGCCGCCTGGATGGCGGGCGCGCTGCGGAAGCTCCGCGTCAGGTAGAGCAGCGACGCCCCCTGGCCGACGAGGCGCTCCTTGATGGCCTCGTAGAGCGCCACGTCGGCGCGGCGGAAGCGGTAGATCGACTGCTTGGGATCGCCGACGAGGAAGAGCTTGCCCGGCACCGGGATGGCCCTCCCGTAGACGGTCTCGGCGGGATCCGTGGCGGCCAGGAGGAGCAGGATCTCGGCCTGGAGCGGGTCGGTGTCCTGGAACTCGTCGACGAAGATGCGGCCGAAGCGGCGCTGCAGGTCCTCGCGCGCGGAGCGGTCGTCGCGCACCAGATCCCGGGCGCGGAGGAGCAGATCGAGAAAATCGAGCTTGCCCGCGCGAGCCTTGCGCTGATCGTAGGTGGCCACCAGCGGGCGCAGCTCCTCGTGGAGGCAGGCGGCGAGGTCGGCGTCGCAGCGCCCGAGCACCTCGGTGAGCCGCTCGCGCACGGCATCGCGCAGGGTGGCCGCCGCCGCCCGCGCCGCCGCCCGGCTGGCGGGCCCGCCCCGGAGCCGCCACCCCCACTCCCGGGCGCGGCAGAGGCCGGCCAGCTCGGCCTCGAGGCCGTCGTGATCGCGCTCGCGCACCAGCTCGCGCCGGGCCAGCTCGTCGCCGAAGCGGCGCACCTTGTCGAGCGCCTTGGCCAGGTACTCGTCCCCCGCCTGGTCGGCCTCGGCGGCCATGCGGCCGAGCTCGTCGAGATCCCGGACCGCGGCGTCCAGCGCGGCGTCCCGCGCGAAGGGATCGCGCCGCCAGGGCGCCGTGAAATCCCGGTGGCCGCAGAGCTTCCACGCCGCGTCCCGCAGCGCCTCGCGCGGGCCCTGCCGATCGCGCCCGCCGCTGCGCCGGCGGAGGACGCGGCGCACCCCCTCCGGCGGGCGCTGGAGCACCTCCTGGAACCAGGCGTCGAAGCCGTGCTCGAAGAGCCGCTCGGCCTCGTCCTCGGGCATCACCTCGAAGAGCGGATCGACGCGCGCCTCGACCGGGAACTCCCGGAGGAGATCCCCGCAGAGCGAGTGGATCGTGCCGATCCGCGCCACCTCCAGGTGGGCCAGCGCGCGGTCGAGGTGCCCGCGCTCCCCCGGCGTGGTGGGGGCGTCGTTGCGCGCCTTCTCCAGGTCGGCGCGGAGCCGGAGCTTCATCTCCCCGGCGGCCTTCTCGGTGAAGGTGACCGCCACGACCCGGTCGAGATCGGCGAGCCCGGCGCGGAGCACCGCGATGATGCGGGCCACCAGCATGGTGGTCTTGCCGGTGCCCGCCGCCGCCTCGACGATGAGCGTCGCGCCGAGGTCCTCGCGGATCCGGCGGCGCGCTTCCTCGTCGGAGGGCTCCGCGGGAGCGCCGGCGTCGAAGGGTTGAGCGGAGGTCATGACGGCGGCGGCGGAACGAAGGCATACCCCGTCGGCAGCGGCGCGCCGCGCGCGACCCGCACGGTGGTGGGCAGCTCGGCGATCAGCGTCACCACCATGCCCAGGCCGGCGAGACCGAGCGCGAGCTGCCCGGACCAGCGGTCGAGCGGAGCCAGGCAGGCGATGAGCGCCACCCCGACGGCGCTGGCCGCGTAGCCCCCGTACGACATCCAGAGGAACTGGCGGCGGTCGTTCCGTGCGGTGTCGAAGTGGAAGAGGAGGGGCGCGAGGAGGCGATCCGGGTAGTGCACGTGGCTCCCGGCCGCGAGCGCGGCGGCGAGGTGCCCCCACTCGTGGAGGAGGAAGCCGACCACGCCGGCGGAGACGCCCGCGCCGGTGGCGACGAGGAGGGAGCGAGGGCCGGGCGCGCGGGGGCCCACCGCGTCTGCCCACCAGAGGACCGCCGCGAGGGCCAGCGCGGCGAGATCGCGGAGGAGGGTCGTGCGCGGCACCGGGCCAAGCTCGCACGACAGAGAGCGCGCGGCTACCGGGGCCGGGCGGTCGCGTCCGACGTGCGGTGCCGCCGAGATTGCGCCCGCCGGGCTTGGCCCTTCCTCGCCCGAGCCCCCATCCTCTCGCTCGTGGAGCCCGTCTACGACCTCTGGCACCTCGCCTTTGCCAACTTCGTCGAGCAGCGTGCCCCGCCCGACATCGCGGTCCTCTCCGAGGTCCGCCTCACCATCGAGCCCCTGCGCGCCGACCTGCTCCTCCTCCGCCGCACCGGCCTCGCGCGCCGCGACGAGGAAGCGCGGGTGCTCCACGGCATCTGGCCACGGCTGGCGAAGGTCACGGTGGTGGAGCTCAAGAGCCCGACCCGGTCTTCATTCCGCCCCGGCGATCTGATCCGCCTCTGGTGCTACGGGTCGCTCTACCACGCGACCCACCTCGACGAGATCTCCGCCCTGGCCGACCTGACGCTCCTGCTCATCGTGCCGAGCATCACGCCGACACTGCGGGACGAGATCGCCATGATGGGTTGGCAGGTCGCCGACCTGGGCGGCGGCTATCGACGGATCGACGGGGCGGTGTACGCTCTCTACATCGCCGTCACCGACGAGGTCGCGGAGGCGGAGCACGACGGCTTCCTGCGGCTATTCAGCCGCCTCCGGGGCGCCGACCCGGAGGCCGCGCGCTGGGTCAGGCACTGGATGAAGGAGGCGACGATGACGCAGAAGATCGAGGACATCCCGGGCTACGAGGACATCTTCGAGAAGATCCTCGAGGAGCTGCCTCCCCGGACGCGCATGGTCGGTCTCACGCCGGAGCAGCGACTGGAGGGTCTCTCCGAGGAGCAGCGGATCCTGGCGCTCTCCGACGAGACGCTCCGCCAGTTCCCCGACAGCTACCTGCAAACACTCTCGGCCGAAGGACAGGAAGCCGTCCGCAAGCGTATCGGCCGGCCGACGTCGAGCTGACGAGCCGCGAGCTCCTCCCTGGCAAGGTCAGCTCTTGGTGTACACCCGCACGTAGTCCACCAGCATCGTCTGCGGGAACACGGTGGTCGCGTCGGGATCCCCGGGCCAGCCCCCCCCGACCGCGACGTTGAGGAGCAGGAAGAACGGCTGGTCGTAGACCCAGGTGTCCCCCGCGGGCACGTCCGCGGGCGTCTGGGTCTCGTAGAGGGTGCTGTCGACGTAGAAGCGCACCACGCCGGTCTCCCACTCGACGGCGAAGATGTGGAAGTCGTCGGCGACCACCGCGCCCGCGGGGAGCGTGTACGCAGCGGTGAGCGCGCTCCCCCCGGAGTAGCCCGGGCCGTGCATGCTGCCGTGGACGATGCCCGGCTCCTTGCCGATGTTCTCCATGATGTCGATCTCGCCGCAGGTGGGCCAGCTCGCGGTGTCGATGTTGTTGCCGAGCATCCAGAACGCCGGCCAGAGGCCCTGTCCGCGCGGGATCTTGATGCGCGCCTCGAAGCGGCCGTACTCCTGCGAGAAGAGGCCCATGGTCTGGAGCCGGGCCGAGGTGTACTCGCACTGCCCGTACCAGCACGTCTGCGCCGCGGCGCCCTCCGTGGTGGCGGTGATGACCAGGTTGCCGCCGCTCTGCTGCGCGTTGGTGAGCGAGCTGGTGTAGTACTCGCGCTCCTGGTTCCCCCAGCCGGTCCCGCCGGTCTGCGCGGCCCACTTGGTGGTGTCGATGCCGGAGCCGTCGGGGCCGTTGAACTCGTCCGACCAGGCGAGGGTCCAGCCGGCGAGGCCGCCGTCGGTGGCCGCCGCGCCGCCGGTGCCCGAGGTCGTGCCGCCGGTGCCGGAGGCGGTGGTCGAGCTGCTGGTGGTGGTGGCGCCGCCGGTGCCGGGGGTCGTGCCGCCGGTGCTCGCGGTGGAGCTGGGGGAGTCTCCACCGGTGCCGGAGGTGCTGGTCGTGCCCGTGGAGGTGGGGGTCTTGGACGAGCTGCAGGCGGTGACGGCAGCGAGGAGGAAGGCGGCGGCGATCCGGCGGGTCGTCATGTCCGCCACGGTAGCATTCGCCGCGCCAGGCCGAGCGCTCCGGCATTTTGCAGCGCGAGCGTGATCGGGCGGATCGCGGGGGGCGATCGGGGGGATCACCCCCCCAGCAGCTCCAGCTTCGCCAGCTCCCCGCACGTCTCGGAGATCGCCCGCATCAGCCTGAGCCGGTTGTCGCGGAGGGCCGGGTCCTCGACCATCACCATCACGTCCACGAAGTACTGGTGGAGCACCGGCACCAGCACGGTCACCTTCACGAAGGCCTCCTTGTAGGCCCCCTGAGCGACCAGCTCGCGCAGCTGCTCGCGCAGGATGCCGAACGCCTTGAAGAGCGCGCTCTCGCTGGGGTGCGCGTCCGCCGCGGGGGGCATCGGATCGCCGGGCGGCGCCTTGCCCGCGATGTTGGTGGCGCGCTTGAAGACCTCGCCCACGTCGGCGCGGGTCTGCGGATCGAGCGCCGCGATCGCGGTGGCGCGGGCCTGCACGTCGAGCGGCCGAACGCTCGCGCCGAGGGCCGCGCGGACCGCGTCGCCCGGCAGCTTGTCCGAGAGCAACCCGCGCAGCCGATCCGCAAAGAACTCCCCGAGCTTGGCGACCAGCTCGTCCTTGCCGAGGTCGAGCTTGACGCCTGCGTAGCCGTCGTACGCCGCGCGGAACGCGTCCGGCAGGCGCAGGTCGAGCGCGCGATCGAGCACGGTGCGGAGCACGCCGAGGCAGGCGCGGCGGAGGCCGTAGGGATCTGCCGCCCCCGTCGGCACCAGGCCGACGGCGAAGCAGCCGACCAGGGTGTCGAGGCGATCGGCGATGGCCACCAGCGCGCCCGCGTCGGTGGGGGCGGTGGCGTCGGCGGCGCCGCGGGGCATGTAGTGAGTCTTGATGACGTCGGCGACGTCGGGGCTGACGCCCTGCGCGAGCGCGTAGGCGCGGCCCATCTCGCCCTCGAGCTCGGGGAGCTCGCCGACCATCAGCGAGACGAGATCGCACTTGGCGAGGTGGGCGCCGCCGGCGGCGGCCATCAGCGTGGCCTCGGGGAGCTGGAGGAGCAGGCCCAGCTCGCGGGCGAGGCGCTCGATGCGCTCGGCCTTGCCGAGCACGGTGCCGAGGCGCTTCTGGAAGACGATGCCCGCCAGCTTCTGCCGGCGGTCGGCGAGGGGGTGCTTGAGATCCTCGCGGTAGAAGAAGCGCGCGTCGGCGAGGCGGGCGCGCATCACGCGGTCGTTGCCGCGGCGGATGTTGTCGGGCGCCAGGGCGGTGTTGACCACGGAGAGGTAGCGCGGGAGCAGCGTCCCGTCCGCGGCGCGGATGCCGAAGTAGCGCTGGTGGCCCTTGGCGACCTCGAGGATGACCCGCTCGGGCAGCTCGAGGAACTCGTCGCCGTAGCCGCCGGTGATGACGTGCGGCTCCTCCACCAGGGAGAGGTTCTCGTGGACGAGGAAGTCGTCCTCGATGAGGTGCCCGCCCGCGGCCTTGGCGGCGGCGTCGAGGCGCTCGCGCATGATCCGGGCGCGCTCGGCGGGATCGGCGAGGACGTGGGCGGCGCGGAGGACGTCGAGGTAGGCGGTCGCCGAGGGGATCTGCACCGCGTGCCCGGCGAGGAAGCGGTGCCCGCGGGAGGCGCGGTGGCTCTTGATGCCGGCGATCTCGAGGTCGATCACGGCCTCGCCGAGGAGCGCCACCAGCCACTGGATGGGGCGGCCGAAGGCGGTCTCGCCCGCGCCCCAGCGCATCGACTTGCGGAAGGGGATGGCCAGGGTGATCTGCACCAGCGCGGCCGGGAGCAGGGCGACCGCGGGCTGCCCCGCCTCGCGCCGGGTGCCGGCGAGGTACTCGCCCTTGGGGGTCTCCACGCGGCGGAGATCGGCGACCGCGCAGCCGAGCTTGGCGGCGAAGGCCTCGGCCGCCTTGGTGGGCACGCCGTCCTTGAAGGCGGCCTTGACCGGCGGGCCGGTGACCTCCTCGTCGAGGTCCGGCTGCCGCGTCGCGAGCCCGCGGACCAGGAGCGCCAGGCGCCGGGGGGTGCCGTAGGCGTGCATGGACGTGTAGGTGAGGCGGAGATCGCCGAGGCGCTTCTGGGCGAGCTCGGGCAGGGCACGGAGGGCGCCCTCGACGAACGAGGCGGGGAGCTCCTCGACGCCGATCTCGAGCAGGAGGTCGCTCGTGTCGTCAGACATGGGCGCGGAAGCTACTCCAGAACGGCGCGGCGCGGCAGCCCTGGATGCGAGGGTACGGAGGGGAAGCGGGCGGGGGGCGCGCCCGGGACGATGGAGGGCTGGGAACCGACGGTGGAGCCGCGGCAGGCGCAGGCGGTCTCGCAGGCCTCTGTACCCATGCCAGGGCCCTTTCAGCGGGTGTCAGCGCTGGGCGAGGCGTGCGGGATGGCCCCTCCTTGACATGGGGGGCAGGTTCTGGATCCTCTGGCGTCCCATGACCGAGTACGCGCGCACCGCGATCCGTCGCCTTTCGATCCGCGGCTTCCGCAGCATCCGCTCGGTCGACCTCGACGAGATCCCCGATCTCGTCGTGCTCCACGGGCCGAACGGGGCCGGGAAGTCGAACCTGCTCGGGGCCGTACAGCTCATCCTCAGGGCCGCGGTACTGCCTGGAGATCTGCCGGTCGGAGGCGGCCGCGCCCGCGTCCTGTCGCTGAAGGACGCCGACACGTCGCTCGGGCTGCGGCCGGAGGACTTTCACTATCCAGGCCTGCCCGAGATCCGGGTCGCGATCGATGTCGCAATCGGGACGAAGGCGACCGAGATCGTGCGGGCGCCTCCGGACCACACACTCGGGCCGCTCTCGATGGAGATCGTCATCCAGCTCCCCGCCGATGACCGGATCACGTACTGGTTCGAGCGCGCGGATGTCGGGGGCGCCGCCCAGCTCGGGCAGGTTACCTTGCCTAACCCCAGTGGAAAAAATCCCTTTTGGGAGCGCCCCGAGGGCGAGCTCCTCAGCGAGCGCATTCGAGAGGTATTGCTCCCCCGCCTCCTCCAGGTGAGCCCCGCCTACCGGGTACCGGGCGGCACGGATGATATCGAGGCGGAGCTCTTCCGCGCGCACCTGTCGGGCGACCGGTACAAGCGCGAAGCCGTTCGCCGTCTCGGGCGGCGCCTCGCAAGTGCCGGGCTCTTCGGCGCGGGCCCCGAGCTGGTAGCGCTCCTCCCCGTCGATGACGAGAGGTACGGCGAGCGGCGAATCCTCCTTACCCACCCGCTCCACGGCGACCTCCCGCTCCGCAACCTGGGGAGCGGTGAACAGCAAATTGTCTACATGCTGGCGCAGCGCGCAATCACACCCTCCCCGATCGCCCACATCGAGGAGCCCGAGGCGCACCTCCACGCGTCGCTGATGGAGCCCTTCGCGCGCATCCTCCACGACAGCGTTGCCCCTGCCAGCGGCACCCCCGATGTCGACCAGCTCTGGATCGCCACGCATCATCACCTCTTCGCCATCGCTCCGGAGTTCTTCGACGTATCACTGGACGCCACCGGAGCGACGCAGCTCGAGACGCGGCCGCGCGACGAGGCGATCAAACACTTCTACGAGCCTCACCCCTACTGGGAGACGCTCAGGACGCTCGTCGAAGACAAGCGGCTGGACGAGGAGACGATCCTGGTCGAAGACGACTCGGGACCCATCCGCGCCAAGGACGTGCTGTCGTCCATGAACGGGGATCGCCTGGTAGCCAACCGCTACGTGGCCGCGGCCACGAGAGCGCTGGTCCTCTCGCTCGCCCAGGAGCGCCTGGGCAAATGACCTACGTCCTCGTGTCGCTGGCGGGTGACAAGGCGACCCAGGACGCCGACCGGTTCGCGCGATGGTTCGCGGAGAGGCACCCGCCAACCGCAGCGTATCACGAGACCCACCCGGCACACCCGACGGTGAGAGACGCCGTTCGAGAGACGGGAGCGGCGCTCGTGTTCGCACACGACGGCGGTGGCTCCGTCCGATCGGTTCGCGGTGGCCCGCGCTGGGCCGATGCGCGCGAGTTCGCCGGTATCTTCCAGGCGGCGCGGGTCTGGGTGTACGCATGCGACACCCGATCCGTCGAGGTGGAGGCCGATCTCACGTCGTTCGGTCGACTCGCACGCGAGGAGGGAGTCGGCGTATTTGCAGGTCACTGCGGCGAAGTGACGCTGCCTTCCTTGCCTCCGCTGAGGAACACGATGGAGGCCATGTATCAGGGCCTCGACCGCGCCTTCCTGGCGTTCCTCGAAGGCGAGAACGAGGAACAAGCGCTGCGTGGCGCCGCGCTCGGCGGTGTGCCCAGGGGCCGAGCCGCCGTTTACGTGACGCCCTACGTCGAGCGGGCAATGCAGACGCTGCGGGTCCTCCCATGATTCGCCGGTTGCTGGCCTCAGGGCCCCGTCGTCATGACCGAGGTCACCTCACTGGCGCGTCATCGACCAGAGGTCGTCCACCGTGCAGGTCCCCTGGGTCCAGGAGAGAAGAAGCTGGGCAGGCGTGTCGCCGTAGTTGAACGAGCCACTGGAGAAGGTGAAGCCCGTCGGGGGTTCCAGACAGCCCGAAGGAGGGGCGTCGACGCCATCCAGGAGATCGTCCTCGCCGGGAGCCACCACCTCGCAGGCGAGGGCCCCGGCGAGCTCGACGTCGATCACGTTCCCGGCGGCGTTCTTCGTGACGACGAAGGTGCCCGTCGTCGCCGGGGCGCTCGGCGCATCGCAGGAGCGGCCCGAACGGCTCAGGGTGCCGAGGTAGGTTCCGTCGGAGTAGTCGGGGGTGCTGACGGTCGTGCACCCGGCAACGAGGCAAAGCAGGGGGAGGAGGAGAACAACGCCACTCGGCCTGAGCATGGCCGGCCGCAGAGCAACATGCGTACCGCCATCAGGCAGAGGCGCCGAGGGCGGAAGGCGTGGGGGGTGCGAGCGGACGGCGGGCGATGCGTCCTCTCGGCATGACCGTGGTGTCGCGGTCGCGGGGAGCGGCTGGACGACCGGGACCTCGCAGCTACTGGAGGAGCGAGGTCCGCAACGCCTCCAGCAAGGGGTTCTGCGCCGTGACGTTGGCGCCCGACGCGACGAAGCCCTCGGCGAGCTGCCAGGCGATGACGCCACCGAGGCCCTGCGCCTTCACCCAGGTGCCCTTCGCCGCGATCGACTGCGGGTCCTCGTACGAGATGTACGTGCATTTCTGGGGGTTGCTCCCGGTGAGCGCGAGGTAGGGCGCCTCGGCGGCGGCGTCGTAGTGGGAGGAGCCTGCCGTGGCGTACGTGCTCAGCACGTTCACGTAGGAGATCGCGCCGTCGCTCGCGACGATCTGCGAGGCGCCGAGCGCCTGCATCGGAGCGGTCACCGGCGCCGTGTAGCAGACGCCGTAGAAGCCCGCGCCCACGCCGAGCTTCGCGGCCGGCACCCCGGCGGCGAGGTAGTCGGCGATGGTCACGTCGATCCCGGTCGGCGTCGACGCGACGTGATTCCAGTGGAGGGGCGACGAGTGCCAGCTCTGCCAGCCCTGCCAGGTGCCCGTCATCCCGTACGTCATCAGGTTGATCTGATCGAGCTTGCCGGCGACGGTCGCGTACCAGCCGAGGTCGGGCTGCTGGTTCTCGTAGGTGGCTCCCGCCGTCATCGTGAGGATGGCGTTCGGGCTCCGGGTGCGGAGGCCGTCGATCAGCGCCGTCTCCAGCGCCTGATCCTGCGGCACGGTCAGGTTGCCGCCCTCCCAGTCGATGTCGAGGCCGTCGTACCCCTTGGCGAGCACCGCCTCGAGGTTGGTGAGGAAGGTCGGGAGGTTGGTCGCGCTCGACGAGCCCTCGAACATCGCTCCCGACTGGGAGCCACCGATCGACGCGATCGCCTTCTTGCCGTTCGCGTGCGCCGCGGCGATGAGCGCGGCGGCGGTCGCGTCATCGAAGGATCCCGTCGCCCAGCCGCCCTTGCCATCCGGGATGTAGAACGCCGCCGCGACATGCGTGAGCCCCTCCCAGTGGATGGCCGAGATGGGGTAATTGCCGCCGTTCTGGGGCTCGGTCCAGCTCGCGTAATAGCCCATCACCCAGTGGACGGTGCCCCCACCCCCGCTCCCGCTCGAGCTGCTCGATCCGGTGGACGAGCTCGAGGAGCTCGAGGAGCTCGCGATGCTTCCGCTGGTGCTCGAGGTGCTCGAGGCCGTCGAGCCCCCAGCCGCCGCCGAGCTGGTCGTGCCCGTGCCACCGCTGCCGCCGGTGCCTTTGGTCGTGGACGAGCCGCAATGGAGGGCGCCGATCGCGCACGTCCAGACCAGAAGGCATCGCCAGGCGATGGGGGCGTCGCGCATGGGGCAATGTGAGCAGGAAGCCGCGGCCGAGGAAAGGCGGAGCTTCGCGAACCGAGGCTAGTCTTCGTCGTCGCCGAAGAGGACGCCGACTTGGAGCTCGACCGCCTCGAACGGCTCGGCCCGGACACGCTCGCCGCGACGGGCGCCGAGAACGAGCAGGTAGCCGTCGGGGGTCCAGCGGTGCACGGTGAGGGTCTCGCGCTCGGGGTCGATGAGCCAGTAGTGGCTGACGTGGGCGCGGTGATAGAGGCGCATCTTGGTCACCGTGTCGGTGCCGGCATTGGTGGGCGAGAGGATCGCGCCGGTCCAGTCAGGGACGAGGGTGATCGGGCTGCCGGTGGGCATCTCGGGCATGTGGTTCCGGCGCCAGCCGGAGAGGTTGGGGCGGAAAATCTGGCGAGGTTCGAGCTGGATCAGAACCTCGGTGGCGAACCACCAGCCGCCGGGGCGGTCGGGGGGGCCGCCGGAGCTGCGGCGAAAGGGGGTGAGGAGGTGGAAGGCCTCGCCCTGGGCGCGACCTTGCGGGCCGCGGGCAGCTTCTTTGGGGACCAGCTCGCCGTCGACGATCTCGTAGCGGTCCTCTTCGGGCATGGCCGGCGTGGGTACCTGCGGGTCGCTGATGCTCACGTCTCGGGAGGGTAGCAGCGGGGATCGGGGTCGCGCTTGCCCGCCAAGGACCGCTAGCCAGCTCAGCGTCCGGCGGGTGGCATAGGAAGAATGGGGCTGAGGGAGGCGAGATTCCCTCGGATGATGCCCTGGGTCGGGTGGCCGGGTGGGAGGCGGGCCTCGACGATGGTGAGCGCACGCTCCAGCAGCGGCCTCGCGTCGGCTGCATCCCCCAGATCCTTCAGCACCATGGCAAGGTTCGACAGACTCGTGGATACGCTCGGATGCTCGGGCCCGAAGGTCTTCTCGTCGATGTCGAGCGCCCGCTCCAGCAGCGGCCGCGCGCCGGCAGCGTCCCCCACATCCTTCAGCACCATGGCGAGGTTCGACAGGCGCACGGCCACGAGCGGATGCTCGGGCCCAGAGGTCTTCTCGTCGATGCCGAGCGCCCGCTCCAGCAGCGGCTTCGCGCCGACCGCTTCCCCCAGACGCAGCAGCACCAGCGCCAGGTTCGACAGGCGTACGGCCACGTGCGGATGCTCGGGCCCAAAGGTCTTCTCGTCGATGCCGAGCGCCCGCTCCAGCAGCCGCCTCGCGCCGGCCGCATCCCCGAGATCGTTCAACACCATCGCAAGGTTCGATAGATCCGTCGCAACCTCGGGATGCTCGGGCCCGAAGGTCTTCTCGTCGATGCCGAGCGCCTGCTCGAGCAGTAGCCGGGCGCCAGCCGCATCCCCTAGAGACTGAAGCACCGTCGCCAGATTCGACATGCTCGCCGCAACATACCCTGGGTTCGGTGGGACGAGCTGCTCCGCCGTCGTCAATGCCTGCCGGCAGAGCACGTAGGCCTCCTCGTTCCGCGCGCGGTTCCGAAGGTTTGTCGCGAGCCCAGTGGCGATAGTGATCCATGCGCCTTGACGACTCGTCCGATTCGCCGCATCGAGCGCCTGATCGAGATGCTCTCGACGCGCATCAACGGCCTCCATCTCGGCCCGCGTCTGGCTCACCTTGATCGCGCCCCTGGTCCACTCCGCCGCGGCCGCGGCCCCTCGGTGACTCGCGTCCCGCCACTTGTCTGCACGCTCCGTCTCCGCTCGCCTCCGCACCTGTCGATGCACGAGCCGGTGCAGCGACACTACCCCCGCCTTCTCGTCGACGGTGACAAGCCCCAGCTCTCTCACCATCGCCGTCGCCCGCGCCACCGCTCCCTCAGTCGCCAGCCCCGCGGCCTCCAGCGCCCACGGGAGCGGCACTGCATCGGGCGCGAACACCGCCGTCCCTTCGAGCAGCGCGCGCGCCTCTTCATCGCATCGATCGATCGACAGATCGATCGCCGCAAACACCCCACGCCCGTACTCGCCATGGAGCTTCGGATCCATGAGGACCCGATCCATCTCCTCCCGGAGCACGTGCTCGTACGCGACCCAGGATTCGCGAAACCACCCCTTCACCGCCCGCGCCGCCATCTCCACCGCGACCGCGAGCCCGCCGAGCTCCGTCCCCAGGACGCGCTGTTGCGCAGTCACCTCCGCCTCGCCTAGCGGTTCGCCTGCAATCGCCTCCGCCACCTCCCGCGCCTGCGTCAGCGGCAGCACCCCGAGCCAGCGCGTAGTTCCCAGCGCGAGCCCCTCGTCCCGCGTCGTCAACAGCACTCGCACCTCACCGGCCGGAAGGAGTGGTCCCCAGCCCCGCGCGCTCACGTTGTCCAGCACCAAGAGCGACCTTGCTCGCTGCCCTTGCAGCGCCAGCCGGACTCCGTCCGCGATCCGTTCCGCGCGCGTCTCCTCCTCGGGGAGCCCCTTCTGCACCTCCGCCGACGCGTACGCGCGGAGCACGGGCGCGAGGTTGCCCAGCGCCTCCACCGGTTTCCCCTCAGCGTGTACCCACCAGACACCGCCCGGGTAGTCGCCCCGCTCCACAGCACGGTGGGCGTACTCCAGCGCGAGCGCCGTCTTGCCGACCCCGCCGAGGCCGAAGACCGAGGCGTGCGTGAGCGTCGTCCGTTTCTCGTCCCGCAGCGTCCGGTCCAGCGCGGCAAGCTCGTCTCCACGACCGCGAAAGTCGGGGTTCGGTGCGCCCAGGTTGTGCGGCGTCCGCGACGCGCTCGAAGGCGGCTCCGCCGGCGGAGGGGGCCCCCGATGTGCGAGATCAAACGTATGGCCGTAGATCGGCCAGCGCGTCTGATCGAGCAAGCTGCGGGCACTCATCGCCTCGGCGCACTTCGTCCAGATCTCGGGAAACCCCGTCTGCAACGCAGGCTGCGGCCCGCGACGGGGTACGATGACATCGAACGTCGCTGGCTTCCCGGTGGGGAACTGCACCACGTATGCGTCCCCGCTCTTCGTCGGCTCCCCGAAGTCGCCTGAGCGATAGGCGAGCCCGAAGCGTACCAGAAGACGCGAGACCAAGAACCGGTTCAGGATCGACGCCCCGAGCTTGTACGGTAGCTTCTCGAGCCCATGGAGCACCACGGTCGTCCCGTCCTTGCGAAGCCGAGCCCTTATGGTTTCGTCGACCTCCGCAGGCACCACGAGCTTGCTGTAGGCGTCGGACAAATGCTCGGGCGAGCTGCCAGCGTGCTTGCCCTCCTCGGTCTCCGCCTCCCGCTCAATGGCGAGCAGCCGCGTCTTGACAGGCGTCAACGCCGGACTCGCAAGGAACGTCGCCAGCACCTCGTCGTGCCGGAAATCGCGCATACGGACCCGGAGCAGGTCGATGAGGCCGCCGTCCCCCGTGCCCGAGATCAAGTAACGCGTCGTTCCCGTGCGCGACGCCTGGTGCAGACTATCGTTGTCCCAATAGGAGAGGGGCCGAATGCCCGTGACGCGTCGCTCCAAACCGAAGCCCACGGCCAGGATGACGAGCGCGAACTTCCCCGTCTCGTGTCCAGGCGCGTTCCAGGTTAGGCGGCGAGGCGAGCCGCTCCCGAGATCGATGCTCTCGACGCTGGTGCGGACCGCGATGCGACCACTCTCGGGCAATACATCCCAGGCGGCCTGGATCTGCCGCGCCACGTCGTCGGCGGGTCCGGCCCGCCAGTCGAGTAGGGGGAGGCCCGCCTTTTCACTGGAGGCCTCGTCTTTGGGCCAATCGTACAGGTATGGATGAAGCCATCGAGTATAGCAGCCGCGGAACAGGTGGAGCAGCCCCTCGCCCCGCTCGAGCAGCGTGACGTCGCAACCGAGCCTTGCTGCCCCTGCCGCAGCGGTGAGGCCGGCGACGCCTCCACCGATGACGGCGATCGACGAGCCGGCCGGGAGCAACCCACGGGCGCGGAGGGAGTGCACCAAGTTGAGCGCGCGGACCTGCTGGGAGAGCAGGGTCACGCGCCGTTCGAAGCAGCCGAGGACGTAGAGACCGTCCTCGACCACCATGTGCGCCAACGTCACCCGCTCCGGCTCCGTGCTCGATGGGCCCACCTTCTCTGGGTATCAGGTCGCTCGGCGGTCGGGAACCGTCCGCCTCGGATTCGGGCTGTGGTCGTCGGGGTCGCCCGCGTTCCGCCTCCATCGTGCTTGAGCTACGCCCAGCTTCACCTGGGCCGCATCCGTCGTGCGTCCCGCGCGCCCAGCTTCACTTGAACCGTGTCCATCGTGCGTCCCGCGCGCCCAGCTTCACTTGAACCGTGTCCATCGTGCGTCCCGCGCGCCCAGCTTCACTTGGACCGAATCCGTCGTGCTTGGCCGGCGCCCAGCTTCACCTGGGCCGCATCCGTCGTGCTTGCCCGGCGCCCAGCTTCACTTCAACCGAATCCGTCGTGCTCGGCCGGCGCCCAGCCCTCTCTGCCAACGTACCTGAGACACCGGCCCCCTCGGAATTTACTGAACAGGGCGACGGATGAGATGGTCCATGACGATGACCGACGACAAGCGCCCGGTGGTCCCGCCCACGGAGGTTCGCCCCAAGGCCAAGCGCCGCACTTTCAGCGCGGAGTTCAAGCGCCGCGTCCTCGCGGAGGCTGACAAGTGCATCAAGCCCGGTGAGGTCGGCGCGCTGTTGCGCCGCGAGGGACTCTACAGTTCACACCTCACCGAGTGGCGTGCGGTTCGTGAGCGCGGCGAGCTCGATGCCCTCGCCCCCAAGAAGCGCGGCCCAGAGCCCGCGCCGGCACCTACCGCACACGACCGTGAGGTCGACGACCTCAAGCGTCAGCTCGCCAAGACGACGATCCGCGCGGAGCGCGCCGAGGCGCTCATCGAGATCCAAAAAAAAGTGGCCGCCTTGTTGGCGACGCCGCTCGAGGACCCGCACGGGAAATGATGATGCAGCTCATCGATCAGCACGCACCTCGGCACGGCATCGCGCCCCTGTGCGACGCGCTCAACGTCCCGCGCGCCAGCTACTACCGGTGGAAGCAACCGGTCTACGGTCCGCATCGGCCGCGCCTCTCGCCGCGCGCCCTCTCCGCTGAGGAGCGCCAGGGCGTCATCGATCTGCTCCACGAGCCGCGCTTCGTTGATCGCGCGCCCGCCGAGGTCGTCGCCACGCTCCTCGACGATGGAACGTACCGGTGCTCCGAGCGCACGATGTACCGCATCCTCGCTGCCTCCGGGGAGGTGCGCGAGCGGCGCGACCAGCTCCGCCGGCCGACCTACACCAAGCCCGAACTGCTCGCCACGCGACCCAACGAGCTGTGGTCGTGGGACATCACCAAACTCCACGGCCCCGCCAAGTGGACGTACTTCTACCTGTACGTGATCCTCGACGTCTTCAGCCGCTACGTCGTCGGGTGGATGGTCGCCACCCAGGAGACCGCTGCCCTCGCCCAGGAGCTGATCCGCACGACGTGCGAGCGCCAGGGCATCACCCCCGCCCAGCTCACGATCCACGCCGACCGAGGTACTTCGATGACCTCCAAACCGGTCGCCTTGCTCCTCTCCGACCTCGGCGTCACCAAGACCCACTCGCGCCCGCACGTCTCCAACGACAACCCCTTCTCCGAGGCACATTT
>Ga0302267_10000865_pt1 | contig 39902 bp, 34 predicted proteins | sample III_Bog_E1_3_FD_194555 | JGI IMG/M metagenome (GOLD analysis project Ga0302267, IMG submission 194555) | Peat permafrost microbial communities from Stordalen Mire near Abisko, Sweden - III_Bog_E1_3 | ecosystem: Environmental > Terrestrial > Soil > Wetlands > Peat | place: Sweden: Abisko...
GTCTTCACCCCATGGCGCGGTAGAATCGCATGCATCCGCTTGAAAGTTCCCGCGATTTCAAAACTCAGGGCCCGGGGATTTTTCTGGTTTCGAGGAACGCCACCAAGGCGTCCATTTCCGCCGGGGTGAGATTCCCCGCATACGCCGGCATGTTCACCGCTCCGTTGGCGATTCGCAAAATCATCTGATTTTCCGACAACCGGCCCGCCACATCGGTTAAATCCGGCCCCCGGCGGCCGCCGTCATCGCCGATCAAATGACAGTTTATGCAGCCCTTGTCGTGAAATAATTGGCCGCCGAGGAAAACCGGGCCGTTCGTCGCACCCACCACGGACGCTGACAATGGTGGGGCCGTGAAATTCGGCGACCAGGGCGAGTCCACGCCTTCCAACCACAATGTCGCGATCATCACCACGATCATCACCACGACGGCGACCGCCCAGGGCCGCCGCCGCAGGCTGCGCTCGCCGCGATTAAAAATAAACGGCAGCCCCATTAGAATGATTCCCACGAGCAGCGGCCCATAAACCAGCACATATTGTTCCGTTCCGTGCGGCAACAGGGCGAGCACCGCAAAATACCACATAAAATACCAATCCGGCCGCGGAGTGGCGTCAATGATGCTCGGGTCGGGTGGTTTTCCCAATGGCGGCGCGCCGGAAACCAACGCCAGCACCGCGATGACCACGATCATCGTGACGCAAAAGACCGTATCGCGCCACGCTGCATCCGGCCAGAAGGGCCGCCCCTTTTTTTTGATCAGTTCCTGGTATTCCCGGCGGTAGGTCTTGGGGTCAACCGGTTGGCCGGCTTTGGGCGGCTCGGAAATGCCGTGGCGCAGGACGAGCCAGAGATGCAGCCCGACAAAGGCAAAGATAAAGCCGGGCATGATGAAAACGTGAATCGCAAAAAACCGGGTGAAAGTGGCGCCGCCAACCGTGTCGCCGCCCATAATGAAATGCCCGAGCGATTGGCCGATGAACGGCGCCCGCCCGGCTTGTTCCGCCGCCACGACCACGGTCCAAACGGCGTTTTGATCCCCGCGCAAGAGCTGACCGGTAAACCCCATGGCCAAAGTAAAGGCCAGCAGCAGCACGCCCGTCGCCCAGTTCAGTTCCCGGGGAAACTTGTATGCGCCGGCCAAAAAAACCTGCGCCATGTGCAGGCCGACCATCAGGACCATGGCCGACGCGCCGTAGTAATGGAGGCCGCGTAGAAAATGTCCAAACGGCGCCTCAGCGCTGATGAAATGAAGCGTCGCGTAGGCCTCGCCGGCCGAGGGGATGTAGGAAAAGGCCAGGGCAATGCCGGTGACCACTTGCACCATGAAGGCGCACAGGGTGGCGCCGCCGAAGACATACCACCATTTGGCGTCCGGCGGCACGAGATGCCGCGCCGTCCGGCCGATCATTTCGGGCAGGCCGGTGCGGTCCTCCAGCCAATCCCAGACTTGATGGAAAATTCGCCTTAACATTCTTTATTGGGTGATGGGAACAGGCGACGTTTGAATCTGCACGTCGCCATCTTTCACCCGCACGGGATAGCGTGGCAAGGGCAACGGCGGCGGCCCGGCGGCGACGGTGCCATCCGCGTAATAGACCCCGCCGTGGCAGGGGCACATGAACAGATTGGCCTTGGGGAGCCACCGCACCGGACACCCCAGGTGCGTGCAATTAATGGAAAACGCAATGAAGCTGTCGGCGTTCTCGCGGCGCAACCAGGCGGCGCTTTTCGCCGTCACCCCCGCCCAGGGCAATGGCGCCGCGTCCTCATATTCCACCGCCACCGTTTCCCCCACCTTAAAGCCCTGCGCTTTGCCGACCGAACGCCAGACTTCCCGTTGGCGTTGAAAAAACGGCGCGACAATGAATCCCACCACGGGGAAGGCCACGATCAAGGCGCCGACACTGCCGACGGCCAGACTGAAGCGCGCCAGAAATTTTCGCCGCGATAGTTCTTCCGGCGAAGCCAGACAGTGGTTCCCGCCCGCCTCAGGGTTTGGATCTTTCATGGCGAATTTCCCGAATCCAGCCGGCGATGGCCCCGGCAAAAACGACCAAACCAACCCCGGTGATGATGAGGGAGGTAACCAGGCCCCATAACAAGCAGGTGATGCCCATGGCCAGTGTCGCCGGCCAAACACAGGGCTCCGGAAGCGATTGCGGTTGCGGGATGTTCCATCCCGGCGGCAATTCCGGCGGGGAAGGTTGGGGATGATCAGAGTCCATGTGGTTTTTCGATGAGGGTGGGTTGGGTGGCGGCGGCGGGCGCGGATTCGGGGCCGGGTTCACGATACCAGCGGACGAGCAATCCGAGGATGCCAAAAAAATAAATCAGACATGCGGGCACCCACATCAACAGGCCGCCCAATTGCTGATCTTTGGCGGGCGTTAATCCCCATTGATCTTGAATGAGCGGCAGAATGCCCAGCCGGTCCAGGGGGTGCAAATAGATCGAGCAGACCTCCACCGGCGAGAAAGTGATGATGATTCCCAGCAGGGTGCATCCCAGGCAGGCGGTGAACAGATAAATCATGCCCGCCGGCGGTGCCAGCCGTTGGCCGGTCCGTGGTCCAATGATGGGCCACCAAAAGGCGAGGCCCATCCCCAGCAACGAGGCGGATTGCAGATGGTGGACCCAGACGTTCGACCCGGCGGCGTTGCACAGGGTGGGCGCATGCCACAGCCACATGCCGCCGACCCCCATCAGCCAGGTCGCCACCGGCGGGCGCAAAATCCAGTTTGCCCAACGCCACCGGCCATTCTCCAAGTCCTGGGGCGCCGTCCGGCCCGACCACCCCAGCAAAATCAACAGCGGCACAATCAGCAGCAACAGCAGATGTTGGAGCATGTGAGCGCTGAACAAATAGCCATCCGCCAGCGCGTCGAGCGGGGAGCACAGGGTCACGAAAAACACGGCTGTGGCCAACAGGAGCCAGGCCGTTGGGGGACGGAATCGCGCGCCGCCCATCAACAGCGCCGCCGCGCAGCCGGCGATCACCCAGGGATTCCCACTCCACGCGGAAATAAAAAATTGCGAGGTTGTCATAACAGAAGTTTTAAATAAACCACTGAAAACACCACGATCCAGACGGCATCCACAAAGTGCCAGTAAAGGCTGATGGATTTGACCGCCTCGATGCGGCCCGGCTTGAAATCGCCGGCCAGAGAGAGCCGCATCAGGAGCAGCAGGAGGATCAACCCCACGCACACGTGCAAACCATGGAACCCCGTCAGGGTAAAAAAAGTGGTCGTGAACAAATTGGAACTAACCACGATTCCCTGGTGATAAATGCGGAGATATTCCCGGCCCTGGCCAAATATAAAGATGCCACCGAGAAGAATGGTCAGCCCCAGCAGGCCCCGAAACCAACCGTGCCGGCCGGCCCGCAATTGTTTTTCCGCCAGCCAGATGGCCGCGCTGCTGGTCAAAAGACAGATTGTGTACATCCCGGTTTTATGCGCATTCAGGGTGCCCGCCGGCGAGGGCCCGGTCATGGCCCGGCTGTTGTAGAAAAGCCAGGCCAGAATGAGCATGAGAAAAAAACAACTCTCGGAAACCAGAAAGGTGACCATTCCCACGCGGTTTTTTTCCAGAACGAATCCATCTCTTGAGCGCCGGCCGCCCACGGCCGGATCAGGATTTTCCGGGTGCGCGAGATCCCATAAGGGCCGGCGGCTGTTGATCGGTGGCACCCGGTCAAAATTTTGCTGTGGTGGCGGGGAAGTGGCGGCCCATTCCAAGGTCCAGGCCTGCCAGGGATTATCCCCCGCCAACCGGCCCCGACGCAGGCTGATGATGATGTTCCACAATAATATGAGCACGGAAAGGCCCAGCAGAAACGCGCCCAGGGTGGAAATCAGATTCAAAAGACCCCAGCCCGGGAGATCCGCGTAGGTGTAAACCCGCCGGGGCATGCCCATCAGCCCCAGAAAATGCTGCACAAAAAACGCCGTGTTGAAACCAATCACCGCCATCCAAAAATTGAGTTTGCCGAGCTTTTCCGACAGCATCCGCCCGCTCATTTTCGGAAACCAATAATAAACGGCGGCCAACACGGCAAAAAATGTGCCGCCAAAAAGCACATAATGAAAATGCGCCACCAGATAATAAGTGCCGGTCACCTGCCAATCAATCGGCACCACCGCAAAGGTGATCCCGCTGAGCCCGCCGATGGTGAATTGGATCAAAAAAGCCACGGCAAAAAGCATGGCGGTGGTCAGGCGAATCGAGCCGCCCCACAGGGTGGCGCTCCAGGCGAAAACTTTAATCCCCGTGGGTACGGCAATCAACAGGCTCGTCGCGGAAAAAAACATGTCCATTGGGTGGCCCAGGCCGACGGCGAACATGTGATGCGCCCAGACCCCGAAACTCAGCAACGCAATCGCGACCGTGGACCCGGCCACAAATTCATAGCCAAAGATGGGCCGCCGCGCGAACACCGGCACAATTTCAGAAATAATGCCGAAGGCCGGGAGGACCATGATGTAAACCTCGGGATGCCCGAAGGCCCAAAAAAAGTGCTGCCACATCACCGCCGAACCGCCATGGGCGGGCACGAAAAAGTGCGTGCCCAAATGCCGGTCAATGAAGAGCATCACAATGGCCGCATTCAAGAACGGCAGCGCCAGGATCACCAAAAAGGAGTTGATGAACACCATCCAGACGAACAAGGGCAGCCGCCGGAGGGTCAACCCCGGCGCGCGCAGCGTGAGAATCGTGGCGATCAGGTTGATGGAGGCCGCGACCGAGCCGATGCCAATCACCAACAGCGCCAGCCCCCAATAATCCGTGCCCGCCGTTGCGGCGTAGGCCGTTTCACTCAGCGGAGCATAACTGAACCAGCCCACGGCGGGCGCCCCCCCGGCCAGCAGACTGTAGTGCAGCAGGAAACCGCCGAAGGGCAGCATCCAAAAGCCCAGCGCGTTCAAGCGCGGAAAGGCCATGTCCCGCGCCCCGATCATCAGGGGCACGAGATAGTTCGCCAGGCCGATCAGCGTGGGCATGACCACCAGAAAAATCATGGTGGTGCCGTGCATGGTGAAGAGCTGGCCGAAGGCGTCGGGGGAAATAAACGTATTGTTGGGCCGCGCCAGTTGAATGCGCATCAGCAGCGCCTCAACGCCACCCACCAGGAAAAAGAACAGGGTGGTCAGCAGATAAAGAATGCCAATGCGCTTGTGGTCCACCGTGGCGACCCAGCCATATGGCCCGCGCAATTTTACCTCCGTTGGGGGCGTGGCCACGGCCGGGGCGGTTGACACGGTGACACTCATGGGTGGTGCTCCAAATATCCGGTCAGCGCCCCCGCCTGGGCATCCGTAAGCTTCAGATTGGGCATGAGGCAGCCCGGCTTGATGGCCTGCGGATTTTTCAGCCAGCGAAACAAATTCGTTGTGGAATTGGCCAGCACCCCCGCGCCCAGAATCGAGCGGTCGGCCAGATGCGTCAAATCCGGCGCGGCACCAAGCGATGCAGCGGAAACCCCGCGGATGGAATGGCAATTGACGCAAGTCTGGGTGGTGAAGACTTTCCAGCCGTTCCGGGCTGAATCCGTGACGGGCGGGGGGGCGGATTTTTGCTGCTCGCGCAGCCACGCCGCAAATTCATCCGGGGATTCCATGACGACCACCGCCCGCATCCAGGCGTGGCCCACCCCGCAATACTCGACGCAGTTCCCCAGAAACCTTCCCGGTTTTTTGGCGTCCAACCAGATGTGATTGGTCTGGCCCGGAATTAACTGAATTTTCCGCGCCAATTCCGGCATCCAAAAATCATGAATCACATCGGCCGATTCCATCCGCACGAGCCATTTCGCGCCCGTGGGCAGATGGATTTCGTTCGCGGTGATGACCCCGGCCTTGGGATAGCGCACCTCCCACCAAAATTGATGGCCAATAATGACGAGATCCGGCTCCTGGTTGGGGGGAGGAACCGGATCAGACTCGTGCATCCCGCGCGCCGTGAGAACAAACAGCCAGATGACGATCAAGGTCGGTCCGATGGTCCAGAGGAGTTCCAATTTCCGGTTGCCGAAATGCGGCGGCGGATCCCCGGAGCCCGGACGCTGCCGAAAACGAATCAAACCGATGGCCACGATGCCGCTGACAATCAGCAGGATGATCGCACAAACGACGAGCACCAAAATGAACAAATGGGAAATCGCCTCGGTGTGCGCGGAGGCCGGGTCGAAGACCGGAATGTAACTCTTCGCCATTTCTGTTGAAAAATGCTTTGGTTATTTTTTATTAGATTTGCGATTCAGCTTGGTTTTGGTTTGATCGACCAATAAAGCGGGCTGCGGCCAACTGTGGCCCTGGGCCAGCAAACGCTGGGCCTCTTCCGGGCCCCAGGTGCCGGCCGGGTAATTGGGAAAATCGCTGGGCAGGGTGCCCTGCCACGCTTCCAGCACCGGCATCAACCATTGCCAGGCCGCCTCCACTTGATCCGCCCGCATAAAGAGCGTGGCGTCGCCTTTCATCACATCCCACAACAGCGTCTCGTAGGCGTTCGGCGAGGGCGCCGCGAAGCTCTCATGATAACTGAACCGCATATCCACGGGTCGCAGTTGCATCTTCGGCCCCGGGTATTTGGCTTGAAAGCCCAGCACAATTCCCTCGACGGGCTGAATGGCCAGAATCAGCCGTGAGGCTTGCCATCCCAGGGAGGCTTCAGGCGGAAAAGACTGGTGCGGCACCGCGCGAAATTGGATGGAAATCTCCGACGCCTGGCGGGGCAGGCATTTCCCCGTGCGCAGATAAAATGGCACATCCTGCCAGCGCCAGTTATCGACAAACAACTTCAACGCCACAAATGTCTCCGTCTGCGAATCAGGTGCCACTCCGTCTTCCTCACGATAACCGGGCACCCTTTTACCTTCGGCGCGACCGGGGCCATACTGTCCGCGCACGGCGCATTGTGGAACCGCATCGCGGTGAATCGCCCGGGCGGCGTGGAGCACATCCACCTTCTTGTTGCGAATTTCGTCGGCCTCGAAGGAAACCATCGGCTCCATGGCCACCAGACAAAGCAGTTGCATCAGATGGTTCTGCACCATGTCGCGCAACGCCCCGGCCTGGTCATAATAACCGCCGCGATGCTCAACCCCCACCGTCTCCGCGACCGTGATGGTCACATAGTCAATGTAACGACGGTTCCAGAGCGGCTCGAAGAGGGGATTGGCGAAACGAAAGGCCAGGATGTTTTGCACCGTTTCCTTGCCGAGATAGTGATCAATCCGAAAGATTTGGGATTCCTCAAAACTGGCGGCGAGCACCGCGTTTAAGGCGCGCGCCGATTCCAAGTCATAGCCGATCGGTTTCTCAATCACGATCCGCGCCCAATCGCGATCACGCGCCAATCCGGCGCAGCCGAGATATTTCGGAATTTCTCCAAACATGCTCGGCGGTGTGGCCATGTAGAAAATGCGGCGGGCTTTGGTCCCCCACTGTTTTTCCAGCTGGTTGCACCAGCCCCCCAGGGCCGCGTAAGTGGACGCCTTTTTGAAATCGCCCTGCTGGTAATGCACGTGTTGTGCGAACAGGTTCCAAGCGGCGATGGGCGGTTTGGCGAAACGGGAGAATTGATTGACCCCGGACTGCAACCGGCGGCGGATCGCCTCATCACTCAGTTTGATGCGGTCCACCGCGATGATCTCAAATTGCGCAGGCTGGCTGCGATCCTGCGTGAGATCGAACAGGGCCGGAATTAATTTACGCCAGGTCAGATCGCCGGCGCCGCCAAAAATGACGAACAGAATCGGGTCCAGTTGGCCGGCGTTCTCCATCGGTTTCATGCCGCCCCCCCATCGGGGTGAAACATGCCCCGGCCATTAACTCGCTCTTGGAACAACCTCGAACCGCGCCCGGCGGACCGGACCAAACGGTCCCGGTTGAACCAACGCGGATTGACCGGATTATACCCTGGAAACCGCGTCCACCAGCCATACACCTTGGGCGCAGCGCCCATCGGCAAACCCGGATGACCGCTGTTCCTGCTTGAATTTTCCGCCGCTGTTGGCGGCAAAATTGCGCCCCGCTTTTGCTTTGGGAGCCCGGTTAAGGCTAATTGATCCACGCACCAACGATACCCTTTGGTCTGACGGATTCGATATGGGGTGTTTTCCCCATTTCGGCCTAAACTGGATGCTGGCAAAGTATCATCGTCAAGTGAATATGTACAAGCGGGCGCCAACCCGTGATGAAAATCATCATTATGAAAAACAAGACCTTCGCCACCACCTTCTCTTCCATCGCCGATTTTGCGGCCGGATGCGACCGGCCGGAAACCACTGATCCACTGGTGGAACCGGGTAAAACCGAGACCCCGGAAGCCCGGCAGGAAGCCCAGGACAATGCCCGGGCGCAAAAAGCCGGCGCCGAGTAATTCCGAACCCCTTAAAGACGAGCACGTGGGCCACCGCTCCGCCGCGTGGGAAGTGCATTTACGCCCCGGCCCGTCGGCCAAAAATGGGTCGTTGTTGGCGGTTTAACAATTCAGGCCGGACGTGACGTCAAGGCGCTTGCTGACTCAATGAACTTTGGGGCGGCGGTTCCGTTTATCGCGCCGATGATTGGGTGATTCTGACTTTCGAGTTGGCGCTCATAAACCCCGGAAGCTCAATCAAGTCAAGCGGCCCGGAATTCACCCCCCATTATGGCCCGGATTGGATGCGGTAATATTGCGCCGCGCCGACCGGGTTGGGGTCGGTCAGGAGGAGGGGCATGGCCGGGGCATTGGTGGCCAGGAGTGTCTGCCAGGTGAGCAGGTTCGTGGAGGTCAACAGGGTGTAGTCCGGGCCCTGCGGTCCTTCAATGGTCAGGGTTACCCGGCGGGTGGCCACCGTGATGGAGCTGAAACCGGGGGGGACGAATGGGTTGACGGTGAGGGTGAAAAGGTTGGTGGCGCTGAGATTGGGGTCCGCACTCACCGCCACCCGCACGCTGACCGGATTGGTCGTGCCGGCCTGGCGGACGAGTGGACGCCAGGTGAACACGCCGTTGGTGCCGTTGACGGTGGTGAGGGCCGCGTTGGTCGGGGCGTCCAACAGAGTGAAGGTCAGTACGGGTGCGGGGGCCGCCGCATCCGCCCCCACATTGGTGATGATCAGGGTGGTTCCGGCATTAATGGTGCGGTTGGCCACGGGCACCAGGGTCGGCGCGGCGGCTTGGCCGGCGAAGGTGACCACGCTCAAGGGCGGCAACGTGCAGGTGAATGAAGTGTTGGTCACCGACAAAGCCGGCTGGCCGGCCAGGGAAAGATTTGCGCTCGTGATCCAGGGCGTTACGGAACTAACGGGGGGAAAGTTCGTCAGGGTGATGGTCTGGCTGATGGCGGCCACGGGATCGGGATTGACCGCGACAATGGCGAAGTTCCCGGAATGGGGGTCTTGATAAGCGGTGAGCAGGGCCTCGGTGGCATTGTTGGCGCCGATGCGGTGATAACCGGGCCGTACAAACCGGCTGTATTGACCGAACGCAAACAACCGTTTGGTCAGCGCGGCGTTATTATCCAGCAGGCCCTCGTTACCGGCGCTGTTGCCGGAAGCCAGCCACCAGTAGTGATAGGCGTTCACATTGTTGGTCATGAACTGGTAAATCCGTTGCGCCCAATAGACGCCGTTCGTGATGCTGCTGTCACTCCCGGTGAGCAGGGAGACTTCCGATTCCCAAAGAGCTTTGCCGTAACTGTTTTTGGCGAGCGACGCCGGGCCGTCCGCGCCGTCATAATTGTGATCGGCCACGATGCCCACGTCCGCCGCGACCGCCGGGTCGTTCATGGCGGTGACGGCGAGGTTGGAATAATCCTGCCAGTTCTGGGATTCCGGCAGCATGATCAGGGTGGCGGCGACGTTTTGGGAGACCAGGGCGGCATACAGATTGGGGATGAAATCATGAATCTGTTGGGCGGTCCAATTGCACGATTCATAGGTGTTGACCTGCGCATCCGGTTCGTTCTGGAGGGAGATGGCATAGAGATTGATGCCGTGGGTTTTTTTCAGGCTCGCCACATAATTGGCCAGTTGGCCGGCGTAGGCCTGATAATGGGCGGTCGTCCCCACAAATCCGCCACCGTCGGCATTGTCATTGCTTTTGAATCCGGCGGCCGGGGTCCAGGGGGTGCTCCACACCCGCGCACCGCGCGCCTGGGCCATCTGCATGATGCCAATCTCGTCCGTGGTTGGCAGGTCGCCGGCGGCGGTTGAACCGGCGGGGACGATGTGGTTGCGCAACAGGGAAAGGCCGATGCCATTATTCGTCGTGGTGGTGTTTAAATCGTCGGTGTAAACCACCCCATTATTGGTGGAAAAAAGCAGGTCGGCCGCCGCCGTCGTCCAGGAACTTTCCCAGGCGGACGACGCCCCGAACCCGTCAATACGCTGATAAACCGTGTTCCCATCCACCAGGCACAAGCCGGCGGTTACCGGGGCCGGGCCGGTGAATTCGACATTATCCACCCGCAGGGTGGAAGCGCCCGTCAACCCGGACCCGTAGTAGGGACCGTAAATGTGAATCAGCACGTCGCTGAGAGTGGCCAGATTGGTGTCGGCCACCGCGTCCAAGGGCAGGCTGACATGCACCCAGCCGGTATTGGTGGCGGGCACATCCAGGCCGCCAAAATAATCCTGGCCGTAAGTGGCGGTGGCGATCCCGAATTGCAAATGGCCGAAACTGACCAAGCCATTGTTGGTGACGGTGGCGGAACCGGGGGCGAACCGGACGTCGCATTGAAAATTGGTGTAAAGGAGGCCGTTCAACGGCGGGTTGATGCCATTCAAGCCATCGTAGATCTCATACTGATTGTTGGCGGCGCTGAAATTGGCGGTAATTTCCAGCGAACCGGAATTCGGATCACCGCTGGCGTCGCTCGTGGGATCCCAAGTCGCGGATTGAAAGGCCCCGCCAAACCAGTTCGCCCAGACCCCGTTGATTTCACCGCCGACATAACTGAACCCGCCGGTACCAGCGGGGTTGAACTGGTCCACCACATAAGTCTGGGTCTGGGCGTGGCCGGACAACGGCAGGGTCAGCGCCAGGAGCGCGGCCAGTCTATTCCCAATGGCGGAGAGGTTATTCAAAATGTTCTTGGGGTCACCCCGGGGCATAAAAAGGGCGCCGGTTGCCCGGCGCCCAGGTTATTGCGAAAGGCCGCCCATCATTGGGTCAACGCCGGGTTGACCAGCAGGAAGAAGGCGTCGGGCGAAAGGGCTTGTCCGTCCTGGGGTTGGCCATCCACCGTCGGCAGACAGGAGGAGGGAATCAGCACCCAGGTTTTGAAACCCAGCGTCGCCTGGCCGGGAAGGAGCTGCCCATCACCATAGTTGTTATAATACTCGGGCAGCATCCAGGGGTTGGGCGCCACCGTGCTGCCCAGGAGATTATCCGAAACGCCCAATTCAAAACCATGGTCCGGAACCGTCCAGTTCACCCAATACGGGGTGTTGATGGTCGCCAGTTGCAGGCTGCCGGCGAGCGCAGAATTATTCAGAAAGTTCCCACTGCCGGTAAGGCTCGTGTCGGTCGTGAAGTCCTCACTTTCATTGGCACCGGCGACGCCGGTGATGTTAATCGAAGCCCAGTCTTCGTATTCCCCCTCCCCGGCGGTCGTATTGGGCTGCACGCCAAAATAAGCGACCAGCGGATTGGCGAAATCGTTCGTCACATTGGGATCGCCGATGGTGAAGGGCACCGGAGGGGCGCCGGGCGCGGTGAGCGTGCCGTTGGTGGCGTTGAGAAAGGTCAGCGTCCAGGTGCCCACGGCCGTGGGGTTGGTGATCACCAGCGCGGTTTGATTGGGATTGGCATTGGGCAGATTGGTTTTCCATTGGACACTGGCGGTGACATTGGACCCGTTGGGGGCGAGCACCATCCAGAGGAGGTTGGACGACTGATATTCAATAAATTCGTCATTATAGATGCTATTGTTGGCGAATTTCTCGGGTAGCAGAAAAATATGGGTTTGATCAATGTCGGCCGGGTAATCGAGCAGTTTGTAAGAATAGCTCACGGGATAAGTCCCCCCGATCCACGACTGGTTTTGGTCCGCCGTGGCCAGTTCTTCCCGATCATAGGTGTTGACGATGGAGCCGGCGAAGATCCGCAGCCCTGGTTTCGCCCGGGTGATGGTCAGCTTGGGCGGCGGATTGGTGTTCGGCGCGGCCGCACCGACAAACTTGATGTTATCCAGCCAATAGGTCTGGGTGCCGTTGTAGGTGTTGCCGTAATAAACGTTGATGGTATGGAACACCAAGTCGGTGATATTGGTCAGATTGGAATCCGTCAGCGCGTTCAGCGGGATGCTGATGTGAACCCAGTTCGTATTCGGCTGGCCGCCCGTCGTCGTGGAAGGGATGGCAAAACCGGAAAAGTAATCCTGGTTATAGCCTTGGGACCAGGTGCCCACCTGGATATAACCGAAGTCCGTCGAATTATCGCCATTGGTCCGCAAACAGGAAGTGGGCGCAAAACGGACGTCAAATTGAAGGTTGGTGTATTGCTCCGCGTCGACACTGTACGTAAAAAAACCGTCATAGAGTTCATATTGATTGTAATCGCCCGTGCTGAAGCTGGCGGAAAACTTCAGTGAACCCGAGTTGGGATTGTTGCTGGAATCGCTGGTGGGATCAAAGGTTGCCGAGATGGGAATGGTGCTATACCAGCTCCCCCAGCCATTGTTCCCGCCGTTAAAGCCGGTGGCGTTGGTCACCTCCGCGGCGGTGTTGAATTCGTTGACGATAAAGTTGGTGGTTTGCGCGCGACCGGCCAGGCTCGTCGCCGCAACCGCGAGCAGCAGCGCCGTTAATTTTTTCATGGTGTTCATGGTGTCGGTAGGTTCATTCGTTTGGTTGGTGGTTGGTTTGGTTTGATGCTGAAGACCAGCATAAAGCTAATTTTTTTGTTGGGAATGGATAATTCTATGGTTCGGGTTCTAGTTGGGGGGCGGCCGGTTTCAATAAAAATAGCTCTGGGCACCGCCGTTCCCGGAGAATTGCCAGGTGATGGCCGTCTTGCCATGGGTGACCACATGGCCATCCGCATAGCCCAAGTTGATCGAGGACAGGGATCCGTTGTTAAAATGAGCTTCGGTGTTCGGGATGGAACTCAGGTTGGTGGTGCCGTTGCCTTCGGCCAAATCGCTGATGATGGGCTGCTGGGACACCCAAAGGTCGCTGGTTTTCAAGGGCCAGGGCGCGGCCCCGGCCGGGGCGGATTGCCCCACGCCGTTGGTCTCGGGAAAATAATTGCCGCCCGAGGGGCGCGGCACCCACCAATCATGATACAGTTTCGCGTAATCGCCATTTTCGGAGCGCCCGGGGGCGATGGTGGAAATAAAGAATTGATTCAACTGCGGTACCGTGGTGATCCCCGCGCTGGAGTGATAGGGAATGCCATTGGCGTAGAACCAGGCATTGGCGGTGGCCAGATCGGCGGGGCGGACGGGACAAAAAAACATTGGCACATTCATCCCGTAAGCCGCCAGACTGCCGAGGAAGTTGGTGCCCACGTCGGTGGGGTTGCCCCCGGATTCCGGCGCGGGGAAGGAGGGCATCTTGCCCTGCGGATCATCGGAGGCATAAACGTTGGCCATGACGCCCCATTGCTTGTAGTTGGAGGTGCAATTAACCACCCGGGCGCGGAATTTCGCCTGCGCCAGCGCCGGCAACAGCATGGCCGCCAGGATGGCGATAATGGCGATCACCACCAGCAGTTCAATCAGGGTGAAGGCCGGCGTGCGACGGCCGGATTTAGTAAAGGAAATCAGATTCATAAGGCATTTGCAGTTTGGAGGCGAAAGGAATTTCCCGCTGACCGGGCCGGGAACCGCGAACGGGCCGCCGGCGGGGCCGCCACATCAGCCGGCTTGGGGCGATACCGGCTGGGCGGCACGCGGTTGACCAGCTTGAACACCCGCGAGAAATAAAACGGGTCGTCGTAACCCAGGGCCGCCGCCACTTCTTTCACGCTGGCCGAAGTCGAATCGAGCAGGCGGCAGGCCTGACGCATCCGCAGCCGGGTGAAGTATTCCATCGGCGGGCAACCGGTCAGTTGTTTGAACAGCGCGAAAAAATGGGACGGGGAAACCTCCGCCAGTGCCGCCAGCGTGGCCACCTGCAACGGCTGATCCAGGTGCTCATTCATGTAGGCAATGCTGCGTTGCACTTTGTGAACCGCAGCCTTTTCCGGGGACCGAAGCCGGTCACCATCCCAGGCGGGCACCGGCCAGGAAAAACCGCCGCGCGGACTGGCGGGGGACGTGGGAGTCGGTTTCATGTGATTTAGTTGGTGGTTAAAACAAATGGCGCACTCTTGATTGTTACATCAATCCCAATGGGGTTGTGACCCGCCACCGCCACCCGATGGGCCGCAACCCCGTTGGGGTTGTTGTCCAATGGGACGGTCACCCAGGGTAGCGCCGTTGGCGCAACCCCGGGCTTTGAGGCAGAATCCCGTTGGGATTCGGACCCGGACCCGGGCCGGTTGGAACTGGATGGTTTGATTTGAAGCAGCTGCCGATAAGATGCAGGCAGCGGGGCCGGGCCACTGGTGACCGTGCGGGTGGCGGCCTGACTGAACGACCGCTGCCGGATGACGCCGGCAATGACCGGACCGACCCGGCCCCATAACCGGTTCCCCCCGATCAGATACCACACCATGCGCCGGTTGATGTCACGGGCGGTTTCACTCGTGACAACGCGAAAATCATTCAGTTCTATTTTGCACATGCGGTGCGGTTGGGATTTGTTGTTGTATCGAACTATATCACCGAAAAACGAAATCTGTCCACAATTTATTATTATTTTGTGCTGGAAAGTGACTGATTACGATATTCGGGCCGCCCGCCGGCACCGCCGCCGCCCGGCTTATGGGCCGTCCGCCGCCCGGAGAACCTGCTCAAAGGCGGGTTTGGGCCGGCCTTGGCGGTCAAATAACAGGGGATAATTGACCCGGCCCGGTGAGTTCAGCCAGGAATCCCCGTCCGTGACCCCCCAAAACGTCACCCGCGCAATTGCGGCGCGATGTTTCACAAAGACGCGGAACAATTCGCCATAGCGCTGCGCCAGCGCCTGTTGCCGGGCTGCGGACAGGCCATTGGTGAAGATATTGGCACCGGCGGCGGCCCGGCCATTGAGCGCGATGTCGGCGGAGTGGTTTTGCTGTGTCGCCGGCACGACATCCACGTCCAGCTCGGTGATCATCACCTTGACGCCCAGGTCGGCAAAAGCGGTGATGGTCGCCTCCTCCTGCGCCATCGTCGGCCAATCCATTTTGACGTGCCCTTGCAGCCCCACGGCGGTGATCGGGATGCCCTCGGCCTTGAGTTTTTTAATCAAGGCAATGGCCCCGTTGCGTTTCGGCTCATTTTCCAGGGAAAAATCATTGTAATGCAACTCCGCCTGCGGGTCGGCCTCGTGCGCATATTGGAAGGCTTTCTCTATGTAATCCGGCCCGATGATGCGTTTCCACGGCGATTCGCGCAACGTGCCATCCTCGTTCAAGGCCTCGTTCACCACGTCCCAGCCCTTGATGCGGCCCCGGTAGCGGCCCACCACGGTGAGGATGTGTTCGCGCATGCGTTGCAACAACACCTCGCGGCTGACTGGCCGGCCGGCTGCGTCCTGAAACACCCAGGCCGGGGTCTGGCTGTGCCAGACCAAAGTGTGCCCGATGACGGCCTGGTGGTTCTGTTCGCCAAATCGGACGTAGGCATCTGCGGCGGAAAAATCAAACCGGCCGGGCTGCGGATGCACGGATTCCCATTTCAGAACATTTTCCGGCGAAATGGAATTAAACTGCGCCCGGATGAGCGCGTCGCCGCGCGGATCCCTGCCCTCGAACTGCGCTTGATTCACCGCCACGCCGATGAGAAAATCATGCTGATAAGCTTGCTTGAGCGTCACCGGACCCACGGGCGGGGCCGGGTTGGTCGCACAACCGGCCAACAATCCGGCGAACAGGCAGCACCACAGGGCGGGGATTCCATTCATAAGCATTTCGGTTCAGGCGGTCGGGTGGGCGCGCCGGCGGCGGTCCTCGAGTTCCTCCGCCATTTGGAGCGTCATATTTTTATTGATCTGGTAGCCGATCAACAGCAGCGTGCAGACGCCAAAGAGCAGGCCCACGCCAATGCCGCTGCAGGCGCGAAAGCCCTCGAGGGTTTGCGGACCGGGCGGGCGTTTCGGGTCGTAATCAAAAAATGCGGCCATGATCCAGAGGAATGACGATGAGCCCAGCGCCAGCCCGCACTTCAGGGCGAAACCGATGGTGGCAAAGACAATGCCGGTGAAACGCCGGCCGGTTTTCCATTCGGAATAGTCGGCCACATCCGCATAAATCGCCCAGATCAGCGGAATGGTGGGCGCGTAAACAATGGCGGTTAGCAGGGTCAGCACCACCATGCCGGTCGTATTCGTGGGGGACAACCCGTAAAACGCGAGCGAACCGATGGCGGCCAGGCCAAACCCGGCCACGGCGATGGCTTTTTTACCGAACCGCCGGGCCAGCGCCGGCGAGAGCAGGATCACCACGATGGTGATGCCCGTGCCCAGCATGTTGATGACGCTGTTGAACACATCCGCCACGTTGGAACCGGCCGGATTCGATTGGTCCCCGTGAACGATGTAACCCAGCCATTCCAGCACTCCGCCGGGGGCGGGCGCTCCGGGCGCCAGGCCGGGCGCGGTCAACCCCAGTTTTTGCAAAAAGTCGAACATGGCCGTCCGGTCCGCATAGTTATGGTAATAATTGTAGAGTGCGCCGCCGCGGAAGGACAGGATCGCAAAATGGATCAGCGTCATGCAGAACATCACCGCCCAGGGCCGGTTTTTGACCAGAGCCGTGAAGTCTTGGAGGGGCGAGAATTTCACCAGTTGGACCGGCTGAATGCGCTCGCGCGTGGTGGCGAAGGTGATCAGGAATAAGACCAGGCAGAGCGCGGCCCAGACGGTCATCGTCATCTGCCAGCCATACTGCCGGTCGTGACCGACGGCGAATTTGGCGACGAGCGGCAGCGTGAGGCCGCCGACGATGAATTGCGCGGCGTTCGCGGCCACAAACCGGAAGGAATTGAGCCGGGTGCGGTCGTGGACATCCCCGGTCATGACGCCGCCCAGCGCCGAGTAGGGCATGTTGTTCATGGAATAGAGCGTCATCAGCAGGAGGTTGGTGACGGCGGCGTAAGCGATCAGGGCGCCCATCCCCCAGCCTTTGGGCGTGGAGTAGGCCAGCACCATCACCACCGCCCAGGGCACGGCCGTCCACAAAATCCACGGGCGGAAGCGTCCCCAGCGGGTGTTCGTCCGGTCGGCCAGCAATCCCACCATGGGGTCGGCAAAGGCGTCCCACAGCCGGGCCGACAGCAAAATCCAACCGGCGGCGGCTGCGCTGATGCCGAACACGTCGGTGTAAAAATTGGCCTGGAACAGGATCATCGTCATGAAGACGAAATTCGCGGCCGCATCCCCGGCGCTGTAACCGGCCTTTTCGTAAAAGGAAAGTCTCGGCGAATTCATTTTATTCCAGGACGGTCAGGATGACTTTTTGCAGGTCGGCGTCCCGCGAGGAATTGCCCACCATGATTTCAAACTCGCCGGGCTCGACCCGGTATTTCATCTCGAGGTCATAAAACGCCAGGGATTCCGGGGTGATGCCCAGGGCGACCGTCTGGGTTTCGCCCGGTTGCAGGGAGATTTTCACGAAGCCCTTCAACTCTTTGACCGGGCGGGTGACCGAGCTCACCAAATCGCGGACATACATTTGCACGACTTCCGCGCCGCGCCGCGCACCGGTGTTGGTGACGTCCACCAGCACGCGCGTGCCCGCGCGGGCGCGGATTTTTTTCTTTTCCAACCGCACGTTTTTAAAGCTGAAACTCGTGTAGCTCAAGCCGAACCCAAACGGATACAGCGGCGAGACGTCGTCAAAGAGATAACCGCGCCGGGCGGACGGCTTGTAATTATAATAGGCCGGCAGATGGCCGGCAGACCGGGGAATCGTGATCGGCAGTTTGCCGCCCGGATTGTAATCGCCAAACAAAACCTCGGCGACGGCCTGGCCCGCCTCCTGCCCGAGATACCAGCATTCGAGGATGGCCGGCACCGTTTGCGCCAGGGCCGTGATCGCCAGCGGGCCGCCGTTGAACAGCAACACGATCACCGGCTTGCCAGTCATCATCAGCGCGTTCACCAACCCCTCCTGCCGCCCGACCAAATCCAGCGACGTGCGGTCCCCCATGTGCTTGAGCGACCACGCTTCGCGCGAAGTTTGTTCGTTCCCCCCCAGGCACAGGACAATCACATCCGCCTGGGCCGCGATGCCGGCGGCTTCGAAGATCAATTTGCGGTCTTCCTCCACATTCGCCGGGGTCACCAAATCCTGGTTCCAGGAACCGCCCACGGTGATTTTACAGCCCTCGGCGTAGGGCACCTTGATTTTGCCGCCGACCTTGGCGCGGATGCCCTCCAGCACGGAATTGAAATAATTGGGTTTGCCACTGTAACCGCCCAGCAATTCGCGATCGGCGTTCGGCCCGATGACGGCGATGGTTTTGAGTTGGTTGAGGTTCAACGGCAGCAGATGCTGGTCGTTCTTCAACAGGGTGATGGTTTCCCGCGCCCCCTGGAGCGCCAGTTGCCGGTTCGCCTCCGAGCCGACCACGCGCCCGGCCAGGGCGGGGTCCACATAGGGATCTTCAAAGAGCCCGAGCCGGAACTTCCAGTAAAGCATCGGCCCGACCAAGTCATCCAAATCGGCTTCTTTCAAGACCTTTTCGCGGACCAGTTCGACCAGGTGCAGGTAGCAATCCGGCTCGGGAAATTCAATGTTCACCCCGGCTTTGACCGCGAGGGCGCAGGCTTCCTTTTTGTCCCGGGCCACGAAATGGCCGTGCGTATCCGGCCGCCAGCCGAGTTCCCAGATGCCGTAATAATCGGAGACGACAAAGCCCGTGAAGCCCCATTCGTCGCGCAGCACATCGCGCAGGAGCCACCGGCTGGCGTGCGAGGGCACCCCGTCAATTTCATTGTAACTGGCCATGACGCTGATGCAGCCGGACTTTTGGAGACATTCCTTGAAGGGCTGCAAAAAGGTTTCCCGGAGCACGCGCAAAGAAATGTTCGCGGGGCCGCAGTTCATACCGGACTCCGGCTGGCCGTGCGCGGCGAAATGTTTCAATGTGGCGATGACATGTTTGCGGTCATGGAAAGTCGCATCGCCTTGAAAACCATTCACCGCCGCCATGCCCAGTTGCGTGACCAGATACGGGTCTTCGCCGAACGTTTCCTCCACCCGGCCCCAGCGCGGGTCGCGGGCGACATCCACCACGGGCGTCAACGCCTGATGCGCGCCGCGCACCCGGGCCTCCTCGGCCGCCATCGCATACAGGGCGCGGACCAGATTTGGATTGAAGGTGGCGCCCAGCCCGATGGGCTGGGAAAAACTGGTGGCCCCGATGGCGGCGTGGCCGTGCAAACATTCCTCATGGAAAATCACCGGGATGCCGAGCCGCGAGTGTTCCAGGAAAAACTTCTGGATGGCGTTGGTGAGGGCCGCCGTTTCACAGGCGTTCTTGCCCTTGCCGGCGTCGGTCGGCTTGCTGCCGGCGTCACTGGGCCGGGCCACCTGGCCCAGCCCGTGCCCGTGCCCGAAATGTTTCTTCGCCTTCTTGAAATCAAAATCGCCGTTGGCGTCCTGCAGCTTGGTGGATTTCTCCTGCCAGACGCACATCATCTGGGCGGCCTTCTCCTCGAGGGTCATCCGGGCCAGCAGATCTTTCACGCGCCGGGCGGCGGGGGCGGCCGGGTCTTGGTAAACGGGAACCCGGACGGCGGTTTTTTTCTTCATGCGTTGTTTCAACCAATCTCATTCAGCTCAATTCCAGTCAAGTTCCGAGATGCCGCCCCTGATTTCAATGGCAATCTCATGGAGAATTCTACACCCCCAATCCTTGGCCGGAACCAGACAGTTGAAAAAGAGCTTAACCGCAGATGGCAGATGGACGCAGATGAGGAGAAAGGGCAAAGCCCGAAATACCGGGGCCCCGACGAGCACTCGGTCAGGTCTGGACTGAATCAACGTTTCCTCCCGTTTTTTATCTGCGGCCATCTGCGGTCGAAATGCATCGTTCCGGTTTGGCGAGGGCGCCGGCTGCCGGAAGCCAGGGACGGATATTCCGCGCTCCGCCCCTTCAACGAAGGTCGCGCAAGGCGTCGGCCAGGCGGGCAAACTGAAACTGAAATCCCCGTTCCTGAAACCGTTGCGGCAGGCAGCGGGTGCTCATCAGCGCCAGCGAGGCTTCGCTGCGCAGCAGCCGGGAGCCGAACCGCACGGCCCAGGCCGGCGCGGGCGGACTCCAGGGGCGGTGCCACGCATGACGGAGGGCGCGCATGAACTCGGCATTGGTCACCGGGTCCGGCCCCACGGCATTATAAGTGCCGGACAAATCCTCCGCCACGGCGGCGACGATCATGCGGTTGAGGTCGGCCAGATGAATCCAACTGAGGTATTGCCGGCCGTCGCCCACGGAACCGCCCAGAAAGAGCCGGGTGAGCCGGCTCAAGACGGGCAGCGCCCCACCCTCACGGCCCAGCACAAACCCGATGCGCAAGAGCACCCGCCGGAGCCGGGGGGCCGGAACGGCGTGGAAGGACTGCTCCCATTCGCGGCAGATCCCGGCCAAAGGACCGCTGCCGGCCGGGCTGGTTTCCGTGCAGGGACGGTCACCGGTATCGCCGTAAAACCCGACCGCCCCGGCCTGCACCCAAACCCGCGGCGGTTGGGCGAGCTGCGGCAGGGCGGCGGCCAGGGCGCGCACGGAATTCACCCGGGACGAGGCGATCAGCGCAAGATTCGCCGGTGTGTGCGGGCAGTTGATGTTGTGGCCGGCCAGATTGACCAACGCCTCCGCCCCCTCGAGCGACGCCACCCAGGGACCGGGGCGTTCGCCGTCCCAGGCGATCTCGGTGACGCCATCGGCGCGGGCCCGGGGGGCCCGCGTGAGAATCACCACTTCATAATCACGCTCGCGCAACCCTTGGGCCAGCGCGCGGCCGATGAAGCCGCTGCCTCCGGCCAGAATGATGCGCTTCGGGCTCATGCGGGGGAGGCGGCGGACGGTTCGGGCGTTAACTGCGGGGCGTTGGCGGGAGTGAAGGGGTTGCCGGCAAACCGCCCCGCCTCCAAAGCGTGCAGCCAATGCTCGATCATCCGGGAAACCCCGGCCAGATCCAACCCCTCGTGCCGGAGGGGATACCGCGCCAGATTGGCCCGGGTCAGCTTGAACAGCGCGGCGGCGGGGCGGAGCCGGTTCTTTTGCAGATGCACAAAAGCCCCGGCCAGTTGGATCAGACCCTTGTAAAAATCGCCGTTGACGCCGGTTTTATCCGCCAGCCACAAATCCTCGAGCACCTCGTGGGCTTCGTAAAACAACTGGTGGTTGAAGCAATCAAAATAGCCCAGATAATGGGCGTCATATTCCCGCCCTTGAAAGGACTCGATCAGGTCGGCAATGCGGGCGCTTTTGTGGCTCACCCCGGCAGTTTAATCCACCTTATTGCGAATGTAAACCGCGTGCATGGGCGGCGTGGCCGGGTAGGTGGCGAGCAAATCCGGGATGTGCATGATCATCCACGGCTGCCGGTAATTGTTGCCATTTTTCGTGAACACCAGATCGTCCGCCAGATACATTGCGGAATGTTTGATTTCATTTTTGTCATTCATCAGCAGCAAAACGTCACCGTAGAGCGACGGGGCGGTGATTTGGTAATAATTCCGGCTGATGTATTGAACGGCAAAATCCGGGTCGTTGAACCGGTTCTCGGGAGTTTCATTGCTGAAATTAAAGGTGGTCCAATGGCAGTCCTCCAGCGGATCACCCGGTTGGGGCGGCAGGGGAAAAGTGTACAGCCGGTCGCGGGCAAATTTCGGCAGGAGGTAAAGCAAACTCAGATTGCCCCCTTCCGGCAGGGCTTTCAGGGATTCGAGGAGCGGCCGGATGTCCACGAACCGAACGTTCGGAACGTTGCTCCAATAAGTGGCGATCTTGTCTATGTCCGTGTCCGGTTTGATGGAGATGCCGGCAAAGACGGCGTGCTGCCGGGACAGCGCCTTGGCCAGGGCCACCCGGCGTTCCGCCGTCGGGATTTCGCACAGCAACAGGTCATAATCGGACATTTGCGTGGCGGTGCCGTTGGCATAGACCAAGCGTTTCAACAAGGCGATGTCGTCGGGATTCAGGAGCGGCGAGGCGTAGATGGAATTGATGTTGTCGGCCGGGAAAATATAGGGGTAATCGAGATACAGGTTCACCCCCAGGCCGGCCAGCGCCAGATACAGTTTCCCCCGCGTGGCGGAATCCAGTGACAGCAAAAAATCCGGGGCGGGTTTGATGCGGGTGCCGGTTTTATCCTCCTGGACGGCACCGGAGGCAAACACCGCCGCCACTTGGGCGGACGTCAATCCGTCTTTGGCCAGCAGCGACTTGACTTGCCCGCAGTTCAACCCGGTAAAAGTCCAGGTTTCCGGTTGCGGCTGGGACACCTCCGCATTCAAGTATTCCGCCGGACGTTCCAATTCAATGTCGCGGGTGACCAGATCACCCCAGGGGCCGGAATGGACGGAGCGGGTCTTGTCATTGGGATCCACGGCAAAGGCCTCGGCGAGCTTGTGGCGGGGAACCTCGGCCAATTTATAAGTCGTGCCGGCCGCGCCGGCGATCAAGGCCAGACTGAATAGAATCAACCCGGCCAGGTTAAATTGGAAAACATTACTGGCCTGCGCGGCTTCCCGTTTGCGGGTTTTAATCATGGCTGCACAGACTGACGCCAGTCAGCCTTCGGAGGTAACGATGAATTCGTCATGTTGAGTTGGAAACCCCCGAAACTTAACCCGGCGCGAAAAACGGCGCAAGCCAATTGAAATCAATTGGTTATGAACGATTCTTGCGATTCAATTCGCAACCTTTGGCCGGGTTCGCGGGCTTGGGAAAACAAGGCGTCACTCCGGGGTCTCGGGCTGCCGCCCATAAAGGCCAGCCGCAACCCCAGACTGAAGCCAAACACAAACACCAGCAAACACAGCCCGCCCACCACCAAGGGGGCATACGGCAGGGAGGAAGAAATGATTTTCCCCCGGGTGACGCCCTGCCGGGCGTTGAAATCAAACACTCTTTGGGCGGCGGCCCGGTAGATTTGAAACCGGCGGTTCTGCTCGCCGTTAAACAGGGTGGACGCATCGCTGATTTTGCCGGCCGCCACCAAATTGAGGAACGGTGGCAGGGTTTCGGAGTAATTGGACCGCACCACAAGCATGGTCTCGTAAAGCTGCCGTTCCTCGGCCGAATAAATGGTGTCGGCGTAGTCCTTCCAGATGCCATCGGTGGAATTGCTGGTCACAAACTGAATCAACTGGGCGCGTTCGGCGGGGGTGTGCTCATCCAGCATCTCGTGCATCAGATGCCGGTTCTGATAAAACCGTTCCTGGGCCAGGCCGGCGTCCGCGAGGGAGGGCAGCGTGTCAACGACCAGCTTTTTGGACGTCGCGTGCAGTTTATCCACGGCAATCCAACCCACGGCCGCCACAGCATAGAAAGCGGCGGCAGCGAGCAGCATGACAATGAAAAGTTTACCCTTAACCACGCCAGTATTTTACCTCATAAGCCAAATTATGCAAAGAAATTCCGCCGGCAAAAAAAGCCAAAAAACCGCCGATTCGTCGGGCTTGAATATTGGATTTTGAATTTTTTCTTGGATTTTGGGGTTTGAACAATGGTGGCGGAGCCGTCCCGGCACCGGCTCGCTGGCTGATTCAGCGGCGGGACGCCGCTGCCACCGTCCGCCGGGTATCCCGAGTTCCGGTGACCCTACGGCTTGACCAGGCTTGACTGGGCTTGACCCTCTCTTTTGGGATTTGGGTCTCGGGTCTCGGGTCCGGGGGGGCCGGGCGGCAGAGCCAGGTTTGACTGGGCTTGACCAGGCTTGACCCTCTTTGAGGGTCTTGGGCTTCGGGTTCCGAGTCCGGGGGGCCGGGCGGCGGTGCCAGCCTTGTTTTGGCTGGTTTAACCTGGTTTGACCTTTCAGGCCGGACTGGCCTTGACCGGGTTGGGCCGGAGATCGGGTGGAAACCGCCGAATATCACCTGGATGGGTTTTGGCCAGAATGACAGAATGGCAAAACCCGATTGAACCACAGACATGGAGAGAAGAAGGGATCCAAGCTCCCGATTTTCCCATTTGGCCTCCGGGCGGTGGTCGCAAATCCCCGGCAGCTTCCAGGAACCTCAATAGATTATGTCAAAGAGCCATGGCCTGACCCCGCGTCCCCGGGCTCCAAGCCTCACACCTCACATCATACCCCCCCCCGGAGAGCCGGCAAGGTTCTGAGAACCTCATCGTAAAAGGGGCAAAAATGGCCAAAGGAGCAATGCTGACGGGGCTTTCGTTGAAAAGCCAACGTTGTCAATCTAAAAGATATTCGTTATACGAAATAAAAATCCCCGCGGGCCGAACCCCGGCCGGGCGACGGGGGGAATCCGCCGGTGCTGTGCTTCCGCCGCCGCTGAAGTCATGACGGACAAGATGGCGCGACCAGTGCGGGGGAAAGACCGGTGGGGTTGCCAGCCGGCAGATACAATGGGCAACCGCATAATAATCTCCCGGAGGGCCATGGTGGTTTTAGGTTACTCAGGGGGCACCCCCCGGAGAAAAGGCACGCCGGAAAGGAGATGGCCTTTTTCCCGGGTTTGATATAATAGTGGCGGACATGAAAGCCATCCGTGTGGAACAATTTGGCGATCCCGGCGTCTTGCGCCTGGCGGACGTGCCGGAGCCCCGGCCATCGGCCGGGCAGGTGCTGGTGCGGCTGCGCGCGGCGGGGGTCAATCCGGTGGAAACATATATCCGCTCGGGGAATTATGCCCGCAAACCGGCCCTGCCTTACACCCCGGGCAGTGACGGGGCGGGCACGGTGGAGGCGGTGGGCGAAGGCGTCACCCAATTCCAACCGGGGGACCGGGTCTATACGGCCGGGACACTCACCGGCAGCTACGCGGAATTGGCATTGTGCCTGGTGGCCCAGGTTCACCCGCTGCCGGAGCGGGTGAGTTTTGCCCAGGGGGCGGCGCTGGGCGTGCCCTACGCCACGGCCTGCCGGGCGCTCGTCCAGCGCGCCCAGGCGGCACCGGGGGAAACCGTGCTGATCCATGGCGCGAGTGGCGGCGTGGGCCTGGCGGCCGTGCAACTGGCGCGGGCGCAGGGTCTGCAGGTTTGGGGCACCGCCAGCACGGAAAAGGGGCGCCTGCTCGTGCTGGAACAAGGGGCGCACCGCGTGTTTGATCATGGCGCGCGGAATTATCTCGAACAAATTTCCCAGGCCGCCGGCAAATCCGGCGTGGATGTCATCCTGGAAATGGCGGCCCACAAAAATCTGGGCCATGATTTGACCCTGCTGGCCATGCGCGGCCGCGTGGTGGTGATTGGCAGCCGCGGCGACGTGGAAATCACCCCGCGCGAGGCGATGAGCCGCGAGGCGGATATTCGCGGCATGGTGTTGTTCAACACGCCCCCCGAAGCCCTGGCGCAAATCCACACCCAATTGTTCACGGGCTTGGCCGACGGCACCCTGCACCCGGTCATTGCCGAAGAATATCCCCTGGCCCGCGCCCCCTACGCCCATGGCGCCATCATGGACCCCGGCGCGGCCGGGAAAATTGTTTTGATTCCGTAAAAGGAACCCAAAACGCCGGTTTTCTCGAAAGAAGTGCTTTTCTTTTAATCCGGGCCGTAGGAACATGAAAACCGTATGTTGCGAGCGATCAAATCAGACTGTTTTCCGCCCTTCGGAAAATTTCAACTGACTTTGCCGCCCGTCGAAAACCGGCCCGACCACCTCGCGGAGGTGCAATTGTTCACCGGCGTCAACGGCACGGGAAAGACCCGGCTTTTGTCGGTCCTGGCCGCCATGCTCGGCAACAATGAACCCCTCTTGAAACGCGTCAAAGGCTTGGACGCCCCGATTTGCATTCACCCTTATTCGATGTTGCCGATCCCCAACCGGGCGCCGGCCTGGGATTTTTTAATCCAGGCGCAGGGGGTCAGTTGGCATGGGGTCATCGAACCCTCCATTCTTAAATGGACGCAGTTGCCCGCCTTTGCTTACAGCGGCACGGCTTACCTGACGGATTTACCCATCACGGCCATGGCCGACGTGCCCAAACCCGATCGCAAGCAATGTCTTTCCTTCGTCCGGCCCGAAGGCTGGTCGCAACCCCTGCTGCAGGCGATCACCAATTTAAAGTTGCAATCCGCCATGGATGCCATGGGCGATCCGCCGGGGGGGGCGTTGACGCGTTCCGCCCGCATCATCGGGGCCATCGAAACCACCCTGAGTGAGATCACGGGCTTCAACTTCCGCTTTCAAGTCACGAGCTATCCCAATGTCAGCATCGGCGTATTTTGGGGGGATCGCACCCTCCCGTTCAACCTGCTGCCGGATGGTTTGCGCTCCATCATCGGCTGGCTCGTTCATGCCGTGGTGATGATGGACGCCTGGTTGCAGGGCAAAAGTGATCCCCTGGCCACGGCGGCGGTTTTTTTGTTGGACGAAATTGAGAACCATCTGCATCCCGCCTGGCAGGGCAAGATTTTACCGGCCTTTCAACGGCTCTTTCCCCAATCCCAAATCTTCATCGCCACCCATTCCCCATTTCTCATCGCCTCCCTCCACCACGGCTGGATTCATCCCCTCACCATGGAGTCCGACGGCCGCATCACCGTCCGGGAACCCCGGGCGGCCCGGGCCGGGGACAGCTATATTTCCGTGACCGAAGACATCATGGGCGTCAAGGCGCAGGATGCCCCGGTGAGCACCCGGTTGTGACCGGGCTTGATCAGGCGGGGTCGTGCCGTCCTGTTCCAGGGCAGGGTGATGGCAGCATTGCTCAACGGAGCCGCTTGCTCATGCACACCCCGGTCAATGTGATGCCGCCGACGCCTGACAACTCACGGCGCTCCACCTCAGGGTAGCCACATGAGCGATAAAGCGGTTCCCCGCCGAGCGTGGCGACCAGTTCCGCCCGGGCAAACCCGGCGGCCAGGATGGCGGACTCGCAGGCCATGAGGATGGCTTTGCCCAAGCCGCGCCGCGACCAGTCGGGGTGGATGAAGAAGGCGCGGATGCGGGCAAAATCCGCGGCCGGATCCAGCAACGCGTCCACGGCGGCGCGAGCCGCATCGCCGCCAAAGAGCGATTTGCGTTTACTCCAACCACCGCATTCCCGGATCACCCCGGCGTGTTCCGCGGCGAAGAAGGTTCCATCGGCGATGAGTTGCCGATCCACGCCGAAGATCGGGCCGAGCGCGGCTTCGATTTGTTGGGTGGAGTAATACGGGGCGAGGAGGGTGCGGGCGGAAAGCGGGATGAGTTCCGCCAACGCGGGAACATCCGCCATACGGGCGGGCCGGAGGCTCCAGTTCATTTCGTGGTTCATGAGTCACTTAAACCGCCGTTCTGGGTCAGGGGCAAACCCGGCTTGGTCCCGCACCAGCAGAAGGCCGGGTCAACCGTTCCCCCGCCTCACCGCGGCCGGTAAGGCGGTGCCAGTCGGGATCAACGGCAGATAAACCGGTCGAGAGCCACATACAGCGCGGCGGCATCCGCCACCGGGCTTTCGCCGGCGGCGGTGATCAGCCCGAAACCGGGACCGTAGGCCGGACCATTGACGACGCACAGGTCGGTGCGGGCTTCGGCGAGTTGCCGGCGGGCGGCCCCGAGCGCCGCCTCCCGGCCGCCGTCCACTTCATATTTCCAGCCGGTCAACCGCGCGGCCGGGAACCAAGCGCGCAATTCGCAGATCAACTTTGGCGTCGGGATCAATTCCACGAGCAACCCGCCGTCGCGGGTGGGGATTTTGCCGGCCTTGATGCCGGTCAGTTCCCCCGTGGGGGAACGCCGCCAGACCGTGCCAAAGGCAAAATCACTGACGGCGGCGGCGTGAAACACGGCGTCCACCCGCCGGCCGCTGAGCGCCTGCAACCCCGACCCGAGACTCGCGGTGGTGGAAAAGGACCGGACGTGCGCCGCCCGGCGCTCGCCGGGATACGTGGCCTGTTCGCCCACGAACAGGGTCACCTCATGCCCCTGCGCGGTGAGGTGATTGGCGAGTTCCACGCCCAGTTTTCCGGTCGAGAAATTGGTGAGCCGGCGGACGGCGTCCAGCGGTTCATGGGTCGGCCCGGCGGTGACAAGGCAGTTCATTAAAAGGACCATGGCAAAATCCGGGCGGATTTTCAACCTTTCACCGCATGTGCGATTGCGTCCGCCGCCCCGCCCATGGCAACATCCGGTGTGAGCAAAATTGTGGGCATAGATTTGGGCACCACCAATTCGTTGGTGGCCACGGTGGATTCCGGCATTCCCCTCGTCATCGCCGATGCGGAGGGCCGGCGGCTCACGCCCTCGGTGGTGTATTTCCCGGGGGCGGATCAACCGCCCATCGTCGGCCAGGAAGCCAACCGCGTGCGGCTCATTCGCCCGGCGGAAACGGCTTATTCCGTAAAACGGTTCATGGGCCGCCGGGCCGCCGACATTACGCCCGAGGAACTGCGCGTGACCTATCCCCTCAATCCCGGCGGGAATGGCCCGGTCACCATCCCCATGCACGGGCGGGAGTTGACCCCGGAGGAAATCTCCGCCGAAATCCTGAAACAACTCAAGCTCGCCGCCGAACACTATTTCGGGGAGCCGGTCAACCGCGCGGTGATCACCGTGCCCGCTTATTTCAATGACGCGCAGCGGAACGCCACCAAACAGGCCGGAGAACTGGCCGGCTTCACCGTGGAACGCATTCTGAATGAGCCCACGGCCGCCGCGCTGGCCTATGGCTTGGACAAGCTCGGGGAGAAATCCAAAATCGCCGTCTATGATCTGGGCGGCGGCACGTTTGACCTCTCTATTTTGGAGCTGACGGACGGCGTGTTTCAAGTGCTGGCCACGAATGGCAACACCCGGCTCGGCGGGGATGACCTGGACCGCCGGCTGATGGATTTCTTGATCGAAAAAATCGCGGCGGCGGGCGGCCCCCGACTGGCGGCTGAGCCAGCGGATCAACGTCAAACGCCGGACGACCCGGGACTGCTTTCGCGCATCCGGGAGGCCGCCGAACGGGCCAAGATCACGCTCTCCGCCGAAACGCAAACCGAGATATCCCTGCCCTTTCTCACGCCGGATTTCAGTTTCCAATTGCCGTTCACGCGGGCCGAATTGGAAACGCTGACCCGGGACATCCTTGCGCGCACGCGCCCCCATTGTCTCCGCGCGCTGGCCGACGCCAAACTCGAGGCCAAAGCCCTGGATCAGGTCATCCTGGTGGGGGGCCAGACGCGGATGCCGCTGGTGCGGCAGTTGGTCAGCGACTGGTTTGGCTGCGTTGAATTTGCCGAGACGCGCGGCAGTCTGCGGCTGGGCGCGGATTATCACCGCCCGGCCGGTCCGCAGTTGAATACGTCGCAAAACCCGGATGAAGCCGTGGCCCTGGGCGCGGCCATCCAGGCGGAAATTCTGTCCGGCGGGTTCAAGAACGTTTTGCTCCTGGATGTCACGCCGCTATCGCTGGGCATCGAGACGTTTGGCGGTTTGATGAACGTGTTGATCCCGCGAAATTCGACGATCCCGGTGAAAGCCGGGGAAATGTTCACCACCGCCGTGGATCAGCAGCGGTCCATGCTCATCCATGTGCTCCAGGGTGAACGCGAGCGCGCCCGCGACAACTGGAGCCTGGGCCGGTTCACGCTGGAGTTTGACCCCGCGCCGCGCGGCCTGGCGCGGGTGGGCGTCCAGTTTGAAATTGATGCCAACGGCATCCTGCACGCGCTCGCCCGCGACATCAAAACCGGCCGGGAACGGGTGGTGGAAATGAAATCAGCGGTGGATGTGGCGGATGCCGCCGTTCAGCAGATGGTGGAGGAATCCGTCGAGCACGCCTTTGAAGACCTGACGGCCCGCCGGTGGATCGAGGCGAAGCTTAAGGCGCAGGCAGTGCTCACCGCCACGCGCCAGGCGCTCGCGACCGCCGCAGCGGAAATCGAGCCTGGTTACGGCGGGCAGGTCACGACCGCCGCCGGCGAAGTCGAGGCCGCCCTGGCGACCGCATCCGGGAACGAAGCGGGAGATTTGAAACGCCTGCAAACCGCCATCGCCGCCCTGGATGAAATCACCAAGCCCCTCGCCGAATTGTTGATGGACCGCGCCATGGAGGCGATGCTGCGCCAGCGGGGCCTGCTTCAGTGAAGCCGGTGGCTGTAATTTATCAAGCACAACAGGCCGCCGAACAACAGGCAGACCAACACCGAGAATAAAATCGTAAAAAATCGGATTTGCTTCTGGTGGGCGGAAGGCTTGGGCTTCCATCGTTTGCTGTCGGGTGCGATCACTTTTTCAACCTAATGAAATCGCTGATCGAAATCAAGCTGTTTTAATCACCGCCAAAACCATTCCAGCAGTGGGGCGACCACCAGCCCGGGCAGGAAATTCGTCAGTTCCACCCGGCGCACTTCCAGGATCACCAGACTTACGGCGCACGCCGCCAAACCCACCACTGCATTGACCGAATCCGTCAAATGATGCGCCTGACAAAACGGCGCGGCCTCCGTTTGACACACAAAGGTGAGGCCGCCGAACAGCCCCAGCACGGGAAATGCGGACAGGGCCGGCAGCCAGCCAAACATTTTGACCAACCCCGCCATGGCCAGTGCGTCCATCACCGCTTTGGCGGCCAGCAGACACCACCAACCGGTGAAGCCGTTTTCCACCGCGCCCAACCAGCCCAGCGGCGCCGCGCCGAACAGCACCACACCGGCGGCCAACCCCGCCGCCGGACGCCCCGGCGGATGTTCGTCCGCCGCCGCGATACAGCGTCCGGCCCGGCGCCCGAGCCAGTTGGACAGGTTTTGGAGCCGCAAGAGTTTGCCCGCCCAGTAGCCCAGGGTCACGGCCAGGAGGGCGATCAACAGCCGCTTCAGCCCCGTCGGAAAAGGGGCGCCCAGGTTTTCCAGCACCAGCCGCGCCCCGGTGAACAGGGTGAACACGCCCAGCCCGGCGCGAAAAAACGACTGGACGCGCGCCGGGAGGGGGGCGCGCCGGGTCAACCCGTAAAGGGCGCCCAGCAAAATGCCGAAGGCGTTGAGAAAGGCACCGTTCATCCCCTGACTTCACCGGGCCGGCGGCCAAAGCGCAAGCCGGAAATTTTTTGCGCCCGCCGCCAAACCCTGATACCCAGTGTGAATGTCTGACGGCCGCCCGACCAACCGCCGCCCCTGGGCCTGGATTCCCACCCTCTATCTGGCCGAGGGGCTCCCGTATGCCCTCACCACCTCCGTGGCGGTGGTGCTCTACCAAAATCTCGGTTTGACCAATGCTGAAATCACCTATTACACGGGCTGGCTCTACCTGCCGTGGGTGATCAAACCGCTGTGGAGCCCGGTGGTGGATTTATTGCACACCCGCCGGCAATGGATTTGGGCCATGCAAATTCTGATCGGAGCCGCCCTGGCCGGGGTGGCGCTGACCCTTCCCACGGCCCATTTTTTCCAGCTCACCCTCGCCTGCTTCTGGCTGCTGGCCTTCAGCTCCGCCACCCACGATATTGCGGCGGACGGTTTCTACCTGCTGGCCACCACCGAGCGGGAGCAGTCGTTTTTCAGCGGCATTCGCAACACCTGTTACCGCGTCGCCACCCTGGCCGCGCAGGGCGGACTGGTGCTGCTGGCCGGAATCCTGCATGCGCGGACCGGGAATTATCCGCAGGCCTGGGCGCTCGCTTTCGGTGCGGTCGCCGGACTGTTACTGGCCCTGGGCCTGTATCATTTTTTCATCCTGCCCAAACCGGCGCGGGATCAAATGACCGCCCGCGGGCAACCGGCGCCCGGGCCATCAACCGTGCGCCCGACGGCCCGGCCCTTGCGCCGGGAATTTCTATTGACCTTCCGGACGTTCTTTCAAAAACCCAAAATCGTCACTCTCCTCCTGTTCCTGTTGTTATACCGGTTGGGCGAGGCGCAACTGGTCCGGATGGCGCCGTTATTTCTGCTGGATACACACCGGCGGGGCGGACTGGGTTTGAGCGATCCGCAAGTCTCGCTGGCCTACGGCACCTGCGGCGTCCTGGCGCTGATGGCGGGGGGATTGCTGGGTGGCTGGGCCGTGTCGCGGCGGGGCTTGAAATACTGGCTGTGGCCGATGCTGCTGGCCATTCATCTGCCGGACGCGGTCTTCATCTGGCTGGCGTATGCCCAGCCCGCCAGCCTGGGGTTGATTTCCCTGGGGGTGGCCGTGGAACAATTCGGCTACGGCTTCGGGTTCACCGCTTTCATGATGTATATGATCTACCAGGCCCGGGGCGAACATCCCACGGCCCATTACGCCCTCGGCACCGGCTTCATGGCGCTGGGCATGATGGTGCCGGGCCAATGGAGCGGCTGGCTGGCGCAAACCCTGGGCTACCCGCATTTTTTCCTGTGGGTGATCCTCGCCACCCTGCCCAGTTTCCTCGTGGCGTTGCGCCTGCCCCTCGATCCGGAATTTGGCCGGCGGCCGGGATAAAGGGAGTTGACCGGAAAACGGCCGTCAAAAAAAGTTGCCACGCGCGTAAATTGCCCCTATCTTTTGGCCGTCCTGATTCCGGCCGCCCGGTGATGTTGAATTGCCGGGGCGGGTTGGAAAAACGCCTTGCGTTATCGGTTGCGCGCTTAGCTCAGTGGTAGAGCATTACCTTCACACGGTAGGGGTCGTAGGTTCGAAACCTACAGTGCGCACCATCCTCTTATGGCGAAAAACAATCGTAACGGCGTCTCGGCAGAGCGCCGCATCATTCTCCCCTTTTTCAAATGGCGGCGCTCGGCCGAGACGCCGCTACAAGCCGCGATATTTGCTCGCCCAAGCCCCGGTTTGCCGGTTTAATGTCCGCCGCATGAAACAAAAAGCTTACGCCGCCGCCGGCGTGGATATTGACCTGGGGAACCGGGTGAAAGCCACCCTGCCCCAATTGCTCGCCGCCACCCACCGCCGCGAGGTGCTGGGCAAGGTCGGCGGGTTTGGCGGCTTGTTCGCGCTCGATGTCAAAAAATACCGCCAGCCCATCCTCGTCTCCTCCGTGGACGGCGTCGGCACCAAGCTCAAGCTCGCCTTCACCCTGGACCGGCACGACACCATCGGCGCCGACCTCGTGAATCATTGCGTCAATGACATCGCCGTGCTCGGCGCCGAACCCCTGTTTTTCCTCGATTACCTCGGCACCGGCAAACTCGAACCGCACGTTTTCACCGACATCATCCGGGGCTTTGCCCGCGCCTGCGCGGCCAATCACTGCGCCCTCATCGGCGGGGAAACGGCCCAGATGCCGGGCTTTTACCAACCCGGCGAGTATGACGTGAGCGGCACCATCGTGGGCGTGGTGGAGAAATCCAAAATGCTCAACGGCCAGAAAACCGTGAAGCGCGGCGACGCCGTCATCGGCATCGCCTCCAGCGGCCTCCATACCAACGGCTATTCCCTCGGGCGCAAGATTTTCTTCGAACAACTGGGGCTCAAGCCCACCAGCCGCGTACCCGGGCTGAAAGGCCCCATCGGCGAGGAATTGTTGAAGGAACACATCAGCTACGGCCCCCTCGTGCAAAAGCTGCTCAAGCGCTTCAACGCGGCCCCCGCCACCCGGCGTTCGGCCCTTCCGGTCAAAGCCTTCGCCCACATCACCGGCGGCGGGTTCGTGGACAACATCCCGCGCGTGCTCCCCAAGGCGCTGGACGTGGTCATCCACAAGGGCTCCTGGGACATGCTGCCAATTTTCCGCCTGATCGCGGAAAAGAGCGGCGTGCCGGACGACGAATTGTATCAGGTCTTCAACATGGGTATCGGCATGGTTGCCATCGTGGCGGCGACTAAAGCCCCGGCGGTGCTGAAAGCCATCCAGGCGCAGAAGCATGATGCCTGGATCATCGGCGAAGTGGTCAAAGGCCGGGGCGAAGCCCGGGTGGTTTGAGCTTCGCACCCTCCGGCTTGATCACCGGCGGGCACCCGCTTTTTAACAGGTAAGCTGGTTCTTCCGCCCTCGGGCAGATCGTTTTGCCGGTGGCGCCCAAGGGGCGGCGGCCCTGGCCGGTCCGGCGGGCGCGGCTGGGAACGCGGGGGCCAGCTCGGACGCCGGCGGGGGGTTGCCCGCGTTGCCCACCAATTGCAGCAGGTCCTCGACATTTTGCCGCAACTTTTTGGCCTGGGCGTTGAGTTCGTCCGCCGCCGTGGCGCTCTCCTGGGCGCTGTCGGCATTGGAATGGGTGGCTTGGTCAAGCTGGGTGACGGCGGAGTTGATCAAACTGATGCGCCCGGACATTTCCTTTGAAATCTGGGCGACGGCTTCGTCCAGATCCGTGACTTCGCGGGCGTTCTTGACAATGTCCTTGAAGATTTGCATCAGGCGCTGGCTCAATTCCGCCCCCTTGGCGGTTTTGGCAATCGTATCTTCAATCTTGGCGGCCGTTTCATGGGCGGCCTGCGCGCTCCGTTGCGCCAGCGTGCGCACTTCATTGGCCACCACGGCAAATCCCAGCCCGGCTTCCCCGGCCCGGGCGGCCTCCACGGCCGCGTTGAGCGCCAGGATGTTCGTTTGAAACGCAATCCCGTCAATCAGCTTGACGATCTTGGCAATGTCACCGCTGGCCGTGCAGATTTCCTGCATGGCGGTGTCCAGGGCCACCATGTTTTCCGAACCGTTTTCCGCCGTCCGGTTCGTTTGCCGCGCAATATCAGTCACCTGCTTGGCGTGCTTTTCGTTGACCTGCGACACGTTGACCATCAGTTTCAGCGATTCGTTGACGGCCTCGATGGACGTCAACTGGGCGCCGACATTTTCGGCCACCGACCGGCTGGAATTGGAGACCTGCACCCCGGATTGGTTTAATTGCTCCGCCGCCCCGGCCAGCGAGGCGGCGATGACATTGAGGATTTTCGAAGTGCCGAAGACAATGAACGTGGACACCAGGATGGCGGCGGCCAGCACACACCCCAACCCCAGCCACACCCCGTGTTGGGCCTTGGCGACGGCGGTTTTGATATTACTGCCGTTGGCCTGGCCCCGCGTCCGGTTGAAGTCCTCCAATTGGTGGACGGCCGCCAGCAGATTCGTGAACGCCGGCTCCAACTGGCTGGCATTGAGCGCCATGGCTTCCTGGGTTTTCCCGGTCTGGCACAACTGCATGCCCTGATGGAAGCAATTCTCGTAAGCGGCTTCCGCCGTCTTAAACCCCGCGAATAAAGTTTGCTCCTCCTCATCCTGGATCCGGCCGGCGTAGGCGCCGGCCAGATTCAGGCCCGCCTGCAGGTTGGTTTGAATCTGGCTGGCAAAGTCGGCGCGCAAATCATCGTCCGGCGTGATGATTTCCTTGGTGAACAGGATGCTGCTTTTGTCGCCCAGCGCCTGCATCTGTTCCGCCAGATTGGCGGCGCCCACCATTCCGGGCAGGCTTTTTTCCATGATGCGGGAGACTTCCGCCCGGATCCACATCAGTTGGCAGACCACCATCAGGCCGAAGACCAGCGGGATGACCGTGATGGCGGCAAACCCCAGCACGATGCGCCGGCGGATGGTCCAGGGGCCCCGGCTCATTTGATTTTGAGGCGATACCCCGGCTCGCCGGGCAGTTTGCCGTCCACCTTGAGGGCTTTCACCGAATCATCCACATCGCTGCCGCGCAGATAGCCAATGGCGCCGGGGGTGGTGGCCACAAATTGGCGCAGGGCGGGCGCACTGGTGAATTGCCGGGGCGGCACGGCCACCACGGCCGTGAAGGTGGCCTGCAGGAAATACTTGGCGTAGCCATCTTCGTCCAAGTTATACACTCCGGCCAGAATGGCGGAAAATTCGGGCGTATGGTTCGCCATGCCCACGAGGACAAAATGATGGCCGTCGGGGTCTTTGGATTTTTCCCCGCGCAATATTTTCACCAACTCCGCGCTGGTGAAACCGTCGAAGGTGCAGCCCTTGCCGACCACGATCGCCAGGTCGGTGGCTTGGTCCTGGGCCGTGGCGGAAACCAATCCGCCCAGCAGCAGCAAGGCTAAAGTAAAACTCAGTGTGCGCATAAATGTTCAAAAGGTGAAGGCCGCCTGCAGGGTGAGTTCGTTGGCGTTTTGGTAGCCGGTTTGGACCACGTAATCATATTGCAACTTGAAGGCCACATAGGTGGCAAAGTCGTAGCGCACCCCCAGGCTGGGGCCGTAGTCCCGCCCGCCCTGGGTGAGGATCTGGGTGTAAATGAGGTCGGCTTCCGAGGCATTCACGTAGGTGAACCGCGCGTAGGGCGTGATTTTGCCGAACTTGCGCGAGGCCTGCAAATAATACATCGGCGAGTAATGCGCCGCCTGGCCCGGTTCCTGGTGCCGCACCAGATACCCTTCCGAGAGCAACTCCCAGAGCGACGAGTGATAGACGCAGGACACGTTCCAGATCCATTCATCCGTGTTCGGGACGGGGACCGACGCACCGCTGGCGTTCACCAGCAGCGGACTCAACGTATCGTGATAGGCGCCCAGGCCCAATTGCACACCCGGCAACCAATCCGGTTTGGCGTAGAACCCGAAGTTGACGGCTTTGTCAAAGTTGCCGTCCACCTCGTTTTGCACCCGGTTATTGCCGGCGTTGTTATATTGCTCCCCGTTGCCGACTTCGAGAAAATAGCTCAGGTTCACGCTGCCGGACGGAACGGCCCCGTGCAGGGAAATACCGACGGTATGCACCGGCAGCAGGCCGCCGCTGTCCTCGAACTCCAGGAAAAACGGCCGCCCCACGGCGTTTTGGAACCAGGTGCCATGATGATACGCCGTGTTGTAATACCCCAGCGCGGTGTGGAAACGGCCCAGATCGGCGTTAAAATATTCACTGGGTTTCCAGGACAATTCCAGGCGCTCGATATCCACCCCGCAGACGTTGTTGCCCGGGGCACTGCCGGTGACGGCCGAACTGATCGCCGTTTCACTCAACACGGATAAATCCTCCGCCAGTTGCGACTGCATGTAGAGGTCCAACTCGCCTTCGTAAAAGGAATCGCCGCCATGGCCGGCCTGGGGCAGGTAATTCACGCCTGTGGCATTCGGAATGCCCTGGCGGCTGCTCGCCTGATAATACAGATCCGCAAACCCGTGAAATTGCAGGCTCGGATATTTCGGCGCACTGTTGGCTGCGCTGGCTTGATCATCCACTTCACTTGAAGTGGCGGCCACTTTGGATTTCAGCTCCTTGATTTCCGCCTCCTGCGCGTCCAGCCGCTGCAATAATTGTTGCAGCGAGGCGTCGTTGATGGCGGGGGGGGCGACCGCGTTGGTCTGGCCCGAGGCCAACCGACCCACCGCCATGACCGAACACACCATCGGCCAGACCGCCAGCCAGGGGCGCATTTTTATTCCGGGGTTTCTTTTTGCATTCATAGTTTCTGTCGCTGATAAGTGACATCCGGTCTGCGGTCTGCAACGTTGTGCATACCGGGTGTAACCATTACCCTATCGCCATTATTTGTTTTGGCTTTAGCAAAATATGTTGGCTTCACCATAATTATTTTCCGCCGCCCGCCAGCACGCTCACCGTCCGGGCCAGATCCGCCTGCACGCCCTCCTGTTGGAGCACCAGCCGCCCGGTTTCGTCCAGCACGGCGAGTTCGCTCGAATGGCGGAACAAACCCGAGGCGTCGCGGCCAAACCGCACGCCCAGTTGGGCCGCCAGGGTCGCGGTTTGGGCGGCCGAACCCCGCAGCAACCGCCACCGGCCTTCCGCCAGGCCTTGTTCGGCGCGGTATTCCTTCAGGACTTTGGGGGTGTCCAGATCGGGGGCCAGGGTGACCAGCACAAACACCGTCCGGGCGCGCACCGCCGCCGGCAGCGACGCCTCCACGGCCTTCATATCGTCCCGCGTAATGACACAAACCCCCTCACAACTCGCGTAAAACATGGCGATGACCACCGGGTGCCCCCGCAACTCGGACAGCCGGAAATCCCGGCCCGCATCCGTCTGCCAGACGGCCTCCGACTCCACCACCGGCGGGAGCGCGGCCGGTTCCGCCACGGCTGCCGCCGGGGTCGGCGTGGCCATGCCCCCGCAACAAGCCCGCCGGGCGGAGGGCGGCGCCGCGCAACCCGCCAGCCCGCCCGCGGCCAAAACGACGTATAATAACAGCCTTCTGCAATCAATCATTCGACCTTTATCGGCGGGAAACCATCTTGGTTTAGTTTTCTTTACCTTTAAGATAACTTTATGAAATGCCGACTCCCGGGCCATGGATTAAGCAAATATTGTGGCGGCGACCGCCGAACCCATCTTCTCCTTTTTTGTGCCGCCGCCCGGCTGGCTTCCCCCATCCCAAAATTATGTTTCAACCGGCCCGATTCCGCCCCGAATCCCAACGGGATTCCGTCCTCCAGCCCAGGGTTGGCGCCCCGCGCCTACCCTGGGTAATGGATGTAAAACGGGATCAACCCCAACGGGGTTGCAGCCAATCTTGCGGCAGATGCTCTCCGGGCCGTGAGTCCTTGCCGGTTATTCCCACACATATTTTTCGTCCCATTCGATCTCATGCTTACGGAGCAACGCCCGCAATTCATCTTGAAAACTCATCTTCCGGGGGTGTTCCATTTGTCCAGCGATGTATGGTTTCACCGGTTCCAAGTTGGACTGGCTCACCCCAAAATCCGCGTAGCCGCCCTGCCACTCAAAGGCGGCTAAATCCCGGCCCTGCTCTTTCAGCCATCCAGTCGAGACGCGTTTCAACTCCTTGACCCAGTCCGCCTGGGTGATGGTGCGGCCCAGCCGCGCAAGAATATGGACGTGGTCTTCAACCCCGCCGACCAGAATGGGCGGACACCCCAGGGTTTTGGAAATGCCGCCGAGTTGCGAATGCGACGCTTCCCGGAGGGCGGGGTCGCGGAGAAACGGACGTCGTTCTTTCGTCGAAAAAACGAGATGGATGTAAACGGCGGAGTGCGATTGCGGCATGGATCAAGAGTTTGGCACAACCCCGTTGGGGTTGAAAATTGAGGCGGAAATTGACCCGGGGTGGCTCGTTCCTCGCAACCCCGGGCTTTGGGCCGATGCCCCTTTGGGGCATTCAGGTGAGCGTGGATGGCCAAATGCTTTCATTCTTTGGCTTCGGTTCTGTGCGTTATCCTTTGCCATTGGATGACCCGCATCGCAAACCCGTGTCGGCGGTTGGAGGAAATGACTTATGGCACCAGCGTCAACGCCCTGGCCCTGGTCACCGCCGCAGAATAACTTCCGTGGCCAATCAGCGGCTGCAGATCGCTCGTTGACCGGATGGGCTGGTTGGGGGCGGCGTTCGCCTGCCAGGTGTTGGCCAGAGTGGTGATCAGGTCCACGTCATTTTGTTCGGTGGCATCCATATCCAGGTTGACCAGCGCCGTGAAGGCGGCTTGATCCGTGGTAAAGTTGGCGGCCACGCTGGGATTTGTGGCGTGCGCCAGCAGCGGGGGGACAACCAAGCCATTGGGGGTTCGGATGGGCTGAATCAATGGATTCAGCCGAATTACATTGCCATTGGTAAAGGGATTGGCGGGGTCTTGCGAAAGTCCGGCCGCTCCGCTGATGATCAGGTGCGCCATGTAAGAGGCTTGATCCGGGGGATCGTCCACAATCGTGGCGGCGGCTTTCTCCAGGTCGTGCAGGAGTCCTGAGTTATCAATGGTGACGTAAAGCGGGTTTTGCCCGCCCGAACCGGGGGCGGGGATCGGGCTTGGCATTGGCAACAGCACATTGGCCGTGCCTATGCTCAAAACCGCCAGATCGCTTGGGTTCTTGCCGTACGAAAGGGCTTCGGTGACCGCCGCCATCACCGGATTGTTAAAACCGCCCATGGCGCCGTCCCAA